>Ga0214164_1000682_pt1 | contig 21623 bp, 16 predicted proteins | sample TroBogepilimnion_13_FD_153003 | JGI IMG/M metagenome (GOLD analysis project Ga0214164, IMG submission 153003) | Freshwater microbial communities from Trout Bog Lake, WI - Practice 03JUN2009 epilimnion v4 | ecosystem: Environmental > Aquatic > Freshwater > Lake > Epilimnion/Euphotic zone ...
CATGACCTGCTTAAAATCTTCAGGGTAGGGGTGATGAAAATGCCATTTCTCGAAATATTCATGCATCCCCTTTTCAAAGTTCTCAGGCCCCATATAGGCCTCCAGCCAGCGCAGGTAGAGCGATGTTTTGTAATAAATATCCAGTCCGTAATTGAGCTTTTCAAAACTGGCCGAGGTCTGTTCTATAGCCTGGTCTTTATGTGTGGCCTGCTTTTCAAATAAGGCCATTGTTTCATTCAGTCCTTTTTTACGCGCTGTCGAGGAATCATGGTTCAGCTCCTTATCGGTTTTCTGCTCGTAAAAAGTATTGATGCCTTCATCCATCCAGGCATGGTCGCGCTCATTGCTGCCCAGCATACCATAAAACCAATTGTGGCCGGCCTCATGTACCACTACAGTCTGCAGTCCCGAGGTCGCTGACTTATCAATGATCGTAACTGTAGGGTATTCCATACCGCTGCCTGCATGCAGGTCGCCCTCCACTGCCTTAATCGTTTTGTATTGGTAGGGGCCCACCCATTTGCCATAATGCCTCACTGTTTCTTTAAGGTAGTCGGTAGCCTTCTGCCATTTCTGCCAGTAGCTGGGCATGAAAGCAGCCCAGGCAGTAACCAGGGCGTTGGTGCCTGGAGTATAAACAGTATCCTTCCTCACTATCCAGCGTTTATCGGCAAACCATGCGAAATCGTGTATATTATCTTCGTGAAAATGAAGTGTTTTCATTTCCTTCGAGCTGGCAATTACGCTGTCGGCAGTTCTTGGTGTTTTCTTGGTGTATTTGGCAGTAGGTAATGGTTTACCAGCCAGTTCATCCAGCCATTTATTCTCTTTTTCATCGGTGCAGTTGCCGGTTGCCATTACTATATAATTATCGGGCAGGGTAATGCTTACATTATAGCTGCCATACTCACTGAAGAATTCGCCCTGATCCAGATAAGAGATCGGGTGCCAGCCTTTCTGGTCATATACCGCCGGCTTCGGAAACCACTGCGACATATAATAGTTCTGCCCGGTATGCCCCATCCTTGAGAACACCTTGGGTATCTTTACCCTGAAGGGCGTAGCCACTTTTATGCTCTTATGGGGCAGCAGTGGCGTGCGCAGTTCTATCCTTGCTATATCGGGTGCATTGTCTGTGCTGCTGAATTCCACACTTTGGTCATCTATAGCAAACTGCAAGCTGTCAATATATCCTTTATCCTTTGGCTTGGAGTAGTAAAAGCTGGTATTATGCATCACATCCAGCTGGCGTGCAAAGGGTGTGCGGTCATTTTTATAAGCATTAGGCCATAAATGGATGTACAGATAAGTGAGGGTATCGGGCGAATTGTTGGTATACGTGAATTCTTCGTAGGCATTCAGATAGTGGTGTTTATCATCGAGGGTTACTTCTATTTTGGTATCAACCCGCTGCTGCCATACCGGTTGTGCTGCCGATTTTATACTAACCAATAGGAAGAGAAAGAAAATGATTTGCTTCATGCTGCTAAAATAGCTAAAAGTTATAAGTTGCTTGGATAATGGTAATTAAACTAAAAAAGAGGCTGTTTTATTGTTGGAGATACAGTTAACTGCACAAAAATTGGCATAGACTGATTTTACGGCTTTGCGCTCTTGATTTATGATCTGCCATAATGAGTCGGATAAAAATCGCGCCTCCGCGCCTTTGCGTGAAACTTTTCATTGCCATTGTAGCCGCACTGGTTAATCTATTCCTCCCTTTTCTTTCACAAACCCCGTGTTGGTAAATCTGGGCTTCAGCAACCGCAGCATCTGCAAAAGCACAGACAACAATATCAGCCCCATGCCGCACAGAAAACCCCAGTTAAGGTCGTTGGTACCCTTGTTGAAAATGATTTCCCGGTTCTCGTTATAAAACAGGAAAGCCAGCAATATACCATATACCGGCTCCAGGTTCACCGACAGCGTTACGGTAAACGAACTTAGTTTCTTCAGCGCGCTCAGCGCCAGCGATTGCGCCCACACCGTACAGCACAGGCTCATAAGCACCAGCCACAGCCAGTCGTTATGTATCCAGTCTTTGCCGGTAAGGCTCACTGAACGTGGAAAAATAACGGTGCCAGGAACATAGTAAATCAAAACCGGCATCAGCAGGGTGATGAAAATCCAGCCTGTTGTCATTTCATAAAATACCATGGTGCGTGCAGGGTATTTATTGGCTATCTTTTTATTGAACACCGTAAACACCGAACTAAGTATGGCCGCCGCAATGCCGCAGGCAATACCCAGCCCGTAAAACTGCTGAAACCGGTATATCAGATACACACCAATTATTGCCAGCGATCCCAGCGCCACCTCCTTAGGGTCGCGTTTGCCTTTATTCACTATCGGGTCCAGAATAGAGGTAAAGATACTGGCAGTACTCAGGCACACCAGCGCTATCGATATATTGGCCAGCTTTATAGAACCATAAAAAGCCACCCAGTGCAGGCATATCAGCACACCTATAAAAGCAAGCCGCATGGTGTCGCGCCTTTCCACCTTCACCCATTGCCTGCGCCAGGTAAGTATCACCGCCATAAACACAGCAGTAAGCAGCATGCGGTACCATACCAGCGCCGGCGCATCCAGCGATATAGCCCTGCCAAGCACCCCCGTAAAGCCCCACAGCAGCACCGCAAGGTGCATATGGATCAATGCCTTCTTCATTTATTAATTTGTATGCAAACATAGGCTAAAACCCCTGAAACCTAAATCCGTGTCGAAATGAATAGTATGCAGGAAACAGGCCTGAAAGGCTGAAATCCATTAGCGGGGGGTGAAGCCCCTCGAAAGAATAGTAAAGTTTTAAAAGCCCTGCAAGGGCGAAATAAGTTTATGATTGATGGTAGCCAGTGCAATTACCTGATGCAATTCATTATTACTTATTGTCGCCGAATAAAGAGATGAAGTTAATGGCCTTGAAGTGGCAAATTCCCCCTTGCCGCGTAGGTTTTGGGTGTGCGCGAAGGGGGGTAGGGGGATGTAAATCCATTTGGAGATAATTGAGTTTTGAATTTATAATGCTACCAATTCCCCCTCCAGGTAAGTAATCTCCTCCAGGTACAACCCATGCCCCGGCACATTAAAGAACGCCTTGGTGCAGTCTCTTGCATCCAGTATCCTCCGCATATCGTCCGGCGCATCCTTGCGGCTGATATTCATCTGTGTGCACACCAGTCCCCGCACCATGCCCCGCAAAAACCGGTTGGCCTCCACCACATAGTTTAGTTCGCCATCCCTTTCCTCCCACTCCGACCGGTATATACTGCAGTTAAAAGTAAAGTTCTGCGCATTGCGCTTCGCAAACGATTCAAACTGGGTATATTCTTTAATGATACCAGCCGTTTGCTGCAGCACATCCAGCCGCAGAGGATAGGGATAGTACATAGCCTGATTTACCAGGAACGGGTTCTTCTTATTATAGATCCGGTACCGGTACCGCCGCCTTACCGCATCAAACCGCGGATTGAACTCCGGATTCGTAGCCACATACAAGCCCTTTACCGCCAGCGCCTGTGGCAGTATAGCATTGCACTTATACACCATGTCGGGCAGCAGGGGGGCATCCATATCCCACATGTAATAGTTGCACAGCGCATGCACACCCTCATCGGTGCGGCTGGCCCCCGTAGTAGCAACAGGCACCCGCAGCAGCGTACTCAAAGCCGTATTCACCGCCAGTTGCACAGTAGGTATCTCCCCCTGCACCTGCGACCCATGAAACTGCGTGCCATCATACATTACCTCAACTACATACCGGGGCATAACTGCTTACTGAATTTTGTGGTAAAAATAGGGTATGATGGGGGATTTGTTTTGGGTTTATTCCTTAGCCATTGTTGAAAAAAAGTAGTCCTGGTTGCAGTGGAACAACCAGGACCACCAGGAATATAATTATCTACAGTTTCACAAATTGCTGCACTTTAATGCCACCATCGCCTCTGAGTGTGATGTAATAAACACCTGTCGGTAATTCATGAACATTTATGTTAGTCTGGGTAGCGAAAATCGGCTGAGTTATTACTGATTGGCCTACCGTATTAGTAATGGTTAGTTCGTTATAAATTCTGGTTTCACATTTGATAATCAACTCATCGGTTGCCGGGTTAGGAAATAAAGTAACTTTTGAAATTTGGCTTAAATTATTTACACCTGAAGGTATACCGATAATATTTTCTACAGTATCGGTCATTACAACCGGATTGTAATCGAAGAAAATACCTGCATGATTAAATATTGTTGTGCCAACGGGCAAACCGTTTAAGGACTTAACTGTAAATACCACGGCCCCATTGCAAAGACCATGATTACTGCTGTCTAGCAAATTGATATTCGGGAAATCGAATTTAACAATGTTATGCCCGTCCTGATTGAGTATAGCCATGTTCATTGGTGCAGAAGCCATTACCATGTGGAGCGATTTTACATCCACATTATCAGACAGGGTATCGTAAACGCTTATATTGAAGGCAGTGTCGTTGCCGGTGTTTACAAAACTGATGCTGTATTGAAGCTGTGTACCTGTGGTAATATTACCAACTGGCGATACCCACATTGCATTGGGATCACAGCCAGCGCGAACAGTATCTATTATTAACTCAACATTATTTGCAGGGTTTAAATCACCCGTTATTGGTGTTATTGAAATATGCTCCTGAACTGTGTCGCCTGCGGCTAATAATCCAGCGTCATCAAATACAGCATAATAGAGATCTAATGGTTCATTTTTTGATGAAATACCGGTTAGATTCCAGGTAATCGTGTTGCCTGAAGCTGATACAGGAGTGGGCCTTATCCATCCGGAATGAATATTATATTTTGGACTGAAGTTGAGCGTTACAACGGCATTTTGCGGTTCACAGGAACTATTTGTTACATAAATATTGCCCCATTGGTCATGTATACCTGTAACAGGAATGCAAGCATTTACAGCCAGATCAAATTGTGTCGTACTGGTACATTGTAACCCAAAATATTTTGTACTATAATTATTGCTGATTGATGTAACAGTATCATAAATGATGCCACTTGCAGGAGACGTTACGTTCAAACCAGGGGGAATTGACACCATTTTAAATGCATATATATCCCCTACGTAACCAGTAATCCAATAATAACTTCCACTTATAATTGAAATTGTATCAATTATAATTCCATTTTTGCTAACTTGTATATTCAAAGGTATATTCATAAACTGATCTGATGCAGAATATATACCTGTACCTAATGAATCATAAAAGCACTTGATAATGTATGAATTGCAATATAAATGTTCATATGTTTTTTTCATAGAATCTATAGCGATGGCTCCATTATATAATACGTGTTTCAGCGTATAAGTACCTGGAAATGAATAGGCGCTATAGCAATTTGCATAGCCATAGCTGCCTCCATTATTAACCGTCGAAGTACTTGATGTCCCATCGCCATAATAGGTTTTTATCGTTAATCCGGAAGTGTATGCATTTGTATTAACTATGAATTGCGGGTAGGAGCATGAATGACCTGAGTCAGATTGTGGAACCAGGCTTGTTGTAGTTAAGTGATATTGCGCTTCAGATTTTGAAGCAAAAAGAATGAATACCAATAAGTTAAAGTAAAATATTTTTCTCATTTTGGAAGATTTTAAAGTTAGAATTTCGTTGCCGTTGTAATAGACGAGTAAATAAATCAAAACGTTAGGGAAAATTGCAATTTTTTTTTGTTATAACTGACTTTCAATCCTGTTGTCCCCACTCGTTCGCGTTTGTAACGCGAATGCACTGGCTATGCGTTTGTAACGCATGTATCAATTATAGCCACTCTGAAGATCCCAAAGAATTTCGATAAATACCTTTTATCCATCAATCTCAATACCGGTTCTGGGGATTATTGTTACAAATGGATTACTTTCCGGTGTGAAATCTTTGATGTTATACGTGCATCTGAATTAGGCTCGGAAAATGGATTCAGACAATTTGGTTTAATTTTATTTCCTTACCTGTCTTTATTATTTCTTCAATAAAAGGATCTCCTTCTTCAAAATAGGTAGAGTTGAATATATGTGGCTCAATATCAACAAATTTAATGTCGGCAGGCGATATTTTGCCACGGTCATCCCATCTGCTTCCGGTAAAGTCATCCGAAACCAGCGCCAGATCTATATCGCTCCATTCGTGCGGTGTATTCCGCGCATAAGAACCGAAAAGTATCACCTTTTTAAAATGTACACCCAGCCTGTTGCATTCGGCTATGTAGTCTGAAATATACTTCATCAGATCTTTTTTCGTAAACATTCACTGATAGATTTAATGGTTTGTATGCAATGGGCAGTAAATTCTTTTGTAGTAATTTTTTAAGGGAATCGGTATACTCAGGGTATCTGCCTGATAATTGATATTCATTTAACCGGTTGAGAAAAATCATTTCCTGATCAGTTAATCCCGTCTGATCTGGTGATGGTAACAGTTTTACGAGATTATGAATAAAGGGGGGCGTATTTCCCTCATTATTTTTAATCCATAAAGCTTTGCAAATTTTCTCCAGGTACAGATGCCCGAAAAATAAGGAATGGGTATATCGCCCGTCTTTAAACAGTGAATTCATAGTCAGTTCATCTTCTTCCGAAGTTCTGAGCCAATGGGCGATATGCTGTTCCTTAGTTAACATCCTGATTTTTCTATACAAAAATAACAAATTTCAGTTGATTCTACATATATATAGTCTGGCGCTCTGCAGCCAAGTCATGCGGGTAGCCGGTTCGTATATTCAATCCTAAGAATTCTCAGTCTGGCGCATCTGTATCTAAGCCTTGTGGATTGCAGCCTAGTTTTGGCAATCCAGAGTAATTATAACTCGTGGATTAAATTAAATCCAATTTCCTATCGCATGTGGGGTGGGACTTTAGGTTTGCATCATACATGAAAAATATTTGACCATGTAGAGAAGTTGCATTGCAACGTCTCAGGCACTGCATTGTCAAGTTGACTACACCTGATTTGATGGCTTTGCGGTCTTGGTCTGGGATATGCTTTTTGTAGTCGAAATATTTGCGCCTCCGCGGCTTTGCGCGAGTTTTTTTAGCCTGCGCCGACGCTCCCCCCTGTCCCAGGCGATGTCTCCCGATTGCAAAGCCAGCCTGTGCGCCGGCCGGGGACTCGCTGGCGGTATTTGCACAAAAAGCTGATTTACCTTACAGGCTACCCCCAAAATCACCCTTTAACATTCAATTAGTTCAAATAATTTGGAATTTACAATCGTCAATTTTACCTTTATGCCAAAATTAGTAGAATAAATACAGCTTTTCAAACTATGAAACAACCGAAATTCTTAAAAAATGCTAATCTGTGATAGGATAAGGGGATATTATGGGATAAGGATGCGATAATAATGTGGGTTAAGACATTGAGGTCGGAGCCAATACTTAGCTTGCCGAAGTAGGATAATAACTTGCCTGCCTTCTACCGAGGTAGGCGGTACGCAGGTTCCAAATACCAAACTTGTCTGCCGGTAGGCAGGCTCCCAATCCCACAATAAATGGGATAAGATGAGATAATAAAAAAATGATTTATATAAGCCACCTGCAAAGGTTTCAGCATTTACCCTTATCCCATTGCTTTTTAATTAGACAATGGGATAACCAAAAAAAAACCATTTGCGGGTAGGTTCAAAACCCACACCTTTTTCAAAGTTGAAGCAAAGCACCAGGGGCCAGACATACCGAAGCGATGTTTCCAAACCTCCCTGCTGAGTCAGGTTCCGAAGTAGGATAATAACTTGCCTGCCTTCTACCGACAGGTAGGCGGTAGGTAGGTAGGTAGGTAGGCGGGATATGATGAGATAATAAAAAAATGATTTATATAAGCCACCAGCAAAGGTTTCAGCATTTACCCTTATCCCATTGCTATTTTATCAGACAATGGGATAACCAAACAAAAAGCCTAATGCGGATAGGTGCAAAACCCACACCTTATTAAAAGTTGAAGCAAAGCACATAGGGCCAGACATGCCGTAGAACTGTTTCCAAACCTGCCTGCCTTCTACCAACAGGTAGGCGGTAGGCAGGTGGGATATGATGAGATAATCAAAAAATGATTTATATAAGCCACCAGCAAAGGTTTCAGCATTTACCCTTATCCCATTGCTATTTTATAAGACAATGGGATAACCAAACAAAAAGCCTGTTGCGGGTAAGTTCAAAACCCACACCTTTTTCAAAGTTGAAGCAAAGCACCAGGGGCCAGACATACCGGAGCGATGTTTCCAAACCTGACTGCCTTCTACCGAGGTAGGCGGTACGCAGGTTCCAAATACCAAACTTGTCTGCCGGTAGGCAGGCTCCCAATCCCACAATAAATGGGATAAAATGAGATAATCGGAAAATGATTTATATAAGCCACCAGCAAAGGTTTCAGCACTTACCCTTATCCCATTGCTTTTTTATTAGACTATGGGATAACCAAGCAAAAAGTCATTTGCGGGTAGGTTCAAAACCCATACCTTTTTCAAAATTGAAGCAAAGCATCAGGGGCCAGGCATTCCTAAGCGAGGTTAATGTGAGTTCGATGGCTTAATTCTTTCTTTGATGCTCATTATTATTGGTTCGATTGTAATCCTGAAGGGATTAAATGTTTATAGTAATTAATCTGGGAGTTTTGCCGATGCTGGAGGCATCGTATGTATTGATGGTAAAATTGGTAATTGGTAAAATCAATTGATAATCTTGTTAATAAACTCCGGACTGACAATAGGTTACCCAATTCCCAATCCTAACAAAAATGAGATAAAATGAGATAATCGGAAAATGATTTATATAAGCCACCAGCAAGGGTTTCAACGTTCACCGTTATCCCATTGTTTTTTTATTAGCCCGTGGGATAATCAGTCTGGCGTATCTGTAGGCAAGCCATGCAGGTTGCCTACTCGTCTTGGCAATCCGGAAAGTTTATAACTCGTTGATTAAATAAAGCCCACTGGCCTCTGCCTTTCTAAATAAAGCCATGTTGGGCTTAAATTGCAAAACAACGAAAAAGGATGCCAGGCGATAGTCTCCGTCTACGCTGCCATGCGCTCATTTCCCCGCTTATTGCTGGTTATATTTCGGAAAGGTCCTTCCTTTAAAATAGAATATTTCTACAAATAAAATCCTTATTGCTCAAGGTTCTGAATTGCATAAATTATCTTATCTTTGATGGTAGATACCTTACTGTTACGGATAATTGATTTGAAACAGAAATATGGGCCTTTATTTTGAGTGGGATAACAATAAAGCTGAATCAAACGTTATTAAACATAAAGTAACATTTGAAGAAGCCTCGACCATTTTTGCTGACAATTATTCCATAACGATTGATGATCCGGATCATTCGATAATTGAAAAACGATTCATTACTATTGGTCTATCAGCCTATCATCGTGTGCTAGTTGTAATTCATACTTACCGGGCTAATAAAATACGAATTATCAGTGCCCGAAAAGCATCAACCAAAGAAAAACAACAATATGAAAAATAAAGAGAATCCGGAAATGTTGCCCGAGTATGATTTTAGTAAAGGAACCCGGGGAAAATATGCAAAAAAATATGCGGCAGGAACTAATATTATCGTCCTTGCTCCTGATGTTGCAAAAGATTTTCCAAATTCAAATATCGTAAATGAGACATTACGCGATTTGGCAAAAATTATGCACCGTTCTGAGAAATACGCTGTAACCAGATAACTGAAATAATATATCTGTCTGGCGCATCCGTTGCTAAGCGATGTGCTTAGCCGATTCGTCATTGCAATCATAATAGTTCCATTCTAAGCGGGAATCCTTACCATTGCAGCCTATGTCTCCACTAAGCATTGCCTTTTGCGTGCGTGGTGAGCAGGCGTATCAGGGTACATCAACCTAAAAGTATATTAATAGCCACACGCTCACGTATGTAGCGCAAATCCAATGGCTGTTCGAAATTAGCACAAGATTGAACTGCAATGTAAAAACTAATGCTGCTTGCCGTTTTGTTCATCATGCAAATGCGCCGCAATATGCCGCACCACCTGTTTAGCTCCATGGCCATACAGCATGGTTTGGTGGTTGCCATCCACTCCTGCATACCTGGCATCCTGCATCATTTCCACGGTTTCCTTAGCCAGCACATCGGGCAGCAGCGGCTCGCCCATGGTGTAGTTGTCAAGCGCATTAATCAGCAGGGTAGGATGCTCAATAAGCGGTATCAGGTCCGGCCAGTCCACCGTTGCGAGGTTCATTGACTTTTCCGATATGGTCATTATGTTGCACCTCGGCTTCACACTGCCATCAGGCAGGTCCTGCACATCGGCACGGTAATAAGTAAGCATGGCAGGGTCCCAGAAATCGAGGTAGGGAGCCTTTTTTACATGCTCCAGGTAGCTCTCAAAATCCGGATAAACCATATCGAGCCGGGAGAGCGAGGTGGACAGCATTTCCACTATATTGCTGTTCATCGCCTTAGCCGCATCCAGTATCACCAGCTTATTCAGCACATGCGGATAGTTGGCAGCCATATAATAGGCCAGGTACCCCCCGAAGGAATGGCCGCCTATGTGCACCTTTTCTTCGCCAAGGTGACTGATAAGGCCCAATATATCCTGCACATGTTCTTCCACCGTATAGCAGAAAGCCGGCTTATCGCTCAGGCCGTTACCTCTCAGGTCGGGACATATCACCCTGAAGGTGGGGTGCAGGCCCTCAATCAGTGCATCAAAAGCATTGGCATTGGCCGTAAGGCCATGCATCAGCAGCAATACCGGCCCGTCTGAATGATAATCCAGGTAATGAATATTGATGTTGTTAACTGCAACACATTTCCTGATACTGTTATCGGTATGGTTCATAAAATCTGGTTATACGGCTCAAAAGATAAAAAATGATAATCGGGAAACACGTTTAGTGCCCTAAACTTTATAACGTAAAGGTATAGTGTTCTTTGTGTTACCCCTGGTGCCCTTTGTGGTAAAACCTCACTTAAAATATTAGTAGCAATTATTGCGCCGTCCAGCCCGCATCCACCGGCATCGCAATGCCTGTAATGGTGCCCGCAAGCGGTGAAGCAAGGAAGAGGGCCGTTTGCGCCAGCAGCTCAACAGGTATAAATTCCTTTACCGCATGACGGTCCAGAAACACCTTTTCCACTACTTCTTTTTCGGTCATATTGTGGGCTTTGGCCTGCTGTGGTATCTGCTGCTCCACCAGCGGCGTGTCTACATAGCCCGGGCATATGGCATTGCAGGTAATACCGAAAGCCGCACCTTCCAGGCCCATAGTTTTGGTGAAACCCACCAGCCCATGCTTGGCAGCCACATAAGCGCTCTTAAACTCCGATGCGCGAAGCCCGTGTGCCGACGCAATATTGATAATCCGCCCGAATTTATGCGCCTTCATATTGCCCCAAACCGCCTTGGTAACATGAAACGCCGCCGAAAGATTCACCGCAATAATGGCATCCCATTTCTCATCCGGAAACTCATCTATAGGCGCTACATATTGTATACCAGCATTATTTACCAGCACATCAATAGCACCGAAAGTTTTAATGGCATCATCCACCATTCCCCGTATAGCAGCGGGCTGCATCAGGTTGGCAGGGGAGAATGTATGTGCTATTTTGAATTCATCGGCTACCTGCTGCGCTATTTCAGCGCCCTTGGGCTCCAGCCCGTTGAAAGCCACATTATATCCCTGCGCAGCAAACGCCTTTGCTATACCCAGGCCTATGCCGCTTGTGCTGCCTGTTATCAATACTGTTTTAGCCATGTCCCTGTTTTTCGGGTACAAATGTAGCGGTTTCCTGTGCTTGTAAGTTTATCTGGTTATAAGTTCAAATTATAATGCTTATGGGTAATCTGGGAAATAGCTTAGTTTCGGTTCATAGTCCCCCTGCAAAATTTTAATGACTTAAATCATCCAACACTTATTTGCTATTGCCTCTTATTATCTTACTTTTGCACCTTCTTAATCAATAATTGAGCTCATGTCTGTTTTAGTCAATAAAAATTCAAAGGTTATTGTTCAGGGTTTTACGGGTACTGAGGGTACATTTCATGCCACCCAGATGATTGAATATGGTACCAATGTGGTAGGTGGGGTTACTCCAGGCAAAGGGGGCACTACACACCTAAATGTACCGGTTTTCAATACTGTGCAGGATGCTGTAAATGGCACCGGAGCTGATACCTCAATCATTTTTGTGCCACCGGCTTTTGCTGCCGATGCAATCATGGAAGCTTCAGATGCGGGTATCAAGGTGATCATCTGCATCACTGAAGGTATACCGGTGCAGGATATGGTTAAGGCACGCGAGTTTATCCGGAGCCGAGATTGCAGGCTGGTAGGGCCCAACTGTCCGGGTGTGATCACTGCCAGTGAGGCTAAGGTGGGCATTATGCCGGGTTTTGTGTTTAAACCAGGCCGTATAGGTGTGGTATCTAAATCAGGTACGCTTACTTACGAAGCAGCCGATCAGGCGGTGAAGGCGGGAATGGGCATCTCTACTGCAATTGGCATTGGCGGCGACCCGATCATAGGCACTACTACCAAAGAAGCGGTGGAACTGCTGATGAACGATCCGGAGACTGATGGCATTATAATGATAGGGGAGATAGGTGGAAATATGGAGGCTGAGGCGGCCTACTGGCTGCGCGATAATATGCGCAAACCGGTGGTGGGCTTTATAGCTGGCCAGACTGCTCCGGCTGGCCGCAGGATGGGTCATGCAGGCGCTATCATTGGGGGTGCTGATGATACAGCTGCTGCTAAAATGAAGATCATGCGCGAGTGTGGCATTCATGTAGTGGATAGCCCGGCTAATATTGGGAAAATGATGGCCGAGGTTTTAGCTGTTCCAGCGTAATGGCTTAATTTCTTATTAGCTCAATGGCTTAATTGTTATTGTAATTGTTTTTCAAATCCCCGAAATTTTTGGGGATTTTTATTGGGGTAGAGAATTTGGTAAGATTAAATATCTTTATGCCCGAATATCAGGTAGTTTGTTGGGGTTCTAAAAAATATATGGATTAACATTGTTTTAATAAAATGTGGTCTGTATATTGGGTATCCTAAGTATCAATGAATCAAAGCATTTTTATAAAAATCAGAAACATGAAAAAATCAATGAGCAGACTGATGTTGATATCGCTGCTGAGCCTGCTGATTATTGGCAACACCGCAGAGAAAGTCCGCGCACAGGATGTGGACGTTTCTTTACAGACATTTTATGATAACCTGGCGCCCTATGGCCAGTGGGTCAACGACCCGACTTATGGACAGGTATGGGTGCCAAATGAAGAGGGCAACTTCAGGCCATACGGCAGCCGCGGGCATTGGGTGATGACCGACCTGGGCAATACCTGGGTGAGCGATGACCCATGGGGCTGGGCCTGCTACCATTATGGCCGCTGGACCTACGACAACTATTATGGCTGGGTATGGATACCCGGTTACGACTGGGCTCCGGCTTGGGTGAGTTGGAGATACGGCGGTGGTTATTGCGGTTGGGCGCCACTAGGCCCTGGTGAGGGACTTGGGTTTAACTGCCCCGATACCTGGTGGATATTTGTTGATGCCAATTATATTTATGCCCCTGATTGTTTAAATCATTGGAGTGGCGTGGCTTACAACCCGGATTTTGTGCGCCGTACCAACCTCGTGAGCAACTATAATTACGACGGGCGTACCCATGTGCAATATAATTTCGGTCCTAAAAGAGAAGATCTTGAGCGCGATCTGCATCATCCTGTACAGGTTTACCGGTTCAATGAATCGGGCAGGGCAGGAGCAGCAAGCATTACCGGGCAGAGTGTAAATATGTACCGCCCGGCGATCAGCAGGAATCCGGTAAATGAACCAAGGCCGAACAATTCTTTCCCGGCCAGCCATCCGCTCACTCAGCCACAACAGCATAATAATATCAATAACAACCGGCCTGCAGGTTTCCGGCAGGAAGTACAGTCCCGGCCGGTGCAGCAGACAAACAACAGGCAGCCGGTTATGAATAATCCGCAGCCAATTCGCCAGCAGCCACAGGTGCAGCCACAACCACAACGGCAGCAACCACAGGTTCAGCCGCCTCAGCGCCAGGAACCTCAGGTGCAACCGCAGCGCCAGGAACCAGCCCGCCAGCAGCAGGCACAACCTCAACCACAGCGCAGCGCCCCTGTAAGGCAGCCGGAACCACCGGCACGTCAGGAGGGTGGAAGAAGATAATTGCAAAAAAACATCATAGTTTTACAAGTGCCCCGTTTCTATACGGGGCATTTGAATTTCCGGGAGATACTTCAATTGCGGATTGATATTACTGAGTTGGCTCTATTGGTGAATATTGGATTTAAAGCCGTCTTTTTTTAAAATTAAATCCTATATTCACTCTGAAATGAAAACGGAAGTTATTACCTGATTTTTAGTGCCCGATCACGAGAAACTGCTATACTGATATTTAATGTCATAATATAGAAATAAAATGGTGGAAATTATTAATTGGCATGAATAATTTTATCAGATTTTATTGGCTATTGATCAGTCTGATATTCTTATCAGGAAGCATTGCCTGTTGTCAGGATTACCCAATGATCCATTTTACTGTGGATGACGGGCTGCCAAGTAATACAATTTATAATACATATCGCGATTCTAAAGGATTTATCTGGATAGCTACCGATAAAGGCATTGCTCGGTATAATGGCATAAAATTCACTGTTTACACCACTTTTAATGGCCTGCCGGATAATGAAATACTTTTCTTTATGGAGGATTACCAGGAACGATTGTGGCTGGGAACTTATAGTGGTGAATTGTGCTACTATAAAAATGATACTTTTCATACGGCAGCCAATACTCCGTTTCTGAAATTATCCTCATTTAAACCCGGATCCTATATCAGGAATATCTTTTTGGAAAAAGACAGCAGTGTTTCAATAGATTATAGCGCTGGTAAGACATTTGTAAATATTAAAAATGACACAAAAAAGCTATTCGTTATGGATACTTTTTTGAAAGAGCAACCTATTATATTTTTTTTGTCAAAAGTTTCTGATAATGAGTACAATGTGGTTTTCAAAGGCCTTACCGTGATCATAGATTCGAATATGCGGATTAAGTCGAGAAGCAAAAACCAATATGTCGAACTATCTGCATTTTATCAGAACAAGGATCGGTATTATCTGCTTGATAATAATATGTTTGTAAGTAACAGAAACGATACCTTCAGAAGATCTGGAAATTTTCATCTAAAAACAAATAAATTTTACAACATATATAATGATGGCCAGCAGGTTTTTTATCTGACCACTGGCGGATTATTTTTCTACGATTCTGTAATGGTATTCAATGAGAAAGTTGCTACAATACTGCAGGATATTAAGGGCAACTACTGGTTAGGGACTGTGGATAAAGGTATTTATGTGTTGGATAAAGATTTCCGGAATACACGCTTGTATTCGAATGCTTATTCGGGGAAAGTAAAGTATTCCCGAAGGAATGGCGGCAACATATATTTTGCCTCGGAAAAGAACCTCAGATTGCTTAAAGATAAAAAGGTAAAGGATGTAGTTGACTTTAATAGATATCTTGGAAAAGGTTCAGGTAGTTCTTTTGAACTGGCCACCTATTTCATTAGCAGGGACAACCAGTTTTACTGTTTTAATAAAAATCATTTGTATTTACTAGATCTGAATGATAAACTCAAGCCTGTTGCAGTAAAGTCTACATTTGCCCCCGATTATTTAAAAGCATTATTTGCCACAAATGAAGTAATTTATTTATGTACCCACAATCAGTTATTTAGTTTAAATCAGTCAGAAATAATCAGAAAAGATACTTTCACCGCTGAAAATTTAAAAATTAATGGTGGGCGTATTTTTTCGGCTATGTTGAAGTCTGAAGATACTTCAATCTGGTTTTCAACCCTTGATGACCTGTACCGGATTGATAAGTATGGGAAAATGTCTCTGATTAAAAGCATTTCTTTTAAATCGTTTACATTCATAGGTAATTATCTGGTTGGGTATACTCATAAAAACAAATTGCTATTATGTAATGACATTACCGGTAAAGCGGTCATTGATACCATTGCAAAAGATGAAAATTGTATCTGGGATAAATTTTATAATTTAGATCCTTCTCATTTATTAATCAGTGCCAATAATTTATACAGGGTATTGACTATCAATCCAACAGGGGTGGGAGCCCCATATAGTATTACTTCAATAGAGAATGACTTTGTTCCACTTCACGCTGATGCAATTTGCTCCGATTCAGAAAATTATTATTTTTTCAAAGACAGTTCGATCATTTCATTGAATATCAGGGAAATGACTGGTAAATCGCAACCACCGAAATTATTTTTTACTTTTCTTAAAGCGCACATAACCTATGCTATATACGATAAAGTGGAGCTACCCTATAATGAGTCTAAAAACATAATAATTCATTTTAACACGTTATCGTTTTATGGAAAGAAGGTTAATTATCAATATTCCCTATCAAAAAATGAACAAGTTAACTGGAGTGTGACGGATGGGGATGAATTAAGACTAACAAATCCGGGATATGGCACATTTTTTATAAAAATAAGGGCAAGTACCAGTTCAAGCATTCCTTGCGAACCTATAGTGTTTAAGCTTATTATAAAAACACCTTATTGGGCCACAGGGTGGTTTTTTGTCTTGTCGGCAGGATTGATTTGCCTTGTATTGATTCTGATCATTTATATTACCCGGAGTATAGTGCTTAATGTAGCTAAGAGAAAGCATCAGCACACAGAACTTGAGTTGAAATCAATCTACTCACAACTCAATCCGCATTTTATATTCAATTCACTCAATGCGGCCATGTACCTGATAAAAACTAAACGGCTCGAAGACGCCTATCAGCATATTTATAAATTTTCGAGGTTGCTCCGCTCCTATATTAAGTCTTCAAGAAACAGATTTATCAGACTAAGTGATGAGATAGAAAACCTGAAGAATTATATAGAGTTGCAACAGGCACGATTTAACGATAAGTTTGATTATGAGATAATTACACTGCCAGGTGTAGATACAAATACAGATATTCCCTCTTTGCTGATACAGCCATTGGTTGAAAATGCAATAGCACATGGTTTGCTGAATAAGGAAAAGAAAGGTAGATTAAAGATTGAATTTGCTTCCGGAATTGATGGGAAATTACTAATTTGTAGCATTGATGATGATGGTATAGGCAGGGAGCAGTCGTTACTGAATAAAGATGAGAACCAGCTTAAAGAAGAATCGTATGGCGGCAAACTGATCAAAAGCCTTATTGAAGTAATGAATAAATCGGAGAAGGTAAAAATTGAGCTTGAATATATTGATAAATTGCCGCCGGAAACAGGTACAACTGTTGTTTTGAAAATTAAGCAAATTAACTGATGGACAAAAAATTCACCTGTATAATTATTGATGACGAACTTCCTGCTATAGGATTGCTATCGGAAAGCCTGATGGGACTGTATGACAATATTGTAATAACAGGAACCTACACCACATGGAAGGATGGACTAGCCGCAGTTCGCAATACTACAGCCGATATTCTGTTTCTCGATATTTCTATTGAAGGCAAAAACGGCATGGATATCCTGAAGATAGTACCTGATTTAGATTGTGAAATAGTTTTTGTAACTGCATTTGCAGAGCATGCACTTAAGGCTTTTAATTTTGCTGCATCCGGGTATGTTGTAAAACCAATCGGTGATGCAGAACTCAATACTGCAGTGAATAAGGCCATGGAAAGGGTACTGCATAAAAGGCTTGCCAGGCAGCACAACAATGCAGGTGCCGATACCCATAAACCATCCAAAATAGGGATTCCCAGCGGAAAGGGTATTAATTATTATAATGCCGAAGACATACTCTATTTTGAAGCAGTAAATAATTATACTAAAGTGATTACTAAAACAGGAGAACTTACCAGCTCTTATAACATAGGTAAGTTTGAAAGTATGCTTGAAAACCAGCCATTTTATCAAATCCATCGCTCCTACATCGTAAACCTGAATTATGTTACCCGATATGAGGCAGCCGGCAGCGTAATAATGACCAACAAAAAAGAGCTACCGGTGGCCAGGGGATCAAGGGAAGATTTTCTGAAACGGTTCAGCAATTTGCAGTCTACAAGAAATTAATACTGAGCTGTTGCGATTCTACTATTCAATAAATGAAATCCATCACTCAATAAATGAAATCTGCATTTCACACAGAATGTGGGTTTTATTTTATACACAGCTGTAATATTGGTTATAAATATTCCAGCCCCGGTATTAACCCGATGAAATAAAGCAATTTAGAATACTCCTAATGAATAAAAGGCTCCCGCCAGGGAGTCTTATTTTTTGGGTAATTAATATTGTTTTGCAATTCACCATGAAACGCTGATTTTCCTTTCCATTCAATAAATCAAAACCACCTGCTGGTAAATTTTCTGATCTCTCCGCCATGAGGTAAATCTTAACTGATAGTTAAAGGGGTAATATTGTTGCGAAATCAAAACCATCTGAAAACATGCAGCTAGAATCCATCACCTGTTCTGAAATGCTCATTGATCTAGGGGCCGGCGCCGTGTGCCGGCCACCTTAAGCTTTGAGCCTGTAGCCCACACCATGCCAACAAGGCTTCATTTATCTCAACCATTGAAAACATATTCCTCTTACTATCAACCAATAAAAACATTTTTCATATTAAACTTTAAAAATCAAACACATGAAAAAATTAATCCAGAAATGCAGACTAATCACCCATCTTAACTACCAGAAAATATCTGGTAAACCGGGTAACGTTATTATTTTATTGGTGATGTTGCTTTTTGCCGGATCATCAACTCAGCACCTTTATGCGCAATGTTGCCTGACCAATCAGTTGATCATCAATACCGGCTATGATCCTGTCAGCAACCTGGCAGTACCTGCGGGTATCAGTTGCTCAACAGGGGTTCAGGATCCGCACTGGCAGGTAACAATGATGGATGCCGGACTTACCAGCGATATCAGCAGTACCACTTCGCCCTGCAGCACATATGTTCCGGTTGCAGCGCCAGCGCCTGCAGATGTCATCAATCCCGCTTTTGGCTGGGCACCATTTCCGACAAGTGTAGCAGGCGGTCCGGGCAACTGGATCAATTGCTTTAACGGAAGTGGCTATACCCAGAAGGGCAAATGCAATTATAAATGGGCGGTGAGCAGGTCATTTTACCTGGAGTGTGCTGCACAGGTTACCTTTAATTTCAGCAATGTTACCATTGATAACTGGTGTACCGGTGGCAGTGTAAGCGGAGTTGGTGGCGGGCCAATGCCGATTCCATTAACTTACTACAGCGGAGGCGGTATGTGTGCCCCTTATAATTATTTTTTTGGCGGCAATCCGGCAGCATTTTATACTGTGCCCCCTTTTATTATGAATTTAGGCCCGGGGCTGCACACTATCACATTCAATTTGTTAAACGACAATGCACCTGTCAACAACATAGGTTTTTGCCTGCAGGGCACTATCACTACGCCATCAGCATCTATTATGCCTGAAAATTGTGTGACCAATCAACTGATCATCAATACCGGTTACAACAATATTACCGGCTTGGCAGTTACTCCCGGTACTAATGGCGGAACACCGGTTCCCGATCCAAACTGGAACGTAACCTATATGGATGCAAACCTTACAAGCGATATCCTTTCTTCTCCTGCAATAACCGGAAACATACCAGTGACACCAACAGCACCAGCCGATGTAATCAACCCTGCTTGGGGATGGGCTGCCTATCCCGGAGGCCCGGGTGGTCCGGGAAACTGGATCAACAGTTTCAATGGTAGCGGGTATATACAGACTACTCCATACAACTATGCATGGACTGCGACAAGAACCTTTAATTTAGCAACTGCAGCCTGGGTAACCTTTAATTTTACCAATGTAACTTCTGATAACTGGATAACCGGTGGTAATATTGACGGCTCTATTGCTATACCCATTACAACACCTCCTTATTCCGGCCCGGGTGCTTATGCTCCGCCCATATATGTGTTTGGTGGTAATCCGGCAGTATTCTATACATCAATTCCTGTTTTTATGCAGTATTTGTCAGCAGGCCCTCATACAATTTCATTCAATCTGCTGAATGATAATCCAAGCGCCAATAATATCGGTTTTGCGCTGCAGGGTTTCCTTACAGCTCAACCTGAAGCGCTTTTATCCAATAACCCAACAGTCTGTCCGATACCTGTTGCCGGCCCATGTGTCGGTTCGAGTGTAACAATAACTCCTCCACTTGGCGGAGGTACCTGGTCGAGCAGCAATCCTGGCGTGGCCAGTGTAGACGGGTTAGGGAATGTTTATGGCATTAGCAGCGGTACTGCAACTATTACTTATGCTATGCCACCCACAACAGGCTGCAATGTGTTATACAGTGTAACTGTTAATGCTGAACCTGTGATAACCTGTTCGGTAATAAGTATACCTACTTACCCCTACTGGCAATATTCGATAACTGAAACAGGCGCTACCGACACGGTTAACGTTTGCTATTGCCTTGAGCTTTTTGATCCGACAACAGGTGATTATACCATTTGGTGTACGACTACACCAGGTTTCACCGGAACATATATAGTGCCTTTGCCGGCTAATGGTTATTACGGTACCTCTCATTGGTATGCATTCCCACCATGTTTTGTAGAAAATATGAATGTAAACTGTGTATCGGAAGATGGTTGCACCTGGCAAACACAATGTTATTCCTCTTCAAGCCGCCAAACTCCATCAGGTATTGGTAAAACACATATTGCCGGCGGGGATATTACCGTATTACCTAATCCAAACAGCGGAACCTTTAGTATAAAAGGAACAATTGCCAATGGTAAAACTGCAAGCCAGGCAAGCATTGAAGTTCTGGATATGCTTGGTAAGACGGTTGTAAGCGATGTTGCGACAATTACCAACGGCAATATTGATAAAACCATAACATTAGGTGAAAATATTGCCAATGGTGTTTATATGGTAAGAATAAAAACCGGTGATGCCAGCCAGGTGATCAGGGTTTCAATTGACAGGTAAAATCAATTTCAATTTGTAATCTCGAAGGAGTGCGGTATTTATGCCGCACTCCTTTAGCTTTGGCAAGGTTTTACCACGATATTGTACTATCCGCATGAAGGGCGGAATATAATTATATTTCATAACGCCTTTTATTTTATTGAAAAGCTACACAGGCATTACTATTTTATTATTTTTAGGTGATTAATCTGCAATTAAATCTTTTCTGTAGCTTTTATATGAAGCGGCTGTTCCTTTTATTATTCTTATTCCCGGTAGTATTATCAGCCCAGACGCAGCGGAAACAGGTTATAAACCCTGAGAAGGATGAAGCTACAATTAATATTCAAAACTTTTCTTCGATACCAGGCAATAAACCCTGTTCCAGGTTAGCAGATATACGCACAACACATCTTGCTACCGATAGTGGTGAATTGGTAACTACAGTTGTTTTTTTTCCTGTCCTTACTGCATTGGATTCGGCCGGATATGATTCATTAGAAGTCCTTTCAGCAGCAGCCGTAAGCAAAATAACTACTGAAGATATTCCAGCCGATAAACTGGAATTAATAACTACGCTGCCCAATCTTCCCC
>Ga0214164_1000683_pt1 | contig 21620 bp, 43 predicted proteins | sample TroBogepilimnion_13_FD_153003 | JGI IMG/M metagenome (GOLD analysis project Ga0214164, IMG submission 153003) | Freshwater microbial communities from Trout Bog Lake, WI - Practice 03JUN2009 epilimnion v4 | ecosystem: Environmental > Aquatic > Freshwater > Lake > Epilimnion/Euphotic zone ...
CCCTGCCATCGCATCCGGCCTAGCCGCCGTTGAAGCCGCACGGACTGCGAAATGATCCCCGAGGAAGTGGTGGTAGAACTGGAACGCAAAATGGCGTTTGCGGCAGAACGCATCATGTTTACGGACGCAGAGTTCACTCAGATAGACGTTGGGCGGTTAGGTGCATTTAATTACGCTGCCGACCTGATTCGCTTACATCTATGCAAAAAAGGAAATAAAAAATGACTAAAGTTTTTATTGACGTAGACGAAACCATTCTTGATAATTTTGTGAATACTCGTCTTCTTGAAGGTATGCGATCTCTTGAAGATAGTATTTGTTATTTGGAATACCTCCAACATCATGAACAATTTAATAAGCATCAACAAGAAGACCTTGATAATGATCGGCGTTATCTAGAAGCGCATAAGGTTCTTCAAGAATATTACGGGTTCTGAATAAAATACCTCTTGACTTTATAAGAGCCATGAGGTATACTTTCTAAATCAGATGGAGGTGTATATGTCTCGTTTTGTCACTTGGGTTCCTAAGAAAAACAGCGAAAAAACTGCTGTTTCTAAATTTGGTCAGGAATGGGAAGTTAACAGCACCAATATCATGACAAATACGATTTTGATTCATCCTATCAATAATAAGGATGATAATCTTCGCTGGATTAATAAAAGTCAAGTCACAAATTCTCGCTGGGAATTCGAACCTCTTTAAAATGGATAATTGAAATGGATATTATTGTCGATATTGATGGAACGATAGCTGATATTGAGCATCGGCGTCATTGGCTCAAATCAACACCAAAAAACTGGAAACAATTTTACGCTAATATCGAAAATGATATTCCAATTCAACCTGTAATTGAGGTGGTCAAGTGTTTGTGGCGTAATACAAACAATAATATTATATTTTGCACCGGTCGTGGTGAAGAACATCGTGTTAAGACAACTCAATGGCTTCGCGCTAATGTTATTCCACCGAAACACCTATATATGCGAAAATATAACGATTTTCGGGATGATGGTGTGGTGAAATTTGAACTACTGCAAGAAATTCGTGCAGCCGGTTTTAATCCAACAATCGCCTTCGATGACCGCAATCGTGTTGTTGACATGTGGCGAGCAAATGGTATAATCTGTGCTCAAGTTGCCCCAGGAGATTTCTGATATGAAAATAAGTAACGAAGAACTCAAGAAGTATGGTTATATTCCGGGTGAATATCATTATATTTGTCATACATGCACTCGCCCATCAATAGGTCATAAACATGGTTATATTTGTCGTGATTGTGCTATTGATATTCGGCAAAAAATGCAGCAACTTGAGGAAGAAAAGCGAAATGCAGAACATGAAAAGATTAAATCGATTTATGTTACAGATATTGTAGAATATGATGATGGCAGTGCTGAAGTTACTTTTAGCATGAGTCACGAAACTATTTTGTTGTTCGCTAAACAAGGTTTGCTCGATGCAATTATTGAAACAGCAAATAACATTATAAAAGAACAAGAGAAATTGTCATGAGTCTTTCGTGGATCATTTATTTTACGGGTTTTATTTCTAATCTGCATGGGTTGGCCGTTGGTGTTGTTGTGCTTTCTTCAGCAGCATTTATGGGACTGATACTTTACTCATTTGTTGAGGAAACACACGAATATATTAACCTGATTAAAAAGGCTCTTGCTGTATGTGCTGTTGCCGTTGTGTTTGCGGTTATTTGCCCGAGTCGTGAAACCATTATAGCAATCGTTGCGGCCCAATATGCCGAGAGCTTTGTAAAAAACGAAACTCTTCAAACCGTTGTCGATCCAGCCATTGATCTTCTTAAAACTTGGATTGCGGAAGAAACCAAAAAGCTTAATAAAGGAGGATAAAGTGTCTGTTGATAAATATAGGGAGTTGACACGGAACTATTTTATTGGTATAATCCACGAACGCCGAAAAGAAGTCTTCGAAGTTTTAGAAGAGCTTGATATTCGTTGGCAGCACCTAGAACTAGATGCTGATGAAAAAATTGTTGCTAAACTTAGTAACCAAATATCAGAATTAGATGAATACGATAACGCGCTTAGAACCATCATTCAATTTGAATCGAAACGTGACAAATTGTATTAAAAATGGTATAGAGAGCAATTATATGTGCGCTTATAGCTCAATGGTAGAGCGGAATTCTCATAAAATTCGGGTCGTTGGTTCGATTCCAACTGGGCGCACCAATAATTATGAATTATGATGATGATTAAAAAACTTCAAGATCAACTAAAAAAACAGTTGACATATTGCATAATACATAGTATACTACCTATATAGAATAGAGTTTAGGGTTGGTTTCAGCAACCAAAATGCATTTTCCTTTTAAGAAAAAAACGCAAAACGCCAACCCGATTTTACTACAAGTTTAAGGGTCACTTCAGCATCAATTTGAAAAACACCGTGGGTCGTGGGTTCAAATCCCGCTACTGGCGAAAGCTGGTATAGCTCAGTTGGTAGAGCAACAGTCATATCAAAGTTGACCCTGTTAAGTTTTGGGTTCAGTTCAGCACATAAATTGCATTGGGAGCCGTAAGAGATAGTTCGATTCTATCCATCCCCTCTGAAGGGGGATGTAGTGTAATGGCAGCACAACGTTAAAATTTGAACCCGCTAATTCTAGGTTGAGTTCCGCAAACAAAAAAACTTTCTCTTGAAAAGAAACAAAAGTTCAACCTGTAAACATATAATGGAGATTAAAATGAACACTTTTGCAAATGCCGTCAAAAATCAAGAAGCTCGCACACAGAATGGAATGAAGGCACGTGCATCTACTGCCAATTCTTGTGTTGATCTTTTCTATAAGATTGGTGCGATGCGTGGTAAGGATGTAATTCCTGCTTTCGTTGCTGCCTATGTAGAAAATCCTGAGATTGCTCTTCGTATTGCTCTATGGGCGCGTGATGTTCGTGGTGGTGCCGGTGAGCGTAAGATTTTCCGTGACATTCTAAACTACCTTGCTAAGAACACCAGCAATGGTGATGTAGAAGCACTTATGCGCAAGGTTCCTGATCTTGGTCGCTGGGATGATTTGCTTGCCATTGATGATAATGATGCACGGCAGTATGCATTTGGTATGATCAAGGATGCATTGGAACAGCGAAATGGTTTAGCAGGAAAATGGATTCCTCGTAAGGGTGATATTGCTGTTGCTCTTCGGAACTACCTTGGGTGGTCTCCAAAACGTTACCGTAAGACTTTGGTTGAATTGACCAGGGTTGTAGAAACTCAGATGTGCAATAAGGATTGGGATAACATTAATTTCAATCATGTTCCGTCTGTTGCTTCTTCTCGTTACAAGAAGGCGTTTAATCGTCATACCGAGAAGTATAAGGAATATGTTGCTAAGTTGACTTCCACTGATCCAAATGTTCGTGCTGAAGTCAAGATCAATGCTGGTGCAGTCTATCCTTATGACGTTCTTAGGGGATTGATTTATTCGAATAAACAATTCAATATGACTGAACTTGGTGCTGTGACTGCTCAGTGGGATGCTCTGCCAAACTACATGAATGATCAAAATGTTCTTCCTTTGGTTGACGTTTCTGGTTCTATGACTTGTAATGCTGGTGGTATTAAATCTAAGTCTAATGTTACTTGCTTGGATGTTGCAGTTTCTCTTGGTCTTTATTGCGCCGATAAGAACACTGGTCCCTTTAAGGATATGTTCATGACTTTTAGTGAAAGACCAGAACTGCTTTCATTGAAAGGCGGCATCCTAAAAAAGATCGATCAGATGATTAGGTCTACGTGGGGTATGTCTACTAATCTTCATGCTGCTATTAAGAATATTCTTAATGTCGCATTGCAGGGTAATGTATCCCAGGAAGATATGCCAAAGATGCTGCTGATCATGTCAGATATGCAGTTTGATTCATGCACAAATTTTGATGATTCTGCTATTAAAATGATGCGTCGTAAGTATGAGAGTGCCGGTTACACTATGCCTGCCATCGTGTTCTGGAATTTGAATGCTAATGATAACGTTCCTGTTAAGTATGATGAGCGTGGGGTTGTTCTGGTATCTGGTTTCTCTCCTTCTATTTTGAAGTCAGTGCTTTCTGCTCAGATGGATGATTTTACTCCTGAAAATATGATGCTCAAAACCATTATGCAAGATCGTTATAGTTTTGCTTAATGTATAAATAAAATGATATCAGCATGATGTAACGGCGAGCATGACAGTCTCCAAAACTGTTCGTCTAGGTTCGAATCCTAGTGTTGGTGCCATTTTTTTCTTGACTTATTTGCTAAATAGAGTATACTACTGAATAAAGATAAAATATCCAAATCTCTTAAAAATAGGAAGCGTGGTAGAGTGGATGATTACTTCAGTCTTGAAAACTGACATACCTTTACGGGTATCGTGGGTTCGAATCCCACCGCTTCCTCCAAACAATGCGGGATTAGTATAATGGTATTATTACAGTTTTCCAAACTGAAGACGCGAGTTCGATTCTCGCATCCCGCTCCATAATTTTTTGATTATAACAATGCCGTTTAAGCTAACTTGGTAGAAGCGTCTGCCTGAAGAGCAGAAGGACTTGGTTCGAAACCAAGAAACGGCACCATTTTGCAAAATGAAAAGGAAATGAAATGAAGAATATTATTTTGGCTACTGCTTTGGTTCTTGGTTTTGGTAGTGCTGCTATGGCCGCTGATCCTGTTAAGGCAGATCGTTCTGGTCTTTACGTTGGTGGATCGATTGGTTCGTCTACGGATGACAAGAGCCGCGTTGATGTTGGTGCTGTTGTAGGTTATCAGATTGGTAGCTATGTCCGCACCGAAGCTGAATTTGAACGTAATTGGCGAACAAATGGTGCTGGTGAAATGGCTACCGTTAATGTTATCGGTCAGTATCGAATTCCCAATTCCACTCTGACTCCCTATGTTCTTGTTGGTGGTGGTTATACTTTCGACAAGCTGGGTTCAATCAAGTCAGGTGGCGCTACTCCTGTCTATGATGCTGGCGCTGGTCTTCGCGTAGCTGTTTCTGAATCGGTTGATTTTGATTTTCGCTATCGTAACGTTCGCCCACTACGTGATTTGAAGTCTGCTGTTAAGGATGAGCATTTGTTCTCCGTTGGTGCAGAGTATCGCTTTTAATAAATAGACTAAAAGGTTTTGTGGGTTCCTTTTAAAAACCTACCAAGTTTATTGCGGAAACAAGCACCGGGCGCTAATTAGGCTCATAACCTAATGTCGAAAGACAAAGTTGGTTCGATTCCAACGACCGCATCCAAAAATCTACAATTTTAGGGCCTTATGGCTTTAAACCAATTCGGGACCAGATGACATGAAATGGGTTCAGTCATCTAAAAGCCACTAAGAACTGCTGGTATAACCGTTAAAAATCATCCCAAGATTTGCAGGACGCTTGGTATCCCGAAACCTTTTTCGCTAGGAATATGGTTATTACTCTGGTCTCATAAGCCGGTAGTTGGTAGTTCGATTCTGCCCCGAGCGATATGACAATCAATGCATTTGCGAAAAAGAAGCAATAAGAAATAAGTCTTTAGTGCAAACGTAGTGAGAACCATTGTTGATGTGGACGTAGTATAATGGTAATACGGAGGCTTGTGGTGCCTTCTATCTGAGTTCGATTCTCAGCGTTCACCCCAGTATAATAAATAAGGAGTCAAACCATTTTTCAGGGGACTTCTTTTTGAAAATCATTATCGAACAAATTTATGGATCGCAAGAAAATTTCGATCTTCATCTTCAAAAACTTAGACTCAATTTAGAAGACTCCAAAGAATCCGAAGCCCTAGAAAACGGGTGGTGCGTATTCGATAACAAATGGTATCTTTCTAGATCAACAAGAATCAATCTTAGTTTTTACAATACACCCAAACAAATCGAAGGCTATACGTTTGAATATGTAGATAATTCGTCACAACTCGAAGATATCAAACGAGTGAACTGTGACTTTTTGGCCTATAAAAAATTTCCAGCAATTTATGATCTCGAAACCGATTTAAATAGAACCTCCTGGCTTCTCTGTAAAAGGGACGGGAGGCTTTGTGCGTTTACGAAATTCAATCAATATGATGGTGGTCTAGAAAGCAATTTAACTGCCTGGGATTATTCTGAACCAGCAGCAAGAATCGGTGCCAAGATTGTAGATTTCGAAGTTCAGGTAGCCAAAGACAAAGGATATAAATATCTTTATATCGGCCCAGGCTGTGGTAAATCTGCCAAATATAAAAGTTCTTTCAAGGGATTTCAGTGGTGGAACGGAATGGAATGGGTCAACGATAAGAAGCTGTATAAACAACTTTGTGATCGTGACGATTCTATTGAAACCATAAAAGAACTGTGTCAGGTATACGCCGAAAAATCATAAAGAAAATCTACCAAACGTCTGGTCTACCAAAGTTTTCAATATGCTGAACGATAAACGTTTTAAGCATGAAATGGAAAGGAACTAGTAAATGATTCCAACTCTAAACCTAAGAAACGTAAGACATAAAGATTTAACAAGAATTTTGGAAATTGAACAGCAATTCTACGCTGATGCCTTTACCATTGATATTTTTGAAGAATATATGGAATATGCGGTGTTTCGTGTCCTTGAGGCAGATGGTGTAATTGCTGGTTATGTCATTGCCATCTATACCACCGAAGACAAGTATAATATCGAATCCATCGCTGTTGCACCAGAATTTCAGGGCAAGCAGTATAGCGTCTATATGGTAGAAGTTTTAGAGAATATTATCAAAAGAGAAAATGCCAAAGCAATCACACTGGAAGTATCAGAAACTAATGTGAAAGCCAGACAGCTATACGAAAAGCTTGGCTATATGTATACAGGCATAAAAAAAGAGCAGTTCTACCAAGATGGCGGAACTGCTCTTCTGATGGAAAAAGTATTTTAAATTTTTAATTCAAGTTGTGCTGGTGGTATAATCTTAAGTTTATTGGTATCAAGCAGAACTTCAATAAACCCATTAAACGGAAAAATGTATGTGATGGTGCCGATAATATCAGTTTTACTAATCATCACCCGCTGACCAATTTTAAAATTGCTCATTGATCAACTGCCTCCAATTCATTATCACTCATATACCATGAACCGATTAGAGTGCCGAAATCCACATCATAAATTTCATAACCACCTATATTGCCCACTATCACAATACCTTCATAACCGCGTTTAACTGGCGCCACCTTAATATCATAGAGACACCGAACCCTATCACCAACTTTAAACTTGCTCATTTTATTGACCTTTCGCTGCTAGTTTTTTGGCCTTCTTGTTCTTGGCAATTTGCTTACGAACACGAAGTTTTTTGCGTAATGCCTTCTTTTCATCATCGGTCAAAGAAGGATCGATTTTTTTAACTGTCTTGGCTTTTTTGGTAGTCTTCTTAATGGTCTTCTTAACCACTTTGACGGCCTTAACCTTAACAGTCTTTGGTGGTGCCTTGGCCGGAATTTTGTCAATCACCAAAGCCTTAATGGCAACTGGTGGTGCTTTAACGACAACTTCAGGAACCTCAGCAACCTTAACTGCCGCTTCAATCACAACAGCTTTCTTAGCAGGAACCTCGACACCGCGCAACACGTCATTCATAAATTCCTGACGAGAAGCAGCCGAGATATCATCCCAAGACATAAACGACAGTAGCGAAGACCGGTGCAATTCGCGGGCCTTCAATTCAGTATCAGAAATCTCAACCGGTTTCTTGCTCATCTGTCATTCCTTACTCAGTGAAGGCATCATATCTAATCGTAGCTCCCAGGTCAACAGTTATTTTTCAGAAAAATGATTTTTTTTCGCTTGACTTGCATATAGCAATCGGATATGGTGTGCAAATGATGAACAAGGAAGACAACATGACAATCGACCAGGATGGCATTAGTGATGCTATGCTAAACCGTGGGGTGTATGTGCTCAAATCCATTCTTATCAATGGTTTAGTGTTTGGCCTCGCTGTTCTTTTCATGATTTTCTTTTTTGGTGGAAAAATTTAAAAACCTCCTTGACATTTATCCGTGCTGCTGTATAATCAGTGATGTAGAGAAAATAAGGAATAACTAATATGATGTTATCTGATATGATGTTATCTGAAGCGGTTGCAAAATATAAGAATATTGACCGGTATAGCGAACGTGACCGGACGACTATTGAAGATATCCGTTTAATGATGACAGATAAGGAAGCCGTTATGTTCGATAAATGTGTTGGACAGTCTGGCTCGCCTCTTGGTATGATTGGCAATTTGATTGCTGATGGTCTTCGTTACCGTGAATCTATGAAAAAAACTTCTTGACTGCATAATCCGACTTTGATATGATGCCTGTGTAGAAAAAAGGAATATACCATGACTGCTCAAATTCGTAATCTTTCGGTTCTCTGTTATGCACAAGGTTTCACTCTCTGGCACTACAAGGCTGGCGATTATGGTCTCAATGATATTAGTGGTGCTGGGTTTTTCGATAAGTTTAAGGATATGGTGAATTCGGGTGACATGATTTTGGTTTCTGCTATCGATGGTGGTGGTATCTATTTTGTGACTATTATCGATGGTGCTGTGTCTCTTAACAAGATTTGATCAATGCTATATTCTTAATATGATGAATAATGAGTTAATTTATGTGGAAACAACTAGAATTACCCGGCACAGAGAATAAAGTCATTTATGATCGCACTGGTAAAAAGTGTGAGTCTTGTGGAAAGGGTCGATATGCAGAAACCACATACTGGGATGATGTTGATGGGTATTTGCACTGCAAGAAATGCGACCACCTCGTAAACAGGTATGTGAAGTCCGGTGATAAAGACTCAGCAAAATACAAAAACAAAAGGAAATAATTATGCGATACATGTTGTTTGTTGGTGAATTTAACTATCCGGCTGGTGGTATGTCCGACTATCAAGGTCATTTTGATACCATGCGGGATGTGGTAAAGAACCTTGGTGGTTATGACTGGTTCAATGTGTATGATACAAAGACCGGTAAGATTTATGATCATGATGTGACTCATGCCGTGATCAATAAACCTTTCGAAGAGATCATGAAGTGGGCGGCGGATATTGATGGACCACTCATGCACGATTTCGGTGATACCTTTGGTGCGGTAGAGGCACATCAACACCCTAACGGTGGCGGCTGGGTTGCCGATACTGCCACTGTTGCCGATACTGCTTATGTTGGACCTAAGGCTAAAGTCTTTGGTTATGCTAAAGTTTGCGACAATGCTTACATTACTGGCAATGCTAAAATTTATGATAATGCTTGTGTCTTTGGCACTGTCTGGGTTCGTGGTGATGATACCTAGTGAATAGCTGCTATGCATAAAGTATCATTTACGTAATTTACCGGTGATGGTATATTCTTAATATGATGAAGAAGGAAACGAGCATGTATGATTTTCAAGATGGCAATGGACCCGTAGCAGCACACCAACACTCAAATGGTGGTGGTTGGGTTGCTGCTACTGCTTATGTTTCCCGCACTGCTTATGTTGGACTTGAGGCTAAAGTTTCTGGCAATGCTTGGGTCTGCGACAATGCTGAGGTCTATGGCAAAGCTTGGGTCTGCGACAATGCTAGAGTCTATGGCAATGCTAAAGTCTCTGGTAATACTCAGGTCTTTGGTGATGCTAAGGTCTGCGACAATGCTCTGGTCTCTGATAATGCTGAGGTCTATGGCAATGCTTATGTCTCTGACAATGCTCGGGTCTCTGGCAATGCTGAGGTCTATGGCAATGCTAAGGTCTGTGGTAATGCTTGGGTCTCTGTTAATGCTAAGGTCTTTGGTAATGCTCAGGTCTTTGGTAATGCTCAGGTCTTTGGTAATGCTCAGGTCTTTGGTAATGCTGAGGTCTGTGGTAATGCTTGGGTCTGCGACAATGCTCAGGTCTTCGATAGTGCTAAGGTCTTTGGTAATGCTTATGTCTCTGACAATGCTAAGGTCTCTGGTAATGCTAAGGTCCGTGGCAAAGCTTGTTATCTTTGATAATGCTGGTGTCTTTGCCAATGCTAAGGTCTATGGCAATGCCTGGGTTTGTGGAACTACTGTGCTTCGTGGTGATGATACGGTTTGCGGTAATGCTTATGATACCTAGTGAATAGCAGCTATGCATAAAGTATCATTTACGTAATTTACCGGTGATGGTATTCTAGTCATATGATGAAGAAGGAAACGAGCATGATGTTTACGACAAATCGAGAGTCGGTTCGTCGCAAGGCCACCATAGACGAATTGATTACATATGCTCGTCCTATCGCCGTCAATCATGGTATTGATGCAATTCTTAATTGGAGTCCCATGGTAAGTGACTGTGCTTGTATGGGTCCACGAGATGGATATCCACTATGTCCTTGTCATATGCGTTATGAATTGGCCGAACATAAAGATGAGATTGCAACACGACTCATAGCAGAATACAATAAAAGGAAATGAACATGGCAGATTTTACTGAAACACCATATGCAGAAGATTTGTATCGAGAACTGAGTTACGTTCTCGATAAGTATGCCACTTATAATATGATGAAGGATAAAGACATTATTATAGTTCTTGTTGCTTTGTTAGCGGCAACTCTTCACCGTCATCGATGATTATGTAGACTTTAAATTAATGGAATATAGGGATATTCTTGCGGTTCTCAATGTTTTGGTGGATGCATATACATTGGATGAAGAAGATGATTGAGATTGGTCCTAATCTACAAAATACAATTGGTGGTGTATGCTGGGTGGTATTCTTTGCCATAGTATTTTGGACTATTAATAAGTAAACAGACTTTTAACATAAGGTTTAATGAAATGAAACTTGGCGGTATTATTGCTACAATGCTTTGGCTGATTGGTGTGGTGCTTGCGAAGGGGTTCTGGTCTACGTTCTTTGCATTTCTTGTGCCGCTTTATTCGTGGTATTTGGTTGGTTATTACATAGTCCAGCGATATCTTTAAAATAGGATTTTTAATATGACAAAAACACAAGAGGTGGACGAACTAACTAAACAATATATCAGAGATAATTATCTTGCTGATCCAGAAACTGGCAAAATTTTTAGCCTGAAAACCAATCGCGTTGTTGGTAGTTATGCGAGGGGTTATGAAAGAATCCACATTCTAAAAAAAGATTACAAAAGTCATCGCATTTGCTGGTTTCTTTATTATGACAATTTCCCGAAAACTCAAATTGATCATATTAATGGGATTAAAAACGACAATAGAAAGATTAATTTGCGAGAGGCCACCCCTAGCCAAAATAATCAAAATACCACTATTGGCATTAAAAATAAAAGTGGATATAAAGGTGTTAACAAGCGAGTCTCTATAATCAAGAAGCCATATCGCGCTGAAATATCATACAATGGAAACAAAAAACATCTTGGTTATTTTCATACAAAAGAAGAAGCACACACCGCATACGTTGAAGCTAGTTTGAAATATCATGGTGAATTTTCTCCTTATGCGCGAAAAACTTCTTGACAGCATTATAAAAATCGACTATAATGCATAAATTAAAGAAAAAGGAGACTAAATAACATGACTTCATCAGCTATCAATAAATTGCATACTGCTTTGGTTAATGGTCAAGAACTTACAGCAAAGCAGATTACTCAGCGATATAAGGTTGCTAATCCTCGTGATTTGGTTTATCGTTTGCGCCAAGAAGGTTTGAATATTGTTCTTGAAACAAACGTAACAAGCAAGGGTAAAGTTACGAGGCGATATTGTTTAGGCTAAATAGATAACTATGATAAATAATAATGGATCATAACCAATCACTGGTGTGTGGAGCAGTCTCTTAAACTGATGTAGGCAGGTTCGATTCCTGCATGATCCTCCAAAACTTTTATAAATAAAGTTATAAGTTTATTCCCGTGAATCCGAGCAAGGTGCATGGACTGGTCTGTTAAACCATGGTTAGAGCGGTTCGATTCCGTTGACGGGAGCCACAAGTTTATCAGAATGAAATGCGAATTATTCTAAATCTTAATCGATTAGGTTTGGTATCCCGTAAATATCTATCAGTGCTTATCTGCGCGAAGGATAATATGAATACACCCTGAATATCGTAGTTCATTCTGATAATTCACTAAAATGCTCTTAACCCCTAGATGGCGAGGGACCGGTCTTGTAAACCGGACAGGAACGTTCAAGTCGTTCTGAGAGCACCAAATTTCGATCTAGATACTCGGTGCATAATATGGGGTCTTAGCTCAGTTGGGAGAGCGTTAGCTTTGCAAGCTAAATGTCATCGGTTCAATCCCGATAGACTCCACCATTAATTTTTAAGGTTGTATAAATAGCATTAACAACCATTTATACAACCTTATATCTTAAAGGACGTTACTAGTATGATTACTTTTAAATCTTATTTGCTTGAATCTGCCACCCCATCATCACCAAATCCAGACATGTCAATTCATGCATGGAATTTTTTGTCGCATCTAAGTAGTCCATCAGATAAAACTACAAAGCCGTTGACTGAAGCCGTAATGGAAGCTAAGATTACCATTGACCACAGAGTTCCTGGTAGTGTTGTGCGAACTGGTGTTGGTCATAATGGTGGTCCGGAAATGGAAAACGATTCGGCTCACAAGTCTATGAATCTTCCAAAATCAAGTGCTATGATTGCAAAGGGTAATGCTCTTATTCCCCATGATGCAAACATTCACAAGAGAATTGCTGAAGGTTTTAAGAAACATGCCGATGAGATTGCACACGAAACACCCGAAGAAAGCAAAAAGAAACTAAGAGAATCTAAAAAAGTTCTTGCTGAATTTTTTAAGCATTACGGTTACAAAAAGGCACCAGACCTTCTTAATGAAAACGGTAAGACCAGAAAATCATCTGGTGAAGGTGTTCATACAAAGGGATTGACTCTTGCACCACATACAACAAATGGTTTGAAAAACTTTGATGTATGCCCAAGAGCATCAAAAGAATGCCGCGCAAATTGCCTTGGAACAGAAGCAGGCGGTAACAGACAATTTCCTGATACATCTTTGTCAAGCAAAATCGCCAAAACACACGCTCTAGCAATGCATCCGGAACATTTTGCTCGCGTTCTGGATCATGAAATTGGTCAACACTCTAAGAAAGCACGTAAGGCAGGATATATTCCTGGTGTTCGTCTGAATGTCGATTCTGATATTGCATGGGAACATCATGCAGGTCATATCATGAAGCGTCATCCAGAAACACAATTTTATGATTATACCAAGATGCACAATCGCGTAGGTCATCCAAACTTACCAAAGAATTATCATTTGACTCTTTCACATACCGGAACAGGTCATGAAGAATCAAATGACAAACATGTGGTTCGTGCTCTGGAACGCGGTCATGGTGTTGCGATGGTTTATCGTAGAGATAGTAAGGCTCCAAAGGCCACACATGTTGAAGACGCAAAAACAGGAAAGCGTTATCCTATCATGAATGGTGATAACGACGATAATACGTTTGATAGACATACTGAGGCTGGTCTAAAAGAAGGTCATCCCGGTCATGGTGTTGTTTCTGGTCTAAAGCTAAAAGGTGCAAGTAATAAAAATGCTGGTCACTTTGCTAACCATGTAGATAAAGACGGTATTATTCGCATCAATAAAGACTAAAGGATTTGTGGATTGGTTAATGCACTTGGTAAACATATCATACTAGAAGTTTGGGGTGTGGTGGCTGCACTACCTTTTTGGAACATGGATGCGGCTTCGTCCATGTTTCTTATAGCAGCGAAAGAAGCTGGCGCGTCGGTTATTACTGAACGCTGGCATCATTTCGGAAGTGGTCATGGATATACCGGGGTTGTGGTTCTTGCTGAATCTCATATCTCAGTTCATACGTGGCCCGAAAAAGGTTATGCTGCCGTTGATGTGTTTATGTGTGGTGACGCTGATCCACTTAAGACCGTTCCGCATATTCTCAAATTCTATAATTCTTCTTCGCATGATCTTAGAGTTTTAGAACGCGGAACACCATTAAAATTTTAAAAGGCCGCATAATCCAACGGCAGAGATAGCAGACTTAAAATCTGTAAAGTGTCGGTTCGAGTCCGACTGCGGCTACCATATATGCGCCTGTAACCCCCGCAGCTACGAACTGTGAGTAAGGTAACTGAATTGAAAATGCAGGTTTGAATCCTGTCAGGCGCTCCACAAAAAAACTTCGCTATCCAATCACTTTTTTCTTGACTTAATCCCTATATAATGTATAATGCTTATATTAAAGGAGATTGGTGTTATGAATGCGTATAAACTGTCCTATGATATCAGAGAAGACAACGTTAACTCGAAGAACTACGGCTACATCATCACGAAGACTAAGCGTTTTCAGACTTTTGTGGAAGCTGTTGAGTATTCTCGTGTGATTGCTAACCTTGTTGGTAAACCTGTTATTGAAGGAGTGAATGATGGTAAGTAAATATGACATTAGCACTAACACTTGGGTTATTGGTTTTTATAACGGCGCTAGGTTTTATATTTTGGGTCGTGTAGCAAATATCTAAAAAAAGTTGTTGACACGCTATTCGATCCAGAGTATGATGCTTTTATCAAGAGAGGATGAACCAATGATGAAGTTTTCTGATCGTCCTGCAAAGCTTCAATTCCACATTCGGTGTGCTGTTCGTGCGTATCGTATTGGTGGTTTGGATTATTGCACTAAACTGGTAAATCACCTTTGCCAGAAACACAAATGGAAACTTTCTGTGTGGGTCGCCTTCAACGGAATTTTACATGAACAACTTAAAGCTCAAGGTCTTGTATAAATAAAATATGATTTTGCGACAGTCTTCTAATTGGACTAGGAAAACAGACTTTCAATCTGTTCAATGCGGGTTCGAGTCCCGTCTGTCGCACCAAAACAACATGGTCAAATCACTCTGTTTATTGTAATAATAAAAACGGTTTGACCTTCCTATAATGGATCGGTAGCTCAGAGGCAGAGCAGCGGGCTTTTAATCCGCGTGTCGAGATTTCGAAATTCTCCCGATCCTCCAAAGTTTATTTGTTATGATATGCGCCTATGTGGGGCAACAGGCGTGGCACAGGATGGAGTATGGCCGTGGTTTACCAGACTTAGCCAGAAACATAGCTGTAGGCTGTTCAGCAGCGAGTATGGAAGGTGCTGGTAACACTGGATGTGCTGGAGGGTGCAACTCCCCTCACCATGAACAATTTTTATCGTTTTGTTACGATTCTTATGGGAGATTAGCTCAGTTGGTAGTAGCATCTGCTTTACACGCAGAATGTCAGCGGTTCGATCCCGTTATCTCCTACCAGTTTTAACCGCCTTTAGCGCAGTCTGGTAGCGCATATGCTTTGGGAGCATAGGGTCGCAAGTTCAAATCTTGCAAGGCGGACCATTTTTGCTTTATTCGTTTAATGGTAGGACACCCGCCTGTCCAGTGGGTAGCAGGAGTTCGATTCTCCTATAAAGCGCCATAATATTTGCGGGCGTGGTGAAATTGGTAGACACGCCAGATTTAGGTTCTGGTGGCGCAAGTCGTGGGGGTTCAAGTCCCTCCGCCCGCACCATTTTAGTTCCTTAGCTCAATGGGAGAGCAGCCGGTTGATAACCGCCAGACACAGGTTCGATACCTGTAGGAACTACCAAGTTTGTGTAGCACGTTCAATGTCTGCCAGCCACTTCTCCTTCGACATTGATAAACCCTGGAAAGTGCGAAAACGGATTCCGTGCTACACCCTTATTTATAAGGCGTGTTCGTTTAATGATAAATAGGTTTGTCCCACACCCCTAACATCATGAGAATACGATGAAAAAAGTTCTATTCATACTAAAACGCCGCGAAGACTATAACGCGGTGATGCATTCCAATATTGGTCTAAGCACCGGTCTTTACAATTCAGCTTCCTTTGTTCATCTAAATTTGTGTGTAAATGATGTGCAAAGTAAGTTGGTAGTAGTTGCTGATAACAACGATATAGATAGAGAAGTCAATTTTTTTAAACCTACTCATGTTATTATCGAAGCGTTATGGGTAGTCCCTCAAAAATTTTCTATTCTCCAAAAACTTCACCCAACAGTCACATGGATAATTCGTCTTCATAGTGAAATGCCTTTTATGGCCGGTGAAGGTATTGCGATGGATTGGATTGGTGATTATTCAACTTTTAAAAATGTTGTTATTGCCATCAATGCACCAAGATTTTATGATGAGATTTCTTCTTATCTTAAAATTAAAAATTGCTGGTCTGAAGATGAAACCGCAAGACGTGTAATCTATCTGCCAAATTATTACCCCCAACATTATAAGACTAAGATTTTTGATCGTAACAAAGACTGGATTGATATCGGTTGTTTTGGTGCTGTAAGACCCCTGAAAAATCATTTGGTTCAAGCACATGCAGCAATTCAATTCGCAGAAAGTATCGGTAAGACACTAAACTTCTATGTGAATACCGGGCGAATTGAAATGAAAGGCGATCCTGTGCTGCATAATCTTCGTGGTTTATTTGGGCAGCTTTATGAGCGTGGGCACAGATTGATTAATTATGGCTGGCGACCACACGATAGTTTTCTTGCTGCTTGTGGTAGAATGGATATGGGAATGCAAGTTAGTTTCAGTGAGACCTTTAATATTGTCTCAGCAGATATGATTAGTCAGGGCGTTCCTGTTGTTTCGTCAAAAGAACTTCCTTGGGCTGTATGGGGAACTACTGCCGATCCAACTAGCACAAAAGATATTGTTAAGAAACTACAATATTCTTATAAATATCCTCAGTTAAATGTCATGGCGAATCAATACTCTTTGACTCGCTACACCAATAAAACCGAAAAGATTTGGTTGAAATATTTTAAGGAAAACTGAAATGAGCAATCTTACGAGAAAACTTCATAAGGTCATTACACATTTTTGGAGAAACGAACAAATTGAAATCGAAGAATCGTATTTTGATACATACGATGCTGCTTTTTTGAATGCAACAAACAATGATGGGCATTCAAAAATTTTCAATGAAGAAAACGAACTAGTTCATGTTGCTCCTGGTAATACACTAGCAGAATTATACGCATAAAGTTTTTGGCGATTTCGTTCAACGGTTAGGACAGCGGCCTTTGACTCCGCTAATGTAGGTTCGATTCCTTCAATCGCTACCACTGGCTGTGTGGTGAAACGGCTATCACTACTGACTCTGACTCAGTTATTTCTGGTTCGAATCCAGGCGCAGCTTCCACTTTTTATGTCTCGTTGGCAGATTGGCTATGTATTGGACTGCAAATCCATTTAGGCTGGTTCGATTCCGGCACGAGACTCCAAATACATAAATACTTCAAAAATCTTTTGGAGTTATTTTTATGCTTTCTTTCAACCAATTTGTTATCGAACGTTTTATTAATCTTATTGGTAACGATCCGAGAAAAAAAGAACACGCCGATCATGTGAAGAGTATGCTGGATAGTTCATATGAAGAAATTGGTGGTATTCATGGTTCTGGTTTCAAAGACGCTGAAGATATGCAAAAAAATATTCCCATGTGGAAGCTTCATAAAAGTGAAGGTAAAGTAAGGGCGGCTGCTTTATATAAAGATAAAAACGGTCGCAAAATGGTTGCCGTTGCGTCTGATGGTTCAAGAGAAGGAAAAAGAGCAGCCGGTAAAATGGTTACTGCCGATCTTAAAACCGGAAGGGCATATGGTGAACAATCATCTAAACTTCTGGCGAGCATGAAAGCGCATGTTGGTTCGGAACATCTAGCTAAACATATTATCCCATATCACGAAGTCCATCATCATTTAGACCAAGGTGATGAAATCCGCCGCCCTCCTGCTAATGATCCTGAACTTAAAGCACACCCTGAATATGCTCATCATTTTTATCAGCGCAAAATAGGTGGTGAATGGCATACCAAATTGATGCTAGGCAAGACAGGAAATAAAATCGTCAAATATGAAAAATAGTGCTTGACATGCAGGTGACGCGGGTATATAAAGAATGAGGATGATTTAGGAGTCTTAATTATGAATGACCGACACGCTTATGTCTCTGCTGACAATACAGTTAGTTTTGTTGAATATCAAAATGACGCAATCGTATATCATAAAGATGTAAAATTTGAGACCAGAGAAAAAGCAGAAATCGCTCGAAAACATTTTCTAGGCGAATATTCTGGTTTTGATCCTATCGGTGACTGGGAAGATTAAGGAAGGTGCTCAGGTTGGCTCCTGGAGCGGTTTGCTAAACCGTAGTGACCTGTAAAGGTTAAAGGTTCGATGCCTTCACTTTCCGCCATCAACAGTATTTTTCGCATTATCTAAAAAGTCTTTGATAGCATTAATATTAGTGTAACATTGTTTGTTATTTCGATATAATTCTTTGACCAAATTCGCAACTTGAATATCGGTGAGGGTTTTTGTATTGGGAAACGTAGACACCAGCGAGCATTCAAACATCGAGGAATCGGGCATAACAATAATATGTTTTGTATTTGTTACAATTTCCGGTGTAGGATCAGAACAAGCAGCCAGAGCAATCAATCCAATTAATGGCAAATATTTCATTTTAAGTTTCCTTGCTGGATCATATCGATAGTGTTTTTAATAACGTCTGAACTCGGTCTGTCACTTTTTCTTGCTGCATCCGAATTCAAATAACCATCTATTGATTTGATTTTTAATGTCAATTGAGTATTTTGCTGAATAAGAATCGCGGCAGCTTCTTGTTGTTGCTGTGCGATTTCTTGTTGCTTTCTCGCAAATTCTTTTTGGTCGCTGAGGTTTTGTTCTATTTGTTTTTGATTGAATTCCAGTAAAGCTTCGTGCTCCACATTCTTCTTCCACTGATAATATGTTGTCCCCACCGTTCCCAATAAGAATACGCCTATAAATATATATAATCCTAGTTTGCTAAACATTTTAAAACTCCTGGGGGTTATATGTATTATCTCATCACCGAAGAAGCTGTTCGTGAATCAGCAGAACAAATGTCTGAATATGATGAAAGTAATTCCTTTGCTTATTTATTAAGAATTGCGTCTGAATATAGAGAAGCCGGGATGACACCAATATATATTTTGGATTCAGAAAGAAACGATCTTTATCTATCAACTCAAGAAAAGCTCGATAAAAAACTTCATTAAATATTTCGCTAGACACTTGAATTTTTCGCGTTAGATACTAAATATCTACAGCGTTGCCTAATGGGACGCTAATATACACAACAAACCTTGCTAAATTAGGAGGTCATCATGACACAAGACTTTTGGAAAACTTTTAGCCTAAACACGTCTAACATTGATCGTTATTTCGTAGGCGCAGATTCTATGGCAAAGAGACTGTCAGAACTCGCCAATACGGTTAACATTTCGTCTTTCCCCCCATATAATATCAAAAAAGTTGAAGATAACAAATACGTTATTGAAATGGCGGTTGCGGGCTTTGCTGATACCGATATCGAACTAACTCTTGAAGAAAACAAGTTGTTAATCAAGAGCAAGGTATCACAACCAGAACAAGAACCAACATCTGATACATATCTGTTCAAGGGTATTGCAGATCGTGCGTTCAGTCGTTATTTCACTTTGGCTGATAACGTCGAAATTCAAAACGCACAGCTAATGAATGGAATGCTAAAGGTATGGCTAGAACATGTCATTCCGGAATCCAAGAAGCCACGTAAAATCGAAATTGAAACGGTTCCTACTAAAAAGGGATCAAAGTAATGCGTTATCTTATTTCTAAGACAATTGGTTATGTTTCTGCTTGGTTTGAGTATTATGACATTCATAATTCATTACAAAAAATGAACAATCGTGAGTTGCGTGATATGGGAATATCTCGTTCCGATATTGATCGTATCGCAAAAAACACTTATACTGACAGAATCACAAATGTATAACTAAATAAAAGGGACAGTAAAATGTCCCTTTTTTATGGAGAAAAAATATGGTTACTCTTGAACAATTAGAGAAACTTTTCGAAACAACGCACAAGACAACTCTCGAAAAGTATATCGACGCTCTAAACGAAACTTTAGAAAAATATGAAATTACAACACCAGAACGTATCGCAATGTTTATGGCTCAAGTTGGTCATGAATCTGGTGGCCTTACCATTACAGAAGAAAGTCTTAACTATCGTCCTGAAAGACTTCAAGTTATTTTCCCGAAGTATTTTCATAACGTAGATGTTAATGAATACGCACACAGACCAGAAAAAATTGCCAACCGTGTTTATAGCAATCGTATGGGCAACGGTGATGAAGCTTCAGGTGATGGATACAAGTTCCGGGGTCGTGGTTTCATTCAAATTACCGGGCGTGATAATTATACCGGATTTGCTAGAGATAATGGCATGACTGTTGATGAAGCCGTAGAATATATGGAAACACCTCAAGGTGCATGTATGTCTGCTGGCTGGTTCTGGAATAAGCATGGCCTAAATGGTTTTGCTGATCGTAACGATTGCCGGGGCGCTACCGTTCGTATTAATGGCGGAACAATCGGTCTAGAAGAACGTGAAGAAATCTATAAGGAAGCATTAGAACTTTTCTCTTGACTCCTACTAGGTTCTATACTAAAATGAACCCTGAATAAGATTGTAGGAGATTATATCATGAAGTTTTATACTAATGTGTTTGCTAGGGGCAGTAAAGTCTATGTCCGTGGTTATGAAAATAATAGAGCATTTTCTGAAGTAGTCTCCTATAGTCCATATCTTTTCGTTGACGCACAAAAAGACGCGAAGACTAGCTATCGCACACTTGACGGTAAACCTGTTGAGAAGCGGCAATTCGAAAGCATTAAGGAAGCACGAGATTTCGTTAAAAGATATGGTGACGTATCCAATATGAAAATCTACGGGCTGACTAATTTCCCCTACATGTATATCTATGACAACTATCATGGTGAAATGAACTATGATGTATCGTGGATTAATATCATTAGTTTGGATATCGAAACCGATTCATCTGACGGTTATGGGGATATCGAAAAGGCTGATAAGGAAGTAACCGCTATCACGATCAGTAGACGTGGTGAAAAAGTGGTATTTGGTCTCAAGCCATATAAATCAAAATCGAAAAAGGTAACGTTTCTCCATTGCAAGGACGAATATGATCTACTTACCAAGTTTCTGCATGTTTGGCAGTCGGGCCGTTTTTCCCCTGATGTTGTGACTGGCTGGAACATCGAGTTCTATGATATCCCATATCTGGTCAATCGTATTCGTAATATCCTTGGTGAAAAGGAAGCCAAGAAACTTTCACCTTGGGGTTTCCTGGAAGAACGCATAATCGAACTTTTTGGTAAGGAAACGACCGTCTATGTTCCTGCTGGTATTAACGTGCTGGATTACTATGCTCTCTATAGAAAGTTTTCTTTTGGTAATGAAGAAAGCTACAAACTAGATCATATTGCGGAAAAGGTTCTTGGCGAGAAAAAACTTGGTTTGCCAGGATATAACGACATGTCAATATTCTTATGCGGCGCAGATAATGTTAAAATTCCACAAAAAAGAAAAGAAGATTTGTTTGATTTCGAAAAAATGATATTGTTTAAGAAAAAAATTATTGATGAAAAAAGGAAACGGATGAAGAAATAAATTTACATTTTTCTCCGTGCCATCTTTTATAATTGGTGGGATCAAACAACTTGTTACAGTGTTGACAATATTT
>Ga0214164_1000684_pt1 | contig 21612 bp, 22 predicted proteins | sample TroBogepilimnion_13_FD_153003 | JGI IMG/M metagenome (GOLD analysis project Ga0214164, IMG submission 153003) | Freshwater microbial communities from Trout Bog Lake, WI - Practice 03JUN2009 epilimnion v4 | ecosystem: Environmental > Aquatic > Freshwater > Lake > Epilimnion/Euphotic zone ...
CCACTGGGCGACCGAGGATGGCCGCCGACGTGGCAACAGCCTGCGACTTGCCGCGCGCGGCAGGTTTTTTAGACATTTTTTTCTTTGCGGTCACAAAATTTATATGATTTCCGGCAACAACGCCAGTTCATCAAGAGCGCGGGAATGTATCAAAAGGAATCAAATACGCCACACAAATTTTTGGAAATTTTCGTCACTTTCAATGTTTTCCCATCGGCAACTTAGCCATTTTGATGCGGACTTCAGGTCGGCGTTCAATGCACGCATATGCGTTATGATTGTGGATGCTCTCGTAGTTCTCCGCTTCAACCTTATACCACGTCACCAACGGATGCGCGTTCAGACGCAACGCCACGTTGCGCACCAAATCTTCAACGAATACCGGATTTTCATACGCACGCTCAGTCACGGCTTTTTCGTCCTGCCGCTTGAGTAATGCGTAAAGCTCTGAACTCGCCGACGCTTCGATCATCTCAATAACCTCCTCAATCCACACCGTTTTCTTGAAGCGCAACGCCACCGTCACTTCGCCGCGCTGATTATGCGCGCCGTATTTCGCAATCGCTTTCGAGCACGGACACAGCGTCGTCACGTTCACTTTCACCGTCAGCACAAAATCCGTTTCCGTGCCACACGCCGCCGCGTCGAAACGCGCCACATAATCCATCAAACTTTCCCGCCGCGATACCGGCGACTTCTTGCTCATGAAATACGGAAACTCGATTTCGATGTGCGACGTGGCGGAATTCAACTTTCGTTGCAGCTCCTGCAGAATCTCCGTGATGTTCTCGACATGGATGACATTGCCGTGCGACGTGAGCACTTCGACGAAGCGGCTCATGTGCGTGCCTTTGAATTCCTTTGGTAGATCCACGAACATCCCCAGCGTAGCGACAGTGTTTTGCACGCGGCGGACGCGGTCGCGCACTTGAATGGGAAAACGCAATCCGCGCACACCGACTTTATCAATGCGCAGCTCGCGCGTATCGCGCTCGCTTTGCTTGTCATCCAACTTCAGCGAGGAAATTTTGCTTTTAGCTTCTCGAGACATGGGTTGAAAATAGCAGCTTTGGTCGATTTGGGCAAAAAAAAGCGCCTGACTTAAACCCAATAAAAGTCAGGCACTTCAACCCATAACCCAAACCAATCATAATAATAGACCGGGGCGGCTTAAATCCGTTCAAATTTATTTTTATCATCGTTTTACTTGCGAATCCTGGCGGTTTTTCTTTCGTCATTCACCCAACCGACTTAACCTGCGGCGATGATATGTCGCCTTGCCATTCTGGTTTTATTGCTGGCCGACCTGAATTCTTTTGCCAAAACATTCCACATCGCGACCTATAACGTCGAAAATTATCTCGACCAACCAACTGCATCGCGATCGCAAGTCAAAACCGCCGAGGCCAAGGCCAAGATTCGTGAAACTATCTGCGCCATTAATCCCGACGTGATTACGCTGGAAGAAATGGGCAGCACCAACGCTTTTTTTGAGCTGCGCGCGTCGCTCAAGACCGAGGGACAGGATTTCCCATTTTGGGAACACGTTCAGAGTTTTGATACGAATATCCACATTGCTGTATTGAGCAAGTTTCCCATCGTTGCGCGACAACCGCACTCGAATGAATCTTTTCTGCTCGATGGCCGGCGTTTCCAAGTAAAGCGCGGTTTTGCGGAATTGGAAATCCAGGCCACCACCAATGCTTCCTTCACACTTATCGCCGCGCATCTGAAATCAAAACTCGTTACGCCGGATGCGGACCCAAATGAAGAACGCCTCGGCGAAGCAAAAATTTTACGCGGCATCATTGATGCACGTCTCAAAAAAAATCCTACGGCAAAACTTATCGTCCTTGGCGACTTCAATGACGAAAAAGATTCCCCTGCACTCAAGGAAATCATCGGACGCGGCAAAACCAAACTTTTTGACACGCGCCCCGCCGAGCGCAACGGCGATCATTCATTTGAGGACAATTTTTACCACGAGCCGCGCAACAGCGCGTGGACTTATTTCTACGGCAAAAATGATACTTACAGCCGTATTGATTATATTTTGTTAAGCCCTGCCATGAAACAAAGCTGGCTCGCCAACGAAACTTACATTCCCGTGATTCCGAATTGGGGCGTTGGCTCCGACCATCGCCCCGTCGTCGCTGCGTTCACTACGGATGAAAATTGATTTATCCATTGCGCTTTGGCGGGTGCGGATTAGCTTTGCTCTATGAAGAAAAACTTGGCTGCGAAAATTTTCTACTTAGCCATCGCGCTGTTCATTTCCGGCTGCGCCAGTTATCAAGCGCAATGGGATGCGCGCGTGGGCGTTTACACCTTTGATCAAGCCGTTGTGGAACTTGGCCCGCCCGACAAACAGGCGAAACTCACCGATGGTAAGACCGTCGCCGAATGGATTTCACGCTACAGCTCTGGCGGTTCGGCAGTTAGCACGGGCATTTACGGGGGAGGCGTTGGCGGAGGCTATGTGATTCCAACAACTCCCATCTACCGCGAGAGCAAACTGCGGCTGACCTTCGGCACCAATAACGTGCTCACCGCGTGGTCGAGAAACTGAATTTCAGTTCATCGCCACGCCACGGCGAATGAAGGTAGGAATGTCCAAATCTTCGCCGCGATGTAACGTCGGTTCGCTCTTGTCGAATCGACCTTTGGAGACAATCGTCAACGGTAGTTGACCCTGCACCGCTTTGGCGACCGCGCCGCGTTTGCGCTGGCGCGGCAAGGCTGGTTCCCGATGCGAGTGGGTGGTGGTGGCGGTCACGCTGTGGCTTTCCGCCCGCGGGGTCACGCTGGTGACGGCTGCATTCTGACGCGCAGCGATGATGGTGACGCAGAGTTTATCCTGCAAACCCGCATCCGCCGCCGCGCCCATGACAATCTGCGCGTGAACGCACTGGCGCTTGACCTGTTCCATCACGCGGTTGATCTCGGACATGGTCAAATCTTTGCCCGCTGTCAGACTCACCAGCACGGCGTCGGATTCAGCGAGGGCGCGGCCTTCGTCGAGCAGCGGATGGTTGAGAATTTTTTCCACCACTTCGCGCGCGCGCCCCGGCCCGGAGGCTTCGACAAAGGCAAAGGCGTTTTCCGCATGACGGTCGCGGATAAGCGCACACAGATCGCTGAAGTGAACCTGAATGAGACCCGGTCGCGTGAGCAGCGACCACACACCACGCACACCTTCGATGAGAAAACCGCCAGTGACGCGGAAGGTTTCGACGAGCGTAGAGTTCTCATCAATTAGTTTAAAAATCTTCTGGCTCGGCAGGCAGATGACGCCGTCGGCGGCGGATTTCAATTGTTCCAACGCGGTCTGTGCCTGGGCTTCGCGGCGGTTGCCTTCGCATTCGAACGGCAGGGTGACGAACGCCAGCACGAGCGCGCCAGCTTCGTGCGCAGCTTTGGCGAGCACAGGCGAAATCCCGCTGCCCGCGCCCCCACCGAGTCCAGCGAGGATGAAAACGACGCTCGCGCCTTCGCAAGCGGATTTGAGCATGGAAAATTGCTCTTCCGCGAGCGCCTTGCCGCGCTCAGGGTCGCCGCCAGAACCAAGGCCGCGGAATAATTTATTTTCCAGATGAATCTTCACCTTGGCGGAAGATGCGACGAGCGCGGCGGCATCGGTATTGATGGCAGCGAATTCTGCACCGGCAAATTCCGGCGTGCCGAGCGCGCCGAGCAAGGCGTCACCGGCATTGCCCACAGCGATGATGCGCACGGAGGGCTGGCCGGAATTTTCCGGCGTTTCAAAAAGTTGATTTTGGTTTTCCATGTTCATCCTTTCAAGAGCGCGGCAGCATTTTGTTGAACACACCTTTGATACCGCCCTTGATGCCACCCATGATGCTGGCGCGTCCGGCGCGGCGGCGGTTTTTCAGCGAGCCAAATTTTACAAGGCCGATAGCAGTAGCAAATTCCGGTTGGTCGAGCGCGGTGGTGAGACCGCTGACGGCGCTGGCGTGTCCGGGCGCGACGTTCATCTGGAAAACATTTTCCGCAAGCTGCACGATGCCTGGCACGCGCGAACTGCCGCCACAAATGAAAACACCGGCTCGCAGATAATCGGTCAAGCCGGCCTGCTCCAGATCCTGCGCGATGAGCTGGAACAATTCTTCCAAACGCAGCGACATGATTTTCTGGAGGTGCTCGTGGTTGAGGCGCTTGAGTTCGAGACCGAGGTCATTGGTGATGCTGATGGTCTGGCCCTTGGCCGTGGCCGTGGGCAAAGCAGTGCCGTATTCCAGTTTTAATTTTTCCGCGCGCGTCAGCGGCACTTTCAAACCGTAGGCGAGGTCGTTGGAGATATGATCGCCACCGACCGCTAGGACGCCGGAATGTCGGATGACGCCGTCGGAATAAACGACGAATTCCGTGGTGCCGCCGCCGATATCAATCACCAGCGCGCCAAGCTCCTTCTGTTCGTTGGTCAGCAATGCGAGCGCCGTGGCGATGCCGTTGAAGACTACGTCATCAACTTCCAGCGACGTGGCGCGCACGAGGCGGACGATATTTTGCAGACGATTCGCATGACCGTGGATGACATGCATGTCGACTTCAAGTCGCGCACCGAGCATCCCGACGGGTTGCGTCACGCCATCCTGACCATCCACAAAAAAATGTTGGCGCACGGCGTGGATGACGGTGTTCTCGGCGGGCAAATTGATCGCCTTCGCATTTTTCACCACGTCGTCGACGTCGTCCTGCGAAATTTCGCGGTCAGCAGAAACCACCGGATGCACGCCGCGATTATTGAAGCCGCGGATGTGTCCGCCGCTCACGCCCAGATAAACACTACGAATCTCCACATCGGCCATCTGCTCGGCTTCAAAAATGGCGCCGCGCAAATCTTCCTCGACCTGTTCGGGATTGATGATCTCGCCCTTGCGCACGCCACGCGAACGCGATTGGCCAAGGCCGATGATGTTCAGCGCGCCGTCGGCGTTCTGCTCGCCGACCACCACGCAGATTTTTGAAGTGCCGATTTCGAGGCCGGCTATGATGTTGGAATCGTCAAACATTTTTCCTCCGGGATTTACCTGGTTTAATTACTTTGGGCGTCACGGTCACCGGCGCGGCGCTGGCCAGCATCCATCGCACCGGCACGTTGTTAGCCACCGCCAAATCCACCGACGCAATCGCCCGCTGCTGGCGAACGCCCAAATCATAAATCTGCCGCCAGCGCCGCAATTGCTGATCCAAATTCTCACTACCAAAAGTGATTACACTGCCCTGCCCCGTCGTCGCCACGACCACGCCCGGCGCGGAAATATCCACGCGCCGCAAATCCACCAAGCCCGACATCGGCGAGCGCGCAAACGCAGCAATTAATTGCAGCGCGGCCTGCACCTGCGGCAATTCCACACGTCGGCCAGGCTGCATCTGAAACGCGTTCACGCCCGCAATGACGGGCAATTCCGAATTCACCTTTGCCAACGGAACCGTGCACAAACGAGGATCGAGCGGCTGCATAACCATGCCATCTACATCAAGTTGAAAGACAGAAACGGCAATGCCATTTGCGCCGTCCGCGCGTGGCACATTGACCTGCGCAATCGGATCTCGCTCCGTCACGCGAATTTTCAACGTGCGCGGCAGAACTCGTTCGACAGAAACCGAATCAATCACTGAAACCAGTTCCAGATTGCGTTTCACCGCCGCGAGATCGAGCGCGATGAGATTTGCACCCGGCTTTACGCCCGTCCAACGGCGCAATTGTTCCGGCGCGATGACGCCATCCGTCTGCACATCAATCTGCTGAATTGCAAAATCGGCGTTTTCATAGACGAAAGCATTGAGCGTTGCCAAGCCGAGTCGCCACACGATGACCAACGCCAGCACCGTCACCGCTGGCACCACGAGCGCAAGCAAACCCAGCCGCAGACGCGTGGCCTGCACCTGATCCGACCGCAGCTTCACATCCAACACATGCGTGCGGTGCAGCCGGCGATTTCGATTTTGTTCACGCTTAAACCACATACATTTTCTTCAAGCAACTGCGGCAATTTCTTGGCGTCCTCCACGGCTTTGCGCCGATGAATTTCTTTCCAAAGCCAGTTCAATCATGCGCTGGCAAAGTTCGGCGTAATTGAGGCCGGCCGCAGCCGCGGCTTTCGGCAACAAGCTCGTCTCGGTCATACCCGGCAGCGTGTTCACTTCCAACACCACCGGCGAACCGTCCGCACGCACCATCACATCCACACGCGCGTAATCGCGCCCGCCAATCGCGCGAAATGCACCGAGCGCAGCGGCCTGAATCCGCTGCGTCGTGGTGGCATCAAAATCCGCCGGACAAAAATACTCGGTGTTGCCCGCTGTGTATTTATTGGTGTAATCGTAACTACCCGACTTCGGCCGCACTTCGACGACCGGCAAAACTTTCTCGCCGAGAATTCCCACCGTCGTCTCGCGCCCGATGATTTTTTCTTCGACCAAAACTTCCGAATCAAACTTCAGGGCCACCGCCAATGCGTCCGTCCACTCCTCGACACGCTCGACAAATTGTAGTCCGACACTCGAACCCTGCCGCGCCGGTTTCACCACCAATGGCGGCGAAAAATTTTCCGGAAAATCTGCCACCCCCGAATGCACCACCACAAATTTCGCAGTCGGCACACTGGTTTCGATGCAACTCTGTTTCGTCAACACCTTGTCGAATGCAATCCGACTCGCATCCGCATCACAACCCGTGTAAGGCACGCCTAGTTCGTCCAACTGTTTTTGCACCGTGCCATCCTCACCGTAAGTTCCGTGCAACGCCAGAAAAACAACGTCGGTTTTTTCGGGCAAAACAAACTCGCCATTCTTTGGATCAATTTCAAAAACCTGATGACCGAGCGAACGCAACGCTGCCGCCACCGCCGCACCCGAACGCAACGAAACTTCGCGTTCCGCACTCGGTCCGCCCAGCATGACGGTGATGTTCAATTTTCGGCTCATTCTTCGCCTATGATTTCAACTTCCGTGTGTAAATCAATCCCGCGTTCAACTTTTGCTTTGGCGCGTAAAATCCCAATCAATTCCAACACATCCTTCGCCGTCGCGCCGCCGTCGTTCACGAGAAAATTTCCATGCTCCATTGAAATCCGCGCGCCGCCGACTTTTGTGTTTTTCAAACCCAGCTCGTCGATCAGCTTGCCCGCCGGAATCGTCGTTGGATTTTTGAACATACAACCCGCGCTCGGTGCCGCCGGCTGCGAACTCCAGCGCTTCTCGCTATACGCCTTCATGCGTTTTTCGATTTCCTCGCGCGGCTCCGGTTTGCATTGAAACACCGCACTCAACGCGATGTGATTTTTCAACGTCGCGCAACTGCGATACGCCACAGACATTTCGACCGGCGATAATTCGGAAATGTTTCCGCTGAAATCCATCACGCGCACCGATTCAACCGCATTAAAAGTTTCGCCACCCATCGCACCTGCATTCATGCGCAGCGCACCGCCGATGCTGCCGGGAATGCCTTCCAAAAACTCCACGCCGCTCAAGCCGTTGCGCTTCGCTTCGACGGCGACATTTTTCTGCTTCGCGCCCGCGCCCGCGCGGATGCGCGTGCCATCAATTTCAATTCGCGAAAATTCCGGCGACGACAGACAAATCACTACACCGCGAAAACCGCCGTCGCGCACGAGCAGATTCGAGCCGCGTCCAAGAATGAAAAACTTCACGCCATACTCCCCACACCATTGTAAAATAAGGGCTAAATCAGCTTCCGTCGCCGGCTCGACATAGACATCCGCCGGCCCACCGACACGTAAGGTTGTGTGTTTCGCCATCGGCTCATCGCGCTTTAGGACGGACGACGACGAAACACGCGCGGCCAGTTCTTCAACAAAATTATTTTTCGTTTGCGTCGGCATTTCAGAAATTTCGGTGATCAGACTCATGCCACAACTTTCAAATTGATCTCACCCGCTGCGGCGATTTTCGGGATGAAGGCAACGCCGTTTTCCAATCCGCTTAAAATATTTTTGGCAATTTCCGCCGCCGCCCCGGGCGCGTGCCATTGGGTCAGTGCGGTCTGTATTTTTTGCCGCGCGGCCTCATTTCCGATAATTTCCGCCAGCAGGTCAGCCACTTTTTCCGGCGGAGATTTTTGTTCCAACAATTTCGCCGCACCGGTTTTATCAAACGCGAGTGCGTTGAAAAATTGGTGGTTGTCCGCCGCTGTCGGCAACGGCACAAGCAGCGACGGTAAACGCATGGCTGCCATTTCGGCCAAGGACGAAGCGCCGGAACGACTGATGCCCGCCGTCGCCGCGCCGAGCGCCAGATTCATTTCCGCCAGAAACGGTTTGACGACAGCTTTGATTCCGTTCGCGGCGTAGGCGGCATTTACTCTTTCGAAATCATTCGGGCCGGTGAGATGCAGAAATTGCCAGTTGCGATTTTTAAGCAATGGCAATGCGGATAAAACCAAATCGTTCAATCCACGCGCGCCCTGACTGCCGCCGACGACGAGAATTCCCGGCAAGTTTGGATTGAGGCCGAGCGCAATGCGACATTCAGCAGCATCGCGTGGCTGAAACTGCGGTCGCACGGGCGTGCCCGTCACCAAAGTTTTTTTGGCGCGCAGGCGCGCAGCGGTTTCAGGGAAGCCGATGAAAGCTGTATCCACAAAGCGCGCGAGCAAGCGATTGGCGCGACCGGGAATGGTGTTGGATTCGTGGAGAAAAGTTTTTGCACCACTCAATTTGGCAGCGAAAATCGGCGGCGCGCTGGTGAATCCACCCATCGCGAGAACCGCAGCGGGACGACGTTGGTGAAAAAAATTTTGCGCCGAGCGGAAGGAATTCCAAAAGCTTTTAGCGAAGGAAAAATAATTCCGGTTCTGCAAACCAACAGCGGGGAGCGTAAAAATTTCCATGCCGAGCACGGATTTCACGGCTTGTTGATCCACTTCTTTCGGCGAAATCAGCAGCGCGACATCACAACCGCGTTCCTGCAATTGCTGCGCGACAGCGAGGCCGGGAAAGAGGTGGCCACCCGTGCCGCCACACGCGATGGCGATGAAGGGTTTGGGGCTGGCGGATGGATTCATGCTGCCTTGGCGGCAAAAGGATTGTCGTTTGTGACAAAATCGGATGCGGAAATTTTTGGCGGCACAGCCTGCCGCGCGACGCTCAACAAAATTCCCACACCCATCATCATTGCGAGCAAACTGGAACCGCCAGCGCTGATGAACGGCAGCGCGAGACCTTTGTTCGGCAGCAAGCTGGTGACGACGCCGATGTTGATGATGGCTTGATAACTAATCAGCGAGGTGATGCCGACTGCAAGCAGACAACCGAACTGATCACGCGCACGCAGCGCGATGAAGAGTCCGCAAATGGTGATGACCAGAAACGCCAGGACGACGAGCAACGTGGCGACCAGACCGAGTTCTTCGCCAATGTTGGCAAAGATAAAATCACTTTGTATTTCAGGAAGAAAACCATGTTTTTGCATGCCATCACCGAGGCCGAGACCGGTCAGACCGCCGGAGCCGATGGCGATTTTGGCTTGTTCCGCCTGCAACGCGACGCCGTTGGCGTGCGCTTCGGGGTGCAGCCACGCGTTGATGCGTCCGCTGCGCATGGAATCGTGGGTGAGAGAAAAAACCAGCGCTGCCGCAGCGCCGAGCACCGGCGGAATGACGTGCAGCCAGCGGACGCCGGCAATCATCAGCATCGTGCCGCTGACGGCCGCGAGCAGAATTGTCGTGCCGCGATCGGGTTCGATGAAAATCAAACCAAGCGCAACAGCGATGATGAATCCGGGAATGATGATGCCACGTTTGAAGGTGTTCATTTTCCGCTGCGAATAATCGCCATACCAAGCGAGCATGACGATGAGCGCGATTTTGACAATTTCGGAAGGTTGAAACGTAGCGCCCGGCAAACGAATCCAGCGGTGCGCGCCATTCAGGTTGATGCCGAGATGCGGCACGAAAACCAGCGCGGCCAGAAAAAGTGAACCGACAAAAACCGGCAAAGCGAATTTTTTTAGCACTTCGTAGTCGAGAGAGGCAAGGAAGACGCAGGCGATAAATCCGAGAACGCACCAGAGCAACTGCATTTGGAGCATGTGCGCGCCAATTTCGGAGTGCGTGTGCTTGTCCACCATGACCATGCTCGAGCTATAAAGCATCACCAGCCCCAACGCGAGGAGGCTGGTGACGCAAAATGCCAGAGTGGTGACGGCGACTTTCATTTCAACTTTTCAAAAATCCAGCCGCGCGAACCAGCGCTCAATGCGCGGGTGCCGGAGCCGACGTGGTCGGAGCCGGAGCGGTAATCGGCGGCAACGCGGGCGCGGGCGTGTTGTCCACGACCGGCGCGGGCGCGACGGGTGCAGCGGCGGCCGCTTCACCCTTCGACGGAATTTTTAATTTCTGACCAACTTTGATTTTGGTCGTGCTCAAACCGTTCGCCGCTTCAATCGCTTTGACGGTCGTGCCGTGGGACTTCGCGATTTTCGTGAGCGTGTCGCCGGACTTAACCGTGTAAGACGCAGTGGTCGTTTCGCCAGCGACAGCGGTGGTCGGCGCAGCGGAACTGGTTGAAACGCTGCCGCCAGCCGGAATGGTCAGCTTCTGGCCGACTTTCAATTTCGTCGGAACCACACCAGGATTCGCGGCTTGCAACGCTTTGAGCGTCACGCCGTTTTTCTTGGCAATCTTCGCGAGCGAATCACCTTTGACGACGACGTAGTCTGCACCGGCGGCGGCCGCAGGTGGTTCAACTGCCGTGGTCGGCTGACTGACCACCGGCGGGTTCGTCACCACCGGCGGAACTGTGATCGGCGGGTTGGTGACTTCGGTCAACGGCGGATTGGTGCTGCCCAAATCCGAATTCGTCATCGAGGTGTCAAGACTCGGCGGATTCAATTCGTCCGTCGGCTTCTCGCGCTTGCAGCCCTGGATGAGCACGGCAACGAGGCCGGTGACGCTCACCGCGAGCACGCAGAACACCGCGAGCTTGAGACGGGAACGGCGCGCGCTTTGTTGTTCGAGCAGCGAGCCTTTCGGAACGAATGGATTCGGGTTATTCATAATTTTGTGCGGTGGCGTTTTGGTTCGAGGTAATTTTATTTTTGAGTTTGGCGCGGCGGAACTTTCCCTCGAAAAATTTCGCAACGCTTTAAATTTATGTTCTTGTTTTGGGAGCCGGACGACACTTCACCGTGAAAATAATTACCGGCAGAAAGATGAACTGGTGAAACACTCTTGCTGACCGGTATGCGCCCTGCCGCTCTGACGGAAATTGTTAGCAACCGCGCGGCTTTTCCGCAAGCAACAAAGCGCGTCCGGGCGATGTTTTTTTGTTGATTCACAATCTTCATTTCACCGGAGTTTCAGCGTCGCCAGCGCCACGACCGCGCATAACACGCACAAAATGTAAAAACGCATCACCACCTGCGATTCGTGCCAGCCCTTTTTTTGGAAATGATGGTGCAGCGGCGCCATCAAAAAAATCCGTTGCCCCGTGCCCGTGCGGATGCGCGTGAACTTAAACCAGCCTTTTTGCAAAATTACTGAAACCGCTTCGGCCACGAATACGCCACCCGCGATCACCAGCACAAACGGCTGATGAATCAGCACCGCGATAATTCCGAACGCGCCGCCGAGCGCGAGCGAGCCGGTGTCACCCATGAATACTTGCGCCGGATGACAGTTGAACCACAAAAATCCCAGACCGGCACCAAGCAGCGCCGCGCAAAACACCGTCAGCTCGCCCGCGCCGGATACAAAGGGAATTTGCAGATACGCCGCCGCTTTGAAATTGCCCGCGAGATAAGTGAAAAATAAAAAAACGAATCCCACAATCAGCGTGCAGCCGGTCGCGAGACCGTCGAGGCCGTCAGTCAAATTCACCGCGTTGGAACTGCCGACGATGGCCAGCGCCACGATGATGATTCCACCAATGGCACCGACGTGAATCGGATATTTGTAAAACGGCAGCATCAAACTGGAAACCAGATTGCTGTGCCACACACTTTTCACACCGAGCAAATGTAGTTCGCTCGTCGCCGGCAAATTCCAAAGATAAATCCCCACGAACGCCGCCAGCGAAAATTGCGTGATCAACTTCACGCGCGGTGGCGTGCCGCCGCCGCTTTGCTTCAAAATTTTCGCGTAGTCGTCGTAAAAACCCAGACCCGCCAGCACCAGCACCGAGAGCATCGTGAGTTCCACCTGCGCGTTCCATTGCGCCCACAACATCGTCGAAATCACGAGCGAGAGGACGATTAAAATTCCGCCCATCGTCGGCGTGCCCTTTTTGTCCACGACATGCTGCACGCCGGCCTCCTGCGCCTTATCCGCGTATTCCTGACCGAATTTTAAATCCTTCAGCCAACGAATCACTTTCGGTCCGAGCCACCAACACAACAGCAGCGACGTGACCGCCGCGCCCGCGCTGCGCACCGTGATGTATTTGAACAGGCGCAAAAACGCCAGCCGCGACTCCCATTCGGAGCCGTGCGCCCAGTCCAAAATCTGCTGGCTCAAAAGATAAAGCATTTTAATTTTTTCTCGTTGCTGCTCGTTGGTCGGCTTCGGCAATTTTATCAATGTAAAATTGTCCCCGTGCTTTGAGACGACCTGCCCATAAATCTTTATTACTGCCACCACTCCTCAAGTAACAGTCATAACCAATGACCGCCGCAGACGCATCTGCCGTTTGTTCCATGTTGCGTTCGCACCATTTTAACACTGCCGCGCTGTATTTGCTGGTCATGTGTCTTGAAAATTCCATCGCGAGCGAAAGGTCAAAGCCATTTTTTTCGGAATCCGCCGCTTTGACTAATTGCTGCCAATCTGCGTCCGTAGGTTGTTGCTTCGACTCTAACGCGTTGAAAGCTCGTTCTCTGGCTTCGACGTTCTCAATCTGCCAACCTTGAGCGCTGGCGATATTTTCCAACATTTTGGAATTCGACTGATCAAAATTTGGGTTGGCGGATTCTTCCTTTTTTCCACAGCCAGCTAAACCAATCAGAATGGCAATTATGAATATATTTGTTGGTTTCATATTATTGCTATATGCCTGATTTATCGCTGTTATTTCCACTTTCATTTCTCCGCCTTCAACATTTCCGCAATGCGCTCCAGCCGCGACACGCGCGACGCCTTCAATAACACCACGTCGCCCGGCTTCAAAAAACCGCGCACCACGTTCAGCGACGCCTCGACCTCCGCAAATTCAAACACGCGCATCAGCCCCGCGTCGCGCGCCGCCTTGCCCGTCACCGCCGCCATTTTGCCGATGGCGAACAACTGGCCGAGCTTCAATTCCGCCGCGCGCCGGCCGACCTCCGCGTGCGCCGCCGCGCTGTGCGCGCCGAGTTCCGCCATGTCGCCGAGCACCGCCACGCGCCGGCCTTGCAACGGCAATCCGCACAATGTTTCCAAGGCCGCGATGGTCGAGTCCGCATTGGCGTTGTAACTGTCATCCAGCACGCGCACGCCGTTCACTTCCCAAAAATTCAAACGCATTTTCGGCGGCTGACACGCGACCAGTCCATCCTGAATTTCCGCGCGATCCAATCCCAGTTCCGCGCCGAGCGCGATGGCAAACAGCGCATTCGTCACCTGATGCCGTCCGAGCAAATTAATGCGATACTCGCCGCAAAATTCTTCCTTCGCCGCCGCGACCTGAAATGTCACACCACTTTTATCAAGGCGAATTTTCTTCGCGCACCAATCGTTCTTTTCGCCAAGACCAACGCGGATAATTTTTGCTTTCGTCCGCGCCGCAATTTTTTCCGACCATTCGTTGTCGCCGTTCAAAAATAATTTTCCATCCGGCGGCAGCAGCTCCGCGAGCGAGCCTTCTTCCTGCGCCACGCCCGCGACATCGCCAAAAAATTCCAGATGCTCGCGCCCGATGCTCGTGATGATGCCAAACTTCGGCGCGATCATTTTCACCAGCGGCGCGAGTTCGCCGGGATGATTCGTGCCGACTTCCAACACCGCCGCCTGCTGCGATTTTTTCAGTCGCAACAAAGTCGTCGGGACACCGATGTCATTATTAAAACTCGCCTCGCTCCACAGGGTGGAAAACTTCTGGCGCAAGACGGACGCGACCAATTCTTTCACCGTGGTCTTGCCGTTTGAGCCGCCAACCGCGATGACCGGCAAATCAAATTGCTGACGATACGCCGCCGCAAATTTTCCAAACGCAACGCGGACATCGTCCACCGCCAGCACCGCGCACGCCGGCAGTTTTGCTGGAGTTTTTTTCTTTTCTATTACGACCGCCGCAGCACCTTTTGCCGCGATTTCATTGACGAAATCGTGTCCGTCAAATTTTTCGCCTTTTATGGCAAAGAACAAATCACCGGCTTTCGCCGCCCGCGAATCCGTGCAGACGGAATTGATTTCCAAGCCCGCCGCGCCACCAAAGATTTCCGCGCCGCAGGCTTCGGCAATAAATTTCAACGCGCATTGTTCCACAAAATTATTTCAGCAAAAACGTTGCGGTCACCACGGCCGTGATGGTCTTCTCGCGCGAGCCGGTGTCGCTCTCGCCCTGCCAACTCGTCGCGACACTATGCTGCGGCGTGATCTGAAAAATCCCCTGATCCGCGTCGTGCAACCGCGCAATCTCACGACCGCCCTGCGTGGCGATTTGCTCGGCACGCGCGCGGGCGTCCTTCGTCGCTTCGGCCAGCATTTCAATTTTGGTTTCGCCCGCCTTGGTATAAATAAATTGCGGCGGCGCGACGGTGAAAATCACGCCCTGCTCCACGAGCGGCGTAGAGTCAAGTTTGTCCAACCGATCCACGTCGGCGGATTCGACGGAAACGGATTGCGTCAGGCGATAACCGGTCGTCCGCTGCGAAACAAATCCGTCGGCGGATTTCTGCGATGCCTTCAATTCCTCAATGCCAATGGGCGTAAATGTGTAATTCGTCGCGCCGGAATCGCGCATAAATTTCCCGACCAGCTCGCGGTTCGCCTGAATTTTATGCTGCGCGTCGAGCAGCGTTTCGCCTTCGACCAGAAAACTGCCAGACCAGATCGCGAGGTCGGATTCAATGTCTTTTTGCACCGAACCTTTGACGGTGATGAACTGCGAGTTTTTGATTTTCACCCACGCGCTCGTGCCCAGCATCGCGGAAAGCACCAGGCCGGCAGCCAAAAATAGACCAGCTAACATGCCAAAAAGTTGCGGACGAGATTCATTCATAAACTATCAAAGCTTGTGCGCGCCGTTTTCAACGACGAGCGCAGACGGATTGTTGGTCATCAGTTTCGGATCCGGCGGAATGTTCAGATAGCTCGCGCAGCGCTCGGCGATTTCACGAAACACCGGGCCGCAGACTTTGCCGCCGTAATAACCTTCTTTCGGTTCGTCCATCACTACGGAAATGCAAATCTGCGGATCGTCGGCCGGGAAAAATCCGATGAACGAAGAAATATATTTTCCCGAGGCGTAAGCGCCGTTTTCCGCTTTTTGCGCCGTGCCAGTTTTGCCGGCGACGACATAATTTTTCATCGCTGCATCCGGCGCGGTGCCATCTTTCGTCGGCACGGTTTTCAATGCGGTAATCATATCCAAGTCCGCCTGTTCACCGATGATTTTGCGCACACGCTCCGGCGCGTAGCGTTGCACCACACTGCCGTCGCGTTCCTGCAATTGCTTGACGATCATCGGGCGCATCAGCCAACCGTCATTCGCGATGGACGCCATCGCGTAAAGCATTTGCAACCGCGTCACCGCAACGCCGTGACCCATCGGAATCTGCGCGATGGAAACTTTGCTCCAATCCTTGACCGGATACAAAAATCCGCGCGCCTCGCCCGGCAGCGGAATGCCGGTGCGCTGGCCGAAACCGTAGTTCCACGCGTAGCTGTAAAGATTATCCGCGCCAAGCTGGATGCCGATTTTTGCCGCGCCAATGTTGGATGATTTCGTGATGACGCTTTTCACCGTTTCGTTGCCGAGTCGCTCGTGGTCATGTAACACCCGACCAGCAAACGCGAACGCGCCATTCTCGCAATAAACCGGCGTGTTCAAACTGACGATGCCGTTGTTCAACGCGCCGGACACGACGACAATCTTAAATGTCGAACCCGGCTCGACGACATCGGTAATCACTCGATTGCGCGTTTCCGGCGTGATCGTGTTCGGTTGGTTTGGATCGTAATTCGGCAGTGAAACCATCGCCAGAATTTCGCCGGTCTTCGGGCGCATGACGATGCCCGTGATGCTGCGCGGCGTATGTTTTTTCAGCGCATCGGCGAGCGCGGTTTCGACAATGTGCTGCACGACCGAATCAATCGTCAGCACGACATTCAAGCCATCGCGCGGATGCACATCTTCGTCGCGCATGGCGACCAATTCATGTTGCGCGCGGTCGGTCTCGGTGACTTTCCAGCCCGCGACGCCGCTCAATTGTTTGTTCATCGCCAACTCGGCGCCGTCGCGACCCGCGATTTGCGTCACAATCCGCCCGCTGATTTTTTGCTCTTCGGACGCCGGAAAACCAATCACCTGTGACGCCAGCGAACCGTTTGGATAAACCCGCATCTGATCTGGCTCGGAAAACACTGAATAATTTTTCAGATTGCGGACAAATTCCTTTTGTGCACGCGGCAATTTTTTTACGTCCACGCCGAAAGTGATATTCGTCATCGCCGCAGCCACCTGCCGCCAGGTTTCATCGGAAATATTTTTGGCCAGCCGGACGTAATGCAGATTGTTTGTAACAACTTCGCCTTGTGCATTGCGCGTCAAATAAGGCGTAAGGCGTTTTGCCAAATCCGCTTCATTCAATTTCAACAGCGGCGCGATCGCGTGGGCGATGAGTGGTTGAAAATTTCCCATTAGCGACGGATCGGCGCAGATTGTTTTCACCGGAACGCTCGTCGCAAGGATGTTTCCGTTCACGTCGAGAATGTCGCCGCGACGCGGCGCTTGCCAAAATTCGCGTTGCGTATTTTTCTCGCCCGCCGCGCTCAATTCGTCATGACGCAACACCTGCAAATCCACGAGCCGGTAGCACAAACCGCCGAACGCCAGCGAAAGAAAGGCGAGCAGCAGCAGCGCACGGCGGATTTGTTGTTTGTTGGTCATCCTAAAAACAGGCCAGCCGCCCGTGGCGATCGGTTCCTCAACCAACGGCGTCACGAGCGGCGGCCAAAATTATTTTTTTCTTACGGTGTGAGTTCGGTCGCCGGCCGCTGGGCAAACTGACGCGAACTATTTTCCGGTGCGACGGGCATTTCCGTCAGCCGCACGACTTGCATCGGCGTGGCCGGCGCGAGGCCAAGATTCAATTCCTTCGCACGCTGGTCGAGCATCACCGGCGAATGCAAAATTGAAATCTGGTCGGAAAATCTTTTGTTGTCGCCTTGCAACTGCGCGAGCTTCGTTTCGCGCTGGCGGATCTGTTGACCGAGCCGATAAATCTCGTTCTTCTGCCAGACGTAGCCGACCGCCGAGCCGCCGATGAGCGAGCACAGCAAAACGACTTTCAATACCGGACCGAACCGGATTGATGCCGCCTGATTTTTACGATTCTTTGCCATCTTAAATTTTTTCCAAAGTTCTCAACTGCGCACTGCGAGCGCGCGGATTTTCCCTCAATTCTTCGTCGCTTGGCAAAACTGCCTTGCGCGAAACCCACTTCAATTCCGGCACAATTGGCGTTCGCAATTCAGGCACATCCACTTCGCCCGGAAACGTATAATCGCGAGTCTTTTCGCGGCCAAACTCTTTCACCACACGATCTTCGAGCGAGTGAAACGTGATCACTGCCAAACGTCCGCCCGGCTTCAAAATTTTCACTGCGGATTCCAGCCCGCGTTTCAGCGAACCGATTTCGTCGTTCACCGCGATGCGCAGCGCCTGAAAAACTTTCGTCGCCGGATGCGCTTTTTTCCCGTGGCGCGGCGCAAGCCGCTCGATCAAATCGGCCAACTGCTTCGTCGTCTCAAATTTTCGCAACGCGCGGTCGTGGACAATCGCCTTCGCAAACCGGCGCGAATCGCGTTCGTCGCCGTATTCCCAAAAAAATTTTGCCAACGGTTCCGCTTCTTCGCCGTTGACCAAATCGGCGGCGGTCAGTTTTTGCCGGTGATCCATCCGCATGTCGAGCGGACCGTCTTGCATAAAACTAAAACCGCGTTCGGCGATGTCCAATTGCGGCGAACTCACGCCCAAATCTAACAAAACGCCGTCGCAACTTTTTTCAGCAACCCAATCCGCCAGTTCCGCAAAATTTCCGCGCCGGATTTCAAATCGTCCGGCAAATTTCTCATTCAAGCGCGCGCGCGCGACTTCAAGAGCGACGCCATCGCGATCGCACCCAGACAGCCATCCAGTCGGCGAACTCGCGGCCAGAATGCTCGCCGCGTGACCAGCTCCACCGAGCGTCCCGTCGGCGTAACGACCGTTCGGGTGCGGCTTCAGCGCGGTCAGCACCTCCGCCGCCATCACTGGTTTGTGAATGAATTCTGGCACTGCGCATGGTTCAAGATTGCTTCACGAGCCGTTCGCCCAAAAATTCCCAGGACGAGCGCGCGGGCGGCAGCATCGCCGGTTCCGGCGTCGCCACCGTTCGCGATTTTACGGGCACAACTTCGATGTCTGCATCCGCCAAATCGTTGTGAACCACTTTCACCGCTTCGAGCGAAAGCTCCACCTGCACGGCGGCGGCTGGCGCAAGCCGCGTCGGCGCTGGCGCGCGAAAGGGATTTAATTTATCCGTCCAGTTTGTCGAACGCGCTGGCGCGGCTGGTTTCGGCTGTTGCGCAGCAAACACCGGAATTTTTTGCGTCTTGGCGAGATGCGCGACGGAAACTTTTTTCACTTCCGGCGCGACAGCCGGCGCAGGCTCGGCCGGCTTCGGCGCGAATGGATTTTTCTCCGCGTTGAATTTCGGCAGGTAAAAACTTTTGTCCGTGCGATAGGCAACCTTGCCGCCGCCGCCAAAAAAACTTTTTCCCGCGCCAAGTAATTTTCCTAGGTTCATATTTTTACTCCATGAATTTGAAGGCTTCGTGCGCGAGCACCGCGTCCGCTGCCTTGACTTTTTCGTAACGAGCCGGGCTCCAAATCTCAAACCGGTCGAGCAGACCGACGAGCACCGCCTCGTCCTTGATGTCCGCCTTGCGCGCCATTTCGTCGGGAATGCAAATGCGACCTGCCTTGTCGAGCGTCACCTGCGCGGATTCGCTGCCGATGAAACGCTTCAAATAAATTTTCTTTTCGTCGCCCTTCGGCATCGCGTCGATGTCCGCCATCAACTGCGCCATTTGCACCGGCGGCAAAACACGCAAGCACATGCCCGCATTGTGCTTCGGCCAGAGCATCATCGTGAGTTCCACGCCGTCATCTTCCGGCCGCCACTTCGCCGGAATCTGCAAACGCCGCTTCTCGTCAACGCCATGCTGAAAGCAGGAATTGTAAACGGTTTGCGGAATGGATTGGGCGTCGCTCATTTTGTTCACAGTGATTCGCCAAACGGCTTAATCACCCACAACGACCCATTTCTACCCACAATACGCCACCTTGTCAATGGAATTTGGTCGGCAAAATCGATAATTATTCAAAAGTTATTCACAATTTATCCGAACTGTGAATTGTCAGCCCCCGCCTCACTCCGCTACGCTCGCACGAATGCGAACCGCTGATTTCCATTTCGACCTGCCGCCCGAACTCATCGCGCAACAACCCGCCGCGCGCCGCGAAGGCTCGCGCCTGCTCGTTTTGCAAAGGAAAAGTGGAAAAGTTGAACATCGCCAGTTTCCCGAACTGCTGGACTTTCTGAATCCCGGCGACGTCCTCGTGTTGAACAACTCGCGTGTGATTCCTGCGCGCATGCATGGAAAGAATCTTCAAACCGGGGGAAAATTTGAAGTCCTGCTGCTGGAAGAAAATGCTGTGAACGACTGGTGGGTGATGATGCGACCGGGAAAACGCGCGCAAATCGGCACGCAAATCCAATTGCAAGATAAAAACGGCGCGGCAACCAAAATAATCGCGACCGTCATCGGCATAAACGCCGACGGACATCGGCGTCTGCAATTTTCCGGCTGCGAAAATATTTTTCAAGAACTCGAACAGCTCGGCGAATTGCCCTTGCCGCCCTATATCGAGCGCCACGGCGAATTGCCCGACGATCAAAATCGTTACCAAACCGTTTACGCCCAACCCGCCGGTTCCGTCGCCGCGCCGACCGCCGGTCTGCACTTCACACCGGAAATTCTGGAAAAAATCCGCGCGCGCGGCGTGAAGATTTGTTTCGTCACATTGCATGTCGGCGCGGGAACTTTTTTACCTGTGAAGACTGAAAACATTGCCGATCACAGGATGCACGCGGAGCGATTTGAAGTTGGAATGGAAACCGTTTCCGCCATAAATGAAGCCAAGAAAAACGGTCATCGTGTCGTTGCGGTTGGCACCACGGTCACGCGCACGCTCGAAAGCGTAGCGCGACTGAACGGCGGTAAACTCAATTTTTATGCGGGCAAAACGGACATCTTCATCTTTCCGCCGGCGCAGTTTCAAATCGTGGATGTGTTGCTGACAAACTTTCATCTGCCGGAATCTACGTTACTGATGTTGGTGAGTGCGTTCGCCGCACCGGGTGAAAGATTGCGCGGACGCGAGTTAATTCTGCAAACTTACGCCGAGGCGATTCGCGAGCGTTATCGGTTTTTTAGTTACGGCGATGCGATGCTAATTATATGAGTCCAAAGTCCAAAGTCCAAAGTCCAAAGTTGCCGTTTGTGTTTGTCAACATGGCGATGACGGCGGACGGAAAAATCGCGACGGCGAACCGCGCGGTGCATTCATTTGGCAGCAAACGGGACTTGGCGCATCTTTACGAGTTGCGCGCGACGGCGGATGCGGTGATGTGCGGGGCGCGGACGGTGGAGATTTCGCAAAGCATTTTGGGCACGGGCGGCGAAAAATTTCGGAAACTCCGGCTTAAAAGCGGACTGGCGGAATATAATTTACGTGTGATTGTGAGCGGCAGCGGCTCGCTTGATCCGGCGGCGGAAATTTTCAAGCAGCGGTTTTCGCCCATCATCGTGCTGACGACGGAACGCGCCTCGGCAAAAAAAATGAAATTGCTGCGGGAACTGGCAGACGAAGTGAAAATCTGTGGTGGAAATGAAATTAATTTTCGCGCAGCGCTGATTTGGCTGCGGACGAGGTGGAACGTGAGCCAGCTTTTGTGCGAAGGCGGCGGGGAATTGAACGACACACTGTTTCGCGCGGGTTTAGTGGATGAAATCAACCTGACGGTCTGCCCGAAAATCTTTGGCGGACGCAATGCACCGACGATTGCGGAAGGGGTTGGTTTTCCAAGTTTGGCGGCGGCAGAAAAATTTGAATTGACTTCAATAAAACGCAAAAAAGCCGAGTTATTCACCGTGCTTTCCCGCTTGAAATAAGGGTTTTCGGCGTTTTTTACCGGCAAAACGCAAAAACGGGCGGGTTTCGTGTGAAACCCGCCCGTTGCGTTAGTAATTTTGACTATTTTAGCCGTATTTTACGGCTGGCGCAGGATGTAGAAGCGCGTCGTGTTGGTTGCCGGATTCGGATCGGTGAACTGATAGTGACCAGAGGAGGTCTCAATCGCCGTGCCGATAACGGGCCAGTT
>Ga0214164_1000687_pt1 | contig 21564 bp, 14 predicted proteins | sample TroBogepilimnion_13_FD_153003 | JGI IMG/M metagenome (GOLD analysis project Ga0214164, IMG submission 153003) | Freshwater microbial communities from Trout Bog Lake, WI - Practice 03JUN2009 epilimnion v4 | ecosystem: Environmental > Aquatic > Freshwater > Lake > Epilimnion/Euphotic zone ...
GCTTGTTTGCTAAGAGACCCTCTGGTCGATTAGCTTGTTTGCTAAGAGACCCTCTGGTCGATTAGCTTGTTTGCTAAGAGACCCTCTGGTCGATTAGCTCAGTTGGTAGTAGCGCACGGCTGTTAACCGTGAAGTCGTGGGTTCGACCCCCACATTGACCGTTAATCTCTTTTTTTGATTTGTTTTCCAAAGCAAAAAGAGAGATGTGGGGTGTAGTTCTTGGTGTTCTTCTTGGAATTGTAGTTACTTTACTTGTAATCAATCTACTGCGTACTCGAGTGCAGCCGCAGACTATTTTTGAAGAGATTCCAGTTGAAGCGCCGTATTATTTTGTTCCATTAGCCTTTGGAGCCTATGGTGGCTACGGTTCAGGTGGATATAGTGGTGGTATTGGACATCATGGTGGTCATGGCGGTGGAGGTGGTCATGGCGGTGGAGGTGGTCATGGTGGTGGTCATGGTGGAGGTGGTCATGGACACTAAAGATACGGAATTATCCATTTATTAAGCCGCTTCATTTCAAGAATCTTTGCGTTTCCTACACGATGATTATAATGTAATAAAAGTGCACCTGGTAATTCTTGTACTGTATCAATATACGCTCCATTTGGGTAAAGGCCTCGCGGTAAGGTGACATACGGAATCTTTTTTGCCTGTAGTTGTTTATTCACCCATACCTGATCATCACGAACCTCTCCCCATGCCTGAGAATTTGAAGTATCAAAGACTCCTTGGTCATGTCCGTGAGCCCACGCAATGAATCCTGTACAGACATTTGTACATCCCGTCGAAGTACAAGGACCCCGTTCTCTCTGGTCGCACTGAAATAGAATCACTTCAGGTGCCGAAGTAAGACGCATTGTAAGTTCCGGAAGAAAATCATTAAAAAGGGTTATGTCTCCATCCATGTAGACACAACGCTTTATCTTCGGGTTCTGGGCAAATTCATGGGCAATCAGCAATTTAATCTGATTATAGCGTTGAAACTGTGGACTACCCCAGCGGCTAATTCCAATCTCCTGTGTCCTCGGTGCATTCGTAAAAAGTATTACAGGTAGACTTTCATTGCGAAAAAAAGTGTAACTTTCACGATCTGCAGCCACTACAAGAAGTCGCCAGGGGCACTTAGCCTGTTGAATTGTTCGAATTAGATTCAATGTTAAATACTTATATCCATTTGTTGTCATTGTCCAGAGCAGTGTCTCATTATAGAGATACGGTTCAGGATTCATTTCAATGACTTCAATGGTCGCGTTTAGACCTTTTCAAGTAGAGCTGCACTAAGTCGAGAAGACGTTACATGCGAAGTACCCGTGCTAATCGGTACACGAAGTCCAAGACGTTCGTAAGCGTGCTCGCGACCAAGTGTGTATCTCCACGCAAAATCTTCTGGCTTTAACACACCATAGAATGCCCGTAAAACTCGGTGTTGCGCACTCATCCATCGCAGCTGTTTTTTCATGAGCTTGACGGCCAGCTCGAGATCACCCTTTGAAGCAAGTGCAACGAGCACCCATTCAGCCCATGACTCTGTTTCTGCCTCCATATGTGGAAGCGATGCGAGTCGGTCACTGCAGGACGCATGAAAGAGTTCATGAAGTAAGACACGAGTGCATTCCTCCTCTCTGTAGATAATAATACTGTTCTGTTTACAAGGAATTGTGTATCCACCATTTACATGCTCTGGACCAACAGGTTGTCCTGGTGCAGGCAGAATTCGAGGTTCTTGTGCAGCAAAAAGCCCTACACGCCAGCCTGTACCAGTCTGTCTATGCCAGCCTGTACCAGTCTGTCTATGCCAGCCTGTAGCACCTTGACCATATAATTGAAAGATATAGCCCCAAGTCCTCCAGACATCAGGACACGGTTTAGTGGCTTCATGAAGAATAATTACTTTGGCTGATCCGCATGTTTTACAGACAAGGCGCACTGTGCCGGCCTTATATCCTTGCCACATCTTGCTACGTAGATGAAGCGGATCAAACGGGCTTTCTTCTTCCGCCTCGTGCTTTAGCCACTCCAGATCTTCCTGTTGCGGCGGCTCCTGTATCCAGTGAAGTGGCGGCTCCTTGAGTTGTAGTCGTACTGTGTCCACTAGTTCCCGCAGGAGCGGTGGCACTCTGAGGCCTTGCATCCTCCTCTGATAAGGCTCCAGAAAGTGCTTCGCGCATACGAATAAATGTACTCTCCCAGGCCATCGGAATACGATAACTAGGAATAGTTTGACCCGCTGCGGAGCCCTCCTGCTTCGCTAGAATTCTGAGTGCGTCGAGGCGATGGGACTCTGATAAAGGAAGTCGCAGACAGGAGATCATCAGATGATGAAGACATTCGATCCATCGGATATTCCGAATCAGACATTCATAGATAAAGGTACGAATACCGGCAACTTCATCCAAAGTCGGCTTTGTAGGACGAGCAAGTCGCCGCACTGCCTGATCAAAGAGTGTCTGCGGGTCAAAGAGCGCAGAAGGATTACCTCCTGCCACTAGAATCCGCTCTTTAATTTTTTCATAGGCGCGGTCGGGTCCACCCACAGCAATCTCCCTAAAATGATGCGCAATGCGAATCGGAAGTGGATGCTCTGAGGTACACCAAATACTTATATCGGAACCGTCCTGCTCTAGAAGACTCTGTAGAATGACACATGATTCTGTGCTCAGTAGATGAGCATGATAGAATACAAGAATACGCTTCTCGGCCTGCTCTCTTCCAGAAAGTACATGGGAGCCCTTTCCAAGACGCTCAAGAATAGGCTTGAGGATATGACGGTCCTGTAGACTCATTCGGGAGACATCAAACCCAAAATGTATCATCGATGTTTCAAAGGGAATCTGGTCCTTGGATGCAATTGTCGTGACTTCATCGTCTTCACCTCCGTCATCCTCCTTCGGTTTCTCGAGGCTCCAGAGTTTTGTAATGATCTTTAGGACGACCCCACGAGCCGCCGCGCGTTTGTAGAGTTCTTGATGAATGGCGTGGCGTTTTCCTGAACCTGGCGGACCTCGCCAACTGAGATGCATCTTCCTGGGTCTAAACTTGGTAAACCTTTACACCCAGAATGGAGTGGTGCGTGCCCTTACAAAAACTCGAACTCGGAAAAATACATCATGGCGGTCTTGTGACACGCGTGAATCGCGAAAAGAAACCGATGGTGCCACTTTCGTATATTGATGGCCAAGTGACAATGCCGGTACTGACAATTCTTTTACCACACCTCTTAATCGATTCCTATAATCCTGCAAATGGTCGTCTTGAACTCGCAATGACCACCAACTGGATCTCAAGCAAACTCACTGCAGTTCAAACAAGTCTTCTTGAAGTTATTTGCGCCGGCCAAGTGGCTTGGTTCGGAGCAAATAAGTTTACACGTGAGGAGGTGTATCGCCTCTTTCAACCGATGGTTGAAGGAAATAAGTTACATTTGTATTGTCCGTCAACTCTTCAAGAGAAGCGAAAGGGAATGCACGGGATTCGTATCTGGAAGGATGATGCCTGGACAGAAGATGTACAACCGGGACTTATTACACGCGGCCAAATTGTGCGTGTCACACTGCAGATTCAGGGGATCAGTCTTCAAATGGGAGTCAACGACACTTTCTGGACAGGTCGGGCGCGTCTCCAACATCGCATTCTAGGAATTCTCATACAGGCTCCTCGGACACCTGAATGCCTTATTCAATCTTCTGAAGAACTGACGCACTGACTGAAATCAGCGAAATCTCCATGTTCACGAAAAGCATGAAAAGGGCGAACGGTACGAAGATATCGGGGTCCGTACGGATATACATATAACTGAAAATACCGAGCATGAGAACCAGAGCAAATGTCACTCCAAAGATGATTCCCATATTCTTTTGAATGTCATTCAGGTTGTCCTTGCTGCCGGCAAATTGGCCGACCGCATAGATTACGTATCCTAGGCCTGTAAGAATAATGGCCAAGAGTATCATTTGAAAGATTTGTGTAGGCGTCATGGTCCCGTTCCTACTGATGTAGGTGAAAAGGATACTTTAGGGCGCGCAGCGGCAGTGGCGGCTGCCACCGATGAAGTAATTGCGAGTGCCGGCGCAATCAGAGAGCCAACAGTTGTCTGTGCACTCGAAAGTGTAAAAATAACAAACATTGCAAAAACAAGTACAAGAATTAAGAGAGGAGTGAAAATATACGACCAAAAGCGGACCATTGAGTACGCCATCCTGTGGAGTATGACGATTTGAATCTGACACTTCAATAGGATGGTCGGGGTCAGAAAAACCAGGCGACTCAAAAAAACGGGTTCAGAGAACTATAGACCGGGACCCTGTCAATGTCGTCCGCGTGTCGGAAAAAAGCGTCCGGCATATGGATGTCTGCCTGCGTCTGAATTACAGAAAATTGCCTCGAAGGTCTTAGGTTCTGCGACAGTTGTAAGAAGTCAAGTTGGAGGCGTGGCTGCTGTCACCCTTCGGAAACAACTTGAACAAGAGGTCGGTGTGCAGCCAATCCAGGAATACTCCTTTGTCCAGGCCCTAGCCATCGATGAGTCTGAGAAGCAGCGCCTTGTGAAGGACTATTTACGCCCTCCTCAACCTGAAGCGTGGCGTGCGGATCCTGATAAGTGGCTTGACAGTACTAACATTGAGAACGTCATGAAGCAGTATGAAGAAGATGTGGCCGATTTTAAGTTCCTCGGTCCTTATCCAATTGATTTTGCAGCACCCGACCCATACAATAAGACCAAGACAAAGTGTCTCATAAGTGAAATGTGTAGTCTTGATATGGCCGGATTAAAAGCCGCTGGAAAGTCAAAGATTGGTATAATTTACAATCTTGATCCTCACAACAAAGGCGGCAGCCACTGGGTGGGCAACTACGTTGATTTGAAGAAGAAGGTATGCTACTATTTTGACTCATACGGCATGGAGGTTCCTGGCCAAATTGAAAAATTCATGCAGTGGCTGACACTACAGGATCCTGCTATGAAACTCGCTTACAATGCCCGTCGTTTCCAGATGAAAGATTCTGAATGTGGAATGTACAGCATGTATTTTATTATTCGGATGCTGATGGGAGAAGATTTCCGTCCTTTCTGCCGTCGGGCACCTCGTGATGGCGAAATGTTGATGCTTCGGTCATGGCTTTTTAGTACATAATATCCTTTGGACTAAAGCGTTCAAGGTGCCGTACGATAAATCGTATAACGATTTAGATGTCAAAGGATACGAGAGAAAAGTTTTTCAGCGAACCCAATGAACAAATGTTGGACAGATTACTGTACGACCACGTTCAACGTCGCAGTGGAATCAACCTTGATGACCGCCAGAAGCAGAGGCTCGTGAAGACTGTGAAGCATTATATGGGTGAAGTCTATCGTATCAATTCAACTCAGAACATACAGTATCTTAACAAGGAGACACTGGCCGCTGTACTTCCCGACTATACGGCTTATCTCGATAGGGGCCGCGAAGTGGAGACGAGTGAAAAGACAGAAGTTGAAATTGTGACTAGCTCAGATCCTCTTCGCCAAGATGTTGGAACACGCTTTGCTCTCATGCAGGACTCACGCAATACTGCAAAAGCCGCCCCTCCTGCTCCGCCCGATTTTCGGATTCCTCTCGAAGAAGATAATACCTCTTCTGCGGCCAGCCTCTTTGAGCAGGCTAAGAAGCAGCGTGAGGCGGAGGCTGCTCGCACGGCACTTGCTGTTCAGGAGCAGATTCGCCCTCGTGAGGCCGGTGCAATCGCTAAGCCGAGAACACTCGAGAATGAGATTACAACAATGACAGTGCCTCCGGATATGCGCGCCCTCTTTGGTATGCAGTCACAGGGTCGTACACCGTATGAGCCGCAGGGGCTGGCACAGGCAAATCCGACAATTGCAGTCCCGACCGTGCGGGCAGAGAGACCTGTGCTTCCCCAGGACTTTCTCCAAAAGGAGGAGGATGTGCTCAACTATAAGGAGAATGAGTACAATCTCTTCTGCTACAGTGCTGACCGCGACTGGACAGTCAACACAGGTGAAAGTCGCTACAATTTCAGTGTACTTTTCAATCCTGGAAATGTGACAACAAATAACGGTGTCCGTGCAAATACGTCAACACAGGTCAAGTTCCGCAACATTGTGCGTATTGAACTTGTAAAGGCGCTTGTACCTGTTGAAGGAATTGATGTACTGATTGATAAGGGGTATGCCAGCTCAACGGCCTTCAACCAGACCATTGTAAACACAAATGTGCTCTCCTTTCCGTATCTGATGGTGCGTGTGCCTGAACTCGATACGAACAGCATCGGCACAAATCAGAATATTGATAGTGCGTTTGGACTTATCCAGTATGATGCAAACTGGATTACGGACAACACAAATGTAGTTCAGCGTGGAGGATTCCTCGGTATGATCCCCAAGTTCCTGAAGTGCCAGAAGACCTATTATCCTACACCGCTTGCTACGCTTCAGAAACTCTCCATTCAACTTCAACGTCCTGATGGTTCGCTCGTGAGTCCGCTTCTCGATACGCTTGATATTTCTGGCTTTGTACTCTCAAATAGTATAGCGACTACAACGGCTCCTACAGTCTATCCTATTCCGAATACTGGAACAGTCTATGCAAAGAATGGAGCGACTGCTGGACTCAGTCAGTTTATCTGGATTCAAACGAGCACTTGGTTCAATACCTTTATGTTCAATCAGGGCGACCGTATTCAACTAAAAAACATAGCCTTCACATCTACATTTACAGGAAATGCAGGTGCAGCACAGGATTTTATAAGCTATTTAACGGGCCCTGCTGGACTTCTTGTAGTAAATATTGGATACTATAATGGATCCGCCTATATCACAGGTACAAACTCCGTCGGCTATGCAAACTATATTATTGTCGATGCTCGGTACAATGATCCTACCAAGGGATATACTACCGTATCACCGTTTGGTGGCTTCCCAACAGATACCTTTGCTGGAACTTTATTATCTGGAGCTGTTCCTGCATCAGGTATACTCCAGTCAGGTCGCCTGATTAATCTCAGCCATCAGACACAGCTAGTCTTCCGTGTAATTACACGTGATATGGATGCGGCGAGTCGTCTACGTCCCGATAATCTTAACTAATCAGTAGAGATGGACCCGGGTCTACTATTACTAGGTGCCTGTGCCGTGGGTGCAACGGGGCTGTTGCGCTACTTTAAAAAACGTCAAGAGGGATTTGATGTCCCACAAGTGGGAACGTATCCTGTTACAGCGGCTCAGGGGCAACAGATGTACAATCCTCTATCTCTTGCCGCGGATCCTCGACTCACCGTGCCCGCGGTTGCAAATATGCCGGCCGACCAACAGGCTTCGTATGTGGGCGCAGTAAATGCCGCACTTACACCGACGGCAACGGATACATCCGTACCTGGCCAGGTGAACATGGTGCCTGGAACCAATACAACGCCTGTCTATGTGCCTGATAGCAGTTCAATTATTGTGAAGGCGGACTTTTGTGAGAATATGGCAATGAGTGATAATCCGTTTGCCGATGCAAAATTTAAAGAGTATTGTGGTGTCTGTTTATCCTCGGGCACTACAAATGCTGGAAAGGCCTTTACAGGCCCAAAGGGACTCTATATTGACCCTGCTGCCAAGGCGGCTGCAATCGCAATCATCGCGGATTCACCTGTTCCTTATACAAATACGAAGCCGACTCTTGGTACTTGTCAGGGAGCCACCGCGGGTGTTGGTTCAACGTATTCATTTGCACTGACAACGAATGAACTCCAGGATTTTATGAATCGTGTCACCTGCCAACACAATAAGAATCTCGATGGAACGTGTGCCGTTTGTCTGGAGGATGGCTCCTATACCTACGTGGGTGATACGAAGTCCACTCCCTTAAAAACGGTTATGTTTTGGGTGGCCGGTACTGGAACTCTTAATGTAACTCTTGCAGGAAAAGTGATTAAATTCGCAGATTCAAAGACGACGCTGGTACTCTCATCGACGCCTGTCTCTTTCAAGGCGAAACTCTCTGAAGACTCTTTCCTGAATTTTGTAGTCCAGGCACCTGATGAGGAGACATCGGCAGAGCTCTATGGTGCTCTGGAGGCTCCTTTAACAGGGGGTGGTGTCTTTCAATTGCCGCTGGATAAAATCCTTTTAACAGATGATATGCTCTCAGGTAAACCGCGGCGTGGTACAGACTATCCTACACTAACAACACCGAGCGGCACAGTCAATTGTATTAATCTGATGTCTGGATACTCAAAATCATCGATGAGTCTATCAGGAAGTCTCCCCTTCTTTTTTGCAGAAAAGTTTCCATTCAGCAGTATTGATTGCACAAAGAGTGTCTTACAGACAAAGTCCTCCTCTGCAAGTATTTATGGTGGGGATCCGTGTTATAGACCTGCTGGACAGGGGCCTGGTACGTGGTCAACGGCCTGTCTTCAGAATCGTATTGTGAATAGCGGGTGCACAAGTGGAGGAACTCTCTATAACGATCCATCCAGTCTACAGAATCTAGAAATGAATGCAATTGTCAAGCAACTCGATGGGCTCAATCAGAATCAGTATTCTGATGCGGATGCATCATTGAAGTGTAATGGAACAAATATCAGTACACCGTGCGATGCCTACTTGAATTTTAATGTAAATTATACTCCCAATATTTCAGCACAATGCATTAACTATCTCTATTACAATCAAGGTGCGGGAAATCAGAACATTGGGCCGACCTATACTGGGCCCATCGGTACTTATTACAGTCTCGATGCTCAGGGAAATAAGATCTACTGTCTGCCTGGTGCTGGGTATGACCCCGCAAAGAATCCGAACATTGTGAAGAAACTACAGCGCGAGTCTCGTAGTGGCGCAGGCACAGGTCGTATTGGTATTCCCTATGTCCAGGACTTTTTCAATCAGGCTTTTCAGCGTGCTACGAACACTGGTCTCAATGCGAATCTCCCGGATGCGCAGGGCGGTCGTGCTGACAGTGTAGGACGATGTTTTGCGAACCTGGCGGCGATTCCTGTAAGTGTAACACCTGCGGCAAGCATGCCGAATGCGCGCTATGTGCGCTTGAGTAATGCATATCAGTGCTTACAGATTTCGCAAATTGCCTGCTACGACAACCAAGGAGTCAATCAGTGCTTTGGAAAACCTACGAGTTATTCAACAACATATGGCTACGGAAGTCAACCAAACTTCGCTGTTGATGGTACGATGGCAAGCCGCTCCTTCCCGCAGATTTTCCACTCGGGCTGTAAGTCGAATGACTACTTTATGGTGGATATGAGTGCCGTGTATCCGATTAAGAAGATTGTCTACTACAACCGTGCCGACTGTTGCCAAAATCGCGCAACGGGCATCTTAGTTGAACTTCTAGATGCCAATAAGCAAACAGTTTGGACTGGAACCTTAGCAGGTAATCAGTCTATGGAGTCCATAGTTACAATTGCAAAACCCTTCAATATCTAAAATCTATTTATTGCGACCACATTCGTGGCATAAATAAAGAGATAGTGTAGAAGGGGATGTTTGCCCGGTTGTCCCAATACAGTGGCCGAAATGAGGGATTTGATGGTGCAGTGCCAACACAGACACCACAGCAGATGCTCAATACAAATAGTGCAAACTATGCCTCAGGTATTCCGAATATGGTCATTGCCACAACGCAGAACAACTACTCATATCCGAATACGGGATATCAGAGTCAGCAGAATCAGGCAAGTAATGCAGAGTTACAAGGCGCACTTGCAAATATTGGAAGTGTTGAAAATGTAGGCATTAGTGGCCGTACTGCACCTATTCCGTATCTTGGAGGTATACTGACTGGCGTGTCTGACCCTGTTGGTGCAAATCTTGCCCAGTGCCGCACATTTCAGGGACTTGTCGGTCTCTCTAATCTACAGGCCGCGCAACCTGCAACACCTGTAGGTAATGCCTGCGGATGGAGATACCAGGCGGGTACGGGTCCTATTCCGCAGGTTGCGCAAGCCGCCTATGGAAATTCAAGTGGACCTCTTGATACGGCAAATCCTCCTACAGATTCCACTGGGAATGGAGTGAACTACTATTGGGATCTCAAGGCGGCTGAGAAACAGATGGTGACTGATATCTGCAAATCGGCTCAAAGCTGTCAGGATATGTCTCAAATTCCTGTAAGCGCTGTAGGTGATTTCAAGAATGTTTGCGGATACTGCAAAACAAGTGATAAAATTATTCCGATTTCCATGGTTGGAGGTAAACCGCAACCGCGTTACACTGATGTTGATAAGCAGTGTGCGCCTGCCGATATTATCACAGTTGCAAATGCTGCCTCCTGTCCTGCCCCACCGCCTGGACAGCCGCAACCTTCGTATTGGAAGTGTTTTAATAGCCCCCTCGACCGTGATTGCGTAACCATGACAGCACAGTGGGCGGGATGTGCAGGTGGAACCATAGCCACTGCACTTGGTGCAGGCACAAATCCTGGAGATTTTGCCGATCAGCTTCGTCAGAAGAAGTCCTTTCAGAAGTATCAGAGTCTGGCCAATCCAGCGCTCAGTGAAGACATCATTCGTCAAGGAAATGGCACCCTCTTTTCTGCATTCATGAACTTCTACACAGTCAACCAGAAACAGTATGATCTGAATGAAAAGGTGTCTGTGGCTGCACGAGATTTATGCCGTCAGCCTGGACTTTTTGATAGTTATAACTTCTGCGCGGATCTTACGGACAGTAGTCGAGATATTGGTCTGAAGTGTATGCAAGAAGAGTTTCAGAAACAGGGTGGTACTACACAGGGTACTTCATACCCCACTGATCTAGGGGCCCTAAAGGGAATGAACTGGGGCGCGTATAAGGCAAGTATTGCGGCACTTGTTACTAATTCACGATCGGCCGATCCGACTACGCAGCGCACGGCACTGAATCAACTCACTGGTCTTGGTTTACAGAAAGTTCCTACGGGCCTCAGTCTTGGAGATGGCAATCAGGGATGTGAAGTCTTCTGGTTTGACCGTCAACAGGGTGGGGTCCTAATGGGTCGTCGTGCAGTTTTATCGGCGACTGGAAGCAATCTGCCCTACATTAATGTTGGGGGTGGTGAGGTGGATGGAACGGGCTTATCGGATATGGTAGAGTTTGTGAGTTTCTGCGATCTGCGTCCTGGAGTGAACCGTAATCTAATGTTCGGCGTGGTCACAGATGATGGCTTTCAGATGGCAATTAATCAGGATGTCTTCAACATCAAGAATAATTCAATGGCATTTGGCGCCTATTATGACCAGGGGCCGACCTGGCATCAGTCGGGCTGTATGCCGATTACGGCAGATTCACAGGGTGTGCCAAATATCGTAAGCTTTACATGGTTTGAAACAGGGGGTGGTGCGACCTTCACTCCGTATTTCTATGATTGTGCGGGTGGCCAGGGCTGGCGTAATCCCGCGATAAATGGCAATGTAGACCCTGATTGGCAGTCAATGTGCTATTTTACTCAGGAGGTCGCTGCACCTGCACTCTCCTTCCAGGTCTATACACGAGGTGGTCAATCCCAGTTCTGTGAGAAGCGTCTCTGGAGCAGAAAACTCACTGTAGAGCCTGCGAGACATGCAGAATATGCGGCGATTCGCGATACTTCGATGCCTTCTGATTTAATGGCGATGGCCATTTCAAATGAACTCTGGAAAACGGCACAAGGCGTTGCCTTCTCAGCCTTCCAAGCGGTCACTGTCTGCTTCAATATCACTGCGCAGAATGTCTCGGGCAATGGACTCAATTGGATGTTCGTTTGGGGGCAGACCTATGGATATGTCATCTGCTGTGACAATGGTCCCAATAATACATTTAATATATCTCTTAAGACATATGGTGGAAAGGGGCAACAGAATACTTCTCAAGTCTACAATGTCCCGCAGGGAACATGGTGTGTAGCGACGATTAACCAGACACCTGCGATATTTGGAAAGAGTATAACGGGTGTTCAGTTCTTTGTTCAGACCTGTGCAAATCTAGCTACGGGAAAGATACTTCCTTCAAATGGCCTGGCGAGCTACAGCCCTGGTGGAACACTCATGAGTGAATATAAGAGTGATAAGAGTGCCTATGGCTCCATGTATCTTGGTGGAACCAATGGACAGCCTACACAGATGACGATGCAGGTTGCGTGGATTCACTGCTTTGATGGCCAACTGAGTACAACGGATCCTGTATTCTGGAAGAAGGAGGTTCAGGGCAACTGGCAGGGACGCTGGTTTGAATAGTGCGACGCAACACTTAAAATAGACTCCGCTTGACATATAGTCGGGCGAATGGAACAAATTGATAAAATCTATGTTCTTGTGCACCAAATGTACGAAAAACAGAGATATGAACGAATTGTAGCACATTTTGCCGCCATTGGACTACCTACCGAGAAACTCTTTTTTGGTTCGGCCTGCTGGGGTTCAGAACTAACAAGTTCTCAAGTCTTTTCCGTCTGGGATCCTTTTATTCGCGCGGGGGTTCCGAATCTCTCTTGGAAATCCAGATTTCTCAGCAAGGGCGAAATTTCACTTGTACTCAATTTCTATGCAGTAGTTCGAGATGTAGTTGAACATGGATACAAAAATGTACTAATTTTTGAATCTGATGTTTATCTTCGCAATGATTTTATACCACGATTTGCAGATTTAATGACTGACCTCAAAGACAAATCCTGGGATTATGTGAGTCTTGGAGAGGGTGTCAATACACGACCCGAAGGATGTCCGCCAAGTTACTGGTCTCCTACAAAAGCTTATGGTGCACCTCATCAATTTGTATTCCGTTGCACAGATTCAATGCTTTTTCGCGGAGAGTTTCTTGCAAAGATTGCACAGACACTTATGCCATTCCGCGAATGTCTGGATTGGGAATTAAATTATCAACTTGCTGCACATCGCGGAGTTGCACTCTGGGCAGATCCTCCACTGGCTGAACAGGGAACTGTTCGCTATCGTGATATGTCACTTCTACCCGCTTAAGAGCCAATTTTGAGGCCTTTCTTAAGACGAATCGGTTGTCCAGGGCGGCCTTCACTATTGGCTCCTGCAACACCCACTTTATTGTCATCTCTGTAAAGTTCAAATCCAGTTATCTTATCACTTTCAATGACTGGCCTAGCCTCAAATTCTCCATATCCTTCCACTGTAAAGAGTTTAGAAGCAGCTTGCTTGGCAGCAGTCACTTCGGACACAGGCACAGGCGCAGCGACTGGCTCAGCAGCTCTGAACTGGAGGGCCTTTGCACCTTCAATCAGGTCCTGCTCAAGTACAGGGTGGTAGAGATAATCTCCAATCTTACCATTTGGAATGGCTAGACATGATGTCACATCATCATTTTCAGTCTCATTCAGTTGGCAATCAATCGCCGCCGTCTTCATGAGTGCTTCCATCTTGCCTATCAGCTTACGCTTCTTAAAACTCACCAAATAGAGTTGCTCATCACTTGTTGTAATATAATCTTGTAATCCTTCTGTGCGTTCAGGACCGAAGGCTTCGGCTGCCTCTTGAATTGACAGTGCATCCTTCATACGAATTGTCTCGTCGATTTTTTCCTTGTCCGCCTCCTTACCCATCTGTTGTTTTTTGGAAAAACATGACAAATAGGTATAAATCTCTACACTACGATCTGCCACATCAGGGAAATCAATATGAGAGCAGATACGGATTGCACGACCCTTAACTTGCGCAATACGAACATCGTTCCAGTACGGCTCCATTAAATGAACACGGCGAACATTGCGCAGTGAAATACCTTCCGCACCTGCTGACGTAATACAGAACGTGTTGCAGAGTGCACCCTTCAAAAGTAGTGTTTTTGTCTCAGCTTCGTCACTTGTCCACCCGAAGTCATTCAGCGGCCCCTGAAGACCCGGTGGTAAATCACTGAAGCGGCAATTGAAGAGCGCCAAGTTCATTCTGCGCACATCATCGGCTTCACCTCCTGTAAACTTAATATAGCGTTTTACATTACCCTTAGGACCGAGTTTGAGACTCTTAAGTGTGGCCTCATTGAACTGCGCTTCCTTCGAATCGGCATTGTAGGAGATTTCAATGGGCGTGTACCCATTAATATCCATGCAGATGGAGAAGATGCCAATGCCTTCCATAGAGAGGAACTGACTGTACACTAAGTTTGAACCAGGCGATTCCTCCATGCGTTGAAGCATACGGGCAAACTTTGCACTGTACTTGACAAGCTCGCCATTCAGCGATAGTTTTCCATAGCGCTTGCCTGACTTACTTGTCTGTTCATCCTTTCCAAAATAACGGAGACAGGCCCGCACACGTTCGCAGTCCTTCTGATAGTCACCCGTATTTCCTAGACGACACTTGTAGATATTAATAATTCTGTTCTGCTCAGGTGTCGGCTTGAAGGCCTTACCCTCCTTCGCAGCCTGATCTTTCAGTGCCTGAATTGCCTCGTATTTTGTCTTCATTTCTCCATCTACTGGGGCCTTGGCTACAGGGGCCGCCGCGGCGGCAGGCTCCTCTTCCTCTTCACCCTCTGCCTTTTTAATCTCCTTGCGTAGATCTGCATCTTCCTCATCTGCCTCCTCCTCATTACCTGCATCCCGTTCGTCACCCACAACGAGCAGCTCACCTACAACAGGTTCTGCAAGTTCATCTCCATCTCCTATGTCCTTGTCAACTGCATCAACACCCTCTACAGATAATTCGAGCTTACCGAGACGCTTTGGACGGGGTCGCACAATCTCTTCCAGAAAGGCAAAGTTACAGGTTTGACGACTCACCATTTTATAGGTGGTCGATTTATCAAGTTTTTCAGCTTCACCTAGCCAAGGAGCTACTTTACCTTTTGCCTGCTTCTTCTGCTTGAGTTCCTTGTTTACTTCGACGCTACGAACCTCCATATAGGCTGATGCTTGATAATCACTCATCTCTACAAATTCGAGAACATCTGATGTGACCTTCGGCATAAGTTCAACCTTGGATCCCTTGTAGTATGAGATGAGTCCAGTGAGGCGTTTTCCTAGTACAATATCAGGTCCGCCCTCCTTCAGGAGACCTGCTTCATTTACAAAGGCATCTCTAAAGTCTTCGCTAAAAATGGGCAGTAATGGAAGCGCCGCTGATTTGAATTCCATCTTACGTCCCTTCTTTGAAAGTACTTCCCTAAAGCTGGTGGCAATCTCGATAAATGGCTTGACAGTCTCTTCGCGGATAATTCCAATAAACTCCTTGCCAGAAAACTTCTTCTTTGTCCCTTCAGGAAGCGCTGTAAAGAGTACGGTAAGATTTCCACTACCTTCTGTGAAACGAATATCATCAATGTAGGGATGCTCATCTGCAAGTTGTTTAATCATTTTCTTATCGGCAACCATATCCTGTGATCTGAAGGTTGCGCTTGCACTGTTAATATACTTATGGAGACAGTTTGCAAGAATACCGAGTTCTTGAGGAAAGTTAATCAATGGAGTACCACTCAGTCCAATGACACGGCTATTTGCTGCATCCGTTAAGAGTCTGTAAAAGAGATATCCACGTGAGTATTTCTTCTTTTCTCCTTCAAGATTCAGCAGTTTCCAGCGATCCGTTGTGATCGGCTCAGCCGTACGAGAGGCTGCCCAGGCGCCAACACCTTTCTGGAGAAAATATTCGAGATTACCCTGCATTAGACGAACCAAGTTATGGATTTCGTCGATAATAATTGTCTTGTTGTCAAAGACTTTTCCTGTTGCGAGTTCAATCAAGCGCTTTGTCGTAATTCCATTATAGGAGATAAACTGTACATTATTATTAATTGCATCTAAAATCTGCTTGCGTACATCAGATTGATCTGACGGTTTGAGTGATTTGAAGTTCGACTCTTTTGAAAAGTCGGGAATCCAGAGTTTTGCCGGTTTCTTTCCATTGATATACTGGCCTGAGAGGCCAAGTACATTCAGTGCAAAGAGTTTTGTTTCGGCTGTCCAGTCGAGGCCAATCCAGTGATTCTCAATACGATAATGACGGAAACCGCAGAAGGTTAATTCACGAATAAAGTTCTTTTGTAGAGATTTAGGTGTCATTACGATGATTTTCTTGTTGTTTTTTGCAAATAGCGCTTCAGACGCGGCAATAGCGGAGCAGGTTTTTCCTGAACCGAGACCGTGGTAGACGAGGATTCCGCGGTACGGGGAGTCGCTGTTCATGTATTCGCGGATAAATTTCTGATACTGATAGACTTCGACCTCCTGTTGACCTGATGCACCTTTCTTCAGACAGGCATCAAAATCTGGCTCCTTGAGTGGAGGAAGTTTGAGGGACTTGAAGGTCGCTTCAATGAACTTTGAAAAGGCGCGGCGAGTGGTCGGCATATAAGCGGGCGTATCGATCTCATATTTGTCATCTGTGCGTTCACCGATAATGGACTCCTCCAGAGCTTCAAGTCGGTCATCTACATAGTCGGCCTCGTTGGCTTCCTCGTTGGCTTCCTCGTTGGCTTCAGCTTCAGGCACAACAGGTTTGCCATCTGGGCCCTTTCGTGCAACCTCTTTTACCGATACTTCTTCTAATGTATTTTTTCCAAAAATATAGGCATTTTCATCACTTATTTCCCAGGGCTTTGCGAGATAATAGGTGTCTTCTTCATCACCATCCCAGATGGCTTGAGAATTAATATCCGTATATTTATCATCTTTTAATGTAATTGCCTCATCCTTTGTATCTTCAATAATATTTTCCTTATCGATAATTCGTAGATTATTACAGATGCGTGTTTCATCATCAAAGACTGGTTGGATAATTATATGAGTTGGCTCCTCTGTATATTCATCTCCAACTAGCCACACTTCTTCGCCTGCCTTGTAATTGCATACAGACTTTTCATTATTGCGCTTCACATATTTTTTGAGGACTGGTGAGAGTTGTTCAAATGAAAAGAGATACTTACCATTGATTCGTACGGCTTCATAATGAACGGGTGCATCATTATATAAAATAATCCATGGATTTCCATTATCCTGCCAATCTCCTGCCTCATCAATAAGTGTTTCAGGAAATACAGGATACTGGATACGATGAGTTGCTTTTTTTGTAGAATTATAGGCTAATACAAGTATATTTACATTGTAGAGATCGGAAAGTATTGCAACTTCTTCATCTGTTAACCACTTTGCAGTACCTGTTTTCTGCAAAATACGAGTTAATATTTTATCTTGATTCTCTTCTGTCAAGTTTGTAAAATATTCACCCTCTTGAACTTTATCAGCAAAAATGTCGTAACGGAAATAGTTTACAAAGGCCTCCTTATCTCTGCGTGCAAGTTTTCTGTAGGTGGGACTTGTTGAATCAAAAACTGCGTGAAGAAGGCAGTGGCCATCGCCTACTGCATCTACGATTGTCCAGCGACGAAGCTCTTCACCAAAGCGCCCAATCTTTTTGCCTGTTTTATCTGTGAGTTCCAATTTATCTTCGCCAAGAGGTTTTTTATTCTTTTCTTGCCAATCCTTTACAGTCTGTTCAAGTGTAATACTTTCAATTGCAGTTGTTTCAGAATTACCTTCAAACCCTTGGACTTGGGTGAGTAGAGGAGCTTGGGGCTTTGGTAGGGGAACTGGCGCAGGTTTAGGGACGGGTTTAGGGGCAGGCTTAGGGGCAGGTTTAGGGGCAGGCTTAGGGGCAGGCTTAGGAGCAGCAGCAGGAGCTTCTTGAGCCACCGCTGTCGCTGCTTGTCCTGCAGTCACAGTAGGAACAAGATTCACCTCCTCTGTAACCGCCTTTTGAAGGACCGTGCCAAGTTTAACCGGCTTTAGTTTTCTCAGATCGGGCGGCGGCATCTATCTCCCCTCTATATTTTATTAGTCACTATGCGCACTCAACACTTCAAGCGCAAGACGACTCGCTTCTTGTTCAGCAACCTTCTTATTTCTTGCAGTACTCTTGGCAATGACATTTCCACTCAAATCGAGAACGCCCATAGTAAAAATCCGATCATGAGGTGGCCCTTCAACAGTCACCTCCTTATATCTCGGAGGCTGATGATACTTGCTCTGAAACCATCGGAGAAGTTGGTCCTTAAAGTTCGTATCCTCGGCAATTAGACTTGCAAAGTCAATATGCTTTTCAAGGAGTGCAATGATAAAGGTCTGAACGGTGGTAAATCCCTTTCCGCCACCACCTTCATGTAGATAAAGTGCCCCAATCCACGCCTCCAGCATCGACCCTAGAATTCGCAGATTTCTACGGCCGTCGCAGACATCTTCCACGTGACGGCTAATAATAAGCCACGGAGCAAATCCAATTTTTAGAGCAAGTTGTCCCAACATTTTATTATTTACAATTCGTGTTCGGAGCCTTGTAAAAAAGCCCTCACCTTCTCCACCATACCGCTCACGAAGATACAATGCAACAATACATCCAAGTAGACTGTCGCCAATAAACTCAATTTCCTCATTGTCTGCTTCTTGAAGAGGCAGGCAGTTGGAAGGTCGGTCGGCCATAATCATTGGTTCTCCGGACTCCGACTGCTCTGCCCATAAATCAGGTCGATCTACATACGATTTATGTACACATGCATTTTGAAAGGGGGTGACTTCTTGAACACGGAACGTCTGAAGACCGAGATCGTGAAAAATTTTCCGAACATTCTCTGACTTCATTTTCTTATTGCGTGGATTCCAGGGATTGAAGAGTTTTGATGCTTCTGCTGTCATTTCTATTTATACTACGTGTTAGTTTTTTAGGTTGGTAAATATGTGTTAAGTATCTAGGGAATGAGTGGGAACTCAAGCAAAAACAAAAAAAAGCCCGTGGCGGGTGCTTTTATACCCTATGAAACAGGGTATATAAATATCGCAGGCGAGACCTTTTTCCTCAGCATGGGTCCCACTGAACCTGGATCATTTGAACTTACTGATGATAGTCTTAAAACAGATGTCGCATTTGACCTTCTCTTTTTGGGTGGAAGTTCTAAGACATTTACTGATGCAGAAAAGGCGACACTACAGCGAGTGATTCGTGCTATTTTTGGAGCGGGTAAATCGATGACGAAGAAGGGACTCCGCTTACCGTGTAGTAAAGAAGAGGGTGAACTTCTTGTTCGCTCATTACTGTACCGTCGCAGCCTACTAATGGATGAAATCGCGAGTTACGATGAACTCTTAGCCGCAGATGTTCATGCACGCTATCTACGAGACCATCTTGACCGTCTCAATAAATTAATTGATGAGGATGTCCCACAGACAATTGCTCCCTGTAAAGATACTGCACTTGTTGATCCGAATAAACCTGCCAAAGTGGTCGGCCTCGATGATGACCGCATGTTGAAACTTCTAGAGATTTTTGCTTATTTGCTTGCGCAGGGGTATGATCCGGTGGAGATTCTCGGAAAAAAACTGCCTGTACCTGCCGATATTCTAACACGCATGGCACAGAAGAATGCACCGCTGCTGCGTGATTATGAAACTGAATTTGAACGCGAGCGTGGATCTGGAAAGCGGCCGCCGTATACGCGAACACTTATCAAAATTAAGAAGGTGCTCGAAGATGACTCTGAGCTTTTAGCGGCAATTGCTCCTGAGGAGGCCCTTGGCGCAATTAGCGATATTGAAGATAAACTAAAGATTAATCCAACGCACAAGGGCACAATTAAGGAGCGCCGTGATGGAATTATTGGTGCCATTGACACACTTCAAAAAGCATTGGCTGCTGCCCTTGCTGAAGTACAGAGGCTGCAGGCTGAGAATGATCAATTAAAACAGGATCTTGTAAAAGCAAATCAACGTATCAAGGACTTGGAAGCAGATATTGTCAAAAAAGACGCGCTTATTAAACAACTGCAGGCAGAACTTGCGGCAGAAAAGGCGGAGACGGCACGCCTACGCGCTGAACTGGCTGCGGCACAAGCGGAAATTGTGCGTCTACGTGCTGAGCTTGCAGCAGCGCGTGCGGAAGTTGCTAGATTAACTGCGGCACTTGCTACGGCGGAGGCGGAGATTGCGCGTCTTCAGGGAGTTATTAGGGGGCTAGAAGCACAGATTGCACAATTACAGACAGAGCTTGCTACAGCACAAGCAGAAATTGCACGCTTACGGGGAGAAGTTCGGCGCCTTACAAATGAGCTTGAAATTGCGCAGCGAATGTATTATGCATTATTTAATGCATATAATCGTTTACGACAAGAATTAAGTGATACAAGAGATTTACTTGCTGCAGCAGTGCAGGAGATTGCCTATTGGATGAGTATTCGTGATGAATATGAAATCCTGCTTCGAGAGGCATTAGCCGCTGGTCCTGGCGGTACTGGTGGTCCTAGTGGGCCTGTCTTTGGTCCCAATGGACCTTCACCTGCTGATTTTGATAAGTTACAGAAACTTCTTGACCAGGCAATTCAAGAGATTGCCTATTGGATGAGTATCCGTGATGAATATGAAGCATTTGTTCAGCAATTATTTATTCAAATGAATGCAATGGTGGAAGAAATTGCCTTTTGGATGAATATATCTGATGAATATTATGTGCTGATTACTAATCTATTTGTCGTAATTAACCAACTGCGTCTTGTAATTACAGATAGTTTACATTTACTCGATGAATATGGTCAACTTGCAAATGATTATGGAGATGCATTAAGCGCAGTCATTGATGAAAATGAAGAGTTAAGAGAGCAGATTGCCGAACTAATTCAAGAGAAACAGTATATACTACAACTTCTCACATATATTTGGGAGAGTCTTGGCGTATTTATTGAACGGATGCACGGTCAGGGATTAATTCTACCTGGTCTGTATCCAGTGCTAGATAACGGAACTTTAGGAGGGCTTCATCTTAGTACTACAACGCTATATACATTTTTAGAAGCTATTCAAATGCCAGCACCACCACCGCCTGCGGCAGCAGGAAATAGAAATGGATCCATGCTCTGTATGTTAAATACCTTATATTTTATTTTTATTTCACAAATGGACCCTGCGGTTGAACCCATTTTACTTCATATTTATGCACTACTAAATCAGAATGAAATTGAGTTGATTATAAAACTTTTTTTCAAGATTGTGTTTGCAATTCGTACTAATTTGGTTAGATTACAAGATCCGCCTGAGGGATGGGCGGATAGTATTATAGCAGTTATAACTAGAGCAGGGGTTAATCGAGTACTTGAAGAAATTCAAAATTATAAAGAAGAGATTCTTTCTGTAGGAGAGAACTTTACAAATAACACCCTTTTTTTTAAATACGCTTATGATGATGGTGTAGATAGGGAAATACAAGAAGATAAAGATACCTCAACTTCAAATATATATTTATTATTTTTAGCAGTATTGGCAGGAACTCTCCATATACCTGAAAATCAACAAGCCCTACAAGAATTTGGATGTTCAGTTCCTCTGCCTGGTATTGTACCACCACCTGTATCTCATACACTCACTTTAGTTACAAATCCAGAAAATACAGGTAGAGTTGAAGGTGCTAGTAATAACTTAGCAGATGGAGCTATTTCAGAAATCTCATGGAATGCTGATGGTACGCGCTATACATTTGAGCGCTGGGAGGGTCCTGTTGAAAATCCTGACATTGCTCAGACGACGACACGGCCCATTAGAGCAGATACAACAATTACTGCACATTTGGCCGAGTCAGCACCACCGCCACCACCGCCACCACC
>Ga0214164_1000688_pt1 | contig 21547 bp, 20 predicted proteins | sample TroBogepilimnion_13_FD_153003 | JGI IMG/M metagenome (GOLD analysis project Ga0214164, IMG submission 153003) | Freshwater microbial communities from Trout Bog Lake, WI - Practice 03JUN2009 epilimnion v4 | ecosystem: Environmental > Aquatic > Freshwater > Lake > Epilimnion/Euphotic zone ...
ACTGCCACGCACCGCCCGGCCCAGTCGTCACCAAAGTCGTGCCGCCGACCTGCGTAATGTAAGGCGAACTCGACGGCGCATTAGCCTGCGACGGACTGTCCACGTCATTGCTCGAACCCACTTTGAACGCGTCGCTGTCGCCGGAAGCGTTGAAAAAAGATTGGCCCTGCGCCGACATCTGCTGAAAAATGGCGTCCGTGGTCGCGTCCGGCCCGCCGCCCCAACCCCACGAGCAACTTAAATTTTTAACGGTGTTGCTCGCCGCCATCACATTCAAAATATCGTTTTGCTGGCCGTTGGGACCGCCGGAGAAAACAATTATTTTTTGCAGCCCTGGCGCCATCGCCATTGACATCTCGATGTCCAACGCCACTTCACCATTACCGCTGTTTCGTCCCGTTGTCGGTTTACCGTTGTAACCATCAAGCAAAACCGTCTGGATGGGAATATTCGTGCGCCCGCCGCCCGCCGCTTTTGCGTAGGCCAAAACATCTTTGGCGTAAAAACCATCAAACTGCAACAAGCCCACCATCTGTCCCGCACCGGTCAAAGCGGTGTCCGGCACATAGGCGGCGCGAAAATCATCGCCCAAGTAATCACCGCCCGGCGCGGAACCGGACTTGGCCAAGACGTTGCTCGTCACCGCATTTTTTCTTACCAGCTTGGGATGCGGCAACTTGAAATTGTTCAAACCACTGACATCCGCAATTGGCAAATTCAAATCCACTGTCGGCTCTGCGTTTGGCGCAAAAAAATCGCGCGCCTCGTTCGGATGCCTGAACCGCCGCATGCCGATGTGAAATGCGCGCTGGATGTCTGCCACGTTGGCGCGCACGTCGAGCAAGAGACGATTCCCATGCGTGCCGGTGATTTGAAAACCGTTTGCGCGCGCGAAATTTTTCACGGCTGCGTAATCCGCCTCCGTCGGGCCGAAGCGCGCGGTGAATTGTTCCGGCGTAAGGTAATGATGGAAATCCGGACTCGCCGGATCGTAAACGTCTTTGAGAAATTTATTCAGCCCAACTTGATCGCGTAACGGCAACCCAATGGCGAGATTCAGTTCATTGGTCGCAGGCAAATCGCCTACCGACTGCAATTTGCTTACAGCCGCCGGCACGTGACCACGCAGAGTTTTCAGCCCCGCGCCGAAAACGGGACACACGCCGACTGTCCAAATGAGACAGAGAATCGCGATGACTCTGAAACTGCTGGTTTTACTACACATTTTAATGATGGCTAAAGGCTGCAACAATAAAGCACTTTGCGTTCCGAGTTGGCAAAATGGTTCGGAAAAGACTAACTCATCCCGCCACCAAGTCAATTTGCGCAAATCAATTTACCGGACGCCCTTCTCCAGCTAAAATCTGCGCGTGTCCGTTACTTTCACCATCCTCGGCAGCGGCTCGGCTGGCAACTGCGCCTACGTCGAGACCGCCGAAGCGCGCATCCTCGTGGACGCCGGCTTCTCGCCGCTCCAAATCCGCAAACGCCTCGCCACCATCGGCAAGACGCCGGAAAATCTTTCGGCCATTTTAATTACCCACGAACACTCCGACCACATCGCGGGCATTCTCGGACTAGCGGATAAATTTCATATTCCAGTTTATTGCAATCGCGGCACACAGGACGGAACGATTTGGGCGCTCAAAACGAAATGGGATTCCAAAAAGAAACCCGCCTTCGAAGGCGCGGACGGCACGGCGCATTTAAAGGCGAAAATTGATTGGCATCTGTTCGACACCGGCAGCAGCTTTGAAATCGGCGATGTCGGCATTGAAACTTTTTCCATTCCGCACGACGCGCAGGATCCCGTCGGATTTATTTTACGCACCGCGTCCGGCAACATCGGCTTTGCCACCGACCTCGGCCACGTCACCAAGCTCGTGCTCGACCGCATTCGCACCGCGAACGTCCTCGTGCTCGAATCCAATCACGACGTGAAGATGTTGCAGGATTGTCCGCGCCGCTCGTGGGCATTGAAGCAACGAATCCTCGGACGCCACGGCCACATCTCCAACGCCACTGCCGCCGACACCGTTGCGCAAGTCATGTCCGCTGGATTGAAGCAACTTTACCTCGCGCACCTAAGCCGCGAATGCAACAAGCCCGAACTCGCGCAACACGTTATGGCCGAGCAACTCCATCACATCGGTGCCACGCACGTCCAACTGCAAATCGCCGCGCAGGATGTGCCGTGCGCTACGTTGGAGCTTTAAATAATTCATGCTCCACATCCAAAAAATTTCCTCGCTCGATCTGCCCGAGCTCGCGCCGTATCGCACGCTCAAGCGTTCGGGCGAACACGCGGCGCTCGGCATTTTCGTGATCGAAGGCGACAAGGTGCTCGACCGGATGTTGGAAAGCGATTTCACCCTCGTCTCCGTGCTGCTCATCGAGGAGCGCTTCGCGGAATACGAGTCGCGCCTGCGCGCGCGACCGGAAAAAGACATCGCCGTGTTCGTCTGCGAGAAATCGCTGCTCACCGGCATGGTCGGTTTTGAAATTTATCAGGGCGTGCTCGCCATCGCCAAAACGCCGCCGCCGCTGTCGCTAGAAAAAATTCTCGCCGCCAGCGCGCGTCCGCGCTTTTTCGTGGCGATGGATGAACTCGCGAACGCAGAAAATGTCGGTGCGCTGATGCGCAACTGCGTGGCGTTCGGTGTCTCGGCGCTGATTGCGGGCGAGACGTGCAGCAGCCTGTTCCTGCGCCGCACCGTCCGCAACTCAATGGGCGCGCTCTTCAAACTGCCGGTGCTGGAATCTCCAAACCTCCTGCAGACGCTCGGCGAATTGCGCGCGCACGGCATCAAGTGCATCGCCGCACATCCGCGTCCGGACGGTAAAACTTTGTCGCAGGCAAATTTCACCGGCGATTGCTGCTTGGTTTTCGGCAACGAAGGTCACGGCATCACGGAAAAAGTTCTGGCCGCGTGCGATGAAGCCGTCGCGATTCCGATGCTGAACGAAGTGGATTCGCTGAACGTCAGCGCAGCGGCAGCGGTGTTCTTTTACGAGGTGAACCGGCAGCGCGGAAAAAGCTGATTTGCCACAGAGGCACAGAAACACCGAGTAAAAAAATTTCCAGCTTTGGTTTTCTCTGCGCCTCTGTGCCTCTGTGGCAAAAATTAAAGCGCAACGTTTTCGAGGACAACTTCCGTGCGAGGTTTGTCGCCGTTTGAATTCAATTTAGTAAACAGCCCGCGCCAGAAACCGAGTCCGTAAAAAATGTGACTCGCCAACAGCAACGGCCACGCCAGCAGCACGCGCATCACTCCCGCATTTTTCATCGAAGCCAGTGTTTGCAGAATTGTCGCCACAAAATAAATCAACAACGGCGCGACGATAATGAGACGCAGCGAATTGGAAATATTCAAGCAACTCACCACGGCGAGCACGGCGAGATACAAGCAAAACAGCGGCGGCACAAAATTCAGCGCTGAACCGGGCGTCGGGTGCAAACGGAATTGCTCCGCCCTGCCCCGCCCGTAAGTGCGCAGCATTTTCAGAAACGCCTTGAGCGTCCGGCGCGGACGGCGATGCACAATAAAATTCGGATCGTAAACCAGCCGGCGACCGCGCTTTTGCAGTTCATCCATCAACGCATTTTCCTCGTTTGGATACAGCGCCTCGTTGAAGCCGCCGAGTTCCAGCAACGCGTCGCGGCGCGCGAGCGTGTTGCAGAGGATAAGTTCTTTTTCGCCGGTGTCGCGTTCGCGGCCGACGGGCGTGTAGCGCGCGCGGCTCGGCCCGAACGCCAGCCAGCTTGCCAGCACCACGGCAAAAACCTGTTCCAACAACGGCGCGCCAGGCGGACACACATTCGGCCCGCCAACCATTGCGACAGCAGGATTGGACAAAAACTTTTCCGCACGAAGCAAATTGTCTGACGGCGTGACCGCGTCGTCATCGAGAAAATAAATCCATTCGCCGCGCGCGGCGCGCAACGCGACGTTGCGCTGGACGGATGGTTGTTTGCCGCGCGCAACGATGATTTCTAACCGGTCGGCTGGATAATCCAGCTGGCGTGCAGCGCTGACGGACAGCACTTCCGCTTGATTCGGCGGCGCGGCGATGATGACGGTGATGATGGGCAACGGCTGGCTCACGTGGGAAAACTAAAGTCCTGCCGCACGACTTCAAAGTGCAAAATGCAAATCATCGCAGCGTGGCGCCACGGACAACTTGCGCAGCGGACGGAAATGTTTTGACTTGTGGCGCAGAAAATCTAAATTACCGCTCCGTTTCGTGGATGGGGTCTTAGCTCAGTTGGTAGAGCGTCTGAATGGCATTCAGAAGGTCAGGAGTTCGAGCCTCCTAGGCTCCACCAGCCTTCGCTTACGCAGTTAAAGCGAAGGCTGCCGCGCCGAAGTGAAACATCGGCGGGCAGAACGGAATTCCACAATCATGTAGGCTTAATCATGCTTCAGCCCATACATATTACACTGCGTTCAATTCTGGCAATTCTTATCTGTGTGTGCGCTTTGGTTTGCGTTCGCGCGGTATTTGCAACCGAGCAATTGAAGCGCGATTTACTTCATGTCTATCGAGACGCTCCTGAATCTCACTTGTCTGGATTCTTGTGGCAGCACCCAGTTGTATTGTCGATTTTTGCTATTGTGATCACACTTGCCGCACTTACTTCTTTAGCGTTTTCAAAAGTGCAACGCAAAGCCGTAATGATTAGTTTGGTCGCACTTGCGATTTTGCTTGTTCAGTGGTTGGTCATTATTCCGTCAGTAGATAAGCCAGCGGAACAAATGCTCCAGAAACTCAACACATTCGTTACGCCTTGAAAGTCGTGCCGCCTCAAGCAGCATAGACTTCAAATCTTATTAAACAAAAAAACGCGAGGTGAAAATCACCTCGCGTTTTGCGTTTCAAAGTTGCGTTCAGGTCAGGCTGATCTTGTCGCCGTCTTTCAACGTGACAATGGCCTTCTTCCAGGCGTTCGTGACGCCGGCCTGCGCGGTGCGCTTGCGGCGGGCTTTGCCACGGACGTTCAGGGTGTTCACGCGGGTGACTTTGACCTTGAACAGTTCCTGCACGGCCTGCCGGATCTGGGTCTTGTTCGCGCGCGGATCAGCCACGACGGTGTATTGATTATACTTCTCGGCCTGGCGTGTGCCTTTTTCCGTCAGGCGGACGGTCTTGATGATTTCGAAAGCGTTCATGTTATTCCTTGTTGAGACGGGCTTCGACGGTTTCAAACGCGCTCTTGGTGAAGAGCAGTTTGTCGGGGCGCAACACATCGTAGGTGTTGAGCGAATCGCCGGTGGTGAGCGTCACGCCGCAGATGTTGCGGGCGGCACGCGTCAGGTTGGCGTTGGCTTCGCCGTTGGAAACGATGAGCGTGGTGCCCGTCAATTCCAGCGTGTCGATGACCTTGACGAAATCCTTCGTCTTGGCCGAGGCCAATTTCAAATCGTCCACGATCACCACGTCGCCCATCTTGAGGCGTTCGGTCAACGCCTTGCGGAGCGCGAGGGCTTTGGTGTTCTTGGAGATTTTCTTCGTGTAATCGCGCGGGCGCGGACCAAAGGTCACACCACCGCCGACCCACACGGGCGACTGGAAGGAACCGGCGCGGGCGCGGCCCGTGCCTTTTTGCTTCCACGGTTTCTTGTTCGTGCCCGCGACTTCGCCGGCGTTCTTGGCTTTCGCCGTGCCCATGCGCTGCGCCGCGCGATACGCGGTCACGGTGTCGTGGACGGCTTGCGTGCCGCGACCGTTTTCGATCAGCGCGAACTTCACTTCGAGTTCGCCGGCAGCTTTGCCGGAAATATTTTTGATGGAAATTTTCATGGCTAATTATTTCTTGGCGGCAGCAGCTTTGTCAGCGCCGGCTTTTTTCTTGCCGACGGTCGCCACGGGAGCTTTCCAGCCCTTCGGACGTTTCTTGGATTCACGGATGACGACGTAATCGCCTTCCGCGCCGGGAATGGAACCTTTGATGAGAATCAAATTATCCGCTTCGAGCACCTGAATCACTTCGAGGTTCTGCGTCGTGCGCGTGTCCTGACCCATGTGACCCGGCATGCGCATACCACGCATAACCGTGCCTGGGAACAAACGCTGACCGATCGCGCCGGAACGGCGTTTCCAACCCTTCGCACCGTGCGTCGCGCAACCGCCCGCGAAGTTATGGCGCTTCATGACACCTTCGAAACCGCGACCTTTGGTCGTGCCGATGGCATCAATGAAATCGCCGGGGGCGAACAACGTCGGTCCGACGATATCGCCGGGCTTCACGTCTTTGGAGAAATCACGGAACTCGCGGATGCGTTTCACCGCCACGCCGTTCTGTTTCTTGATGTGGCCGAGCAACGCCTTCGTCAGGCGCTGTTCCTTCTGGTCGTCAAAACCGAGTTGGACGGCATTGTAACCATCCTTACCGGCCTGCGTTTTCACTTGGAGCACGCGGTTCGGTCCGGCGAGCACAACGGTGACGGGGATCAGCGTGCCCGACGCCGTGTAGACGCGAGTGTGGCCGAGTTTTTTTCCTAAAAGTCCTAGTGGCATGGTGGTGTCCTCTTCAGATTTTGATGGTGATGTCCACGCCGGCGGGCAAATTGAGCTTCTTCAATTCGTCCACGGTCTTGGCGGTCGGTTCGAGAATGTCGATGAGCCGCTTGTGGGTGCGTTGTTCGAAAGTTTCCTGCGACTTCTTGTCGGAGTGCGGCGAGCGCTGAACGGTGTAGCGTTCGATGCGGGTCGGGAGTGGGATCGGGCCGGCCACACGGGCGCCCGTGCGCTTGACGGTGTCGGCGATTTCTTTGGCCGACTGGTCTATGACGCGATAGTCATAAGCCTTGAGGCGGATGCGAATACGTTGTGCCATATAAAGAGCGATTGTCTGTTTTTGGTTTAACTATTGCCGCCCTCCGTCCAACGAAAAGCGGACGCGGATAATAACAACTACACTTTGGTGTGCAATATCTTTTTTCAAAAATCTTGATTGTTTCGTTTTAATAAAAAAGAGCCGGAGTCTTTCGACTCCGGCTCGTGGTTGGAAATAACTTCTAGGTGCGCGCGGCGGGTTTCTTCGCCGCAGCGTCCAGAATCGTGGTCAGCACGCTGTTCGGCACTTGCGCGAATGAGAGCGGTTCCATCGAGTAGCTCGCGCGGCCTTTGGAGAGCGAGCGGATCGCCGTGGCGTAACCGAACATTTCCGCGAGCGGCACTTGGGCGTTGAGGACGGTCTGACCGTTCTTCGCTTCGATGCTGACAATCGTGCCGCGACGACGATTGATGTCGCCGAGCAAGTCGCCTTGATATTCGTCCGGCGTCGTGCATTCGACTTTCATCAGCGGTTCGAGCAAGATCGGCGCGGCTTTCTTGAACGCGTCTTTCAATGCGAAAATACCGGCCATGCGGAACGCGAGTTCGTTCGAGTCAACTTCGTGGAAGCTGCCGTCCACGACTTCGACTTTGATATCAATGACTTGGTAGCCGCAATACACACCGCCTTTGATGGCTTCATTGATGCCGTCGATGACCTTCGGAATGAATTCTTTCGGAATCGCGCCACCGACGATTTCGTCAACGACTTCCACGCCTTTACCCGTTTCATTCGGATAAACTTTGATGCACGCGTGACCGTATTGACCTTTACCGCCGGACTGACGGATGAATTTACCTTCGCCTTCCGCTTCTTTCGTGATCGTTTCGCGATACGCGATCTGCGGCGCGCCAGTGTTGGCTTCCACTTTGAATTCGCGTTTCAAACGGTCAACGATGATTTCCAAATGCAATTCACCCATGCCCGCAATAATGAGCTGGCCGGTTTCTTCGTTCGTGAAGCAACGGAACGTCGGATCTTCTTCCGCGAGGCGTTGCAAACCTTCGGACAACTTGTCGCGGTCGGCCTTCGTCTTCGGTTCCACGGCCATGCTGATGACCGGTTCCGGGAACGTCGGCGGTTCGAGCGTCACGTCGTAATCTTCGTTGCACAACGTGTCACCGGTGGTGATGTTGCGCAGCCCGACGAGCGCCGCGATGTCGCCAGCGTAAACTTCGTTGATGTCCTTGCGTTCGCTGCCTTGAATAACCATGAGGCGGCTGACGCGTTCGCGTTTGCGCGTGCGCGGGTTGTAAATCGTGTCGCCTTTTTTGAGGTGACCGGAGTAAACGCGGAAGAAAACCAGCTTGCCCGCGTAAGGATCGGTCCAGAGTTTGAACGCGAGCGAGCAGAATTTTTCGTGATCGCTCGTCGGCACTTTGACGACGACGTCCGTGCCCACTTCATGACCTTCCGCACCCGGAATGTCAATCGGGCTGGGCAGATAATCAATGACTGCGTCCACCAAAACTTGCACACCTTTTTTCTTGAACGCCGAACCGCACAGCACAGGCACGAGTTCAATTTTGCAAGTCAGACGGCGGATGGCCGCTTTCAAAACTTCCGGCGTAATCGGCTTTTCTTCGAGCACGAGTTCCGCAATAGAATCGTCCTTGTTGGAAACGGCATCAATCAATTCCGCGAGTGCGGCCTTGGCGCGTTCCTGATCGGCCGGAGCGATTTCGCGGATCTCGTAATTGAGACCTTCGTTCGCTTCGCCCGGTCCCCAGTAAATGGTCTTCTGGTTGACGACGTCAATGACGCCTTCAAAACCGCCTTCGACCGGCTTGCCTTCGGATTCAACCGGGCCCTGACCGAGCGGCAGGAAAACCGGGAATGCATACGCTTTCAGCTTCGTGCGCATGTCGTTGAGGGCATTTTCAAAATTCGCGCCCATGCGATCCATCTTGTTGACGAACGCGATACGCGGAACATTGTATTTGGTCGCCTGCCGCCAAACGGTTTCCGATTGCGGCTGCACGCCAGCGACGCCGCAGAACACGGCGACCGCGCCGTCAAGCACGCGCATGGAGCGTTCGACTTCAGCGGTGAAATCCACGTGCCCGGGCGTATCAATGATGTTGATGCGGTGCGGAATGTTGTTGAACGCCTTGTAAACTTTATCTTCACCCGGCTTGGCCGTTTTCTGCGTCCAGAAGCAAGTGACAGCGGCGGAAGTAATCGTGATGCCGCGTTCCTTTTCCTGCTCCATCCAGTCGGTCACGGTATTGCCGTCATCCACGTCACCGATTTTGTGGATCAGACCGGTGTAAAACAAAATACGTTCGGTCGTCGTCGTCTTGCCCGCATCAATGTGCGCGGCGATACCGATGTTGCGGGTGCGTTCGAGGGTGTATTCGCGATCTGGCGAATTCGGGGATTTGACTTCAGCGCTCATAAAATTTCAAAAATATTAATCTAAACTTAATCGAAAAACTCAATCGGTTGTAGGAACAAAAAACGCCCCGGCGATTTCCGTCGGGGCGTGTTTTCAAAAACTTTCTAGAAACGGAAATGCGCGAAAGCTTTGTTGGCCTGCGCCATCTTGTGAACCTCGTCACGTTTGCGGATGGCGTTGCCCTGACCTTGGAAAGCTTCGAGGATTTCCGTGGCGAGCGCAGCCTTCATTGGCGTGCCCTTTTTGGCGTCCGCGAAATCTACGATCCAACGCAGCGCAAGCGCGTTCTGGCGTTCCGCCGGAATTTCCAGCGGCACTTGATACGTCGCTCCACCAACGCGGCGGGCTTTCGTTTCGATGCGCGGCTTGGCGTTATCCACGGCGCGTTGCAAAATTTCAATCGGGTTGCTGTCCGGGTTCTTGGCCGAGATGGTCTCGAACGCACCGTAAACGATACGTTGCGCCGTGCTCTTCTTGCCGGAAATCATCACGGTGTTCACGAGGCGGCTCACCAACGTGTTCTGGTATTTGCCGTCTTTGGCCATCGGCCGTTTGGTTGCTGTGTGTCTGCGGGACATAATTATTTATTTCTTAAAATTATTTCGCAGGCGCGCCAGCTTTGGCCGCCTTCGGACGTTTCACGCCGTATTTGGAACGGCTCACACGACGTTTTTCCACGCCGGCGGCGTCCAACGTTCCGCGCACGATGTGGTAACGCACACCGGGCAAATCCTTCACCTTGCCACCGCGCACGAGCACGATGCTATGTTCCTGCAAATTGTGGCCTTCGTCCGGAATGTAGGCGATGACTTCGTAGCCGTTCGTCAAACGAACTTTAGCCACCTTACGCATCGCGGAGTTCGGCTTCTTCGGGGTGCGCGTCATCACTTGGATGCATACGCCACGACGAAACGGTGAATTTTCCAAGGCAGGTGACTTGGATTTATACTTAACTTTAGTGCGGCCCTTGCGGACCAGTTGGTTGATTGTCGGCATTTGCGTTAAATTCGCGGTAAAAATTACCGTTTCAGCTTTTGGAGAAACGGAGCGCGGAATATATCAAACGCGCCTGATGTGGCAACATTATTTTCCAGCTTTTTTGGAACACTTGCCCCGCCGACGGTTCTGGCCTAATAATTTCAGCCGGAATTTCGCCCATGAAACAATATTTTTTCCTGCTCGTCGGCCTGCTGATTTTCGCTAATCAGGTCTTCGCTGCCAACGCCGATTACAAGTCCGTTTTGATTTCCACCACGACCAACGCCGTGCGCGTGCGCCTGCCGCTCACCGACGTGACCGGCAAAGTGCGCGTGAAAGAAAAATCTTCCGACGGCTTTGGCCTTCCCGTTGCGCCGATGAAAACTTCGCTCAACGAGAAATTTTATCTGGAGTGGCAAATCGGCTACGACATTCCCAACACGAACAGCCCGAGCGTCGTTACCGAAATAAAATTTATCCGCAACGGCGAAACCAAATACGGCCACGAACTGGCCAAAATTATTTTGGAAGCGGTGCGACTGGGAATTATTTCGACGAACGATTTGATCCGCGAAATGGATTCGTTAAAGAAAATTCCTGCGAGCGAGTTCGAGGAAAGCCAAGCCGTGCAAGTGGAAGTTTCGACTAACAATTCCGCAGATGGATTTCAAAGCGCCATTCAACGTTTGCCACAGTTCACCAAAACCACGCCGCACGGCTGGGTGCAAATCCAGCTCAAGCAAAAACAACGCGCCGTCGGTTATCAGGCGATGGTTTATGTTTGTCTGCCGCTGAGCGAGGTGCTGACTTTGGACGGTTCGCCGCGCGCCGCTGGCAAAGCCAAATCCAAGGAGACGGTTTATTATAGTTTCACCCACGAGAACGCAGACCTGCTGCTCGATATCATTCAAGCCTTTGGCATCGCCTCAGCGCAGCACAACGAGGACATCCGAAAAATCCTCGGCAAGATTATAGAAACGGCACGCTAGACTTTTTTCCGACGCCAGCCCGCGATGAACATGCCGTTGCCATCCAAATCCTGCGGCCATACTTTCACTTGCGAAGCGTTCTCAACCGTGCGCTCCAGAAATTTAATGGAGTCCCAAACTAGCGGCTCAAAATCTGGGTGCGCCGCGCTAAAATGCTCCACCACTTCGGTGGATTCCGCACGCGTCAGTGTGCAGACGGAGAAAATTAATTTCCCGCCCGGCTTTACACTCAGTGCGACGTTCGTAAGCAGTTTTTTCTGAATTTCAGAAAGTTCGCGCACATCATTCGGCTCCGTTGTCCAGCGCGCCTGCGGATTGCGCTGCCAGGTTCCGATACCGCTGCACGGCGCGTCCACCAGCACGCCGTCGAACTTGGTCTTCGTCGGCAACTTCGCGCCGCCGTCCCAATGTGCAGAGCGATAGTTGAAAACTTTCGCGCGGCCGGCGCGACGTTTTAGTTTCGTGAGTCGCCATTCCGCACGGTCGCTCGCCCAGAGCATGCCTTTGTTTTGCATCAGATCGGACAGGTGCAACGTTTTTCCGCCTTCACCGGCGCAAGTGTCCCACCACGTTTCGCCCGGCTGCGGCGCGCACAGCTGGCCGACGAGTTGCGATGCGATGTCTTGGATCTCAAATTCGCCCGCGTGAAATTCCGGCGTCTTAAACAAATCTTCCTCGCCGCGATACAAAATCGCCTCCGGCAACAAGCGGCTCGCATCCGCCGCGAACAGCGTCCGCGCCAGCGACTCCGCCGTGCCGCGTTTGGCGCGCAACCACAATTTCGGCTCGCGCTGTAAGGAGAGCAGCCACTCATCGGTGACGTCCATTTCCGCCGCCGTCCACGCGGGCACGGCGTTGGCACGGAGTTCGGACAACGGCACGCTGGCGTTGTTCGCCTGAAAGCGTTGGTTCAGGCGGATGGCGTGGCGCATCTTGTTTTCCACACCGCGTTCCTCACGCAACCAGACGTGCCAGCGGTAATACAGAAAAACCGTCTTGGCGATCTCCGTCGCGTCGAAGGGCGCGAGATCTTTGATTTGCTTGAGCACCTCGCGCAACGCCGCGTCCGCCGGCTTGTCTTTGCCGGTTTTGCGGATCACTTCCGCCGCGATGGCTTGAACATCATGAATCATATTGAAAGCAGTTTACGCAATTGACCAACAACAGCACAGCCTAGACCTCGGCGCCGACAAATAAAAATGCCGGACTTCATTGAAGAAGCCCGGCATCTGAAAGGAACACGCATTACGCTTTCGCAACCAACTGGCGCAACACATACGGCAGAATGCCGCCGTGCTGGTAGTAGTCAATTTCGATGGGCGTATCAATGCGGCAGCGAACGGCGACATTTTCCACGGAACCATCTTTGCGCGTGATCTTCAGCGTGAGGTCTTGCTGTGGCTTGATATTCGCATCGAGGCCGACGATGTCGTAGGTCTCGGTGCCGTCGAGTTTCAAGGTCTGCGCGGTGGTGCCTTCCTTGAATTGCAGCGGCAGCACGCCCATGCCGACGAGGTTGCTGCGGTGGATGCGCTCGAAGCTCTGCGCCACGACGGCTTTGACGCCGAGGAGGTTCGTGCCTTTCGCCGCCCAGTCGCGGCTGGAACCGGTGCCGTATTCCTGTCCGGCCAAAATGATGAGCGGCGTTTTCTCCGCCTGATATTTCATCGAAGCGTCATAGATGCTGACCTGTTCGCCGGACGGCTGCAACTTGGTCACGCCGCCTTCGACGCCGGGCACCATGAGGTTTTTGATGCGGACGTTGGCGAACGTGCCGCGCGTCATCACGCGGTCGTTGCCGCGCCGCGAGCCGTAGCTGTTGAAATCTTCCACCGCGACGCCGTTTTCGACGAGATATTTTCCGGCGGGCGTCGTCTTCTTGAACGAGCCGGCGGGCGAAATGTGATCGGTCGTCACGCTGTCGCCGAAAATACCGAGCGCACGCGCGCCGGTGATCGGCTTGATGCTGCCGGGCGTCATCGAGAAGTTCTCGAAGAACGGCGGTTCCTGAATGTAGGTGGACTTGCGGTCCCACTCATAAACATTTCCGGTGCTGGAGGAGATTTCGTTCCACTTCGGATTCTGCGCGGCAAAATCCTTGTAGAGCCGGCGGAAAACTTCCGGTTGCAGTGCGGCCTGCATGAGGTCGCGAACCTCCTTGAGACTCGGCCAGATGTCGCGGAGATAAACGGGTTTGCCGTCTTTGCCGGTGCCGAGCGCGTCGTTGGCGAGGTCAATGTCCACGCGGCCTGCGAGCGCAAACGCGACGACGAGCGGCGGCGACATCAGGAAGTTCGCCTTGATGTTCTGATGCACGCGCGCTTCGAAGTTGCGGTTGCCTGACAACACAGCGGCGGCGACCAAATTATTTTTCACCACGGCTTCTTCAATCGGCGCGGCGAGCGGGCCGGAGTTACCGATGCAAGTCGTGCAGCCGTAGCCGACGAGGTTGAAACCGAGTTTGTCGAGATACGGCTGGAGACCGGTCTTGTCCAAGTAATCTGTGACCACGCGAGAGCCAGGCGCGAGCGAGGCTTTGACGGAGGCGTTGACGGTGAGACCCTTTTCCACGGCTTTTTTCGCGAGCAAACCAGCGGCGAGCATCACGCTGGGATTGCTGGTGTTAGTGCAGCTCGTGATGGCCGCGATTAAAACGGAGCCGTGGCCAATGGTGGATTTGCCGCTGGCGAGAGCGACATCGGCCTTGGTCTTGCCGAGGTCTTCGGCCTTCATGCCAAAACCATTTTCCGTGACGGGTTTCGAGAACGCAGTGGTGAATTCGTTTTTCAGCTTCGGCAATTCGATGCGATCTTGCGGGCGCTTCGGACCGGCGACGCTGGGCAATACGCTGCCGAGGTCAAGTTCGATTTCCTGCGAGTAAACAACTTCGCCTTTTTTCGGAATGCCCCACAGGCCTTGCGCCTTGTAATAATTTTCGTAAGTCTTGACGGCTTCATCGCTGCGGCCAGTGGCGCGGAGATAATTGCTGCACTCGGCGTCAATGGGGAAGAAACCCATCGTCGCGCCGTATTCGGGCGCCATGTTCGCGATGGTCGCGCGATCCACGAGCGGCAACGCCGCCGCGCCGGGGCCGAAGAATTCCACGAACTTGCCGACGACTTTTGCCTTCCGAAGAATTTGCGTGACGGTGAGCGCGACATCCGTGGCCGTGACGCCTTCGCGAATCGAGCCAGTGAGATGAACACCGACAACATCCGGCGTGAGAAAATATACCGGCTGACCAAGCATACCCGCTTCCGCCTCGATGCCGCCGACGCCCCAACCAACGATACCGAGGCCGTTGATCATCGTGGTGTGCGAGTCCGTGCCGACCAGCGTGTCGGGATAATAAACTTCGCCCGCATTCAAAACGCCTTTCGCGAGATATTCGAGATTCACCTGATGCACGATGCCAATTCCCGGCGGCACGACCTTGAACGTGTCGAATGCTTGCATGCCCCATTTCAGAAATTGGTAGCGCTCACGGTTACGCGTGAATTCCAAATCCAAGTTGCGCGACATCGAATCCGCGCCGCCGGCGAAGTCCACTTGCACCGAGTGATCCACGACCAAGTCCACCGGCACGAGCGGCTCGATGATCTTTGGATTCTTGTTCAGCTTCGCCACCGCCGTGCGCATCGCCGCCAAATCCACAAGCAGCGGCACGCCGGTGAAGTCTTGCAGCACGATGCGCGCGACCACGAACGGGATTTCCGCCGTGCGCGTTTCGTTCGCTTTCCAATTAGCCAATTCCTTGACGTTCGCTTCGTGGACCTTTTTGCCGTCGCAGTTACGCAGCACCGATTCCAACACGAGCCTGATAGATACGGGCAGTTTCGAAATCGGGCCGACGCCGGCCTTTTCGAGCGCGGGCAGCGAATAGAATTTTCCAGTTTTGCCGCTGCCGAGTTCAAAATTCTGCAACGTGCCGAATAAGTTGTGAGTGCTCATTTATTTCCTTTTAAAATTCCTTAAAAATAACCGGTTAAAAATGAACATTGCGCGCTTCACTGTCAAGCGAAGCGCGTAGAAGAACTTGGATGCGTTGGACCGCCGCAGCGAATTAATTTGCCGCTGAGTGGATATGCAGCAAATCGCCGATGCGCTTTTCGAGCCGGTTCAAGTCGAGCGGCTTGGTGAAAAAATCGTCGACGTGCATGGAAGCGGTGCGTTTCGTCACGTCGCTGGACAACGCGCTCATGAAGATGATGGGAATCTTTTTAGTGGACGGCTGGCGTTTCAGAATTTCACACACCGACAAACCGTCGAGGTCAGGCAATAAAATATCCAACAAAATCAAATCCGGCTTACCCTCGCGCGCCTGACTTAAAGCGTGGACGCCATCGCTCGCCACGAGAAAATCACAATGCAGATTGGCCAGGCGAAATTTCACCAGTTCGATGAAATCACCTTCGTCATCCACAATCAAGATACGCGGAACCATGCTGGCAAACTAACTGACTCCGCGCCAAACACAAAGACGGACGGGTTAAATCCGTGTTACGAATGGGAAACAAAAAAGGCGTGCTGGTTAAAGCACGCCTTTGAAAAAAGCTATGATTTTACTTCAACTTCGCCAGCGTCGCTTTGACGGCTTCGAAGTTCGGCAAATCTTTCGGCGTTGGCGTTTGTTCGCTGTATTGGATGACGCCGGCCTTATCAATGACGAACGCCGCGCGCGCGGACGTGTCGCCCACACCGGCGAGCATCGGGAACACCACGTCGTAGGCTTTGGTCACGGCCTTGTTCAAATCGCTGGCGAGTGTGATGCCGATTTTTTCCTGCTTCGCCCACGCGGCCTGCGCAAACGGACTATCCACGCTGACGGCGATAACTTCGGCGCCGAGCGCCGCATACGCGTCGAGGCCGGCGGTGAGGCTGCACATTTCCGCGGTGCAAACGCCGGTGAACGCGAGCGGGAAGAACAGCAGCACGGTGGTTTTCTTACCGAAGCTGTTGCTCAATTTGACTTCCACATCAACGGGTGATTTGGATTTGAGCGTGAAATCAGGAGCTTTGGAGCCGACAGGTAATGCCATAATATTTTTTAATTTTTTGTTTCAGTTGTTAAATCTGCTGGGGCGAATTTTGGGAGTTGGATCCGCGCCTGTCAAACCTTTCAGAGCTTGCCTTTGGTGCTGGGCAGCTGGCCGGCGATTCGCGGGTCGTGCCGGCGCGCGGCGTCCACAGCACGCGCAAACGCCTTGAAGAGCGCCTCGACGATGTGATGCGGTTCGTCGCCGTAAAGTAATTCGAGATGCAAATTGCAACGTGCCTCGTTGGCGAAGCCTTGGAAAAATTCGCGCGCGAGGCCGAAACGAAAGGCGCTCGATGCGTCCTGATTTTTTTCCGCATTGGAAATTTTCTTCAAACCAAACTGGTTCAGTCCGCGCCAAATTAAAAATGGGCGTCCACTGAAATCCACGACGCAGCGGGCGAGACATTCGTCCATCGGCACGTAGGCTTCGCCGGTAAAGGGATTCAGGGGATGAAAACCGTGGCCGTAACGGCGAATTCCCTTTTTATCGCCGAGCGCGGCGGCGACGGCTTGGCCGAGCGCGATGCCGCAATCTTCAACCGTGTGATGTGCGTCTACTTCCAAATCGCCATTGCAAATCAGTTCCAAATCCACCGTCGCGTGTTTCGCGAAGAGCGTGAGCATGTGATCAAAAAACGGAATGCCGGTTTTGATTTTGGATTTACCTTTGCCATCGAGATTGAGGCGCAGGGAAATTTGGGTTTCCAGCGTGTGACGTTTGATTTTGGCCGTGCGAACTTTCATCGCGGAAATTAAAGCAGAGCGGGCGCAGAAAGACCAAGCGGAATTACGCGATCAGTAAAGTTTCCCCGGCGTGACAGGAATGAGCGCGGCCATTTTCTTCTGGATGTCGTTAATCTGCTTTTGCAAGGCATCAGGCGCGGGCGAAACTTTTTGCGCGGCGTGAAACCAGTCAATCGACGCGCCGTAATTACCCGCTTCATCTTCGAGTCGCGCAAGATTCACAGCAAGTTCTTCAAAAATAAGTTTGTCTTCCTTCTGCTGGTCGGCGGGCGCAGCCACATATTTTTTTAAACCGAGTTGCCAAACATTCCGGGCACGGTCGAGATCGTGGTAAGCATCGTGATAAACGCGGCCGAGCTCAAAAAGAATTTCATAGCTGTCAGGATTATTGCGCAACCCTTCGCGCAAAAACGCTTCGGCTTGATCTGCGCGGTTCAGATGTTCGCGCAGAAAGAAGGCGCCGACGGTGTAAATCTCGGTCTTCTGCGGGTCGAGATCAGCGGCGAGGCGCAACCACGGGAGAATTTCGCGCTCGTTGTGATTTTCCAAATGCGTGTGCTGTGTGATGCGAAAGTTGCGGCCAAAGGCGTCCACCCAGTCCTTGGGCTTGCCGAGGAAGTCCTCGTTCTTTTCGTCTTCTTCCGAATCCTTGTGGCCGTGACTGGCGGAAATAATTTCTTTTTCTTCCGTCGCGCGTTGGTCAAACACAGACGGATAATAACCGCTGTGAAAATAAACATCGGCCATCGTAAAAAAATGATTTGCGAACAGTTTCCGACCGTCGCCAAACATCATGCCGAAGACGTTGTCGGATTGGGCGCGCCCGCTCCAATTATCAGCCGGCAGCGCCAGTTTCGCCGAAAGCGTAAACACAATCGCAATCAGCACCGCCAACATGGACCACGGGGAAAGTTTCATTAGGTCGTCAGATTTTTCCGGCGAAATCCAAACCACGCGAGCAGTAGAAAAATGCCCGTCCATGCCGCCGCGTAAACCGTTGCTAACAATACCGCGCCCACTGGCACGAGTCCCATGTCGTAAACCACAAAGTCACGCAGGTCATACCATTCCAAGTGCGGCATCACGAAATAAAACAAGGTCAGGATGAACTGCATGGGTTCTGGTTGCTGGAGCGCGATGATTTTAAGATGCGTGCCAAGCAGTAAAATTCCGCCTACAACGATGATGGTGATGGTGGACGTGGACGACGGCGCGGCAAAATAAATTGAGCCGAGCAGCACCATTGCGATGACGACGCCGAGCATGACCCAGTGCATCCAAACGGCTTCCAGATAAGCCGCCCATGGCCAGAAATGTTCTTTGGAACCAGTGACAATCGCAAAGAAAAAATAAAACACGATTAGCGCGACGCCGGTGGCAAGCCAGCAGCCGAGAAATTTCCCGGCGATAACTTGTGCGCGCGAAACTGGTTTGGCCAGCAGCGGAAAAATTGTTCTCGCCTCGCGTTCGGCAGGAATTTGCCGCGCGGTGGTCACGACGGAAATGACGAGTGCCGAAACCCAGATAAGCAAAAGGCAAATGTCTTTTACGTAGCGGACGATTTTGTCGTCATGGAAAAAATTCACCATGCCCGCGCCCAGCGTCAGCAGCGCGGTGAGAACGAACAGGACGTAAAAATCCTTGCGGCGGTAGAGTTCCTTAATGACGACGCCAGCGAGGGCAAAAATTTTACTCATGATACGGAACTGGGTTGGTAGCCGACAATTTTCAGAAACGCTTGTTCCAAATTATTTGAGCCGGCGGAAACTTCGGCAACCGTGCCAATCGCTTTTAGATCGCCTTGATGCAAAATAGCGACGCGGTCACAAATGGCCTCAACTTCCCCAAGCTCGTGGGAAGAAAAGAAGACTGTCTTCCCCTGTTCTTTCAGGCGTTGAATAATTTCACGAACCTTCATACGTCCGAGCGGATCGAGCCCGCTCGTCGGTTCGTCGAGGATAAGTAAATCGGGATTATTGATGAGCGATTGAGCGAGGCCGACGCGTTGCTGCATGCCTTTGGAATAAGATTTAATCGGACGTTTCGCCGCGTGTTCGAGTTCAACCAATTTCAAAAGTTCGGCGATACGCTTATCCGTTTCCGCGCGCGTAAGCCCAAATATTTTGGCGTAGAAGCGGAGCAACTCTTCGGCGGTGAGAAATTTATAATAGTAGGTCAGCTCCGGCAAATAGCCGATCCGCTGGCGGGCGATGGGCTGACGGACATCTATGCCGAACAAACTTGCGGCACCACTGCTAGGCGGAACGAAGCCGAGCAGGACGTTCATCGTGGTCGTCTTACCGGCGCCGTTTGGGCCAAGAAAACCGAAAACTTCGCCAGCGTGAACTTCAAGGTCGAGGCCGTTTAGGGCGACTTTGTTGCCCTGTCGAAAATCGCGACTGCGATACTCAACGCGGAGTTTTTGAGTTTGTAAAATGGCGGTCATGATTGGGGGCAATCAACTTGCATCGCTGTGTTTCGTAATGGAAATCGGCAGTTGAGTCAATCTTGCTTGCGCAAAAAAAATCCCGGAGCCGAAGCTCCGGGATGAGAATTTGAAGATGATTTATTGGAGGGCGTGCGGCGGCATGAGTGTGCTCAATGTGCAGGTCGGGTTCGTGCCGACATTCGCGCACGCGTAGGTGCCGCCCGCCGGACACGGAGGCAAGCTGTTCGCCGAGTTCAGCTTGATGTAGGGCGTCAGGTCAATGCTCAGCGTGATGGCTGAACCGGTCGTTTTGCCCTTTTCCAGCGCGAACTGGTTGGCCGCCGCGTCAATCTGGCGGAGGTTGTTGATGCAAGCATTGGCTTGCGAGGTGGCGCGCGCTTTCACGAAGTTCGGAATCGCAATGGCCGCCAAGAGGCCGATGATGGCCACGACGATCATGATTTCAACCAACGTGAAGCCCGCTTTACGGGTGTTTTTGATTTGTTTCATTTGTTTTGCTTTCTGTTTATCACGCGGCGGAACGACGCATCAGGCGGGTTATATGATTACGACTTTGTTCCCTTGATTGCCTGACGCAACCGCGTAGGTAGGACAATAGCACTACTAATGCCAATGTGTCTAGTGGTAATAAAAAACTGAAACCGTTCGGAAAATGAATCAATCTGTCGGTTACACCACAATTTTTTCAACCAACCACCACCATATATTGATACTCAACCAACAGGCAAAAACACCCTGCCTCCTTTGAGGACACTACCCAAAATTATTTGAGACACACCTTATCCGCGAATTACGGTCACAACTCAATTACTCCGTTCAACTCCGGCAATTGCGGTTTCAATTGATGACGTTCCTCAATCAATTTTGCTAAAATCCCGCGCTGCATATTTTCACCGTGCGTCAGCACCACGCGCGGCTGGCTCGGCGCGATGGCGCTGAACCACGCCAGCAAATCCGTCTGCCCAGCATGCGCACTAAAACCTCCTAGAGTGTGCACCTGTGCCTTCACGGCAATTTTTTCGCCGAAGATGCTCACGAGTTTTTCGCCGTCCACCAATCGCCGCCCCAGCGAGTCGGCACTTTGATAACCGACGATGATGACGTGTGTCTCCGGCTTCCAAAGATTCGCCTTGAGATGATGTAAGATGCGGCCAGCATTGCACATGCCCGCGCCGGCCATCACCAGACAGGGGCCAGCCTGGTCGTTAATTTTTTTGGAATCCTCTGCCGTCACACATAGCGTCAACGATTTCAAATCCGCCACCACCGGTTTTTGCGCGATGTATTGCAACATCTCGTTGTCGAACAACTCATGATGGTGTTCGTAAATTTCCGTCGCCGCAATCGCCATCGGACTATCAAGAAAAACCGGAAACGGCCTCACGCGCTGGCTGCGAAACATCTGGCTCAACAAAAGCATCAACAACTGCGCGCGACCGACCGCAAACGTCGGCACGAGAATTTTTCCACGCGCGTTCACGCACTCTTTCACGATGCTCGTGAATTCCTCAATCGTTTCGCCAATCGGCTGATGGTCGCGGTCGCCGTAAGTGGATTCCAGAAAAACCATGTCCGCCTGCCGGAACGGTTCGTAGTCTTTGAGAATGGGCGCGTTCCTCGGCCCAAGATCGCCGGAGAAAACAATGCGCTTGGTTTTTCCTTCGTCATCGACAATCAATTGGATGCTCGCGGAGCCCAGCATGTGCCCGGCTTCCGTCCAAATCGCTTGAATCCCCGGCGCGACCAAAACCGCCTGTTGATACGGCACGGGTTTGAATTGTTGGATAATCGACTCGGCGTGCGCTGGAGTATAAAGCGGTTCCGCCGGCGGTTCACCGGCACGCTCGCGCTTACGATTCACGCGCTCGATGTCTTGCGTCTGGATGTGCGCCGAGTCGCGCACAATGAGTGACGACATTTCAATCGTCGCTTGCGTCGCGAACACAGGACCGTTGTAACCCGCCTTCGCCAACAGCGGCAATCGTCCCGTGTGGTCGAGATGTCCGTGCGTGATGACGACGGCAGCAAGTTCATTCACCGGCAACGGCGCGCGATTCAATTCTTCCGCGCGATGGCCGCCCTGAAACAAACCACAGTCCACGAGCACGCTGGC
>Ga0214164_1000689_pt1 | contig 21534 bp, 4 predicted proteins | sample TroBogepilimnion_13_FD_153003 | JGI IMG/M metagenome (GOLD analysis project Ga0214164, IMG submission 153003) | Freshwater microbial communities from Trout Bog Lake, WI - Practice 03JUN2009 epilimnion v4 | ecosystem: Environmental > Aquatic > Freshwater > Lake > Epilimnion/Euphotic zone ...
TATCTACTATTAATTACTGGTCGATCTAATGTTATTAATCCGCCGGTTATATTTGCCCAATTGTAATAAGCCAATGTCGATGGAGTAAATGTAGTAGATGCGGCGACTGTGATTTCAGTTCGTTGCATATCTAGGATGTCGTGATCATAGAAACTAGTCACTTCAACTAGTGTCCCTACAGAATAAACTGAAGAAAATGTAATTGTTCCAGAACTGACTAAAGTTGGCGGTGTATATGTATATTGATTTCCAACTAGTATACTTACTAACAAAGTCTTATTAACATATAAATCATAGACATTAGTTGTAATAGTAATAGTTATACCAGATAAATCTACAGTATAGTCAGTGCCAAATGTCAAAAGATTGCCGTCTGCATACACTAGTATTTGCGATGCAGATACAGTATACGGCAATAATCGATTAAAGTCTATATTATAATGTAAGTTAGTTGAACTAATTGTAAAATAACTGTTATTTGGTCCTGCTAAAATAGATTGGCCTACTCTAACTATCATATTTGATTCGTTAGGTAATTTATTTCCAACTGTGTTAACAAGATTATAAGTAGTCAACGTGCCGTCTATTGCTAGACGTTCCGTTTTCATTACAGAAAATGTCTGCTGTGATCCTGAAACTATAACAAAATTAATTATTGCGCCATCACCTGGAGGTGTAGGAAATCTAATACCTACTCTGTTTGGACTATTGTAAGAATAATCAGTTTGAAATAATGTATTAACGGCTGGTAAACCATTAACGTATACCAAGTAGCTAATAGAATTTAACCATTCTGCATTAGTAATAAATTCTAATGTCGCACCATTGCCTACAAAGTAATCAATATCTAATATGTTAGAACCATTAAATCCAAAACTTAATAATGATACTAGGCTATTGGCAGGAGGTGGAGTTACAAAACTTATTACTTGTTTTGAATAATTGATAGTGTAATCAGTGCCCGATTGTTTAATTATTCCGTCTATTTTAATCACTATTGCAGTTGAACTATTTGGCATTTGGGATAAAGCATAATCAGTGTTAATGCCGTTAGCATGATAGTTATCGGCTATGATATTAGCCGATCCTGCACTAGGTTTATCATAAACTTTAATTGACAATGTATCAAATAACTGTCCTGGAACAACTTCTTCAGTTGCAGGGCTAGATGTAGGAGTAACAAACCCGTCACCGTCAATAATAATATCTTCAGCGGCAAGTCCAGTAGCAGAAGTATATGCTAAATCCCCACCTTGAATTAATGTATCGTAGTCATTAGCATTAGGAGCGATTGATCCGTCACTAGTTGTCTTACGTATAACAATTTGATCTCCTACATTAATACTAAACCCATTAGGTATAGTTACTGTATCATTGTTACCTGTGACTACATACGAAGTCATAACTGCATTAGGATTAGTAGCAGAAGATGTTCCGTTAAAATCTAATGCATCTATTTTTACTGGTTCTAAAACAGAAGATATAGTAATAATATTTCCTGAAGGTAATGCATTTGTAAGTATAATTTGACTAAAATTCAAACTAACTATGTAATCGATATTCTTAACTAGTGTTCTAGTAAATTTAATAGTCGAAGCAGATGCAATATTATTATATAAAATTTGATTTAAAGTTATTTGATGAGTATTTGTGTTAATAGATTTAACAACAGTTATATCACTTAATGTATTAGATTGAGTTATGCTTACAGCATCTCCAACTTTAATTCCAACAACACTTACTAGTTGCAATACTGTAGATCCTTGTAAATTAGATCCAGTAGTAGTTGCATTTATCGAAACTGTTACATCGAGAGACGTATCATAACGATCAAATAGATACTCTGTAGTTGTTCCATCGGATGTATAAGATTGAGATTCTAAAGCAATATGATAAACATTTAAAATATCTCCTGGTATCCAGGTGTCCGGAAATGGAACATTTACTATTGGAAAACTATGCGGAGCGGGAGTCGATGTTACAGTTATAATATAATCATCATAGTTCGGATCTGCACTATCCCATAAATCACTGTAGAAAGGAACATTATCCCATCCTTGGGCAATATTAAATCCAATACCATCTACAATAACACCGCCGTAGTCAACACCGGTCATTAATTGTGCAAGATCTTTTCCAATCTCACCGCTTGTAGGTGTATAATAAAACTGAATTCTATCAGCGGCATTTAGTGTCGACCAATCTTTTAAGTAGGTAATAGAAATTGTTACAGGAGTTAAATATTCTCCTGGAGCAGTATTAAATATTAATGATCCCGAATAAGTTGTATAACCTAAACTTGTTGAAGTAATTACAACTAATTTGTAACTGTTTCTTAAAGCCTCAATTCCATTAATTAATACAGATGATTTTCCAATACGGATATCCGGAGCCCACTTTAACGGAAACTGGACTAAACTACCGTTACCAGTAAATGTTTCAGTTACTGTTAATTGAGTAACATAGTATGTAGGAGAAACTCTATCAAATTTCATGCCTACTAATGTCGATCGAACTGGGCTGCCGCCAATAATAGCTACAGCTTTAGCTTGAGTTCCCCCAACTCCTAATCCACCATCTAATATTATAGTAGGAGCTTTAAGATATCCAGAACCCGGAGTCAACAATACAATACGAGTAACTTTGCCATTTGATAAAAATGCCCTAGCAGTTGCTCCTGAACCAGATTTACTAATAAATCTAACAACAGGTTCTGTTTCGTATAACTCCCCGCCATCTACTATAACAATATTAGTAATAACAAATGATAAATTGTCGTTCCAGAATTTCCAAGGATATGTAGTTAACGCACTATTTTTATCAACAATTGTTTCATCTATGATATTAGCTGATACAGGTATAATACTATTTTGTTCATAAGCTGGTTGTAAATCAAAATCTGATATTGCAGATTCAGTGTTATCTAAATTTGTATAATTGCTTATATATTCTCTAATTTTTGTTCTATAGGGTTTAACTTCATCTACATACGATTCAAAATCTGCAAGATTATCGTTTTTGTAAGTTGCAGGTTGACCTAATGTTCCGACATTGTGTTGAGCTTTAACAAAACTAGTTTTAAATATCCAGTCAACATAAGTTTGTTCGCTATGCGCATATCTTAAACTAGTAAAAAATAAATCTAAATAATTTTGAGCAAGTGTTCCGACAAAAATATCATTCTTTAAAGCATTTAAAATATTTCGTAGTTCGACTGATGCAAAATTGTCAAAAACAGATCCGTCATATAACGCACCATCATAACCATATGTAGTTCCAATTGTTTTATACAACGTAGAACTAAATTGTATTGTTCCATTTTGTTTTCCTACAACTTGATAACTTTGTGTCCAGTCAATTGAATTAACATCGGCATATTTTTCTAACAACACCCATCCGCTACTATTATCAACTAATATTTTTACAATTTCTCCAATAGTAGAATTGATCGAATTTAGATCAACAAAAGTATTAATAACATAATCAGTCGCTGTAAATTGATTATATCCTGTAGCGAACCAATCTGCATATGACCAATAATTTCTAGTATCGTATGCTTGCGTCTGTATCCTTGACCAAATTCCGCTCGAATATGAATATATACTCCAAGAATTAAATGCCTCGCTATCTGAATGCACTAAGGCACAATAACTTCTAACAGACATTGTAGTTGATGAACTGTATCCACTTCCACTAGAAATAACAATTACCCCTGTAACTTGACCGTATGTGTTTAGAATTGCTTGTATAACTGCACCGCTGCCGATTCCGGATACATTAACATATGGCGCATTTATATAACCTCTACCACTAGTAACAACAGTTGCTCCTGTAATTTTTCCGTCTACAATAATTGGTGTTAATACTGCTTGTTTAAAATTACCAATATTAGCAAAAGCTAATTCTGCATCAGTATCTAAAACTTGGTCGTATAATCCTAAAATTATGTCCGGCTCTGCATCATATGTCTCTAAAGAAACAAGACTTGTCTGCCCAACAATTTGTTCTGAAATTAAAATTAAATTTGTTTTTTCAATTATTTCTTTTAATGCTTCAAATCGATTTACAAACATGCTTTGACGTGGGCGATTTTCAATTCCGTATTTTAATTTTGGAGGCAATGAAGGGTCAGGGACTAGTCTGCCTGCATTGTCTTTTCCGCAAAGGCTATCAACCCATTTTTGTTCAACGAATGCCGGGATAGTAGTCCCTGGATCTTCACTAATCATCTTCCATTGACTATGAGCTGGAATGGTTATGTTATCAATAGTCCAGTATCTAACAGATAATACAATATTTGTATCTTGTAATTTGTTTGCTACATTGACAAGACTTAAAGAATTAGTAGAAGTTAAAGCTAGATAACTGTAACCATATCCTCTAGGATTACTGATCAAATTCGAAACATCGTTTGCAGATAAATTTCTGTTAGTTACATTAGGTATTAATGTTTTATTTTTTACCCAGAAATAATATATAGTTGTAAATTTCTTACTAATTTTATCATATTGTTGTTTAGAAGAATAGACAGCACTACCATATAAAGATTTTCCACTAATACCAAGAGCAAGTCCTGCAACGGTATCTGCTTGCGAATCCCATTGTGTTGGAGTTAATTTTGTAGTAACCCATTCGTAAATATCAATACTAGCACCTGAGAATAGTGTATTCCATGTGCTGTTGTTGTATACATTATCATTTGTTGCGCTTTCAATAAATTTAGCAGTTCTTAAATCCCACCATAATCTCCCAAGTTGAGTATCTGTCCATGCCATTCCAGCATCTACATTTACCGATTGAGTTCCATCTGAATATGTATATGTTGCAGGATCATAGAATGTTTTATATTTTAATTCTTCTTCTGCAGGTCCTGGAATTTTTCCTTGACTTGGATCTACTACATCAATATACTCTACTAATTCATTTGTTGTTTTATTATACAAAAATGCAGATTTAATTTTTGTTATGTCAACTCTATCCGATTCTGATCGGAAGATTGACCAGCTGTATGAACCGTTAAGTTTACTATATTCTGCTACTAATCCTGTGTTATATCCAGTGTTAAGTGCATTTGTTATTCCAACAAAGATCTCTGATGAGCCGACTGCAATACTTGCGCCATATCCATCAGTTACATTATTTAAATTAGGAAGACTTTCACCAAATATCCAATAATCATTGTATTGATCATAGACATCAACTCTTCCAGTATTAAGATTAGGAGTTATAAATCCAGTTAGTCCGGCATCAAATAATGTGCCGTCACTAAATGGTGTCTTAATACTAGTATCAGAATTTTGACTAAAGACTACTAATGTTTTATCTCCCATGAACGCTACTTTTGTCCCAAACAATTCAACAGACTTTGGATTTAAATTAGCAAGAGTTTGATATGGTTGCCATGTAGAATTTACCAAACTATAAACTACTACTTGTCCTAGAGCTGTATTCTTAACATCATTATGATACATTGAAGATACTGCAACATACGTTCCTGATAATGATACACTGATACTATCAGCAAATAATACATCAGTGCTAGTAATCGCTGATTGGGTTAAAGCATACGTTCCAGTATAGTTTCCTAATAAATCTTGTTGGTTAACAAACAAATAAAGTTGCTTTGCCTTAGGAGCAGAAATTGCAAGGACTCCCGAATCCCCGCTTAGTGACATGCTAGCACCAAAATTGCCGCCAGCAACAAGTCCAATAGTATATAAACCTAATGTAGATGAATTATGATATTTCCATCCAGTAATTTGGAACGTTAGTTTTCCAAAAGGAGTTGAGTCTGGGGCAACATCTAGTAAAACTGTTTGAGTATCAACTATGCTAACAATTTTTTGACCTTTAGTAAATCCTATACCTGAAACTGTCATACCTAATTCTAATGGAGAAGTAGTTCCGTCATAAGTTAAGGTTGTAGGTATTGTATCTCCAGATACTACTAAAGAAGAAGCAGTTGCACTTGCGGATAATGTAATAGTTCCAGCAGATTGATTAATACTTAAAATGTTAGTATTTGCTGGAATACCATTTCCTATTATACTACTGCCTATTGACAAATTAGTAAAACTGCTAACTTGATGTAACACTGGACTACCAGATGTTACTACTGCTTTAAATGTTCCGCCAATTACTAATGTAGTTCCAGAACTGCCAGTTGGATTATACAAAACGGTTGCAGTATCTTTAACTGTGTAATCAAGTTGGTATACTTGTCCTGTGCTACTAGAATTGCCAACCGCTGAAACAAATAATTTATCAGCTGATACAGCTAACGAAAATCCAAACTGTTCGTTAGCAACAGGAGCAGGACTTATTAAAGATGAATCTAATAAGTAGGTGTTTGTTACTAGATCTCTTTTATAAATGAAAACAACACCTTGCGATATACCACTCATTAATCCTGCACTGTCTGATCCTGTAGAATCAACAGGAATAGTTGCGGCTAATTTCCAATATTTAGAATAATTTACAGGATCAAAATTTACAGGAACAACTGCTTTAATGGCCTGATATAGAATATTGTTATAAGATATAATCTGATTATATGTATAAGATAAAGAACTATTATATACTCCTGCATACTTAGTTGCAACATTACTAACTAATGGGCTTCCTAGCACTAGCCAAGTAGCATCTGGTGAGATTGCAATTGAAGAATTATAATTTAAAGAAATATTAACAGTGTTTATAGAAACAAATTCAGGATCAATCTTTTGTATAAAAATCCATTTAGAACCAGCTACCGGTTTATTATAAATTGATATAGTTCCGCTAGTGTCTGATACTGCTAATGTAGTGCCGGCAGCATCTGATGCTACTGCTCTACCATACTTTAAATTATTTACAAGGGTAATAGGTGCTAACTGAGTTTCAGTATAAACTGTATTGTATTGCCAAGTAGCCCAATAACCATTTCCACTATCAGATGTCCACGCTAGTTCTCCCTCAATACGGTGAGGATCTATTGTGCTGTCTAATTGATCGATACTTGGAGATAGTTGAGGTGTTAATTTGAATAAAGGAATAAATGTTCCTACACTTGGTGCAGTGAAAGAAGTTATTAAAGGTGCCGCTATGGTAAACGTGTTAGACGAAACTACAGTAACTTGATAAAAACCTTTAAAAGATACTGTTTCAATTGCAATATAATCACCAACTACAAACTCAGTAACATCAAATGCTGTTGTAAAAACTAATATTTTATTTTTGCTATCAAATGCTACACTTGTTATATCAACTGTAGTAGGAGATAATCTATAGACTTCCCAACTATTTGCAACAAATCCAACCCAGATGTATGAACCTAAACTAAAATTATCAATGTTTAAAGATAAGATATCAGTTTTAGTTTTAACAGTTGCAGTTACATCGCTTGGATTAACAAACCCTGGTGTTCTTAGATAAGGTTTATAATTTTTAACTAACGGCCAAGGATTATTATTGTAATTTAAAGGTTTTAAATATAGATCAGACGGGGTTTGTCTTATAATAAAATCAGAATAAATTTGGTTAGAAACTGTTGTTACTAATTGTATCCCTTGAGGATTAATTTTAAATTTACTTTCATCTAAAATAAATTCAATTTCTTGGAAGGCGTTCGAAGATCCGTATTGCCCAACACGTAAAGCCCATTCTTCGTAAAAATTTAAACTTTCTACATTGTCTGCGCTTAACACATCAAATAATTTATTAAGAACATTTTGTGTTCCTTTTTCTCTAATCATACCTTGATAAAATTTAAATTCGCTAACATCGTCTTGAATGATATTATCTAAATATTGACGCTTTTGATAACCAATTAAGTGTTGAGCCATAGTCTGCTGAGCAGTATCAAAACTATCAACTTCGGTGCTGTAAAAATCTACAAACTGTGTGGCTAAATTAGTCCAGTTAGGTATTATTTTTTGTTGCGGTTTAGTTGATAGTCTGTTCCATTGTGAAGGAACAAATGTTTCTGAACCAGAAATAAATTCATTTGCGGCATAATAAAATTGTTGATAGATAACAATGTCGCCTAAATGATAATCAGTCCATGCAGACCAATTATTAATTATTGCTTCATCAAAAATAAATCCCGGAGAATCGATTGATCCGTTCCAGTCTAGTGTTGTATATCCAGAAACTTTAATTCTTTCCTGACGATATCCGCTAGTTGGATTATAAATTATATCATTAAAAATTGTAGAATTGTTTAATATTAAAACTTGTTCTTTTTGTATTAGATAAAATGTAGCACCGTAGATACCGTCATTTGTTTTAGTAGTATACGTAATTACATTATCTTTTCTGTATGAATCTACAATCTGCGGTTCTAGCGTAGTTCCGTCAACTTTAAACAGTTGATAATCATTAAATGGATTTGTAATATCATCCACAACTGCATATTGAGAAGTAAATGTTACTCCATTAGCAGATGGACTTAGAGAAATTACACTATTACCGATAGTGCTTAGACCTGATAATTTTGTAAAATAACTGTCTTGAAAAGCATTAGATGCAGGAACTGCAAGATTTGCTTGGTAGTAATCTCCGTCATATTGAACAATATTATTAACTAGGTAACTAGTTCCTGGTGTCCAATCAACCCACGTTTGTTGGCCGGCAGCCCAATTTTGAGTAGTCCAGAATAAAAATTCTTTTGCACTTGTTTCCCAGTTAGAAACTGTTTGTAAGTTTACGTTAAAGTTATCAAAGATAAAGCCTTGATCTTTTAGATACTCTCCGTAGCCAACAATAAAATCATAAGTTTCTTGAATGTTAGAAAATTTAGTTCCATAAGGAACTATAACTGGATTAGATCTATCCCACTGTGTTCTCGTGAAAGCAGACTGTCCTCCAATAATTGGCAAGTCAGATAACGGCTGAAAATACTGGAGAGTAAACGTATCTGTCGAAGTATGTGTTGTTGTAACTCTAAAATATGTATTTCCATATTTTACTATGAAGCCAGCTAGATATTGAACATTACTAGACCAAATTGAGAAAGATTCTGATATTCCGCCAATTGTAATCTTTGGACCAGATTTATTATAATTGTAATAATAAAAATAAGGTGATGTTCTACTGTATCCTTTAACTTCAAAACCATCTTGAAATCTAGTGATAATCAATGCACTATAAGTTATTTTAGAAACAGGACTTGAGCTATTTAAGAAAATACTATAGTCTTCTGTAGGAACAAATACACTACCAGTGCTTAGTGGAGACTTAGAATCTAATATTAAATTAAATTGATCCTTACTAGTAAATGCTCCAACACGATAACTTAGTTGAACAGATAAAGTTGATAAATCTGTTGCATATTGATTATAAGATTTTAAAATATCACTTGAAATATAATCAACTATATAATTTATAATACCAGCAGTTTGTATTCTAGAAGTGTTAGAATAGACACTAGGTAGTAATATAGACGATGGTGTTACACGCAAGTTTGTTGTTGAATTAACTATTTGTCCAGCTTTATTTCTTACTATTCTCGATCTATCAAGTAGCAATCCAAACACTTTAGATGGTTGTAATAATAAAAATGTAACTAACATTCCAAAAGGATAATAACTACTTCTGCGCCATGCGGCTTCTACAGGGCTAACATCTCCGAATGAAAAATCGCCGCCATAAGTTTGAATTATTCCACCAACCGCAGTTTCAGACTGCAACGGACTAACTAAATTGCCTGACTCATCTACTGGTAAATGATCTAATAAGAATGGTTTTGCAAATGCTGATAAAGTTTTTACTGGCATGCCTGGTTCTTTTAATAAACCGTTTGCAATGTCTGTCCACATAGGGATATTATCGCTAGTGTATGGAGCTGGTCCATAAAGACTTACCCACCAAGATGGTTGAATACTTAATCCTAACATTTCCCATGGACAAATGTTTGGTCTATCGGTGTCGTAAATCCAACGATAGATTCCTCTCCAATACCCCGGAGTTAGTCTCCCGTCAGGTGCGGCATGTCCGATATAGTTAAATGTAAATGGATTATTTCTATCATAATTTAATGGTTTAGTAAAATCACTATCAACCAGACTAGTCCATTTATAAAACTGAGGAGATAGTGCAGTATTAAATTCATCTAGACTATAATCTGTAGTTCTATTATAACTTGGAACTATGTCATAAATGTTAAAGATACTAGGATCATACTTGACCTTAATATTATTGAAAATTCTTTTTTCTAATTCTAAAATTAAATCATCTCTAAAATCACCATATGCTAATACTTGGCTACCGTCGTGCCCTTGTATCATCATTACAGGATTAATTAAACTAGTGTCAAGATACATCTGAGGAGTGTATGCAGGCCAAATTCCTAATTTAGTAGGAGTAGCAGGAACAAAACTACCGTCAGTTGAATCATATTCAGCAGTGGTAATTATATCGCCGTTTGATAATGCCACACTATCGTCAATTACAATCCCAGCTGATGACGTTTCAAAAGTGTAATCTCTGCCGTAAACTAGTTGAATACCATTTTGATATACTATAACAGCTTTGTTAGATAACACATCTAATGTAAAAACAGCTGAGAGAGGATATGTTTTAATTCTATAATCAACGACGGTTAGATTGCGTTTTACTGAACCGCCGTATGGCACCATATCTGTAAAGTAGTAAGGACCATTTTTAGATTTATTCTGATTAAGTAATTGTAAAATTGCATCAACAGATCCCGGAATATCAGTAATGTCTGTGTTTAATTTTTTTACAGCTGATATAAAATTTCTTTTAAACTTACCGTATTCATCCTTAGAAGCTTCTATTGAACGTATAATATTGCTTGATTGATTTGTAATGTGATATACACTTAGACTTGCTGGTCCGCTATGTTGAACAAATTTTGTTCCGTATGAAGATACATTACCTAAGTCTCTTAAGTTGCCATCTCCTGGAAATGATCCAGCAAATGTAATTCCTAAACTACCATCTAAGTTATCAACTATTGAATTAGTATGATCAATTACTTCACCTAATGTAAAATCTCCCATGCTGTCGTTTAATGAGTTATTTTGTAAATTTATAGGTATTTCATAATATCCGTTACTATTAATAGCCTGTGCTGAAAATGCACGAATAGATAATACATCAGTTGAATTTAAATCATTATTTAAAACTAAGTTCTTATATACTGCTCCTGAAACTAAAGTCCATTGAGATTTATCTAAACGTATACCATTAACGTATACTCTGACTATTAGATCATCTAACTGTGTAATGTCGTCGAATATGTCAATGTCAAAATTGTTAACTAAATTAGAATTTTTGTAAACCTTAATAGCTGCCTGAGTATACACAGCATTAGATGTTTGCCACCCATTAACATATGAAGTTTCTTTAGTCAAGGGTGAATAATTAATTAGATAGCCAGAATTTATTTTAATATTATAAATTGTTGATTCTATTTTATATTGGAATGTATCTATTACTATATTAGAATTAAAGACAATATCTCCAATATTACTAATATTCATATAAGAAAGAGCAAATCCTAAATAAGGATCAACTGTTCCGGTTCCTTGTTTATAAGAAAATATTTTTGTTCCTATAAAAGTAGAACCTGAATATGTTTCTTTGTTTCCAAAACTTATTCCATTATTATCTACAATATCAAATAAAGGTGGTTGATTAGTTGTAAGTTTTTGTTGGGTAACATTCCACGATGTTCCATCAAACCAATAAGATTGACCTTGATTTATATTTCCGTTTTTAACTAAAACAACATTGTCAACTGCCGGAGTTGAGTCAAGAACAAGATGGAATTGATAAGATTCTATCCCGTTAATTGAAATATGTTTTACATCTAATAACTCTACACGATAGATATTATTCTTTACTAAAGGATCTGAATCTGCTGTAAACAATATGCGCTGTCCAGCGGTTACTGCTACTCCATCAATATTATATCCAACTGAACCTTCGATAGTTGAAAACACATCTGTAGTAAAATTGTCAATTAAATCAACATCAGGAATTGCCTGTGTTCCAAAATTGTAAAGACGTAATCCTGCTTCAAACTCAATAATAGGGCGTTTAGCTCTTGTCGATTGATCAAGAGATGCAACATTACCGTTTAGTGTTGCACTGGTGTTGATTACATCTTTGTGGAACCATCTATTGTATCGTGTCCACGGATTTAAATCAGCGCTAGCACGATTAATAACGTGATAGTCAGTTAGTGTTGCAAGTGCGGACGCATCGCTAAATGGTAATGAATCAAATTTATCACTGTCAAACAAAACAGATTCAGAGATAGTATACTTGCTGATTAAATCAAGGTCTGATACTTTAATAAGCTGAATAGAAGACCCAACACCTTCAACAAAATATTGTCCAGAAGCATAATTAGACGGTGTTACATTTCCAGTGAACTGAACTTTCATTCCGTTACTTAATTGATATCCGTTGGACATTTGATAAGTTTTTTTACCTATAATGTCTGCGCCTACATCAAGAAATGTGTTGTCTGTTATTGAAAATATTTGAAACACTCCACCAAAATCTATGTTAGTTTCACTAACATAATACAATATATCAGGAGAATTATATGGAATCGTAATTGTTACAGTGCCATTTTCAACTGCATATTGATCAAATTCAGGAGTAGAATATCTATTAGAGCCGCCCGGTGTTCTTAGAGTTTTAATACTAAAAGGATTGCCCGGGCTATTAATTACAAACTTATATGTTTGTCCTCTGTAAAGTTTTAATGTAGGGTTAGGAGTTAATCCGTCTGGGGTAAAAACAAAATCATATCCAGAAGCATTAGGATCTAAGTTAACTTGATATGTGCTAACTATAGCTTCTTGTTGACCGGAAATAGTGATAACATCTGGACCGTTTGGTAGCCAATAATAATTTTGAAAGTTAACAAACTTGTCCCAATCAATATGAGGATCCCAAGAATAAAATTCTTGCTTGTTAACTCTTGAATGGTTTGATACATTACCACCAAATGTATTAATCTGATTTATATAATCAATATAATCTTTAAAGAAAGTAACATTGCCTAAAGAATCTTTTACTGTGATAGAAGGTTCTAGCTGATAGTTTTCTCTTTGATTTGTAACAGATGAAATATAAACATCATTCTTTGATGTTGATTTAGCAGTCTGTCTGCCAATGTAACCACTAACTTTTTGAACTGCACCTGGCTGAACTAATTGGTCAATAGTTGCTTGAGTAAATTTTTTATTAGCAGGGGTTTGATAAAAATTTGGTAAAAAATTATAACTGCTTGATTGGTCTGGAGTTGTGCTATCAGCCATTAGTTGCTCCGTATGATGAACTTGTTACGTTTTGAGAGTTTGTTGTTGTTTTCAATATATTACCTGGAACAGAATTAATAATATTAGATGTTAACCCAGCGACTACTGATATATTATCAACAGTTGCACCGCTGATAACTATTTCGTTATCTGCTGATGGGATTTCGTATAGACTACCAAAGTATGAATTTTCTAATACTGGCACTATAACAAAACTAACAATATATGGAGACAACTGTGTCACTACATACGTTGCTAATTCTGTAAAATAAAAAGTATCACCAAAATCCCAATTTTGTAATGCAAAGAAACGATTTATTGCGGCTAACACGCCAGCTTGAATTTCGTTATCACTAATAACTTGTGACGGATTCTTAACTACTACAAAATTAGCTTGCAATTCAGGTGCCGCACTTGCTCCGAATAAAATTTTATAAACTACAGGATGATAAATTATTTCATCGCTAATAGACTTAATTAAATTTAATGTAGGAGCTATTGAATTATATAATTCATCGGAACTAGGTGGAAGAGGTTCAGATCCATCTAACGGTGCTCCATTACTAATCCATTGTCTAAATAGTGTGTCATATCCAATTGTTAATACGTAGATATCAATAATATTACTAGCACCTGGATCAATTCTCGAATCATAATCGGCACTATGCGTATATTGGAATTTTAACTTGTCTCTACCAACATACACTTTATAATCTAAACTTACATTTAAAGTTGAAGAAGATAAACTTAGTTGCTTAACAACACCTGTGTCTACAAAATAAAAATACTGCCCATCAGCATACTGAGTCAATGCACCGACCGCATTTTCTGAAGATAAAATAATTACTGTTTGGCTGCTATTATCAAAATAAGCATAATCTTCTTGTCCAGCATTAATTAAATATTTTTGCTCGACGATATATTTCGTTTGCAATATTGATTGAGTAGTAACACCTGACGCAGGTGGATTAACAATATTAATAAACAATTCTGGATTATCAACTATGCCGCTATTTGTAGTGTCAGCAAATGTTATAACTAATTTTTTAGGATCAATATACCCGTCTTCGCCTGTAAATTCGCTGACAACATCCCACAATAAATTTGTAGTAAACGGTAAAGTAGAATCAGGAACTGTGTTAATATTTAAAATATTAATGTTATCAGTGACTATATTATCTGTAGTGCTGTCATAAATCTTATTGCTAGAATCGTAATAGAAACTAATTTGTTGATCGCTTTCAAAAATATATCGTTGTTGTCTGCTAGTAATTGTATAGTATTCGTTATTAGTTGTAAACAACAACATCCAACTTGAATCTTGTTGTTGATTAGTCGTATCCCCTTGTTTACCTAAACTAAAAGAAGATGCTATGTTTAAATTAGATTCAAAAATAATTTGCCAAGATTGTAAAATAGCATCATATCTAAGTCCAAACGGTTTATTTGAAAAAATTAAATCTATCATCGTAGTAATTACACTACTGTCAATAACTGTTCGCCATTTTGGAATTATCTCAGAAAGAATTGCACCTGTAGGTATTTCTTGGTTAAAAGATATCGGACCAAGTCCAGTAGATAGCACACCAGTATTAGATGCAGTGCCGTCGGTAGTAACACTTACCGCTTGTGCCCATATTGATAAAACGCCATTTTCTGGAATTCCAGATGAGTAAGATGTTAGTGTATTCGAATTTGTTGTGTCAAAATAGTATCCGGTTGGAGCTGTAAACTTTATCAATGCACCAACTGTTACATATTGTAAATCAGTAGAGGTATAAGTGCCTACCTTATAGATAATATTAGTTGTATCAGTAATATAGCCAGTAGACAAACCAGTTTCATTTGTTACAGCTTTCCATGTCACTGATAGGCTATTATAAATTTGATTTAGATAATTTGAATAATAAAAATTTCTTAGGTTGTATAATTTTAAAATTGGAAATACAGTATTATAAATTACACCTTCTATATCAGTTTGTGTAACATAAGAAAATGTTGTTGCATTTGTAAAATTTTCTTGATATACTACACCATCAGTAGCAAATAAATTTGTTTGACTATATTTGCCGGTTGGATCTGTTAGATCAAAATATCGACTAATACCGCTACTAGTTCTATTAATTGCTTTTACTTTTGCTACTTCATTTGATACTGAGAGAGGACTAATATTATAATCTTCTCCTGTGATCATACGATTTTGTGTATAATATGTTTGAGGAGCAATTGCTTTGATACTAGCATTAGTTTCGCTAGGACTTGAGTTTGATATTGAAGTTTGAAGAGACAATGTTACTGTTAAAGCTTCAACATTGCCTGAAGATGATACATACGGTATATCAATTGTTATACTTCTAAAATCTGCAGGATTAATTGTATAACTCATTGCGTTGCTAGTTCTGTAGTATACTCTAAAATCCCCTAATGGTAAATTTCCAAAAGTGCCGTCACTAAAATTAAGACTAATACGGTCTCCGGCTTTTGTAATTACTTGATAGATATTACGAATGCTTTTATTAAGACTGTTATAGATAATATTATTACCAGCAAGCTCTGGAACTTGAGTCCATAAGTTAGTTTCTAATCCTGTAGAACCTACACTGTATAACCAAACATCTGTATTATTAATAAGAGGAACATCAATATTAACAGATTCACTAGTGCTAGGTTGGCTGATTGTAAAAACACCTTGATTTAATCTACCTTCAGTAAAATTTAAAAAGAATCCAGTGTTTACTGATCCAGAACCTTTGCCGTCGTCTCTGTAGACAAATGCCATATGATTACCAACAAACGGAGCTTCTTCATAAATGTAAGACTGACTTTTAAACGTAGTGCTAGTAATTTCAAAATCCATAGATGTTCCAGCAACTGTTTTATTAAAACTGTAAACTGGAACGTCTGTATTAGCGGCTTGAAATCTATATTGTTGTGTAGCAATACCGTAAATTGTATTTGAATCTGTTGGATTTCCAAATTGTTGTGTAGAAGGAATAGCCGCATTAATAATTCTAATAAATTGATCATTCCAACTTGAATTTGCACTATCGTTCCATTGGATAGTTTGTCCTGTTAAATCTCGACCGTTACTATCAATAACACTTTCTGTGGTAGAAACTGATGTAAATTTTAGCAATCCAGAAGCGGCCGTATTTCGACTAGCGTTATAACTAATCATACGTGCTAGACGTAACACACTATCTCTACGCTCTGCTAACTCTAAGAAGTTTTCACGAGCATTTAAATCAACACGATAAGCAATGCTTTGTCCTACAAAGGCAATAACATCTATTAGAGCAAGATATTCACTGGACTCAATGTAATCATTAAAATCTTCTGGGTAGTTTTGACGAATATATTCAATCATAGTTCTACGAAGATTGTTAAAATCGTAGCTAGTAAAGTCAGCATTTTTAAAAGATTGATAGATTTTCTGCCAATCTTGGGCAACTAATAAGTTGTTTTGTCTATCTGTTGAACTCATGAATATATCCTAGTATCAGTATTTATTGATTATTAATATGTGGGTATTTTATCAAGCTATCAATAAACCATTAGCTTGATCAAATCTTAATTGTAACGCTTGTTGTATGTTGTATGGTAGATAAGTCAAATTACATTGTATTTGTATACCTGTTTCGTATGCTGTAACAATCACTTCACTAGCCCGAACTCTAGGATCGTAATTGATAATAGCATTGACATTTTCTGTAATTGTATATTTTACTTCATCAGTTAAGGGTTCAAATAAAATATCCCAAATAACTGTTCCAAATTCAGGATTCATTAATCTTTCACCGCGTCTAGTATTAAAAAGATTAATTAGATCTTGTTTTATTAATTCAAAATCAAACAATTTAAAATTTTCAGTATTAGGATTAACCGTGCTAAATCCTACATAAGTTTGAGCAGGAACTGGTGATTTACGGCTAGCTGCCGTAAGTGTAATGTTATTATATAGTTTAGTAGATGCCATGATTATGGTCCTTGTGTAGTATCAGCAGACGGTGGTTGCAAATTAAAAGTATCATCTGGTGCTGTATAACTGTTAAATGCATCCGGAACACCTATGTCATCCTGAGAATTAATATCTGTTTTATCAGATGTAAAGAAAGTAGGATCTAAATTTTCGTGTCCTGGCCATGGCTCTGTTCCCGGAACACGCTGAAGAATACTATCTAATGTATTAGATTCATCTGTTGGATTCTTATGTGTAGGTATAGCATCAGGTTTAGTTGCTTTGCTTGCTTTATCGGCTGCAGGACCATTCATGTGTATTTTATCAGCGGTTTCAATGTGATTGCCACCACTATTAATATTTGTATTTCCGCCAGCAGTAAAGTTATTGTCAGTGCTGGTGTTTAAATTATAAGATCCGCCTACAGTCATTGCAGTATCATCACCGTAAGTCATATCCATAGTTCCATCTACTTCAATTTGCCCAAGTCCGCCTACTTTTAAATGATAGTCTCCGCCAATTTGAGTTGTGCTATACCCGCCAGTTTTTAAATTAAAATTTCGTCCTGCTTCTAAATTAATGTCTCGATCAGCTCTAATGTTTAAATCATTTTCTGTATGTATACTAACACTATCTTGACTATAGATATCTATTTTACCGTTACTTGTTAATTCTACCCAAGCAGTTCCGCGACTATTGGTAATATAAATTAAATCTTCACTGTTGTGTAATAAAATTTGATGACCTGTTCTAGTTCTAATTCTTACAAGTTCATTATGCGGAATAGTTACATTACCATTCTCATCATCTGAAGTTACATAAGTAGGTCCAGATTTACCAGCTTTGTCTGTTCTTAAAAACTTATCGTCACCGTCGTCCATTACAAATGTTGAACCGCCGAGACGACTTACCCAAGTTTCTTGCTTATTTGGGGCTTCGCCAACTTTTCCTCTTAAGGCTTTAGGATTGGTTCCATCATTGTAATTTTCTGGGCGTTTATCTAAAGGACCGGGTGTGCTAATTCCAAACACACTACTTGGAATTTCTCGACGGGCACTGCTAGATGTGATACCTCTAATATCGTCATTTAACAAACCTTGAGCTTCTAATGCATCAGCTAAAAGATGGCGAGGTTTAGGTATAGTAGTAGCATCTTTTACACTACGACCGCTAATTTTTTTATTGTATTCTGCTACGGGAATTCTTGAAGTGTTATCTCCATCAACTACTGATTGCGATGCGGCAATTCCCGGAACCATAAAGTTACGACCTTTGTCATACGGAACTCCGCCTATCCAATATGGTTGTGCAGGATCACCGTTGAGGAAAATTACAAGAACAATTGATCCTGGGTCCGGAGGAACCATCCACATACCATATGATTTAACTGTGTTATTATAATCGTCTGGATCTGCTACAGTAGCATCATCATTTGTATTACCCCAGAAAGGAGAAATCATTTCTGCGGTTATAGTTTGACCTGGAGATTTTTCATTATTATCACCGGCGTCCATAGACAGTAATTCAATACGTAATCGTCCCATATTGCCAGAGTCGCCATAACCAACTACTCTGCCTAACTTGGGCATCTGAGGCGTAAATTCACCGTCTGCACCTCTGTTTATATTTTGTCCCATATATTAACCTTCACCCCATCCGTTATTACCAACTGGTGCACCTGTAGCATCTACCGGTCCTGTATTTGTATTAGAGTTCGATGTTGTATCACTTCCAGTTCCTGCACTAGTATCAGTTGACCCAGCTGGCGTAGAAGAACTTTTTGTAGAAGCTGTCGTTGTCTTATCAGTTAATGTTGCACTAGCTGGTGAAGCGGTGTTTTCTTGACCTTTTCTTCGATTTAACCCTAATGTCTGTGTAAACTGCCCGTTTCTAAAAACGCTTTGTATTTTTTGTATTTTAAATAAACCGCTAAATTGAGTCATTACTTTTGTATTTCCAAAATTGTATAACCCTGTAGCCTGATTAATATCTAAAGGAGATCTAAAATTAATTAAAATATCAACTTCACTAGTTTGCCAATTTATATCTCCGCCTTTAGTTAGATTAACGGTCGCAACGTCATCTGTAAAATTTCCCATTCCGCTATTAGCAATATAATACGGATCGCCGACAATCTGAACATCAGAATTTAACATGTCATATCCTTCTGTTAATGCGTTATGCCATTGTTTAATAATACGAGTTTTTGTCTGCTCTCCAGAGTCGCCGCCTTTACCGTCAAATGGCGTTTTGTTTAGTGTCGGCGCAACTATTGCAGTTTGAGAATTAACACTAGGCGTAGCACCCGAAGGGGTTACTGGAGTATTTGATGACTTATTTTGAGAAGATTGACTCTCAGCGGACTGCGCTTCTTTTGTTTTATTAGATTGTGTTAACGTTCCAGCATCTGCAACAGATTCCTGAATAAATGTTTGATTGATTTCAAGATCAAACTTTAAAATATCAATATTTTTTCCAGAATAAACAAAATCATAAACTTTAACACATTCTTTTTTTAGTGCATCTATACCTGGTGGTTGAGAACCTGGGGCAATAAAATGACTAGCGTGAACTTTATAAGGTATAATTCTATATACCATTACTCGAGGTGCTTGTCCGGTAATTGCATCATTTGATTTGTCTGTAATATGGTATGTTTGAACATCGATCCGCCACCAAGGTTTAAATCCTTGAGAATCAGGTTTTGAATTTAATGAATCAACCGCATACTTACTTCTCATTATAACTTGATTTATTACACTAACTAAATCAATACCTTTAGTAAATTTCATGTCAACGTAACCCGACTTTGAAACTACTTTACTTTGAATGTAGTTTCCATTTTTGTCCATTACATCAGCAGTTGAACGCATAGCAGGATTTCTTGGATCTAGATCATCGCTAAAATCCATAGATGACTTGCCAATAATATTAGTTGCACCGTCACCTTGCACTAGAGTTTTATTAACAGAAGATCTTGCAACTCCTAGTTGTTGAAATAGTTGAGGATTGTTAATTGATTTACTAGTGTCAGTTGTAGCAGTTCCGCTACTTTCAGAAGCTGTAGCACTAGAAGTTCCGCCTACTATGCTTTGTCCAGAAACGCTAGTGGCTGGAGATACTGGAAATAAAATTAAAATTTCATCAGGTGTTTTTACTGTGCCAACTTCTGCTTGTTGTTTAAGTCTAAAATTTACAATAGATTGAAGACTAGTAGCACCAGTTTGTAAGATTTCTTGAACATTTTTACCAGTTAGTGTAGCAGTAGAATATAAGGTGTTGTGCGTAACATTAAGTGCATCATTATTTGAAATATAACCCACACACGAATATTTTGATCCGGCAGCAGATACCTTCATATTCATTGTATTAAATTTAAATGGTATGAATTTTTTTGTATTAGGAACTGAAGACATAGCTCCTGATTGGTTTGCTCCGTAAAATTCTATCATCATTAAAAATGAACAATTAGCATAGTTACTATAACCAGCATCATATGCAGCCTGCTGACAAGCTAGCATAAATTCTCCCATACTATAAGGTTCAATAATAGTAAACTCTATTTTTGTTATATTAGTATTAGATGTTGCTTTTTCAAACCCCATTGCACCATCGATAGTTAATGTATCTATATAAAATTCATTTTTCCCCATTGGAGAATTAATACGATTGTTAGGATCTATGCCAGCACTTTTGAAAATAAACTTAGGTAACTTACCTCTAAGATAAGAATTTAAAGGGAAATTAAATTGGTCAGCAGTTAGCGCCCCCATACTTATAATGTAATTGTAGGAAGCATAATTGTGCAATGGATTAGGAATTGGCAGATTTGCTTGACCAATTCCTCCGCTTCCTAATAGTCCGCTTAATGCGCCAGTTATAGAACCAATAGCACCTGTAACACTACTAACTACTCCGCTAACTGCGCCACTTACGCTATCTGCTATACCAGATAACGTTGAAGCTGGAGAAGAATCTACAGATACTGTATCAGTTGCATTAGATGCAGTTGTTGCTCCGTCAGTGCCTGTTGCTAAAGTTGACCCATCATCAAATGTAGTAACACTAGAACCATCATCAAATATTTGGGTCGGCATATTAAAGTCCTAATACTTTTGTTAGGCTACTTTTTTTACAAAGATAAATTTGCGTGCCAGCAGTAAAATCAAAAATAGGATCTTGAATAACGTCAAGATTTCGTTGCATAAAGACCCACCATAGTTGTGGAGTGCCATATAATGCATACGCTAATAAATCGGGTCTATAAGCAAATTTTGCTTCTATAGTATATAAAAA
>Ga0214164_1000691_pt1 | contig 21448 bp, 27 predicted proteins | sample TroBogepilimnion_13_FD_153003 | JGI IMG/M metagenome (GOLD analysis project Ga0214164, IMG submission 153003) | Freshwater microbial communities from Trout Bog Lake, WI - Practice 03JUN2009 epilimnion v4 | ecosystem: Environmental > Aquatic > Freshwater > Lake > Epilimnion/Euphotic zone ...
GATTTGTCATACATATCTTGACCGGATTTGTCATACATATCTTGACCGGATTTGTCATACATATCTTGACCGGATTTGTCATACATATCTTGACCGGATCGGCTCTGCCTCAAAATTTCGCCACTTCCCGCCTGAGCCGGTCAACTTATTAATTGACCGGAGTTTGGTTAGGGAAATGTTAAAATTGATTAATTGTTAAAGAATTTTAACAGAATAAATTTTGTGCTATGGAAAATCCTCGAAATTCGACGATCGCAAGGTGTCCTTATAGATTGTATCAAAAACGGTTTGAGTGGCTAAAATCGCCTCTAATGAGATGATGGTTGCAAAAGTTATAAAACAAATATTTGTATACAAAGTTATCCACATTTTATGAAGAAATAACTTGACCGGATCGGCTCTGCCATTGGGTTTGCTATCCGGTCAACTATATTGGGAAATCCGGTCAACTATATTGGGAAATCCGGTCAAATATCCTTTAACAAAATTTTAACAATTCATTTGATTTAGTTACAAATATTATATTTATATTTGCTTATTAATTAACCAAAAAATTAAAAATTATGGAAAAGAATGTAATCAGTATTGAATTATTAATTCAATTTTTAAAAAAAGAACAACAACAGGGTGGTACAACGATTGAATACAACGGTACTTTTATTTGCCCTGAAAACGGCAATTCTATTATCCTCACCTCGGAGATTCAAATGTAAATAAAAAAAAAATCCTTAGCGAAAGTTAAGGATTTTTTTTTAACAATTTTTTTGCAAATGTTAAAATTATCTTAATAAAATATAATTTGTTTTTTTGTATAAAATTATATTATCTTTGTATCTCATTAAAACAAAAAAAAATGGAAAAATCAGTAAAGGAAATTATTAAAGTTAATTATGCAACAATGTTAGAATTATTATTCGGTTGCGTTGGCGACTATTATTTTAAAGGGGTTACCATTTTAACCGAGCCTAAATTAAGTAGTGTTAAGCATTATGCTCAATTCGGTGGCAAAGTTTTTAAGGTTGCAAAGTATGTATTTGCAGACCGCCAATACTTGTCGGCTATTGAAAACGAAGCTAAAAAATTAGGAATTGATAAAGTTTGGACACCTGCACCCCACAATTACGCAACGCATATAAAGGGCAATATCCTTTGCCATAACGAAGACTTAAATAAAGATATACCACTCACCGAAAAACGCCTTTATGCTCAATTTTTTAAACATTTAGGTAGCACGATTGAAACATACTACTTTGATGCTAATATGCAACCTTTGGATTATGAAACAATTAAGCCCTTCTTACGAGTTGTTAAGCAAAGCCCAAAACAAGCCGAGTTCGGTATCAAATTAGACCCTGTGCAACCTTTGACCACAAACATAATAGGATTGCGTTGTAACGGGGTAAGTTATGAAAGGGAAAGTTAAAACTTTCTTTAACAAAACTTTAACGCTACTATTTTGGTAGCGTTATTTTTTTACCCTAAGTATGTTATAGAAGATTAACAAAATCTTAACGCTACTATTTTGGTAGCGTTATTTTTTTACCCCCTCCCCCCCTCCGTATCCCCCCTTATATACCCCTATTTTGGGATACCTAAACAGGGGGTCAATACCGTAACGGAAATTTTTCCGGAAAAAAATCGGAAAAAGGGAACTACCCCCAAAAGTAAAATAAAAATTTTCCAGAAATTTTTTGAATATTTGAAATAATATTCTACATTTGCATTGACGAAATAATGTCGTCGATAACAATTTAAATAAAAATTTATGGAAAACAACAACAGTCCTGTTACCGAGAGCGTATCAGAACAAAAAATCGGAACCCACGATTTGAGCATTCATCGTAGGGTTTTCACGGAAGCATTAAGAAGTGTAGGTTACACAAACGAAACTGCAAAGTTCGAATTGATAGCCAACTCATTAGATGCTGGAGCCACCAATATAGAAATTATCTATGTGGAGGCTGAAGGTAAATTATTAATCATTGACGACGGAAAAGGTATGTCTAAAAACACACTATTCAGTTCAATGAGTTTCGGTGTTGACCGTGATTATGATCGCACAGACACAGGACATTTTGGTATGGGTTTAAAAACTGCAATCTTAAACTTGCTTGACACACAAAGAGGTTTATCTGACCACGAATATTGGGCGGAGATTGATACCTTCGATGGTGTGGAAGCGACCAAAATTGTTTATGCACCATTTGTGGACCATTTAAGATTTGACGTTTTCAAGTCAAACAGAACTGAGATTGGTACCAAAATCACAATCAACAAGACCCAACATTTCTTAGTTGGAAATCTTAAAAATTCTATCGCCACTTATTTCTCCAAACCTTTAATGAGCAACAAGGCACAAATCTTTGTTAGCAAGATTAAAGATGATAATATCCTTAGAGATGAAGTATTTCCAAATGACCCTTTATATAGAGACAATAAAGAGCTAAATAGAAACTTCACATTTGCAACCGTTGTTGATAGCAACAATGTTGAACACCAAATTAGAATTGATGCGGTATTCCTTGAAGAAGGAAAGATTACCCGTCATTCTTGGGACAGAAATAATATGGATAAAGGTTTTTCATTGAAGAAATCAGGTATCTATATCGTTTATGGCGACCAATATATTGAAACTGGTGGTACCTTCGGAATCTTGGCACATCACCCATTCCAAAACTGGATCAGAATGGAATTTACAGTTCCAAAGGAATTGACCGATAAGTTCCGAATCAAATTCAATAAAACCAAAAACATGGACAATTTGGAAAATAATATATACCCTAACTTGAGAGATTTGATTACCAAGTTAAAGGAGATGTATTCTTGGGGAAATGGTTTGAGACGTGATTTGGGTTTATCCGTTCCTGATAAAGAAGTGACCGATGAGGTTAAAAAACATACAGCAAAAATCAACCGCGCTGCGCAAGATGCTGGATTCAAGTCACCAAAAGAGGAAAGAGGTCCAAGAGGTCCTTACAATAAGAACGAAGAGGAAGCTGACCAACCAAAGAAAGCGCGTATCAAGAACAAAGAAATGTTCGATATTAGATTTCAAGATTTGGGCGATACTGGTAGATTCTATTTCCTTACAACTGAACAAGGTAAGTTCAAGATGATATTCAATACTTCGCACCCATTCTACAATAACATCTATTTGGAAATGGATTCCAATGGTAGATATTATATGTTGGAGTTATTAACATCTATTGCTCAAGCGCAATATACAACCCAAACGGATTCGCTTGCTGATGTTGATACCACAATATTCTGGGATGATTTTTGGAGTGAGATGTCAAGAAAATTGAATCACTTGATTACCAAGAGATAATAAAAAAACCCACCGTAATTGGTGGGTTTTTCTTTTTAGATTAGATGTCTTAAGATGACCGATAGATATCCCAATACACCTATAAGAATCGGAAAGTAGGTCTTGGCTCCGCCAAATAGAGATAAGTGGATGACAACTGCAGCACTCATTATGCTACCCATAATAATGGCTCCATAAATGGCCGTTGCAGGGATGACCAATAAGATTAACCCAACTAACTCGCTGAGGCCAACCAAGAGTCTGTAATTGGATAATTTCATATATGCGAAATTCCCAACCGCTTCCTGACTTCCAATAATTTTTCCGTAAATACCCTTACCTGTAAGGATCAGAATTGCAAGGGTCATTAACCAACCCAAGTTTTCAACTGTAAATAAACTCATACTATATAATTTAGATTTTAAATCTACGGAAATAAATCCATATTTCAAAATCTAATTACCGGTATCTCATCCCAAGAGGATGTGTATTTCTTTGACAAGTAGTCCTGTCGCATAGCCCACATCTTAATTTCATTTTTTGGTGCCTCAATTTCCATAAACTCCTGCTCAAATAAATTAATCTGCTCAATATCTTCGGGAAATAACTTATTGAATATAATTCCGCACTTCTTATAAACCTTCTCATCATCATATAATTCCCTTAAATGAACATACACTTGCGACCATATTTCCTTTATATCCTTTGTTTGTCTATTAAAGGTGATATAAACGCTTGAATGGTGGTTGTCCTTATATCTGTTCCCACTTAGGAATATCGTCGCGCTACTCGGCGTTATATGAGCATCTGTGAGCCTTTTAACTCCCCTTTCGATATAATAATGCATTGCTTCGCATATTTGGTCAAAGCTATTCACGTCCGATCCAAATGAGCGCGTTGAGGCCAAAACCTTTTTTTGTTTTATTTTGTTCTCAATCGGATGACAATACATTCCAAGAATTTCCATTTTGGTTTTGAGCCCGTTTATATTTGTCCATTTCTTTATGATGTTATCATCCATCCCAATAAACTTTCCCACCGTATCGTAACCGTATATGTTTAATTTATCCGACCATTTTCTTCCAATCCCCCATACCTCGTCAATTTTAACGTCCAATAACTTTTTTTGAAATTCCTTTGATGACCAATAACTGCAAACTCCGCTATATGATATGGTTTTCTTGGCCAGATATGATGTTAGCTTCGCCAAGGTTTTATTTGGACCTACACCGATTGACACCGGGATTCCCACTTGTCTTTTTACTTCGTCTCTTATTTGGTTCATTTTATCCTCCAATTCATCATCGGGCGTATCACTAAAATCCACAAAACATTCATCAATTGAATATACCTCTATTGTATTTGTGTACTTCCTTATAACGTGCATTACCCTATCCGACATATCACCATATAGATTATAGTTCGAAGAATAGACACAGAAGCCCTTCTGCTCCATAAATTCCCTTTTGCTGAAGAATGGTTCTCCCATCTTTATTCCGTATTTTTTGGCTTCTTGTGATCTGGCTATAACGCATCCATCATTATTAGATAATACCACCGTTGGTTTTCCAACGGATATCGGATTGAATACCCTTTCGCAACTTACATAGAAGTTGTTGCAATCAATAATACCAATCTTTACTGTTTTTTTAATACCCAAGATATTCTCCCCCATAAGTTTGGTTGGTTGTTAAATCTGTCAATAATAAAATTCTTCTCTCCTGTAAGCACCACGATTTCCCCTTCCTTTGGATGTTTTGCTCTATCCACCACAATAACATTTCCCTTTCTTAAACCATAAATGTTGGGGCCATCATATCTGAAATAAAATGTGGTGTGAACGTCATCAATAATAAGCTCATTGATGTCCAACCTTTTTGTTACATAAGATTCCGCCGGTGACGCAAATCCTGATGTTCTTGTGTTTATGTTTAGTTTTTCTTCAATCATATACCAAAATTAAGAAACCTTTCTTGATATTCCAAATAATATATAACTTCGCTCAATTATATTTATTCAATATGAACATTCAAGAAGTAATCGATGTAACCGAAAATAACCCTTGCGATAGATGCGAATCCTGCATTCGGCTCCGCCTTATGGAAATGGGATTCATTCAAGGACAAAAAATAAATGTTCGTCATAAAAGATATGGTCTTTATCTTGTCCACACATTATCCGATAACGAGGAGATTGTATCAACCTATGCGCTTCGTCCCGAAGAACTTGATAGAATTTGTTTGAAATAACAATTTTTTAACTATAATTCATTTAAGATTCAATATTTATTGGTATAATAAATAAAAAATTTAAAACCCCAATTTAACATGTTAAATTTAGACGACGAACAAGTATTACCAGCAGATGATGCTGATGAAACTACAGCGGTTAATGACCAAATTACCGACGCTACAGATGAAACAGCTGATGACGATGCTGTTGAAGTAGACGAAGATGCTACAGATGTTGTAGCTGATGATGCAGTAGAAGTTGATGATTCAGAAGATGAGTCTGACGACGAAGATGCTGATGATGAATCAGATGACGAAGATGCTGATGATGAATCAGATGACGAAGAAGATTTAGATGAAGAGGATGAAGAATAATATTCCCCATCATTTGCAAATGAATTAACCCTCCACAACGGAGGGTTTTTTATTTATATTGTTTAATATTTATAACAATATGAAAAAGATAATTGCATTGTTATTAATAGTTGGTTTGATATCTTGCGTTACAACAAGACACCATCGTCATCATCATTTTAAATATGGTACCGGCTCAAGTTGGGACTATATGAGACATCACGGATAAATTATTCCCTATAGTGATATGGGGTTTTTTATTGTGACATATTTTTATTATATTTGTTGTAAATGAACAAATATTTAGCAATTTTATTTATATTTTTAACCTACACAGCTTCGCAAGTTTTCACTTTCTTTCAGTTGCAAGGACATTTATTCAGCAAATGGATAAAAGACCATCCGATGCTTATGACGCTATTCGGAATTCCAATAGGTTATCTTGTTATTATGGCATCCCGAGAAATGATCATTTTATGGGACGGAAGAACTTGGCCCAATAGATTAATTGGTTTCAGTCTTGGAGTGGTTATATTCACGCTTATGTCTTGGATAGCACTTAAGGAACCTCTAACATTAAAAACAATTATTTGTTTATTGTTATGTGCTTTGATTCTTATTATACAAATTATATGGAAATAAATTATATATCCAAGCATTTCATTTCACCCTTTGGAGAATATCCAAAATTTCCAATGTGTAAATCCAATCTTGGTTTCACTTTACTTACAATACTTTTTACGATTGATAAGAAATTAGTCCATTTTAAAAATAAACTAGCAGCCTTTTTATCATAGGTCTTTAGTTTATTAATAATATCTGATTCATATTGAACGTCATCATGATTAACTATTACATTGAATATACTATCGATATCACCCATATTATCTTCATCAATAAAACCAATATCCGTTAATTTTTCTTCCAAATACGCCCATTCTTTCTTAACTCTTTGAGTATCAAGTCTTTCCACTCCAACATAGTCCCATCCTTTTTTTAAATTCCCACGTTTATGTACAATTGGAAAATACTTAGGATTATTCTTAAAAATATCGTACCATTGATCTACATAACCTTTTGGCCCTGTTTTATATAACAAATTTCCACTATGTTCAGCTTTATAAATTTGATGAGTTACACCTGCACCATATACATCCTTTTCTTTAGTACCTAATTCTTCCAATTCATAATTCTCCAAAATAATGGAATGTAATATATCTTTGAATTTCATAATTAATAAATATTTATAAAAAACGATTAAAACTTCTTCATATAAAGATACCCAGGGTTTGAAGACCCTGCTTAGGACCGGGACTAGTTAATAGTGTCGTCGGGATAAGAATTCGCTACTCTTATCCCATTTTTTTGTATATATTTGTTAATATCATAAAATATACATATTTTTGCATTTTAATATTTAAAATAAATCTTATGGCCAGAACATCAAGAAAAGTTGCAAAAAAAGCATCGCGTGCTCTTAGAAGCAAAAAGACAACAAAAGCTTATAAATCTGTTGCAGGTAGTGCATTAAGACAACGTAGAAAGAAGTTAGTTAAAACCATTTAATATCATCTCCTACCGCTTCAAAGCCATTTAAAAAGCCGTCTGAATTATCTTCTAACACTTTTTTTCTTTCGGGTAGTAATTTCGAGTACGATATACTTGATTTAAAGGTTCTCTGTATTTTTTCTTTTCGTAATAATGGGTCAGATGATTTGTAAAACATACCGGTCATTTTTTTATATTTCCCTTTTTTAACAGCGTATTTAAAAATATTTCCTATTAAGCTTGCTTCATTTTGGTAAGCGTTGTTGGTCATTGTGGCTAAAAAATCTGCACCATCCATATTAATAATACAAATAACATATTGAACTTTTTTTTCAGATATTTCATTGGAAATACCTAAATTCGAACTATCTTTGTTAACACTCACATTGAAACCTAACCCCATAGAATTGATTCTATTCATTTGTTGTATAAATCTCCAATCGTGATGACAATTAATTTCTTTCTGTAACCAATACACGTGAATCATTTCGTGAGCTAAGGTGTCTTTGAAATCTTTGTATTTGATTTCGTAAAATCTTGACATCCCTAAAGATTTGATTTTGATTTCTCCTGTTAATCTATTTCTTGTCGCTTTTACCACCCCGTGAGCTGCTTTGCGTGTATTCCATAACATTTCCACAGGATATAGTGAATCATTAAACAAAAGTTTGTTTAATTTGGTAAATTCTCTTTGTAAGTCTATTTCATTAAAATCTACGATTTCATCATCTGTGTGATCTTTAACTTCATTAATTAATTTCATAGTTAATAAATATTTGAGTTTAGTGCATTGGATCCGGTCTTGTTAACCGGGATTGATATATTTATATCTTATGAGCACAAATACACAAGAAGGATTAGAAGAAACGGTACCTTTAAATGATTTTCGTAAATTGGCGTATCATTTATTTACCGCATTAAAATCTGTGTCAGAATCAGATATCGCATTCACAATTGAACAAACTTTAATTAGAGATAACTCATTTTCACCTGAGGCGAAAAGCGCGTTAATTGGAGCAAAAGAAGCAGCTAAAAAACATAGCCAAAGAGATGATGTTAGATTAACTCATATTAGTCAGGACAGAATGAATGAATCAATAAATAAATTTAAAAAATTAATTAAATAATTTTATGGGATCAGCAGCACCAAAACCAATGCCACAAAGAAGTAGAAAATCTGGCTTAAAGAAAATGAAATTGGTAAAGGCCAATTTGGAAATTTTGAAAAAATTAAAAAATAACTAAGATATAGAATATGAAAGTTGTTGTAACTGAAGCACAAATTCAAAACATCCATTCAAAAATGAAAGATGTTGATGAAGATATATTTCTGAAAAAAGACCCGACTACTCAAAAATTAATTGTTTTCTCTGATAAAGAAGATAAAAACGCAAGAACCAAAGAAACAATTGGTTTGGCGAAAGAATTTAGAAAATTAGGTTTCGATTGGAAACCAGATTTGGGCCATTGGGTTGGTGATTATGATAAATTACCAATTATCAATGAATTAATTAAGAAATACAATAAAGTAAAAGGTATTATCGATCAATTAGAAAAAATTGAAGATTTTGTTGAGTCACAAGATGTTGACCCAACAAAGAAGAATATCATAATGGATAATCTTGAGAAATACATTAACGACTTAGCAAATGCAACTGACCAAGCTGCATTAGACGCGTCCATTAGAAATTACTTAACTTTTTACAGTAAATTCCACAACTATTCATTAACTAATACTTGGCTTATATTTTTACAAAAGAGAGACGCAAAAAAAGTTGCGGGTTACAATACTTGGAAAAAATTAAATAGAGGAGTTAAAAAAGGTGCAACCGCAATTTATATTTGGTTCCCTATGCAAGTTAAATCTGATGACGTAAAAACAGATTATGCTGATAGCAAAGAATTGGATGCTGAAGTTAAATCAGGTAGAATGACTACAAGATTCAACTTAGGTAAAGTTTATGATATATCAGATACGTACCCTTTAAAAGAAGGTGAAGATGTTCCTGAAACTCCAATATGGTACGCAAGTAATGAACCAAGTGAGGTAGCTGATGAGTTGGTTATGAGATTAAAAGATTTTGCTGCAAGTTTGGGTATTAAGATTACACAAGACACAGCGAAAGGTGGTGAGAAAGGATATAGCGCCGGCGATCATATCAATCTTTCTTCAGATGTTGCAGGTGTTGGTGCAGCAAGTACGCTTGTACACGAAATGGCTCACGAATTATTACATTGGAGAGATAAATCTATATTTCATATTCCTGATGAAGGTGACGACATTATGAAAATGTTGAAAGGTGATAGAGAAATGAAAGAGCTACAAGCTGAATCAGTTTCATACGTTGTTATGAAACATTATGATTTACCAGTTACACAACATCCAACTTATTTGGTATTGTGGAAAGCAAATAGAGATAAGATTATGAAAAATATGCATATTATTACAAAATGTGCAAAATTTATAATTGACGGTATCGATTCTGCTGAATTAAAAAAACCAGAAGTACAACAACCCCAAATTAATGAAAGTATGAAATTAACAGATATATTAACTGAATCAAAAGCATTTGACACATTTGCTGAAAAAAGAATGGGTGGTGCGGAAAAAATTGCTGATAGCGCAAAAGAAAAAGGCGGACCATCAATGTTAACCTATCATCACTTCAAAGTCAAACTTCCATATTATAAGAAAGCCGCTGAAGGTAAATTTGATATGGCCGAAGCAAAAAAAGAATTCAATCAATGTGTGAAAGAATTATCTGATGATATGGAACAAATTGCATTCCAAAAATTAGTAGGAAGAATCGAAGTTCTTGGTGAATTAATTATAAAACACAAATGAGAATAGTACTAACTGAGAGTCAATTAAAATTTATATTAGAGGATACTATTGCTAAAAATCCTATGTCAAGAAATTATGAAGAGACAAAAAACCAATGGTCTCAAATAAATTCTATCCCTTCAGATAGACGTGGATTCGGTGAAGGAGTGTCTCCAAACTTCCAATCTGCAAAAAATACCGCGATGCAAAATGCAAAAATGGTTATAGGTAAAAAAGCAGGTGATTATCATTTTAAAACAAAAATCGATAATACATTGGTGAAAAAAGAAAATGGAGTTTTCAAATATCTAATCATTCTTTATCCTGAAATGGACGAGGTTAAATTTGGTCAAGACGCCGCTCTTGCTGTAAATCCAGGTGACATTTATTTTAGTTAAACTATTTATTTTATATGAAATTATTAGACCTCATAAATGAACATTACAATAGTGATACATTATATCCTAAAGACAAAATTTTGAGGTTACTTGAGAAAGCACCTAAGCATTTAAAAGAGTTAGGTAAGAAACTCCCCAATATTGAATGCGAGAACGATTTAGGTCAAAAAACAATTTGTACACGTATACCTGAAGTCCTATACATTTACTTTACAGGTGGGTATTAATTAAAATGTTTTATTAAACTTAAAAATTGAAGTATTTATATATTAAAATAGATTAAATGATAAGTGCAGCTAATTCTCTTACCGGTTCAACACAAGTATTAACTGGTTTAACATACATAAATAACGTAATTACCGCAGCAACGGCAAATGGCCAATTTGAAGTAACAATTGATGGTATCTATATGGACGATAATGCTGCTTCAGTGTTATATAATACATATGGTTATACTGTAACTAAAAGAACTTACGATATGGGTTTATACCCAAGTTACGTAATTAACTGGGCACCAGCTCCAACAACCACACCAACACCTAGCGTTACCGCAACAAGTACTCTTACTCCAACTCCAACACCTACAACATTTTATGGTGTAACTGTGAATTATTATTGTTATAATATATCACAAACAGATTTGAATAATGCAACAGGTAACTCAGGTCCATATGCAAACTATAATGGTGTTTTATTTGCAATTGTTAGAGATAATGGTGCGCATCAAGTACAATCAGCTACATTTAATACAGCAGGATTTTATACAAATGGATTAACATCCGCTCTTAATATTGGCGATCCACAATTTGGTTATTACCAAAATAATGTATTCATAACAGATGGTTTAAGTAGTGTTCAAATTAATAATGGTAACATACCTTGTATACCACCAACCGCAACACCAACACCTACTGTTACTCCTACAAAAACAAATACACCGACACCAACACCAAGTGTTACACCTACTTTAACACCAACACAGACAACCACATCCACACCAACTCCAACTCCGAGTGTTACACCTACTTTAACACCGACTCATACAAATACACCTACTCCAACCCCTACTGTACCACCAATTGTTTATCAATCATATGATTACCAAGTTAGTGGAACAGATTTAGCTTTGGCGACAGGTAATACAGGAATTTATTCTGGATACAATGGAGCGGTAGTTGCTATTGTAACAAATGGTTATAACTGTTCGAATAAAACTGTTCGTACATTCACATATCCTTATACTTCAGCAGGACAATATTTGGAGTGGTTAATTTCACCTGTAACTAATGTACCGGTATTTGGTTATTATCGAAATAATGTATTGGTTACAACGGGATTAGTTTCTACACAAACAATCAATCCTGCTGTACCTTGTTAAACTTAATTAAAAAATAAAAGTATTTATATAAAAACAAAAAAATGGCTAAAAAACTTAAAATAACTGAAGATCAATTAAAAAGATTGATTGCTAAACAGAAAATGATTTCAGAACAACCTGGTGATGCATCAGTTAATTTCGATATAAGTAACGATTCTCAATTCACAACTAAAAATATGAATGAACACGAAGGTGAAGAAAAACACTATATGTTCTTCAATAGTTTAGAAGAAATAAAAAGAAAAGCAGAGTTACTTTTGAATAAAATCGATCACGAAATGATGGATAAATTATTGGATGAGCACGATTGGGCTGCTGCTCATATTACTACTGCAGAAAATGATTTATCACAAGTTTTTGATTTCTTTATGAATAAAGCAAAAGGTAATCACGTTGATAGCGATATTGAAGACAATCCGCACGATAAAGGAATGGATAACGAAGATAAAGAGGACGATGAAGAAGAAGATATGATGAATAAAAACATCAAAGGACACGAAGATGAAGATAAAGAAGAGGATGAAGATAAAGAAGAGGATGACAAAGAATTAAATGAAAGCATCAAGAAAATAAAAGCAAACTTCCAAAGATTTTTATAAAAAACTTCGAAAAAAAGAAAAACCTACCAGAAATGGTGGGTTTTTTTATTATATTTATATTATATGAAAATATTGATATCCGAATCGCAATTTAAAAACTTAATTAAGGAATATAACGATGGTGGAGCTGATTATATTAAATGCGACCATTGTTATGGATTGGGTGAAATGGAAGATGAAAAAATGTGTGATAAATGTGATGGTACGGGTAAAATGTCACCTAATGCTCACGACTTAGCTTCAGGGACCGATAGATTTTTAGCATCACCTGGCGCGGACACATTTGCAGGTTGTTCACCTCCCGATGGTCCAAATACAAGTTTAACTGAAAAAGTTGAAGGAGATAAAGTTATATGTGATAAATGTGGTTGGTCTTGGAATATTTCTGATGGTGGAGAAGATCCTTATACTTGTCATAAATGCGGTAATAAACACGCTGAATTAGAAGAAAATATTAATCCTAACGGAAGAAAAACATTAAATTTTTTTGATTTAGTCAGTAAACGTATTATTTGGATTACTGAACCACACACTAATGGTGAAAGAGATAAACCAAATTGGGAACATGACACAAATGTTATAACTCTATGGAATGTTGAACATCCTGAACCGGGTCAAGAATGGGTTAGACAAGCAATACACTTCCCAAAAAACAATTCAGTTAAGTGGTGGAATGATGTGGGGCAATTTCAATTATCTGATGATAAGTACAATCAAATATTAAGAAGTATAGAAATATATAATAAGAGAAACGAAAAGGATAAAGACGCTAAATTCATTACCTGTAGAAATTGTAGACATAAGTTCACACAAACCACACACAAGAAAAAGAAATCATTACCTATTTGTCCAACTTGTGGTACTCACAATAAAGAATATAAATAAAAAAAGGGACTCTCGCCCCAATTTTTAAAACCTTGTGATATTATTTATTAGAATTTTGTTCCGCAGTGTGGACAGAATTTATGGTTATCTTTCTTTCTTTTTGCACCACACTCTGTGCAATAAGTTACCAAATCTTCCTTAACCAATGGTTTAATCGATTGAGGTAATATTTTCCAAGTATCCGTTCTTGATGGATAACTACTAAATGACGAATAATCATATGTAAACGATTGGTCAGAATTAGACCCCTTTTCAATTCTACCAGTTTCAAGGCTTCTCATAGATGTAGGTTCATTATATAAACCTTTATTTTTAATATCCCTCAAAATTGAATTAGTGTCAATACCACTCGTATAAGTAGTATTGGTATTACTGAAAAACGCATTAGTGCCTGTTGTTGTAAACGTACCATAAGTTGGTATTGTGGTATTCGTATTATGTGTTGTGTAAGTGTATGGTGTAACATTATTAACATTCCAAGATGGATTGTTGATGGTTAATGAATAACCACTTCCATACAAGGTCCTAGTTGGTAGAATATCTTCATTATAAAACTTAACAACTACATCACCATTTTTTTGAATGGCTTGTTTTGTTTGTTTATCATTCCCATCAATAGAATAAGTTTCGAACAAAAATTTCTTAGCTTCATCCATATAACGTTCAAGAAATACTCTTTCGCCAGGACGAATAATAATACCTGAACCAATGGAATTACCATTTAATTCAATTTTTGCTAATACTTTATTTTGATTGGGATTATAAAGTTCGATTTCGAACTCATCACCGTTTTTAAGATATACGGTGTCATTAAACTGTTTTAATCTTTGTTTACTTTTTGTAATAAAAGATTGAGGCACAGACGCCTGCAATGTGTAATTACTCATTTCCTTATATTTTTGTTTGTATTTGAACTCCAATTTGTTGGTATCAATTCCAACTCGAATGTCTCAGGGACACTTGGACTTCAATCACAAGGTTTGATATAAGTATATAAAAAAATTAAAAATAGTAAATAGAATTTGGAATATTCCAAAAAACCTTTTACATTTGTGGTATGAAAAAAATATTAATATTTCTTTTTGTTGGATTGTGTTCATTCGCACCAACACACAAAAAAAAACATAAACACAAGAAAATCAAACATATAACACATAAAGTTATTGTTGATACTGTTGTTGTCCATAAAAAAGATACGGTATATATACCCTACAATAAAGTAAATTACCATTGGCTATATTATGAGATTTGTCAACAAGGTATAAAATACCCTGACATAGTATTTGCCCAAGGGGTTTTAGAATCCGGCCATTTTACCTCAGATAAATTCAGAGATGGTAACAATTTATTTGGAATGAAACTTTCTAAGTATCGAAAAACCACAGCAATCGGTGAAAAATACGGACACGCTGCATATGAAAGTTGGTTTGAATCAGTACAAGATTATAAACTTTGGCAAAATACGATACCCAAAAAATACCTTAAAAATAGATTTACTTATCTTTATTTTGTTGAGAGTAGATATTGTGAATGTACGGGATATAAAGTTCAATTAGTTGATATTATCAAAAGATTTAAAAAATATTTTAATCCACACCAAAAATAAAACTATGAAAAAGTTTATTACAATGTTCCTGATTTTATCATTTTTAAATGGGCTTTCACAACCCCCTGTTAAAAATTCTAAAACATATCAATGGGATGGAAAAACATTAACAAAAAAACAAATGGACGATACCTTAAAAGTTTATTTTTTTAAATTTTGTGATTCTTTGAAGAAATCACATAAATAATTCTATTTTTTTAGAATAAAATTATCAGAGTTCTTGGGGTCTCTCAGATACGGAGGTCCCAAAAGGGGAACAATATCAGGTGCTTTACTCAACCAGTACTCTTTGAATGCATTATCATTCATATCAACAGTTGTTCCTGCATAATAATCACCCCTCTGTTCAGTTGAGGAGAAAAATACCCATAATCTCGGATCATTTTTTATTTTTAACCAATCAGCAAGAGTTTTAGGAAAATAAAATGCTCCGACACCTCCAGCTGCATCCCCTCTAACGTTGATAACAAAACCTTTATTTGGATTTGGGGTCGGTTGAGGTGTTGGCGTTGGCGTTGGCGTTGGTTGTGTTGTTAAAACAATTGTAGCTTTTACAAATTGTTCAGCAAAATATTTTGGATCATTTTTATTGTTACCTCTCACATATGGAGTCTTGCCAATTATAGGAGCACTCACTTCTATTATAGGCGATATATTCAAACTCTTTTGTAAAATTGGTTGTAAATACGCTTTTAAAATCTCACCTCTCTTAGCTGCTAACGAACCAGGTTGTTGAAATGGTGCTTGATTTATTACTTGAGATTCTCCAGGTGTAATTACTACTTTGAAATCTTTAAGTTTTTTATCTTTAATAAAATCAACTATTTGTAATACTTTATTATTTATGTCTCCTTGTTTTGAAGTATCTAATTGAAATTGTCCACTTTGGAAGTTGGTTCCAAAATCCACTGTTAAACCGCCATTGTTATTTTGAGTAGGGGCCGCTTGTTCACTTATTACTTTATTAATAATTCTTTTAAATTGAGATTCTGTTAATCTTATTATTTTTTTAGACATTTAAACACTTTTTATATAAATATCAAAAAAGATGAAAAAATAAAGTTTAGTCCATTTAAATGTATTTATAAATAAAACAACATTTATGGACATTTCAAAATTAAAAGGACACGTTCCTGATTCCGTTTTAGCTCAAATACCAGAAGCGATTGACAAATTTGAACTTAATACACCGTTGAGACTTTCTCACTTTTTAGCACAATGTGCACACGAAAGTGGCGATTTCAAAGCAGTTCAAGAAAATTTAAATTACTCTGCAAAAGGTTTAGCAGGTACTTTTCACAAGTATTTCTTAACAGAAGAAGCGGCAGTACCTTACGAAAGACAAAAAGAAAAAATAGCGAATAAAGTTTACGCTAGTAGAATGGGTAATGGTGATGAAGCAAGTGGTGATGGTTGGAAATATCACGGTCGTGGTTTTATCCAATTAACAGGTAAGGATAATTATAAAGCATTCACAGCAGTTATTGGTGAGGATTGTGTGGCATCACCTGATTTAGTTGCTACAAAATACCCTTTAGCATCTGCAGGATGGTTTTTCAATAAAAACGGATTACATAAAATTGCAGATGGTGGAGCCACAGACGCAGTTGTTACTTCTATTACAAAACACGTTAACGGAGGAACTTTAGGTCTTGATGATCGTATCAAACATTTCAAAAATTACTATTCTTTATTAGCATAAAAAAAGGGGATTAATTCCCCTTTTCTATTTTTATTGATTTATAAAATTCATTTTTAATGATTCTATTTCAGTTAGAATTACTTTAACTTTTTCTTCTAACATAATAAGTTTCATCAAATTATTTGCGGTAACCGCTTCTTCACCGATATTTTCTAATAACTTATTTTTTAAAGCTATGTTGTTTTTTTCCTTTTTTCTAAGGAAATATTTTCTTGAATTCTCTTTTGTACAATTGATACAATAATTGCTGAAACCATCAAAGATTAAACGATTTTTATAAAAATGGTCATTATCTAATGGTTTGTCACATTTACACCCTGAACATTTTTTTGTAGTCATTTCTTGCATATGTTTATTTTGAAATGCAAATATATGACAAAAGGAGTGAAATAAAACTAATTTTTTAAAAAATATTAAGCTGTTTTTGCAACACTGAACGCAATAACATCACCGGCTTTCAAATTTCTTGGGTTATTTTGTAATAAGTCATTGGCCCACAATATGTTATAAGTACCATTACCCCCTAAATTTCTTACTATTGAATCAACCGTTTCCCCTTGTCTAACTAAATGTAATTTATAAGTTTTATCTTGATCTAAAACGGCTAATTTTTTATTTGAGAATGCATATTTTCCACCCATTTGTGGTTTTACTGTTCTCATTTGTGTAGAAACAGGTTCATTTGCATAAACATTATTAAATGATTTTTCAGCACTAGTTGTTTGTTCAACTAATTGATTATCAATTATTTTTTTTATTTGGGATTCTGTGAAAATATATCTCATATTAAGGTCTTGTTGTTTTTTTCTTATTTAATTTATCGTTCTCGCTTGTAAGATATTCAACCGTTACTTTAAGTTCAGCAACTTGACGAGTCAAATCTAAAATCATTTGTCTCATTTGGTCTTTTTCTTTACCTGCGGCATCTAATAATGCTTCTAATTTGGATATTCTATCTTTACAATCGTGTCTGATGAAGTCCTCATCGCGTTCCTTATGCATAGCTCTTTTCTCATAAAATCTCCAAGCGCTTGCTGAACCTAGTACACCAATAGCGGTACCTAAAACTGCGTAAATTGAATTTATATCCATATGTTTATATAAATATAAAATATTTTTCAATTTTTTCCATTTTTCAACTATTCCTGCTGAAATAAATTTTAGTGTGACAAATAGTCACATTAAAATAACATATTTTACTCTGTTTCAATTTATTTATGTAGATATGAGAAATCCTTTAAAAAACATTACTTTTCTTGGTAACATGGATTTTTTTCCGTATATTTCATCAAATAAACATTTTAAACAAAAAAACATGAGAAAAACAATGGGAAAATTATTCCTTATGTTAGCAGTTTTCTTAAGCGCTAGCATCGGAGTATTTGCACAAGAGACCACCTCAGAAATTCAAGGTAAAGTCTCGGACGACAAAGCAGGTTTGGCAGGTGTAGTTGTTACAGCTATCCACCAACCAACAGGAACCAAGTATGTTACAACAACCCGTAAGGACGGTCGTTACAACATTTCTGCAGTTAGAATCGGTGGACCTTATTCCATCACAACTACTTACGTAGGTTATAAGACTGAGAAACAAGATGGGGTGTTTCTTACCTTAGGTCAAGCTTACGAAGGTAATTTTAGTGTTAAACCAATTATTAAAGATTTGGGTTCAGTAACGGTTATCACTAATAAGCAAAATAAGGTTTTCAATAACAACCACACAGGTAGTCAAGAAATTATTACGAAAGATCAGTTGGAAAAATTACCAACAATTAATCGTTCTATTCAAGATTTTACAAAGTTAGAACCTACAGCGAATGGTTCATCATTTGGTGGTAGAAGTAGCCAATACAACAATATTACAGTTGATGGTGCTAATTTCAACAATGGATTTGGTTTATCTGCAACATTAGGTGGACAAGCTAACGCACAACCAATTTCATTAGATGCGATTGAACAAATTCAGGTTAACGTTTCTCCTTATGATGTTAAACAAGGTGGATTCACAGGTGCAGGAATCAACACAGTGACTAAGAGTGGTACAAATAAACTTCAGGGTAGTGTATATGAATACACAAGAGGTACAAACACTCAAGGTTATAATGTTGGTAATGTAACTGTAACTAAATCGCCATTTGATTTTTATCAAAAAGGGGCTACTTTAGGTGGACCAATTATTAAGAACAAATTGTTCTTCTTTGGTAGCTATGAAGAGGTACAACAAACTTCTCCAGCATACACTATGGTAGCTAGTACAGCATCTAATCCCGCTTCTGCAGGTTTAGTTTCACAAGTAAATGCTGATACTTTAAATGTTTTGAAAGAATTTTTAAAGACTAAGTTTGGTTATGATCCAGGTAACTATCAAAACTATTCATTCGTTACTGCAAGTAAAAAAGCAACAATAAAAATCGATTGGAATATTAATAGTAAGAATACTTTTACTTTAAAGTATAACTACTTACGTTCTTATTCAGAACAGCCTCAATCTACGTCAAGAACTGGTAGCGGATTCGTTAAAGGACCTGCTTATCAAAACTTCACTTATGGTTTACCATTTGATGGTAGTAAGTACTTAATCAATAATAATTTTGATATTTGGATTGGTGAATTGAATACACGTTTCAATAGTAGTTTATCTAATAAATTACAAGTTGGTTATACAAGAGAAAGAGATCCTCGTTCTCCGGGTGTTCCAGGTGCATCTCCATTACCAATGGTTGATATCTTGAATGGTACAGGTAATACTTACGGTACTCAAGTTGCAACTTCATTCGGTTATGAAACATATACCTATAATAACTTAATTAATTCTGATGTATATCAAGTATCTGATGTTGTTAGTTATTATAAAGGAGCTCACGAATTCACTTTCGGAACCCAAAACTATTATAGAAAATACACAGACGCTTTCGCACCTAACTATGCAGGTGGATATCAGTTCCCATCATTCCAAGCGTTTTATACCGCAGCAAACGGTGGACCGGCAGTGGATAAGTACTTCCAAGAATGGTCAAACATCCCTGGTGGACCTTTCCCATTCTATTCTGCAAGTTCAACTGAATTGAGTGCATTTGTACAAGATAAAGTTAAAGCAACTCATAACTTCACTTTAACTTATGGTTTACGTTATGATAAAACTATCTATCAACAAATCTTCTTAGATAACCCTTATTTCGACGCTTTACAATTTGCTAATGGTCAATCATACAACATCGGTAAAGCTCCGGGTAATGCTTCTGTATTATCTCCAAGATTAGGTTTTAACTGGGATATCTTGAACGATAGAACTTTACAATTACGTGGTGGTTATGGTATTTTCCAAGGACCTCCTCCATTTGTATGGTTAGCTAACCAACCAGGTAATAATGGTGTATTAATTGCAAGTGGTAACTATACAAACGTTCCATTTACACAAAATGCAATCACAACTCCACCAGCAGGTGTGAATACAACTCCACCAACTACAACACAAAGTGCAACTAGTTATGGTGCGGCTGTTACAACACCTAATTTCAAATATCCAACAGTATCTAAAATGAGTGTTGCTTTGGATAAGAAATTTAACAATGGTTGGGTTGTAACTTTAGAATATTCATACTCTAAAGACATTAACGCAGTTTATTTTTCTAACTTGAATTTGAATGAGTCAAATGCTTATGCAATGGATGGTGCAGACAATAGATTACGTTATTTAACGGTTACAAATAGTAACAAATATTATTATGGTTCAACTCAAGCAAATCCGAATTTGAGTTCCGCTATTTTAATGAGTAATATTAATAAAGGATATGCGGCAACTACAACCCTAAGAGTTCAGAAAAACTATAAGGATGGATTCTTTAGTTTAGCATATTCTTATATGGAAGCATATAATGTGGCTACAGGTGGTTCAACAGCTTCTTCTTTATGGAGCGGTAGACCAGTTGGTAACGCTGACCCTAATGCTCCAAATTTATCATATGCTGATTACTACTTACCTCATAGAATTATTGGTTATTTATCTCAAGATATCTCTAAGAGCAAATATCACACTACTTCAATTGGTATTATATATGAAGGTGCTGCTTCAGGTGTAGGTTCTTACACTTATGGTGGTGACTTAAATGGTGATGGTAATTCAGGTAATGATTTGATGTATGTTCCAAGAAATGCATCTGAAATCAACTTGGTAAAAGTTGGTTCAGGTGGTTTAGGTACAGGTACATCATCGGATCCAAGAACTCCTGCTCAAATTTGGAATCAATTGAATAACTTTATTTCGCAGGACGCATATTTGAACTCACACAGAGGTCAATATGTTCAAGCGAATTCTGTTGTATTCCCTTGGTTTAACAAGTTTGATGTTAACTTTAAACAAGATTTCTATTATGTAACTAAGAAAAATGTTAAGAACACAATTCGTGTTACTGCAGATATCTTAAACGTAGGAAACTTATTGAATCAAAATTGGGGTACATTTAAACAACAAACTACTTCAACTCCTCTAACATTTGAAGGTATGAATGGTACTAAACCATCATTCTCTTTCCCTTATTTAGATGCAGCAAACCAAGTTCCGTTGGTTAATAGTTACACTAATAATAACTCAATCATCTCAAGATGGCAGTTACAAA
>Ga0214164_1000692_pt1 | contig 21432 bp, 20 predicted proteins | sample TroBogepilimnion_13_FD_153003 | JGI IMG/M metagenome (GOLD analysis project Ga0214164, IMG submission 153003) | Freshwater microbial communities from Trout Bog Lake, WI - Practice 03JUN2009 epilimnion v4 | ecosystem: Environmental > Aquatic > Freshwater > Lake > Epilimnion/Euphotic zone ...
CCGTTCTCGCAGTGCCGCTGCATGCGTACATGCAATGTCTTAATACCACGTAATACAAGGAAGCAATCCTGCGGGCCGGGCACTGCACCGCAACTGTTTTGTATAAAACGAAGGCGCTCTTCAAGCCCCGCATCATTCATTACCAATGCGCCATGCACCACATCACTGTGGCCTCCAAGGTATTTGGTGGCAGAGTGCAGCACTATATCGGCACCAAGGTCCAGCGGTGTCTGCAGATAAGGTGATGCAAATGTATTATCGCAAACAAGGATCAGGTTATGAGCTTTGCAAATAGCTGCCGAGGCTGCAATATCAATTACATTCAGCAACGGATTGGTAGGTGTTTCAATCCATACCATCTTCGTGTTGGCGCTGATGTAGCCGGTAATGTTATTGGCATCCTGCATGCCAATGAAATGAAATTTTATCCCGTAGTTGGCAAAAACTTTTGTCATTACCCGATAAGTGCCGCCATAAAGATCGTTCGACACAATTACCTCATCTCCGGGAGCCAGCAGCTTAATAACCGCATCTGTTGCCGCCATACCGCTACCGAAACAAAGGCCAAATTTTCCGTTCTCAATTGCTGCAAGCGCGTTCTGCAGCACATTACGGGTGGGATTTTGGGTGCGGGCATATTCATAACCCTTATGATCGCCGGGCCCTGCCTGCACATATGTGGAAGTCTGGTAGATAGGTGTCATTATAGCCCCGGTAGTAGGGTCGGGATGCACACCGGCATGTATCAGTTTGGTATTGAGCTTGTAATTTTTATCAGACATGAGTTATTGTATTTCTGGCCCAAAGGTAAAAGGAAAACGGCTTTATTCTTTTTGGAAACCAAAATTAGTCAGATTTACTCCGCGCCTGAATTCAATAGCCAGCCAAATCCAACCGGAATGCAATAGTATCAAGACCTCAATCTCATCTGATTGCAGGAACTTTATATTATGGCCTTTACCGAATCGAAGAAGCTATGTATGATATATATTTACTGCCTTAAATTATGCCTGCTTCTTTGGTGGTAAAGCAAAGGCTGTAGCCTCATGTTCAAAACAGCCATTGTGGGAGCCATCGCAGAATGGTTTGTTTTTAGATTGACCGCAACGGCATAGTCCTATGGTATTTCTACCTGCCAGATCATAAGCTGTGCCGCTCCTGTCTACAATTTCAAAATCACCTTCTATTTTTATTGAACCGTTATTATTGATAGTTACTTTAGTACTCGCCATTGTTAAAGCTATTTTGCGGCAATACTACAACTGTTTTATGAATTTTGGCCAGGTTATCGGATATTCTCCACTTTATCTCCTTTAACCGGTGAATAGTCCTTTTGCCTGGTACCATTCACTATTATATTCTCAAAATAACATTTTGCACCGGTAGCAATATTCATATCCTCCACATTCTCGATATGGAAATGCAGATGCGGCCCAGTTGAGTTGCCCGAATTACCACAATAGCCCAGCACTTGCCCCTGCTTCACTTGCTCCCCTTCTTTTACCTTTACAGAATGATTTTTGAAATGGGCCAGCAGTATAAATTCATTATTTGGTGTTTTCAGCATCACCGAATTTCCCGGCACAAACATCGGGTTCTTTTCTCCGGGTATATTGTCTTTTACCCCATCTACCGCCTGAACCACTTCGGCATCGCAGGGAGCTAGCAAGGGCTGTCCGAATGCATAATAATCTTCGTTGGTTTTACCATTGGTTCTGTATGTTTTCCCCTCATCATTCATAATTACTATATCGAAAGCACCCTTTTGTGCCGCTACATCTATGTGATGATTCTGAGCCCTGGTATCACCACCCCATGCAATATTCCAGGCCCCGTTAAACGGCAATCTGAGCCTTGTGGAATTTCTGACCAGCACAGGCAGGTTGCCGGGCTCAAACTGCTTAATGGTTAATCCGGCAATTTTATCATCCTTGTCCAGTATGAAATTCAAGCCTCTAATGCCTTCTTCGAAAGTTAATTTATAGGTAGCGGTTCTACCACTTTTATGGCTATAGGCCGATTGTTCAATATTCCCGCACATCTTCCTCACTCCTGAAAAGAATTCAATTGTTTTTTCAAGCGGAAGCGCAGTTTGCATAGACTTCGAAAATAGCTGGCAGATGCTGTCGTACTGAGCATGATTGTATAACTCAACCAATCGTGCCGCAGCCAGATCATAATTTGCTTCAGCAGATTGTGCGCAAGATATCATAGCATAATTGAACAGGAAAGTGGCGAGTATCAGCAGTTTTTTCATGACTGAATTTTATTGAAGTGTCAGCAATAATTCCCATCTAATTTTATATACAAATGTAATTTAAATACGAAATGCAGAATAAAGACACTAAAGAACATAAATCACCCTCAAAATCACCACATTGTTGAACTCGTTTACGCCATACTGGCTATATCGGGGCGGTATTCTGTCCCAGGTGCGTATGGGTTGCGAAGACAGTTCATAACGTGCGCTTGCCAGCCAGCGCTTATCGAGCCGCAAAGAAACACCGAGCACATATTCATAATCGTCTTTATTGAAATAGTTATAAGCCGGATATATGGGTACCGGCACATCAGCCTCTGCCCATTCTTTGCTTTTTACAAGCCGGGAATAAGAAAACCCACATTCAAAATCACAGGGATAAAGTATTAAATGGGCTACCAATGGAATTTCAACGTAATTGAGGTTCAGGTAGTATTTATCAATGTAAGTACCCACGTATACTGACTCCTCTGTGTTGCCACCCCTTGCACCTTTATTCACATACAGCATCTCCAGGCTTAAACCGAAAAACCGGCTGGTCTTTACATAGACCATCCCCCCGGCCTGAATGCCTATTTTATGATAACCACTATAACTATCACCACCCACTTTGCTTATAGCCGATCCGAAAGTGAGCCTGCCCTCAAATAATCGCTGTTTACCAAAATCATCGTCCTGGGCAAAACACGTTCCGGCAACCTGAAGGCCACATAGAAAAACATAAAGGAGCAGATATTTTAACTGCATAAAATGACCATCCCATATCCGGGAAATTGCTTACTTATTATATTCAGTCATTGCCTTACCCAGCCCCTGAGTGGCAAAGCACTCTATGGCATCTACGCATTTAAGCAGCATGTTTTTCACAATTGGCAGTTCCGATGGCTTCCATTTGCCCAGCACAAACTGCACCTGCATACCCTTAGGGTAATCGCTGCCTATACCGAATCTCAGTCGCTGGTATTTCTCAGTGAGTAGGGTTTGCTCAATGCTTTTCAACCCGTTATGACCAGCACTGCCACCTGAACCCCTTAGCCGGATAGTACCCAGCGGCAACGCCAGTTCATCCACCAGCACGAGCATTTGTTCCATGGGTATTTTTTCCTTGTCCATCCAGTACTTTACTGCCTTGCCACTAAGGTTCATAAAGGTGGTTGGTTTTACTACAACAAAAGTTTTACCTTTCCATTTCACTTCAGCCACATACGCATGCCGGTCAAGAGTATAGGTTCCGCCATGCTTTATTACAAAAGTATCGGCCACATCAAAGCCTATGTTATGGCGGGTAGCATCATATTCCATACCAATGTTACCGAGGCCGACTATCAGGAATTTCATGTGTGCGAAGATACAGTTTATCAAAAAGACATTCTTCTTCCCCACCACGGTAATAGTAAGTGAGAGAAAACAATGGATTTGCCCGCAAATTGAGGCTATTAACCGCTATTTGTTCATAAACGGCCCAGGCGCCGATTTATTTTGCGATACTAGAAATTTAAGGATTGCAAAGTAAGCATGGTATAATAGGTGTAATTGTCATGAACACCCGGATTGGCCGAAGTCCAGCTTGTATACCATTGCAATTCCTGGATAAGCCCTTTGGAAGAATAGTATTGAACCATGCCATACTGATCACTTCCCCTGTCTTCGGTAACAGATAGTTTTATGCAATCGAAACTACCAGCCGGCGTGGTTACTCTAACATAATCGGTCCATTGCCTTGTACCGTAATTATAGGACCATGTAGTATTCATTGCGACCGGCAATTTGATCAACGCCTCTGTGCTGTCAAGAACATAGTTGCTATCAATATTGCCGCCGGCAGTGATACGGTGCAGGCCGTCAGCTAAATTTGCATATAAAAAACTGTCGCTTAAATATATAGAATTATAGGTAAAAAATGCCGACTGGGAAGGAACAGATAATCCATACATTCTGAATCCATTGATCAAAGTATCAGAAACAACACCAACTGTCAGAAAACCGGAATCAGGGGTTGAAATACTCAGGGATGCAGTTCCTGAGCTTACAGACATTGTCGTTTGGGTTATTATTCTATATACCCACTGGTTGCCGATTTTTAAAGGGAAACTATCTAAAGTAATCGCTGTTCCAGGCACATCAGCTGGCAGACTAATGAGCGCAGGAGATACCGGGGTTGAATGGGTTTTCTTGCACGAAGCAAACCCGATTAAAATCAGGCTAATTACAATAATCAGATTCTGTTTCATATGGTCTATTTTATTTGGTAAACAAGCTTACTCCAGCGCATGCAGTGCGATCCTGTTACCCTCCGAATCCAGTATCAATGCCCAATAGCCCAGGTCGAATGTTGCTGCAACTATGGTCTTATTCTGCAGCAGTTTCCCTCCGGCAGGTATTACTCTGTCTATTACCTTTTGTATACGGGGTTCGCAATTCAGGTATATCAGCGGGCCATGAGTAGATGGTGTGTAATATTCAGGGTCATAAACTATCGAGCCGCCGCGGCCATCCTCCTCCCTGTCCCACTCAAAATAACCTATCCGGGTATTGCCCCAGGTCTGTTCCTTCATTGAAAAATCAAAAAGTGTTTCGTAAAATTTCTTTGCCCTGTCAAAATCGTTCACGGGAATCTCAAACCAATTGATAGCACTCTTCTTAGCCATAGATAATTCTGTTTTCGGTACTAATTTACTAACAAAAACAATGCCAGAATATTTATTGCAGAGATTAGTAATCAATGTAGTGTAAATAGGGTGCTGAAAACCGGGTTAAGAAACAAGCTGCCAGTCCATTCAGAAGTTACAGGCTATTCCGATCTGTCTGCCATTTTCGTAAAGGCCAAAACGTACCGGATGATCATTTTCATATTTATTGCCGATATGTAATAATTCAAGACCAATAGCTATTCCGCCAACGCAGGCAATCCAGTAATCCAGCAAAAGAGATTGTTGTTTAGAACTCAAAGACGATTCATTTCCTGAGGAAGATAAAAACGCGCCAGTTATTAAAAAAGTACCGGTAATAATTTCTCCTGCTCTAAATGTGGCACAATGAAGTTTTTTACCAGTTACAGACTTGTGTTTTTTGTTGGTGGCTTCCCAATCCACAGGCAGAAAAGCATCAGTGAGATGTATGTTGATTAACTCAATTTCAGGTTTGGCCGCAAATTTTTCACTCCGGTCACCCATTATAGTATTCTGGGTTATTGCGTCCATTTTTATATTGCAGTTTTGCCCAAACAATACAAAAGAGCTGATGAGAAACAGTAAAGTGAGAGTGCTAAAGATGCGCATAGGAGTAAATTTATGCAAAAAATAAAGAAAATACATTGCCTACAAGAACGGAATCCGGCTACTTTTATTTTCTGTTTAATTCCTGATTTCAATCATGAAAACAATAACTTATCTTCAATATGCAATAACGGAATACTGACTAAAGACATCTTCCGTTTTTTGCCCATCCTGTTTCTAATCCGTACCTTTGCGCCACAAAATTCAAAAATTATGACTTTGGAAGCAGAAACAATGTCCTTAAAAAAAGAAAACGGCATTATGTCTTACGATATTAAAACAGTAACCATTATTGGTTCGGGAACAATGGGAAATGGGATCAGCCACGTGTTTGCACAATGTGGTTTTGCCGTTCACATGATGGATATTAACCAGGTTGCACTCAACAAAGCACTGGCCACCATCGGTAAAAATATGGATCGCCAGGTAACCAAGGGAACCCTGAGCGAGGAAGCAAAAAATGAGGCCATGGGCCGCATAAGCACGTATACCGATATGGCTGAAGCAGTAGCTGATGCCGACCTGGTAGTAGAAGCAGCCACCGAAAATATAGAACTGAAACTGAACATTTTCCGCCAGCTCGATGAGCATTCGCCTGCTCATTGCATCCTTGCATCCAATACCTCATCTATTTCGCTTACCCGCATTGCCTCGGTTACCAAGCGCCCGGGAAAAGTAATAGGTATGCACTTCATGAACCCTGTGCCTGTTATGAGGCTGGTGGAAATCATCAATGGCTATGGCACCGACAGGGAAGTTACACAAACCATCGTTAAGCTATCCGAAGAACTGGGCAAAGTGCCTTGTGTGGTTAATGACTACCCCGGTTTTATATCAAACCGAATCCTGATGCCGCTGATCAATGAAGCCGTTCTTGCCCTGCAGGAAGGCGTAGCCGGTATTGAAGAGATTGACACCATTATGAAGCTGGGTATGGCGCACCCTATGGGCCCGTTGCAGCTTGCAGATTTCATTGGCCTGGATACCTGCTACTCCATTATGCACGTACTGCATATGGGTTTTGGCAACCAGAAATACGCACCCGCTACCTTGCTCGCCAATATGGTTCAGGCAGGCTACCTGGGTGTAAAATCGGGTGAAGGTTTTTATAAATACACCCCCGGAAGCAAAGAACTGGTTGTGAGCGACCGATTCGTAAGCCGCAAATGGGATTAATAATTTACGAACAATAGTAGTTTAAATCAAATTGAAGCAGGGTTGGTGGTATACCAGCCCTGTTTTTTTGTGTAGTTATGATGGCAATATAATAATCAGGGTAAAATTGAAAATTGCGGTCTACGCGTAAGTCCGGTGAGCCTTTTTCGGGTTGGTGTTATTGAAGAAATTACCACAATATAAAAGGCACCTGAAAAGGCGCCCTTTACGGAAATCTAAAAATCGGGCATTTCCATTTCCATTAAATTTCCATCAAACACACACCATGCAGGAAATGCAAAAAGTATAGTTCAAAAACCGTGCCTGAATTACCGGATTTCAAAAATTTAACATAAGGAGGAGCAAAATGAATTAAAACCGCCACCTTATACCCACCGTTTCGGGGAAGTAAAGCAGGTAAAAATGATTGTTTTCACTGCCATAATGCTGATCATCGGTCTTGATTGATGCATAGCGCATAGCCAGGTCGAGGTTAATACCCAGTCTTGGCATGATATAGTAGGTCATGCCCATCTGTATGCCATAAGTGAATCCTTTACCATTACCATAATCGTATTTCGACATATAGCTGAAAGAAGAGTCTGGAGCTGTACCGTAACGGCTGTATCCCAGTGAACCGTCGTTAACTGTCTGCATCAAGCCAAACTGTGCACCGAAATAAATATTTGCCTTATTATACGTATTGTACCTGGTGTATAATGGAATCACATAATTCAATGCAACTGATTCATTGAATGCATGCCTGGCTTCCAGGAAAGTTATTTCGCGGGGTTGCAATGACTGTCCGTAAAGATCATTAAGGTCCCAGGTGCCATAACTTACCCACTTCCTTGATCCAAGATCCAGATTTATCATCCAGTGCGGATTAAAGTAGTAGTCGAGCTTTACCGAAAAATCAGGTACGGTATTGGTACGGGTACCCTGGTAATTGGTAGCAGGGCCAAGCGGCCTGGTATAGCCGGCTGTACCATAATTGACACCCACTTCCCAAAGATAATCGGGAGGCAGATTTTGCGCAAACACACCACCCGCGAAGGCCAGAAAAGTAGCCGCGGTGAGTAAAAATGCCTTCATATTGTTAGCAATTTTTAGAAATTAGTTTCAAATCTAAGTAAATTTTGGCTTGAAAGGAAGTAATTGATAAAAATACCCCGGAAAATGTGGAAGTTACAGGTATATCCGCTCAAAACGTCAATTTGTTTTTCTCACAGCATATTCGGCACAATTATATATTAGAACATGATTTGCAATGAAGAAATAATTTAGCCGCCCAGGAATTATTGAGCTTATAGCAGTTATTTTGAACTCATCGCAGATGTTCCTTGGTTGATTTTATAGTACATTTGCACTAAATACAGATTATGACTGCCCGATATTATTTTTTTTTACTTCTGTTAACTTTCAGTACTGCCTTTTCTCCAATATTTGCCCAAAGCAAAGCCGACAAAAAGGTAGCCACTCAGTTGCGGGCAGATATTACTTACCTGGCTTCCGACAGCCTGGAGGGCAGACGGACCAGCACGGAGGGCGAAAGGAAAGCAGGCGATTATATTGTGGCAAGGTATAAAACAATAAAAATCAGCCCGTATAAGAGTGATTACAAATTGCCGTTTCATTTTGTATATGGTAAAGAAATTGCCGCAGGTACACAAATCCGGATAGGCAGTTCAACCCTGCAACTGAAAGATGATGGCTTCCCGCTTCCTTTCAGCGCCTCAAATCATGCAACCGGCGATGTAATGCCCGATATACTGGAGCAGGGCAATATATGGCTGGTGCCGCTTTACACCAACCAGGATCAGAGCACAGATCCCCATTTTGAGGCTGAGAAATTTATGTATGAAAAGGCAAAGGAAGAAGCAAAGAAGGGCGCTTCGGGTGTTGTCTTTTACGATAATTTCGGGGGGAGTTTTCCTCCGGCGTTCGACCGGCATTCGGAGTACGAACCACTCGATGTTCCGGTGATATACCTGAGCAACACTACTTATCAGAAATACTTCTCCGCTGCCACTACTGATAAGGGGCCTGTAAACATTGATCTGAATATTACCATCAATAAAGCTGAACGGACTGGCACTAACATAGCTGCCTATATTGACAATAAAGCCCCCTACACCGTTATACTCGGCGCGCATTACGACCACCTGGGATATGGCGAAGACGGCAACAGCCTTTATGCCAATGCTGTAAAAGAGCATAAAATACACCACGGAGCTGATGATAACGGCAGTGGCACTGCGGCGCTGATGGAAATGGCCAGGGCCATAAAAAAGAATAAAAAACTGAAGCATTTCAACTATTTGTTTGTTCACTTTTCGGGTGAGGAACTTGGGCTTTACGGGTCCAAGGCGTTTGTAAAAGAGCAGGGCATAGACAGCGCCCATTTTGCATTTATGATCAATATGGATATGGTAGGGAGGCTTAACGACAGCACGCACTCCCTCACTCTTGGTGGTGTGGGTACTTCACCAGCATGGAATGATGTGGTAGATATGGCAGGCGATGATTTTAAACTGAATATAGACAGCTCAGGCGTTGGCCCATCCGACCATACCAGCTTTTATTATGCCAATATGCCTGTACTGTTTTTCTTTACCGGCTCCCACAAAGACTATCATAAACCATCGGATGTGGCAGATGCCATCAACTACCCTGGTGAAGTTGCGATCATAAAATACATAGAGCGGGTTGTGGCTAAGATGGACAAAGAAAATAAGAAACCTGAATTTACTGCCACCAAACAAAAATCCACCGGCAAATCTTCCTTCAAAGTAACCCTCGGTATCATGCCCGACTATACATTTGAATCAGGCGGTGTGCGCATAGATGGCGTAAGTGATAACCGTCCTGCCATAAAAGCCGGACTGAAACAGGGCGACATCATCACAAAGCTTGGCGATATAAAAATCAATGGCATGCAGAGCTACATGGAAGCGCTCAGCAAATTCAAGCCCGGAGATAAAACAAAAGTAGTATTTACCCGCGATGGTAAGGAAATGACATTGCCGATTGAGTTGAGTAAATAGGTTTTAAATTTTGAGAACAGGAAACCTTATTCCGATTCCTTTTCATCCACCTTGCTGCCTATATTAAACAATTTATAAGCCAGTTGCTTACCCGCTTCATCTGCCTTCTGCCAGGCAAATGATTGCTTTTGCACTATGTAATTACCTGTCTGGTCCAGTACATAAAAGGTGATATCTTTATTCTTGCCGGTATGCGAAAAATCCACATAAGCTTCAGGGGCCGGTACGCTCCGGTCTGTTGTCCAGCGGATATTACAGGCCCTCAGACGTTTTTCAACATCTTTGTCTATTTCTCCGCTCACATGCAGATTCATATTCATTGCCATACCAGTAAATGGAACCAGCTGAGGGTATAAAGTATACATTCTGTAAAGCCAGAGGTCATGTTTGCTGTTATCTTTAAGTTCTTTGGCACATTCCGCTTCGGCCTGGTATACCCTGGCTATGAATAGCTTTTCATAATCAACATCTGTACTGGGATCAGTGAGCAATTTATCCAACATAGGTTTTGCTTCTTTATACTTGCCCTGCTGCATCTTGAGCCTGGCCACAAACAGCTCATAATACTTACGAATGTAGGCCCTGCTGTCAGTCTCTGCCTCTTTCTGAAATCGCTTGATGAAGTATTCCGTACTGAAATCATGCAGCAGGTACCAGACTTCATCCCACGATACGGTACTCTCTGTAGAGAACAATTTGTAGATCACCCTGTCGCGCTCCGGGTTAAGGGCAAACTGGTTGATGATAAGCAGTTGCTGCAGGTAGGTTTCACTCAGTTTGCCGGTCATATCCACCAAAACTGCCGGGTTATACCACCAGTTGGCATGTTCAAATTTCTGCATCTCCCAGGTCTGCTCTTTGTTGATCAGTTTGAGCAGCTGCACACTGAAATCATACTGGCTCTGGCCCAGTGTAGTGCCTATATGCAGTTCTTTGAAATCGGCAGCTTTGTCGGCATACCTGTCCGATTCACTGATCTGGCCATCGTAGGTCATACAGCGGGCCAGGGCTATATTATACCATCCGTAACCGGGGGTTGAACCGGCGGCATTAATCATATTTTTGCTCATGCTGGCCCCTGCCGCCGGCTTTGCTTTGTAGATATCTATTATCGATGAATAGTAAGCCCACTCCTGCAGGCGTTTATCTCCTGCGTCCTGCATGGAGGCCAGTTTATATTCCGATTCTGCAGTCCGGAAATCACCGCATATACCTTTGAAGTTCGCGAAGTTATTATGAGGCAACCTGCCTGCCTTGCGCATCAGTTCAAAATAATAAGCCGCCGAATCAATCTGGAAAGAATAGCTGTACAATATGTTGCGGTAGTGATAAACCCCTATCCTTTCCCTGTCGGCATTGCCATGCAGGTAAGGCACATTGGCGCCCAGCTGCTCATTGAGCGCACTGTTTTTATCAATGGTCATCATTGATGTATCCAGGTACCTTTGAGCCAGTTTTTCATTTTCCTCAATAGAGTTTTTGAGGAAAGAATATTTCGAAGTAGTATAAAATCGGTTACGATGCACAGTCCAGGCCAGGTGATTCCAGGAATCCATATAATACGATGCCTGAAATTTCCACTTCAGCGTTCGGCGCAGTAATTTATACACTTTATCGGGCTGGTCTGTGTTGGCATAGCAGTTCATCAGGTAGTAGGCTATCATGGTATAGTCGGGCACAAGTATCCTGATGGGGTAAAACGTCATAATATCCCCTGTTCTGGTAGCAAGGGCTTTGGCATAATCATGCTCCATCAGGTCGAGTGCGCGCTCCAGCGGCACTGCGGCATTGCGGTATCCCAGGTAGTCGGCCGAATGGTTGTATTTATAAGCCCCTTCAAACATCCAGCCAACATAATAAGTACTATCTATGCGCTTAAACTCCCTTGACCGCGGCAATGCATCCTCCCCGTTCACATCCTCAATCATCCGCTTAGCATCAATATCAAAATAGCGTTGCTGCATTTTATTTGCCGGATGAGGTGGCATCAGTTGCGGCGGCAATTGGGGCATAACCGGAGGTGTGCGCGGGGCTGCCACTTTAGCCTTCTGAGCATAGCTGACTCCAGCGCAGAGGGTAAGCGCCAGAAAACAACTGAGAAATATTAATAGCCTTATTTTCATGATCACAAATGCCTTCAATTATTTACTATTCCCGGACTGGTAAAATATCCTCTTCCATTATAATCAAACTTCCGTTTAATTATATAGCTTCAACTTGGCAAGCCGCTCTGTTTCTTTACTTATAATTCCGTCCAGCGCTTTCAGCTTGCCATCTTTGTTGCGGTATACCAGCCTGTGCTCCAGCACTGCCCTGGCAATGTCTTTTACATCGTCTTCAATAATGTAAGTACGGCCTTTTACCAGCGCGTAAGCCCGCAAACATTTCAGGAAGGCGATTCCACTGCGTGTAGATGCACCCAGAGTGATATCCTGGTGCTCACGTGTTTGCCTTACAATGTTACTTACCGACTTCAGTATCTCTTCATGCACAAAAACCTCGCCTGCCTGTGCCTGCAAAGAAAGAATGTCCTGCATACTCAACACCTGCTGCAGGTCCACAAGGTTTTTGGCAATGTTCAGGTAGTCGCGGTAGATGTCCAGCTCTGTAACTTCATCTACATACCCAAATTGTATCTTCATGTAGAAACGATCGAGCTGGGCTGCGGGCAGAGGGTAAGTACCTTCCATCTCTATCGGGTTCTGGGTGGCAATGGTGAAAAACAGCCGCTCCAGCAACAAAGTTGTATCGCCCACTGTAATCTGCTGCTCGGCCATAGCCTCCAGCAGCGCACTCTGCACTTTTGGCGAGGCGCGGTTTATTTCATCTGCCAGCAGCACATTGCAGAACAACGGCCCTTTTTTGAAAACAAATTCCTTATTTCGGTCGTCAAAAATATGCGTGCCTATCAGGTCCATAGGCAGCAGGTCGGGAGTGAACTGAATGCGCTTAAAAACCACATGCTCGCCTTCCCTGCTCCCGCTTATGCATTGCGCCAGTGAGCGGGCCAGCACCGTTTTCCCCGTTCCCGGGTTATCTTCCATCAATATATGGCCACCGGCCAGCAGACAGGTAACCACCATTTCAATTTGCTTGCGCTTACCGCGAATTACCTTTTCTATATTGTCCACCAGGTGCCCTATAGCAGCGGTGGCATCCAGACTAACCGGTTCTGAAACAGGATCGATCATAATTATTTTATTTCTTTATACAATTTTACACCATTAAAGTATACCAAAGTAATGGTGGCATGTAATTTTTTGTGAAAACAATCCGGAAATCATAAATGCCGGATAGAAATTATGTGTTATTTATCATTTGGTCAATTCCAAAAACCCTATTATTTCATTAATTTAGCCTCCATATTATGATATACAGAAGTAAAGCGCCATTACGCATTGGCCTGGCCGGTGGCGGCACAGATGTAAGCCCCTACTGCGACCTCTATGGCGGGGCCATACTCAATGCTACCATTTCCCTCTATGCTTATGCTACAATTGAGCCCCTGGCACTGCCTGAAATTATTATAGAGGCTGTAGACAGGGGAGAAACAGTAAGCTATGACAGTAACGATACACTTCCCATTGATGGCCAGCTTGACCTGGCTTGCGGAGCTTATAATTATATTGTTCAAAAATATGGCCCTGTGCCTTCCGGCTTTAAATTATCAACTATTGTCGATGCTCCCGCCGGATCGGGATTGGGCAGTTCATCTACCCTTATGGTAGCTATCATAGGTGTTTTTGCCGAATGGCTCAACCTGCCCCTGGGCGAATATGATATTGCACAGATGGCCTACGATGTGGAGCGGGTGGAACTAGCTATGGCCGGCGGCAAGCAGGACCAGTATGCAGCAACCTTCGGTGGTGTCAACTTCATGGAGTTTTACCATGATAATAAAGTCATTGTAAATCCCCTCCGCATCAAGCAGGAGTACTTGTTTGAACTGGAGAATAACCTCTTACTTTACTTTACTGCCACCAGCAGATTGTCTTCTACAATCATTGAAGCGCAAAGCCAGAATGTAAAGGATAAAAACAAAGAATCCATTGAGGCCATGCATCACCTCAAAGAGCAGGCCCTGATGATGAAAGAAGCCCTGCTAAAAGGCAATATACACGACATAGGCAGCATACTCGATTTTGGCTTCCGGTATAAAAAGCAAATGGCCAAGGGCATTTCTAATTCTTCCATGGACGAAATTTATGAAACCGCCCTTAAAGCCGGAGCTACAGGCGGCAAGATATCGGGCGCTGGCGGTGGTGGTTTTATGATGTTCTACTGCCCCGGCAATACCCGCTACCAGGTTAAGAAAGCGCTCGATAACTTTGGCGGCGAATTCAGGGCTTATCAGTTCACAGAGCGGGGTTTGGTTACCTGGAGTATTTAAAACTGTTCAACGATGTTTGTGGCCTGGCAATGATACTATCATTTTGATTATTTTTACCTCCGCTGCTTTACCGCACTTTACAATATACTCATTATGCAGGGACCAGGGCTATCTATAATTGTTTGCACTTACAACCGCCAGAAGTTTATTTATAACTGCCTGCAATGCCTTTCGCTGCAAACCCTTGATAAGGCTTGTTTTGAAGTGGTTTTTGTGGATAATAACAGCACTGATAAATCTGCCGAGATCATTAAGGAGTATATTAGCACCCATCCAGATCTGCCATATCGCTATGTGTTTGAAGCCAGCAAAGGACTTGCTTTTGCCCGCAACCGGGGCATACAGGAGGCCAAGTATGATGTCGTTACCTTTATAGATGACGATGCTGAGGCAATACCTGAATTTGCCAAAACTATTTACGACTTTCTCTCCCTGCATCCTGAGGCGGCAGGAGCTGGCGGGCGGGTATTACCAAAATATTCGGAAGATGGTGAACCCCGCTGGATGAACAAATACCTGGCCGGCTATGTAGGTATTGCTGATCATGGCCAGCCCCCGCGCCGCTATGAAGGCAAAATGAAATACCCCGCCGGCTGCAACATGACCTACCGAAAAGATGTTCTTTTAAAATCCGGCGGATTTAATAACAAACTCACTTTCCGCAGCGACGATAAACAGATCTATTTTGCCATAAAGCCCATTAACGACATTGTTTATTATATACCTGATGCACTTGTTTATCACAACATTGACAATGAGCGGCTTCAGTTCAGCAGTTTTAAGAAACTCTTTCTCAAAACCGGCTCAGATGAGAGAATAAGGGTGCGCGAAGAAAAAGGAGGACTTGCAGTGCTTCGCAAAATGACTGAATACATTGTCAAGTTCGGTGCCTCATGGTTGCTATGGCTATTGTTTGCACTTAAGGGCCAGGAAATTAAGGGCCGTTATGTGGTCTTCTCCCAATGGTTCACACTCAAAGGCTTTTTTATGAAAAATGTGTTTGTAAGGTAGTAGCCATCTTGTCCTTTTAGTGCATCACACATGCCCCATCAGTTGTTCTGCACCCGCAGCAGTATCCTGCTTATAAAAGCGATCTCCTCCCGCTTCAGTGAGTGGGAGAGCGGCAGGCTCAGTATCCGGCTGGCTAAATCATCAGAAACAGGCGTATCGCCATTCTTCACATAATTCAGCCCTGAAAGGCTGGGATAAAAATACCTCCGGGGGTATATCCAGTTATCGTTCAGTTCTGCTATACTGCGTAGCAATAGTTCTTCCGTTTCAAATACTACCGGATAATAAGAATGGTTCCATACAGAATTGGCCTGTATTTTAGGCCGCTTCACCCTCAGCCCGGCCAGTTCTTTATCATACATTGCAGCCTGGTCTTTCCGGGATTGCTGAATAGCCTCAATATGCCTGAGGTTAGCCAGACCCATAGCCGCATGAAATTCTGAGTTTTTACCGTTGATGCCTACACCTGCAAAAGTCTCAGCAGTTTCATGCCCGAAATTCCTCATATATGCCATCTTTTTCAGAAGGTCGGCGTTATTGGTCATTACTGCCCCACCCTCTATTGTATGAAACAACTTGGTAGCATGAAAACTGGCCGTGCTTATATCTCCGTAGTTATACACGCTTTTGCCCTTGTACTGAGTGCCGAAACAATGGGCCGCATCATAAATCACTTTCAGGTTATGCTTGTCGGCTATCTTCTGTATGGCATCTATATCGCAGGGGTTGCCAAATACATGTGTGGCCAGTATGCCAGTTGTTTTATCAGTTATGGCCTGCTCTATTTTTGCCGGATCTATATTAAATGTATCTTTATCAATATCCGCGAAAACCGGTTCACATCCCTCCCAGGCAATAGCTGAAGTGGTAGCCACATAAGAAAACGGAGTTGTAATGATTTCTCCTGTCAGCCCCAGCGCCTTAATGGCTATCTGCAGCGCTATTGTGCCATTGCCCAAGTAAAGCAGGTGCTTCACATTCAGATACTCCTTGAGCCTTAGCTCCAGGTCATTCACCAGCGGCCCGTTATTTGTAAGCCAGTTCCTGTCCCAGATACCCCGCACATACGTTATGTATTCCTCAATCTCGGGCAGAAACGGCTTGGTAACATTGATCATGATTTATTCAGCATTAAAATCTTTAAAAAAAAGAGACCTCATATATTTAACACTATCAACTAATTTTGAGATTATCCTTTTAACTTAAGGGAAACCCCTTGATTATAGGTGATAGTTGTAATAATGTGGTAAAATTACAATAAAAAAGGATTGCCCTGCTTGCATGGCTTTGCAACAGGGAGAAGTAAGATGCAACGGTAAGTACACGCGGCTGTAATGGAATTTTTCCGGATATATTGTCTAATAAGATCATGCTATGTTTTATTAATTATTAAAACTTATCAACTGCTTGCCATCATATTTATAAATCCCCAGATTCCATGTACCCAACCATATTTCACCCGATCTAGTTTTAAGAATAAAGTTAACATGGTCGTCATTCATGCCTTCCTCCTCTCTGAAATTGGTGAAATTGACATTGCCAGCATTATGCGCGCCTGTGGCATAATAGCAAATACCGCCATCGCCACCAAACCACAATTTACCAGTTTTATCTTCGTTTAAAGAAGTAATAACGTCGTTACTGAATGGATGATTGCTGCACAAACCATCTTTTACAGTGTAGTGCGCTATTGAAGATCCACCCTTAGCATAAGGATTGTACCTGAATACACCATTTCCGGCAAGGGTTGAATCGGCGTATGTGCCAAACCAGAAATTTCCTTTGCTGTCTTCAAATATGGTGCTTATTATACTTTTATTCAGCTCTTCATTATCCATGCAGCGGATAAAATGCGCTCCATCATACTTATATACACCTCCTTTTTCTACTCCTCCGAACCACATATTACCATGCCTGTCTTTTAATGCAGTTCCAAATGACATGTTCGTACTTTCCTGTGTTATTTTTTTTAATGATGCTGTAATTTCCGAGTTGTGGGAGGCAAGGTCTTCGGGATTGCTTAGGTCATGATGGCAATTATTTAGAATGCAAGGATGCTCCAGCCGCTCCCTGTTAATTTTATAAGTCACATTGTAGCAGCAACCGCATGAAACGACACCTATCATAATATTGCCTTGCGGATCTTCGCACATGGCGGTTATACCAAAGTCATCAGGATCGCCTTTGCTCATTTGCATTTTTTCGGCCCTCAGATAATTACCGATGGCAGTGGATCTGGCATCGTCTGCAACCTTGTCAATATAATACAAATGATACCCAAACGTAAACCATATTATCCCCTTACTATCTTCCATCAGTTGATTTACTGGTTTTATTGATTCCCCGCCATACATATTATTTTTCAACGATTCCGAGAAATTGACATTGGGCCTGGAAACAGGAAGTTTTATACCGGTAAATGATGGATTACTCAGGCTCTTTGACTGTAAGATATTATAGCGGATAACACCTCCGGTTGCACCAAAATATATATTCCCGGCTTTGTCTTCTATAATTTTTGTCATGCCCTCAAAACTTATGCCATCAATAGTCTTGTAATTAGTAAACAGTTTGCCATTATATCTGTATAACCCGTCAGTAGTGCCAAACCAGATATCGCCGTTTTTGTCTTGTATACTGCAGTTCACCGAATGCTTATAAGGCCATGGTGTATTTTTTTCAGGATTCGTAATTTTGGATTTTCCTGCGGCATTGCCTGTATCTGCATTTGCTTCGGATACCTGTTTTACTTGTCCAAAACACAATAGAGTAAATGCAGAGAGTACTATAAATGAAATGACTTGCTTCATAAGTTACATTTTTATTCGGGTTAAATAATAAAGTTTGGTCAACACCTGCCCAGGAATGCCCATATACAGGCATTACTTTTTATAATCGGGGGAGCTTTTTTAGATCTGGGCTACCTTCATTGAGATCTGTTGATACTTATCTGTACTGCGGCCATACTATTCCCGCCGCAGGTGGGAACTGTTGGCGCATTTTCTGCTTTTGCGGAGAATAAAGAGTTGTTGGTTTTTGAAAATGCCGGATCATTAAGGTCAGGATTACCCTGTCTGTTTGCACCATTTGCAATACCACTTAAAATAGAATTGCAAATTATGTCCAGCCTGTTACCGTCCGTAAATTGCTTCATGCGCTCCCTATTCTTTATATTTCCTAAAACCATTACAAGGCTTGGAACTTTCGCATTCCTGAGCAGATAAATATCATCTCTGTCAGCCGGCACTATTTTCGGGATACTATTGTTATTAGGATTGTTCCGGCAATTTTCGCATGTTTCATCAGGCCCATGGTTGCAGGCGGCTGCAGCAGGTAACAGATTGCCTTGCTGCAAAGCAGTGAAAATGGCAGTACTGTAGCTGTTGCTTTGAGCTGCATAGGTACTCTGTGCAGATACATAGATATCAAAATCTCCCTTAGCTTTTTCTGTGCCGGGTTCGTTATTGAGGTGCAGTGATAAAAACAGATCAGGGTTTAGCTTATTTGCCTGCTCTGCACGCCGGGCCAGAGATATGTTTCTGTCATCAACCCTGGTAAGTTGGATATCTATATTCCATGATGATGATAATTCTTTTAACCTGCTGGCTAGTTTCAGACTGATATCCTTTTCAGTCAGACCATCAGATTGAGATCCGGCATCTGTTCCTCCATGCGCAGGGTCTACCAGCACTACTATTTTTCTTTTTGCTGGTTCCGGCACATTATTTGCATCTTGTTTTGTGCTGCAGGAAAAAGCCAATACAACTATTGCTATCAGGGGTAAAACCATAAACCTTCTGAATACCACAAATGATGGTTCGGCTATATTCTGGAGCATAGCTAATCTTCGTTTTATAGTAGATGAGAAAAAATGATGTTGAGGAACCAGATGACTTCCATTGTTGTAAGATTTAAGCACCATCATTGCAAAAACACGGGTGTCCCGATCTTTTACAGCATGCTCATCAGCAATAAATTCATGCACCAGATTCAGCTCCTTCTGAATAATCCAGAAAAAAGGGTTGAACCAGAAAAAGCAGGTTACTAATTGACAAAACAGTTTATCATAGGTATGCCTTTGCAAAATATGCGTAGCTTCATGTCTGAATATTAACTGACCTATTTCGCCATCCAGTTGAATTGAATTATTCCAGAACAAATAATTGAAAAAGGCGAAAGGCGCTTTGGGCAGATTGGTTTGAACAACATTTATTTCACCAAAGTGAGTAATAGGAAATTGTCTGCATAATCGCCTTATAATAATTATCCTTATTGCCAATTTTACCAATAATATTAGGCTCAAAGCAGCCATAATCATCAATAGTATTATTTGCCAGTTTGTTTGAGCAATCCTGGCCACTGGTGTTGCTGCTACCCCAGGGGCCGGGCTGATCTCCTGTTGAATAAATAGTGATACCGGTGTAAGCCGCTCTGATACAACCGGTGAAAAATCAATGAAACGGAAGTGGAGGAAAGGAATAAGAATACTGAGCAGCAACGATGAAAGCAAGAAGAAACGATTGTAATGATGCAGCCGATAACCGCGCAAACCAAGCATGTACCAGGCAGCAAGCACTCCGCTTACTACCATGCTTTTAAAAATAAAAATGCTGAGTGTTTCCATACAATTGCTTTTATTTTTTCTTCAACTGTTTTAACAATAATTCCAGATCCTCAACCGAAAGCTTTTTTTCGTCAACCAGAAACGAAACAACATTACTGAATGAACCTTCAAAATACCCTTTAGCAACATTGACAAGAGACATTTTTGAATAGTCGTACTTAGAAACCGCAGGATGGTACCGGTGATATCTGCCAACAAGTTCGATGCGAACAAACTTTTTATCAACCAGCGTTTTCAATATAGTAGCAACCGTGTTTTTGTGTGGCTGTGGTTGTGGCATAGATTCCACTATTTCCATTAACAGGCCACTGTCCAGTTGCCATAATACTTTCATTACTTGTTCTTCTGCCCGTGTAAGTGGTTTCATTATAAACTATAATTGTAGTTCAAATGTAGAACTATATTTTTAGTTTACCAAATTTTTTTTAAAACATTTTCTATTGCTCTTAGATAAGATATGGTAAAGGAATTTGGCAAAGTTTGAGCAATTCGCTCAATATACCGGCTGTAAAACTGCTGGATAAAGAAGGTGTGGAAAATTTTATCAGTACATTGAACAGGGCGGGTTTTGCCTCTATTTTCCAAAGAAGGAAGAAGATAGGTCTGTCGCTGATACTGGGTGGGTGCGGGGTGCGGCTCGATGAGCTAACTGCGCTGTATGCTTCGTTTGCCAATGATGGCAGGTACTACCCTATCAGCTTCACCGTGCCGGATACTAATCTGCATCAATCAAAAGAAAAGCACCCTGCCGATTCCGGTATCAGTATTATGTCGCGCTCAGCCGATTATATGCTTACCCGCATCCTATCTGAACTGCATCGCCCCGACCTGCACAATGCATTCGATGAAGCGCAGGGCATACCGCATATAGCCTGGAAAACAGGCACCTCCTATTGCCGCAAAGATGCCTGGAGCATAGGGTATAATAAGCGATATACTATTGGCGTTTGGCTCTGTAACTTCTCCGGGGCTGGCGTGCAGGAACTGAGCGGGGCTAATACTGCCACTCCCCTATTGTTTAAACTCTTTAACACTATTGACCACAATGAAGCAAATGAATGGGTGGAACCGCCTAAGGAGATCGCCTTCCGCCTCGTATGTGCCGAGACAGGTAAAGTGCCAGACGATTTCTGCCACAACCAGGTTATGGATTACTACATACCCGGCGTGAGCAGCAATGAAAAATGCGACCATTATAAAGAGGTGTGGCTATCGGCCGATGAAAAGTATTGCTATTGCACCTCGTGCCTGCCACCAAATTTCTACATCACCAAACTGCTGCCCAATATTTCGCCCGAACTGGCCTCTTTTTATGATGCCGGGAATATGCCCTACACCAAATTGCCTCCCCACAACCCTGCATGCACCCGTGTATTCAAAGGGCAGGCCCCTGTTATCACCTCCCTCACCAATGGCATGACCTACCTGATAGAAAATAAAGAGCAACAGAAATTACTGCTCAGTTGCACAACGGCCAATAATGTGCATAAAGTGTACTGGTACATCAACGACCATTTTTATGCCGCTACAAAAGCCAATGGAAAAATGTTTTTCTCCGCGCCTGCTCAGAACTTTAAAATATCCTGCACGGATGATAAAGGTCGGAATACGAATATTGAGATTAAGGTGAAGTTTATCTAAAAATAAGTGCCTGGTTGTGCCACACCACA
>Ga0214164_1000693_pt1 | contig 21430 bp, 25 predicted proteins | sample TroBogepilimnion_13_FD_153003 | JGI IMG/M metagenome (GOLD analysis project Ga0214164, IMG submission 153003) | Freshwater microbial communities from Trout Bog Lake, WI - Practice 03JUN2009 epilimnion v4 | ecosystem: Environmental > Aquatic > Freshwater > Lake > Epilimnion/Euphotic zone ...
TTAACATCAACGATATCAATCTTATCCTTCAAGCACTTGGCAATGCGCCATACGCACAAGTGTTTGAGTTAGTGCAGAAAATTCGTGAACAGGCTCAAGTTCAAGTGCAGCCTATTCCTACTCCTGAGGAGACACATTAATGTCTAACACTTACACTTGGTCGTTCCCGACCCTCACCGCATATCCACAGTCTGAAGGCCAGACGGATGTAGTTTTTATAGTTCACTGGGTTCTTACCGGCACCGATGGCACTTATACCGGATCTGTTTATGGCACAGTTGGCCTGACCTATGTGGCTGGTTCGCCTTACACGCCGTATGCCCAGCTTACCGAAACTCAGGTTCAAGGCTGGACGACGACCACTCTTGGTGCAGAACAGGTTGCTGCTTTGGAAGCTAATATTGACGCACAGATTCAGCAACAGATTTCGCCAACAAGCGTTAATCTACCACCGCCTTGGGGCGCATGATGGCCCATAGCTAAGAGAGAGCATAATCATGGAAGATTCTCGCCTAGCAATTGGTGGGCTTTTAGCTAGGGTTGACAGGCTAGAAAGCGATATGCTTGAGATAAAAAAAGACCAGAAAGAGATGCTTCGCATATTACATAATGCTGAAGGGTCTTGGAAAGCAATGGTCGCTATAGGAGGAGTAGGAGTAATGATCGGCGGAGCCTTAGCAGGAATCGTTGGTTTTTGGTCTAACATTAAAGACCTTTTTATTAAATAAGGAGAGTAAAATGAAAAATATCGAATTTACGTTTACCATCGAAGAAGTTAACTTAGTCTTTGACGCACTTCTTGATAAGCCAGCTCGGGCAACCCGCGCTTTAATTAACCGCATTGAAGCTGAAGCTATCGAGCAATTGAAAGTTCAGGAAACTGATTCTGAAGATGCTAAAGAGGGTAATGAATAATGGATTTTGGAAAATGGGGCGGGTTGATTGAGAATATCGCACCAACCATTGCTACTGCTCTTGGTGGTCCTTTGGCTGGTATGGCTACCCGTGCCATTTCTAGTGCATTATTTGGGCATCAAGATGGGTCTGTTGATGAAATTCAATCTGCCCTTTTGACTGCAACTCCAGATCAACTTTCTGCAATTAAAAAGATTGATGCGGACTTCAAAGTCCAAATGAAACAATTGGACATTAATCTTGAGCAGATTGCTGAACAGGATCGGGATAGCGCCCGTCATATGCAAATTGAAACCCGGGATTGGATTCCCCGGGTTTTAGCAGTTTTGATTATTGGTGGGTTTGCTGTCATCACTGGATTAAAGATGGCTGGCTGGTCAACTATAAATGATCCATCGGTTTCGGAGCTTCTGACAACGCTTCGTGATGGTGTAATTCTTGTTTTGTCTTTCTTTTTTGGTTCATCTACCGGATCACAAAGGAAAGATGAAATGATTTACAAATCGACACCAATGCTATGAGTGACAACTTTGACCAATGTTTTAATATTGTCCTAAAGACCGAAGGTGGTTTTCAGGACGATCCGCATGATAAAGGAAACCGCCTAGCTGATAGTCGTCAGGGGTGTACCAATATGGGTGTAACCCAAGCAACTTGGGAAGCATGGGTTGGTCATCAAGTAACGCATGACGATATGAAGGCTTTGACCCCCGACGACATTAAACCATTGTATAAGAAAAACTTTTGGGCTTCTTGTCGCTGTAGCGAGCTTCCTGAAGGCTTGGATTATGCCTTGTATGATTTATCGGTAAATTCTGGTGTTGGTCGTGCTATTCGGTTTTTGCAAATGATCCTTGGAGTTACGGCTGATGGGGTTATGGGTGTCCAAACCATGCAAGCAGTTAAATCTGCTGATGACCGCGATCTGATTCGTAAGCTCTGCAACTACCGTCTTACCTTTTTGCAGGGACTGCCAGATTGGAATAGATATGGTATAACGTGGGGGAACCGAGTGGCATCGGTTGAGAAAACCGCAATTAGCATGACCGGATAGGTAAATGGCGACCTCTCAGACTGGAATGACCTTCAACGAGCTTCAAACCGACATCCAGAATTATCTGGAGCGAGGAGCTTCGGCTGCGGTTGATCCAATTGTCTATCAGCAAATACCCCGCCTTATTACTTTGGCTGAACGCCGCATTATTGCCGATCTGAAGATTGAAGGGTTTATTGTTGCGGTAACAACAAACCTTGAAGCTGGCGTATCTGTATATCCAAAGCCTGATCGTTGGCGCACAACCATTTCTCTTAACTTTGGTACTGGAACGGGAAATGCTACCCGTACTCCAATTTTTCCACGTAGTTATGAGTACGTTAGAAACTATTGGCCTGATGAGTCTCAAACGGGTCAACCCAAATTTTACGCTGATTATAACTACAACAATTGGATTATTTGTCCGACTCCGGATCAAAACTATCCAATTGAAATCCTGTATTACGAGCTTCCAGCGCTGCTCAACGATTCAAACCAAACCAACTGGATCACTGAGTACGCCCCACAATTGGTTCTTTATGGTGCGTTATTGGAAGCTACTCCATTCTTAAAGAATGATGAGCGTATCCCTGTTTGGAAACAATTTTACTCCGAGGCTGTCGCTGCGATCAATCAAGAAGATTTGAAGCGCATTGTTGACCGCAGCACAACCAGAACCGAGGCTTGATATGAGTTACACTGAAGTATTTGGCGGTTCTACTATTTACCCAAGTCAGGCTTCGTATTTTGCTGTTGATTTAAGCACCCAAGACGTTGTGCTTCAATGGCCGCTTGAGACTGTCCCTTCTACCAATGTTGCCGCCAGCATTATTGACGTTAACTGTACCGCCTCTGGACGTAGTGTGTTTTTGCCATCTGCTGCTTTGGCATCGCAAGGTCAAACGATCTTATTCAATAACGTGGGAACAACCACGTTCACCGTTCGGGATGCTGGTGGCAATACCATTATGTCGGTCGATTCTGGCCTTCTTTGGCAAGTTTATGTTACCGACAACACTTCAGCTAATGGTGCATGGCAAGTTCTTCAATATGGGGCTGGCGTATCTTCGGCCACAGCTGGAGCGTTGGCTGGATATGGCATCAAGGCAATTGCCTCAACGCTTAACCAATCACAAAGCGTTAGTTCATTTAACTTCAATTATACAACGGGAAGCACAGATCGCTCTAAACTTCTTGTCTGGACTGGTGGCATTGGAACTCTTACTCTTCCATTAGCAGCAAGCATTGGTAACGATTGGTTTATCAGCATTAGGAACCAAGGCACAGGCAATATTACTATTGATCCAGCGGGAAGTGATTTAATTGATGGTGGGTTAACCAAGGATATACCACCTACTAATTCATGCTTTATTGTTTGTGATGGAACCGGGTATTACACGATTGGGTATGGTCAGAATGTTAACTTTGCATTTAACTATACATCCATTGCTGTAGCTGGCACGGGAAACTATACGCTTTCAACTGCAGAACAAAACAAAATTGCCTATCGTTTTACAGGTGTATTGACAGGCAATCGCGTTATTATTGTTCCTCCAACAATTCAGCAATATTGGGTAGATAATTCTACAACTGGCGCGTTTTCTCTTACAATTACAACAGCATCTGGAACCGGATATGCTGTTACACAAAATTCACGCGCTATTCTTTATTGCGATGGAACCAATGTTGTAAACGCAGCAACTGCTGGTATTTCAACTCCAATATCAATTGCAAACGGTGGCACGGGGGCAACTACTGCTGGCGCTGCTTTAATTAATTTGGGCGGCGGTTCAACAGGTATCTCCGTATTCCAATCTACAACGACAACTCAAGCCTTGACTAATCTTGGCGGCACAGCAATTGGTCAGGCTCTTTTTACAACTCCAGCATCCATTGCAACCTTTAGCACTTTAGTTGGTGGTAGCGGATATGTAAGCAGCAATTATTATAATATCCCGCTCACTGGTGGTTCTGGTGCTGGGGTAACCGCAGATATGCTTGTATTTGGCGGGTCCGTTACGTTTATTGTTCTTAATAACCCCGGCATTGGGTATGGCGTTGGTGATATTCTTTCGGTAAATAATTCATACCTTGGTGGTACTGGTTCTGGGTTTAGTGTCATGGTAGCAACAATTACAGCTGCTGCTGCACGAGCTACGTTGGAGGTTTATTCAACGTCCCAAACTGATAGCATTGCTTTGGCTTATGCAGTGAGCCTTGGCTAATGGCTATTTCCCCACTTCACATTCAATCTAAACCCGGTATCAAACGCGATGGATCCGTGTTTGAAGGTGACTTTTATGTGGATGGGCAGTGGGTTCGGTTCCAGCGCGGGTTGCCTCGCAAGATAGGCGGATACCGCCATATCACTAGCGGTTTCAGCGGTTTATCTCGGGGTATGTATACATATCCATTAAATGGTTTGTTATACACTACATCTGGTAGTTCTGGTTTGCTGCAATCTATGACTATTGATTCAAGTGGTATTGGATCAGCGGTATACGACTGGACACCATCGGCCCTTGTTGCAAATGCCAACAATATGTGGTCGCTTGATGCTATCTTTGATACGGCAACGGCTGGCACAGCTTTAATTGCCCATGCTGCTACGAACCTTAATGACATTGCCAGCTCATCTAACTTCCAAATTTATGGTGGAGACATATCCGTCAATACAGCCTTGTTGCCGCTAGGTGGGACATCCCCATCGGTATCTGGTGGCATTATGGCACTTTCTCCGTACTTGGTAGCTTATGGCAACAATGGTTATGTTGCTTGGTCTGCTCCCGGCGATCCTACTGATTGGACAACGACATCGGGCGGCGGTGCAGCCTATGTAACGGCTCAGAAAATTGTTGCCGGTATTGTTACCCGTGGCGGTTCCACCAACTCACCATCTGCTCTACTATTCAGTTTAGACAGTGTAATTCTTATGTCGTTTATCGGCAGCACGGGAGCTGGCTCCAACCCAACATTTTCCTTCAATACTATTTCGGATATGTCGTCGATCTTATCGTCCCAGTCTGTCATTGAGTATGATGGCATTTATTATTGGTGCGGTTTGGATCGGTTCTTGTCATATAACGGCGTAGTCAGAGAAGTACCCAATAACCTCAATCTTAACTTCTTCTTTGACAACTTGAATTATTCCCAACGCCAAAAAGTATTTGCAACAAAGGTTCCCCGGTTTGGTGAAATTTGGTGGTGCTACCCATCTGGAAGCTCAACGGAGTGTGATCGTGCTATCATTTACAATGTTCGTGAACAAACTTGGTACGACACTGTTCTACCTAATGGTGGCCGGAGTAATGGTCAATTTGCTAGGGTATTTCAGTATCCGGTGATGATAGGCACAACTACTGACAATGCCGTATCTTCGCTTGGTACACTTGTCGGCGGTTCAACTTACACCAATGGCACATACTATAATGTAGCTACAATTAATTCATCGAGCATTAATGGGTCGGGAGCTACAGTCGATGTTACCGTTTCCGGGAATACTGTTACCAGCGTAACGCTTGTTTCGGGAGGAACTGGATATTCGGTTGGCGATGTCTTGACCGTATCTTCATTTTTGATTGGCGGGACAGGAACCGGATTTACCATTAATGTTGCAACATTAACTGGATATAGCCTTTGGCAGCATGAATATGGTGTCAATGAGTTAAACGGTTCGTTCATCAATCCAATTGAAAGTTACTTTGAAACGAGTGACATTTCGGTTGCCGCAGCTGAACAATCGCAAAACAAAAGCCTTCGCATTACCCTTATCGAACCCGACTTTGTGCAGTCTGGGCCAATGACGGTATCGGTTTCGGGTCGCTCTAATGCCCGTTCAGCTGAAATTACATCTGAAGAAATGATGTTCCCAGATGTTGCAAGCATTACATCTCCTCCTGAACAGGTAGTGTTTTTCAAAACCATTCGTCGTGAAATGCGGTTTAAGTTTCGCAGCAATGTGATTGATGGTGATTATCAGATGGGTCTTTGCTTGGCTCACGTTGAACCAGCGGACGGTACATTGCTGGGAGCCGTGCAGTCGTGATTGGTATTGACCCAAGAAACATGGAAGTAATGGAATGGGCAGACAAGATGACACCCGTTCTCAATACCTATGGTGATGTCGGGAAATTAGATAGTCCTGACAACTGGCAAAATTGGGCAACTGGTGTTATTCTTATCAATCAAAAATGGCAGAGCGTTGCACCAATTCCATATCAATACACAGATTGGCGTGATTGGGCCGAGAGATTTTTACAGGTAATACCATGATGGCACAGCAAAGTCTTAGTCCAGTAGTTCTTAACTTTTCTCCTCCGCGTCGGTTCGCGGAAGGCGGTTTGGCGCAGAAGGCTGATGAAGTTAAGGCGGCTGGTCGCAACGGCGATACTATGCTTGTCCATGTTAATCCTACAGAATATGCGTGGCTAAAAAAGAATTTTGGGGGCGGTATAAACCCAAAGACTAATCTTCCTGAATTTTCATTCTGGGATTATTTGCTTCCCATTGCTGCCAATGTCTTACTTCCCGGCGTAGGTGGAGCTATTGGAGATGCCATCGGTGGAGTTACTGGCGGAGCATTGTCATCTGGGATTACAGGTGCCTTAGGAAACGCTGCTGTTGGAGCTGGCATAAATGCCATTACAGGCGGAGATATCGGGGGCGGAGCATTAGCTGGCGGCTTAGGTCCAATGGTCCTTCAATCTTTGGGTGTGACTGGACAGGGGGGAATGTTATCCCAGATGGGCGGTAATCAAGGCCCAAGCTCTCTTAATGCTGCCGAAGGCAGTATGACCCCGGCAGCAAGAGCCACTTCATATGGTGGAGGCATTTCTGGTGTTACACAGTCTGGCGGATCTAATGTTATATCATCGCTTATGAAAGCAGCTCCCTTGATGTTGGCCGCTGCCGCTCTTGGTGGAAAAAGCAATGATTCTGGTGCAGCAAATGCAGCAGCGCAGGCTGCTCAATCCGAGATTAATGCTCAAAATGGTCAAAAGCTATCTAACGTCAATTTTAATCGCGTTCAAACACAGCCAATGGTTGACACAAACTATGGCTATGGTCCTGAGAAGTTATTTTTTAGCAACAATACACTCCCATTAGACCAAACAGATTCCAATACAGTGTCGCCATTAAAAGCTGCGCAGGGGACATATGTTAAAGGCGGTGGAACGGGTACATCCGATAGTATACCAGCCAAGTTATCAGATGGTGAGTACGTCATTGACGCACAGACCGTCTCAATGCTTGGGAATGGTTCATCAGATGCTGGAGCATCTAAGCTCGATAAAATGCGTGAAGAAATTAGAAAACAAAAAGGTGGCGCATTAGCTAAAGGCAAATTTGCACCGGATGCTAAGGCACCCCTCTCGTACATAAAGGGATTAAGGTAATGGGCGTTCTTGATTTTCTTTTCCAAGGCTCACCGCCTCCATCGACGACGAATTACGGAACGGCAACCACAGGTATTCCGCAATTCATGTCGGATTACACTCAAGGGTTGCTAAGTACAGCTAATGCCGTTGCTGCTGAACCTTATCAACCCTATAGCGGACCTCGTCTAGCTCAATTTACTGGAGCGCAAAACCAAGCATTTGCAAATACAGCAGCTGATGTTGGGCAATATCAGCCTGATATTAACAATGCGCTAAATTTAACAACGGAAGCTGGCAACGCTAATCCGCTAGGTACAGCGCAGTCTTATTTGAATAGTGCCGATCAAACGGCACCACAGGTCGTTAATAATTATATGAATCCGTATAACTCCGCTGTTACGGATCGTATTGGTCAATTGGCTGGGCGAAATCTTAGCGAAAACCTTATGCCATCGATCAACTCAAACTTTATTCGTGCTGGTCAGTTTGGCTCGGCTCCAATGCAGACGGCAGTGGGTAATGCGTTGCGCGATACGCAGGAAAGCGCATTGGCTCAACAAAATGCCGCTTTGAACACAGGCTATGGTCAGGCAATGACCGCAGCTCAGGCCGATCTTTCTCGTCAAGCAGCTCTTGGTCAAACTGCTGGAAATCTTGCTTCTCAAACAGCTGCAAACCAACTTGCTGCTGCAAACCAAATGGGCAATACTGCAAATCTAGGTCAGACTATGGATTTGCGCGATCAAGCAGCTTTGGAAGCCACTGGTCAAACACAGCAGACGCAAAATCAAAAGAATCTCGATACCGCCTATCAGGATTTCTTGACGCAAAAACAATACCCAGCTCAACAATTATCCATGATGAATTCGTTGATCCGTGGATTGCCGTATGGAACAGATTCAGCTACATCTACGACTGCCCCAGCATCCTCATATACCGCATCTCCTCTTTCGCAAATTGCAGGCGCTGCATCGCTCGGCAAATCGCTTGGTATTTATGCTAAGGGCGGTGTTGTTAAGACAGAAGAAATCAAACGTAACCCAAATCGTCGGTCTACACGCGGTCGCAAGGGGAAATAATTATGGCTGACAATACGACAGATTGGCAAGCTCAAGCGAACACCGCGAATGCAAATGCTGTTTCCGCGCTTCAAAATGCGGCTAATGCTAGTACGCCTAAAGGTATTTTAGGAAATATAGATCCTTTATGGCTGGGCGCTGCACAAGGCTTTCTTGCCCCAACTAAAACAGGTAGCTTTGGAGAGAGTGTTAGTAACGCTGCGGCTGATGTTCAGTCTCCTCTTTCGGCCATGCGTACTCAGCAAATGTCTGCCTTGGAAAAGATTGCAGCGATTCAGCAAGCCAACGCAAATATGAATATGCAAGCTCCTTATTATGCTGCTCGTGCAGATTTATATGGTTCAAAAGCTGATAATCTTGATAATTCCGGCGCTGGAATTGGGGTAGATTTTTCAACTCCCCTTAAAACAAAACAAACACTTGCGACTCAAGATAATCTTGAAAGACAACTAGCTGCTGCTATGGGTTCTGAAACGCCAGACTCGGTAGAAATCAATAGGCTTCAACAAATTGTTGCTACAAGAAAAAGGTTGATTGACCAAAAGATGGGAGTTCAAGCATCAACCCCTTCTCCAACAACGACACCCCCACCACCTCCACCGGCAACTCCCGGCCTTTGGGAAAGATTGTTTGGTACGAGTGCTTCTGCTCCTCCAGTAGCTCCGGATCAATCTCTTATGCCTGTTGGTGGGGCTGATACCGGCCCAACTATGGCCAATAGTGCTCCAAAAGTTCCGCAAGATCAACCAAATCAACCAGCTCAATCAAACCCAAATGCCAATTTAACGACCGGCTCTCAAAAAAGAATTCAAATTGGCAACGATACGGTTACTGCTACTTACGCGCCTGATGGAAAATGGTATGTTGTTAAGGACGGAAAACATTACCCGGTGGAATGATAATGGCAAAACTCGGTGCGGCTCTAAGCTACGATCCTTTCAAAGAACCTCCGATTGAAGAAGCAAAATTAGGCGCTCCGGTTGATTTTGATCCATTTCAGCAAGCTGGACCTCCTGATGAAAAGGAATTAAATTTTCCTCCGCTTCAAGGCGTTGCCGCGCCCGGAATTCCTTTACCTATTCCGCGCCCAGCGGATATTCCGCTTCCTGTTCCACGGCCAAGCAATTTAAATGAAGCTGCACCAACCCCAGCAGCGGTTCCTTTGACTGGCGTTGAAAGTATACCGGGCGTTTTAGATATTGAAAAACAAATGCGTTCCGTTCAAGGTGGCGCAACTACAGTTACAGCAGCTCATTTGCAAGATCTTAAAGACCGTATCGCTAACGGAGAACAGTTTCCTCCGGGAAGCGAAGGCGATATTATGAAGCGCATGGCGGCTGGTGAGCGCTTTGATCCTTTAACTGAGTTATCACTTAATACCAGCCTTATTCCTGATTATAAAAATACAGAAGCACAAGCCCTTGCTGGTAAAGAACAATTAGAAAATAAAATTAATGCACTTCCACCAACAGATTTTTCAAAAACAGTTCTAGAAGCCAGAAAATCAGGAAGTCTAACTGATTTAGCTAGTGGTGTTTATAACGGCATATTGAAAGATCCGCTTGGAGCATTAACAGATTTAACTGGAACAATGGTTTCAGGAGCACCACAAGCTGCTGCTACAATATTCGGTAAAGCAGCGGGTGGCGCTTTATTTGGTGGTGCTACTGAGTTTGCCAAATCAATTGTCGATGAAACAATTAAAAGAAGTCCAAATCCAGATGAGTTGAGCAAGCAATTATTGGTTGGTGATACGACTGAATACGATAAATTATATGCTCAGCACCAAAAAGAAATTGAATCACAAGCTAAGCAAGAAGCTCTTGTTTCTGGTACATTTGGAGGTGTGTTTGGGCTTATTCCCGGAGCAAAAACATTTTTAGGTGGCGTTGCTAAAAACCTTGGGGTGTATGCCCCATTAGGTACAGCTCAATCCGTTATTCAAAATGAAATTACAAAAGTTCCAGATATTGATTTGGATACTGGGAAGCCAAAAGTCGATGCAGGTGGAAATGTAATTTTAAAAGATTCTGAAGGGATGTCGCCTTCCGATATTGCTGTTGCCTACGGCATTGGCATCGCCTCTGGTATTCCATTTGAAGCTATGCACCTATTAAAAGGTAAAGAAAGCACCCCTACTCAAGGAACTAACACGCCTCCCGGTGGTGCTGAAACTCCCCCCGGTGGTGCTGAAACTCCTCCTCCTCCTCCTTCTGGTGGCCCCGGTGCTGGACCAGAGGCAGCTGCTCCTCCAAAAGAAGGCCGTGAAAGCACAGCTGAATACAATGCCGCATTCCCGGTCAACAATGATTCGGCGTTGATGTCGGGATTTGAAAATGACATTCTCTCAGGTCGCATGAGCCGAGAAGATGCGCTTGACCGTATTGCCAAGATGACGCCAGAGGAAGCTGCCCAAATGGCAGGGCTGTTCCGTCAGGTCGGTGGTAAGGATGTAGAGGGCTACAAGATCACGACCGCTGATGACGCATATTTGGAGAATAAACGTAAAGAATTTGGCACTCACCCCGAGGTTTCCACTGAAGCTCCCGGCGCTCAGCCCTCCCCTGAGGAGCCGGTTGAGGCGCAGGGGGCGGAGCCCCCTCCGTCCCCTGATGCCACTAAAACTCAAGCTCCAATAGATGAAAATCAAGCAAGCATTTTAAAGGGTACAGGTTGGGGAATTGATGACATTATGGAAATGTCTCCTTCAGAGCGTGTGGCTAAAGCTGCAAGTGCTGTGAAGAATAAATCTACGCCATCGCCTCTTACAGATGATGACCGTGCTGTATTGTATGGTAAGCCAGCTCCAGAAGCTGCTGCTCCACCAAAGCCAGAAGCTGCTGCTCCACCACCACCGCCACCTACACCAGAAGCGGCTTCTCCATCACAAAGGGCTGAAGATCTTATTAATAAAGGCGTTCCCCCTTTAGATGCAATGAAGGAAGCTGCTGCTGAGCCAGCCGCCCCTGCTGCTGAACCTATTGTTACACCTCCACCAGCTGCACAGGCTCCTACTCCTGCCATACTTGAAGGCAAGATTCCTGATCGCTCTATTTTAGAAGGTGCAAAGCCTCCAGCTTCTGAGGCTGCTCCAGCTCCTGAGGCTGCGCCAGCTCCTGAAGCTGCTGCCCCTAAGGAGGCTCCAGCTGTAGTTATCCCCAAGAAAAGAGCTGCACCTGTAAACTTTAAAGGTTTAGTTGGCTTTATTAAGTCGATTGGTGGCGTCAAGGACGAGCGCGGTGAGCTTCGTGCTCGCGATCTGCATCGTGTTCCCGGACTGGTAAGGCCAGATGGTCTTTCGATTGAGGACGCTGCAACCCGTGCAGTTGAGGAAGGCTTTTATCCAGAACATTACAATCAGGTAATGAATGGTGAAGGCGGTCACTACGGTCCAACATCTGAGTTTGTTGAGCAGTTTAAAAATGATCTGCGTAACAAAAAGCAAAAGCCGGTAGACGCAGAAGAGGCCGATAACGTCAATGATAGAAAGCTATCCGACGAAGAGCAGTTCCGTCTTGGATCGAATGAGCAGGACGTTCGTGATTTATTGAAAGATATGGATCACACGGCGAGCGATGAGCTTGTTAGGGATGCTGCTATCATTATGTTGCGTGACAACAAGGGCGCAGAAGAAGCGCTCCACGAAGCAGCAGCTGCCCATCTTGCTGACGCTCTTCCCGGTGAAGAGTCAACCATTCACGATATTGTTGGTGATGACTTCTGGAATACCGTTCATCAGCACCTGATTAACAAGGAAGAACCTAATGTTGAACCATCACCAAAGCAGGAAGCTGGGCCAGCTGGCAGAGAAACACGCCAACCTACCGAACAACCCACAGCAAAAGCAAAAGCTGAAAAACCTAGCGAGCCTATTCCGGAAATTGTCCCTAAAGAGTTTGAAGAAAAACTAAAAGATACAATGGTGACGGAAAATCCAGCTGCACCTATTGAGGAAGCTGGTGCTGAAGGCAAGCCGCAGACAGTAATCCCCGGCGCTGAAAAAATTCCTGATTCAGAATTGGCTCAACGTCGTGCTGACCAGCCGATGAGGGCTAAAGCTGAACAAAAAGAACCAGCTGGTTTATTTGGTGATTTAGGCCAAAAAGATTTATTGGATATTGCTAAGAATAAGCTTCCTGAGCCAGAAGCTCCAAAATACCCTAACTGGATTAAGGACGCGGCTAAAGAAATAAAAGGTAGTATTGTTATTTATCATGATAAGGCGTCAGAGACTGGTTTGCTTTCGGTCTTCAATGGCAATGATACTACTCCAATTTATGCCGCCGTTAAAAAAGCGGGTAATTCTGTAGAGGTTACCAGAAAAGATATTGATTCCATTGTATCTAATAAAGGCTTCACTCCAATTGAATTGCGTAATTTAAAGGCAGCGAAGAAAGAATTTCTTGTTAAAGATAAAGCTGCATATGATGCAGACCCAAATGGTCCATTTGTTGGTGGATCTCAGTTAGTCGTATCAAAAAGCATTAAACCTGAAATTGCTGGTGTCTTTACCCAATGGGCTAAGATGATGGGAATAGACGCCAAAATTTACCTTACTGCTCCTGAAGATGTCCCCACCAGCACTTTTCATGGTCCGTATAGAAGCATTTATGCTTCTGCTGCATCAGGTAACTCTCATACAGCACGGATAATGCCCGGTGTTCATTATATTACTATAAATTCTCATTCTCGCATCAGCAAAATGCTTGAGACATTAGCGCATGAGATGGGCCATGTTCTTGAAAAAGAATATTTTAAAAATCTTCCCAAGGCTACTCAGAATGCTATCAAGGCAGAACATACTAAATGGTTAGCCTCGACAAAGGGTATGACAGGTCGGGAATTTATCGATTCATTAAGAGCGCATACAACTGCTAAAATTACCCAGATAACTAACCCTGATGCTGTTATTAGAAGTTTGCCACCATATTGGGAAAAATTTCCAGAGTGGTTTGCTGACCAGACGGCTCGTTGGGCTAATTCAGAAGCTAAGCCTCAATCAGTAGTTGAGAAATTCTTTAAGCGGTTAGCTGAAGCGCTAAAGCAATTCTATGCTAGCATTGCTGGTTCTAAGTGGCTTCCTACAAAGACGATGCGTGATTTCTTAAATGAACGCGCTAATGCAGCTGACAATCCTGCTCAGGGAATGGATATGCAGTCTGAGTCAATCAAACCAGATGATATGGATTATTCTTTTAATTCATTTGATCCTGAAACGGTTGACGAAATAAATAAGGCTAATGAAGCAAATGGTATGAACAGGGGCACTAAAAAACCCGTTGCAAAATCATTTGAAGAGCCAAAAGAAGGAGTTTTTGGTAAAATTCGTCGGGATATTCAAGATGAATTTATTTATCAATACTCAGTTGAGAAGTCCATTGAGCAAAGCAAAGGCGCTCCATTACCAGACGAACTTGGCGTCTATATGATGACCAACCTAATGCCCGGCAAAGTCGCTGAGGGGATGACTGATATTCAAAACAAAGAAGCTGTTCCACTTTTTGATAAAATGAAAAAAATGGAAATTAGTCTTAGCGAACTTGGTGTCTACGCTTATGCTAAGGCTGCTATAAATAGAAATCAAATTATTGCTGCTCGCAATTTAAAAATGCCTGATGGCGGCTCTGGCTTGATGACCAAAACAGCCTTAGACATTATTAAAAAGGTTGAAAGCGGCAATAGGGCAAGCGAATTTAAGGAATTGCTAAAAGACGTTCACGATATTCGAGATCGGGATACGGCTCGTCGTGTTGAAGCTGGTTTGATATCTCAAGTCGATGCAGACGAACTTCAAAAGGCTGAGCCTGACCATGCTCCCTTATTTGGTTTTTCAGAGCGTGACGCTTCAGATGATATGACATTCAACATTTCAAATATGAATGTTGGCAAGGGCATAGGAATTACTCCATCCGAATGGAAAACGGCAACCGGAAGAACATCCATTGCCGATAACCCAGTTATCAATACCATCCTACGCGCTCAGGAAGGCATATATCGAATTGAAAAGAATTTTGTTGGCGAAACTCTTTATAAGTTAGCCAAGGAAAACCCAAATCCCGATCTTTGGGTAATTAATAAACCTATTATGAAAAAGATAATTGATGAAAATGGTTTCGTGGCGTGGAAGTTAGATACCATGATTACGCCAAACACCGTTGTTCTCAAGTCTGGTGGAAAACCAATCTTTATTCGCTTGAATAACGAGGCTTTGGCAGAATCGTTTAAGCGCTTAGGTATCAACAAACAAGGTGAAATGCTGAAGATGTGGAAGGGAGTAAATCAGTATTACTCTCAGCTTCAGACGGGTAAAAACCTAGATTTTATGAGCAAGAACGTTAGCCGAGACGTTGCTGATGCTTTTGTTTATTCGTTTATTAAAGATCCTAAAGTAGCAGCTCGATTTGTTATTAATTGGCTCCCAGCTATAACAATGACTATCCGCGTTGAAATGGGTATCGCCAGCAAAAAACAGTTGGAGCTTTACGATCAATGGCGTCATGCTGGTGGCAAGCTGAGTCATTATAATGGAGAAGAGCTAGAGCAGGTTGCCAACAGGTTACAAAAAATTGCTGGTTATGCAGACCCCGTAACATGGCGAACTCTTCCTGAAAAAGCGATTAAACCTCTTTGGAAATTGCTCAATGTTATCCCTAACATGATGGGTAAGCTCAATGAGCCTTTTGAACAAGCGACCCGCGTTGCTGTTTTTAAGTCAGCTGTCGATTCAGGCTATTCAGATGCTCAAGCAGCATTAATGGCACGGGATTCTACCGTTAACTTTAATCGGCGCGGTAGAGTTTCTGTTAGTGATTATAAATGGTTCTTTAACGCAGCTCTACAGCCTACCTTCATGTGGGGTAGAATGTTAAAGACCAAGCGCGGCGCAGCTGTGTTTACATCTTTGCTGGGCTTAGGTTTTGCCAATGCAATTCGTAATATGGCAATGTCAGATGATGACAAAATGCAAAAGGGCCGCAAAAACTATATGGCAATTCCTGAATGGGAAAAGCAAGGCAATATCATTATCAAGACTGGTCCGGGGCCAAAAGATTATTATAAAATCCCTATTGGATCTCAGCTCAATTTGCCATTCTACCTTGGTTCTCAATTTGCATTGGCGTTAACAGGCCAATCTACAGGTGCAGAAATAGCATCAAATGCTCTTTCTGGAGCGTTTTGGTCAGCTATGCCAATATCATCTGGTCCATTAGCTCAAATGCTATTGCCCTCGATTATTGGTCCAGCAGTCGATCTTTGGTATAACCAGAACTGGATGGGAAGCCCTATTCATCCTCCAGAGACAACTTGGAATAAGGGACTTGTTCAAGCTGAGCAAGAAAGTAAAAACACTGCTCCGATATACAGTGAATTTACGAAATGGCTCAACACATCAGCTGGTGGTAATTCCGCACAACCATCCGGAACATTTACGGATCTTTACCCAGATGATATTCAACATATAGCTGATTTCTTAGTTGGCGGCGCTGGCAGAAGTGTTGAAGGGGTATCCAAGTTTGTAGCAAATCTTATCGGCGGTATTCCAACAAAAATGGAAGATATGCCAATTGTTAAATCATTTGTCCCATCAAAATGGGATGCTTCTCCGCGCTATTATGAGTTACATAATCTTGCTGTAGAAGCAGAAAACCAAGGTCGTAAGGCCGTTGCTAATTATGAGAAAAACCCAACAGCAGCCAATATGGGAGTGATGAACAAAATCCTTACTCCATTGGGGGCTTATAATGAAGATGGTAAAGTGCATTGGACAGATAGCGCCCCAATTATGGCAATGCGACAGGCTGATCTTCAATTAAAAGGAATTCGTGCTCAGCGTTTAATCGATAAAGATAATTCAAATTTAACACCGGCTGTTCGCCAGCAAAAATTGGACGCTGCTGATAAAAAGGCAAACGATATAATGATAGATGCTGGAAAAAGTATGTCATCTCTTGGGATACGGCCAATCAAAGGACCATTATCTTACTTGATAGAAAAACCCCCCAGCCGGTAACTGGGGGGAGGTATCTCAATTCATAGTGTAAACATAGGCTACCGAACCCCGTTTTTTCCGTTCTTTTTCTGTCGTATATGTCCTTATAACAAGACCTATATTCCATAATTTTGTTAATTTACCGGATACGGATGCGTAGGATAAACATCCAAGCACCTCAAGCAATTCAGTGTCAGTGGCAGCAAATTTAACTTTTGTTCCGTATCTTCTCGATAAGCGGAGATAATCCACAATAGTAGAATATGATTCATTTCCATCCAATATCTCCTCAACTTTAGATAGCTTTAATTTACTCATTGAGCCGCCTCATTAAAATTGACTGAATTTAAAGCAGCTTCAATAGATGCGTTGATGCGAGGAAGTTGATTGCGCTTATCTTCCTTTAGATCGGCAGCGATGGCAGTCCACATCATTGACTCCCGATAGGCTTCAACTTTCTCCGGCATAATACTGATTTTCGCATCTGCAAAGGCAGACATGATGATGGCTAGGCTCCATTCATCCACTGGATTCTCCAGTTTCATGTTGGCAAATACCGCTGTATTTCCTAGCAAATCTTTGAAGTTATATTCATCGAGTTTAGCAAACGTATCAGATACCTTGCTAAGAACTGTTTGCATTTGGCCTTTATTCATCGTCACTCTCCACTGTTTCTGAGGACTAACTGTCCGTTGAGTTTCTTCTTCCATTTGGAATTTTTCCCAGCTGGTAGCGGGGTCTTGGACAATTTTAAGCCAAGATGGTTGGCTTTTTGTCTTTTGGCTTTGGCTGCTGTCGAGTGATCCACTTTCGTTTTCGTGGTCGCGCAAGGCTTGCAAGTCAGCCTGATGTTCTGGTCTGTATCCTCTCCCCCCAGCTCCAGCGCTCGAACGTGTTCGAAAATGAACCCACCAGTCACTAGCTTTGTTAAGCATTCCATACACCTCCCTTTTTCTCTCTCCCATATTGCCAACTTACGCCGCTGCGAAAGATTTCCACGTTTAGTCGTTCCCATATCCTCAACCATGCTTAAATTCTCCTAAATCGCATTGAGGAACCCACCATGCTCCAACTCCCATATCATCGGCTTTCCTCCAATACTTGTCTTGTTTGGCTATGGTTGAATGAATGCTTCCAATGATTTTAAAGATAGGTGGATTTGTAATGACCAAAATGTAAGTGGCATCGACCTTATCCCTCTCTCTTATTATCAAGCATCCATTTCGATGAGATGTAGACCGGATTTGATATTCTAGAACGTCCGGAGCCTTCCCAGCATTAACCGATTGGTTCCAGTACACTCCAAGATGTTTCGCTACAGCCATTTCAGCTGATGCTCCATCAACATCACTATTCCAATCATCTTTTGACCCAGCAACGATATTGGGCAATTTCCGTTGAATGGATGAAATATGCCTTAAACACCCGACATGGGATGAAACGAAAAGCTCTGATGGAGTTAAAGTTACCTCGATCATTTTTCTTTTTTCCAATCAAATTCCGCTATTGAAACCAATTTCTTTTGATCGGTTCTTGGTACATAAACAATTTGGTAATGATCTTTGCACCATCGACAGCCAAAATTCTTCACCGGATCGCCGCATATCATTGTCGGCTTATCTACCATTGCTGTTTGAACAATCCATTGGCATTGATCGAACCGACCATCCACGAACTTTGTATGGCCATAACCAGATTTGACTGTTTGTTTAATCAACAAAGTTAACTCAGGATCTGGCTGCGGACGATTAATGGCAGGGTTGAATGGCTTCACCCTTGCCCTCAAACCAACCTTTTCTTTTTTCGTCGTAGCCTTCGGTGGAAGATTTTTGTTGCCCATGAGTGGTACTCCTGATCGGAAAAGAAAACCTATTACCGAATTTCTTTTTCTCCCAATGCGAGCACCAATGCTTGTGCTGGACCAACCTTCCTTAGCCAGCTCGATGCACTTATCCCGCTCTACTTGCGTCCATACTTTGATTTTCATCGTTTCACCCATGATTCGACCTTTTCCCCGATCACGGCCTCAAGTTCTTGTAACAACTGCTCCCTGCTAACTGGCAATACCTCAGAGACAATGGTGTGAAGAGCCAGATTAAAGAACTTCTGAAACTCATCCTGTCCCATTGACGTGAACGAGATGGACGAAACCTTCGTCATCATGCTCCCATCGTGGAACATAATCTCATCAACGTATCCAAGGCGTATCTTTAGCCATTCAACCAGCTGCTCTCCACGTGCATAGTAGGGATGGTTATCCACAACTATTTGCATCAAGGCCCAAAATAATCTGTGTTGCTTTGCGCTGCGTGTCCGTGAAACCCGAATTGATAGGTCTTTACCTTCTGGTATATCGAGCAGCCGCTCCCGATCCCACTCCGTAACGGGGATTAATTTATCCCCGTTACGGCGGACAATAATGACAGGCTGATTGCTCATACTGCCTTAACCAGTATATCACGGATTCGCTCTTGAGCAGCTTGAAAAGCCTGAGTGATCTGCTTCTGGTGAGCATCAGCAAGGGTCTGCTTTGTCTGAGAGTTGGTAGTCGCCCATTTTTGCAGGTCTTCCTTGCTGGCGCATTTATCAAGATCAAGAAGAATTTCTTCCATCTTTAAAACGCTTTCAGGAATTCCGAGTTGAGATGCTTCTGGTTTTACCCGTGGTGTTCCCTTGGCAACAACAGGAACGGTATTGGCTGCATTGCCGTCATCATCATCCTCGCCAGAAACTCCGACAATTGCCGACAAACTTAGTCGTTTGGCATAAGTCAGGGCCGCTGCAATCTCTTGATGCTTCCCAGATGCAGTAACTGGATAGACCGACTCGATCCATTGACCACTGGAGTGAACAAGGCGGGTGTAGAGAACGAGACCTGAATCCTCTAGATTGGTCAGCTGCATGAATGAGATACCGTTTTTAGATAGGGGTGGACGTACTGCATTCAAAACTGATGATAGGTCAGCATAGGATGACTTAAAGTGTGGGTTAGTCTTGTTAAACACAGGGTTAGAAACTTCTCCCTGCACCTTAGCCAGTGCAGCGGAGATTTCATTGATTGCTTCAGACGTTTTCATTTCATGCTTCCTTAATGGTAATAGCGCCACTTGATGAGCGCTTTGCAATAATTCCATGCCCCGTAGCGACAGCCACATCAGCATCAATCATCTTCTTGATAGCGTCTTTGGACTTGGTGTTTCTCTTGGCGTAGGCTTCTGTTTCAAGGAAATCCTTGGCATTTGATGCCCAAGCATTGTTTCCAGTGAAGTCTACAATCTTTACGACTGGGCCAGTATATTTCTGGGCCACGATGACAGGCTCAATCTCATTCTGGACGCAATGCCAGAAGTTATCTTCAGCTGCGATCAGGTCAGCCGCATATGCGTCATCGAGTTCTATATCCAGTGCAACATACTTATGATTGCCAAAGATTACCGACAGCGTTGCTGCTCTTAGATTGCAAACAATCATGTTATGGGTCAGCTGCGGAAGATATTTCTCCAGAACGTCCTCCTCTTTGTAGAAAGCCGAAACGTGCTTGGCTTCCCAAAGCGTCTTGCTGCTATCCGTCAAGCCATCAAGGGTGCAGCCCATGAAGGGATGATCCAGACAAATCATCTGATCCCCTGCATTAGTAACTTCCCGCTTGGTCTGCTTGGTAAACCACGCACGATTGAATGGTTCAGTGAACTGACCAAGGTTGACCTGCAACACATCAGACAGGTCTTCTCCATCTGCTACGCCACGCTTCTGGTTCCAAAGATTGAGAATTTTCTCATTGTCTCCTCCCATAATGATATTGGCATCTGATCCGCCAATTACAGTTTTTCGAAAATTCTTTTGGTCTGTGGTTAATCCAAGACCATCCAAGGCATTATCAGTCATTTAGTGGCTCCCTAAGTTCTCATGTTCTGCGTGTGGATCAATTTCTTTCTTCTTCTTAGCCCTCCATATATCAAACTGTCGCATGGCCGAATAAACCAAAAACCAAAGTACAATGCAGCCTCCCGCTGCATATAATCCAGTTTCATGCCCTTCTATGATTGGCAGTTCTTTACCAAATGCATCAGTCATCTTGTGCCTCTAAAAAGTGCTTTAACTCAGTGGCCAGCTTCTTCCGCAGCTGGGATGGAGTCCCGTGATACATCAAAACAACTTCCTCATGTTGAGTAGCCTGTCCCTCTATCCGAGGCCGTGTATCGATCAAAATGTTCATCACTGTCTTGTTCGAATCCGTTGAGTAGGTAAACGCAATCGAGAAGTCATCAATGTTGTTGAAAAACGAAGTAGCCATGTCATACTCCTTAAATAGCCTTATGTGGCAAGCAATACATAAATCGCTAAAAAATTATTTGCAAGGGGTATTGACTATGAAAAAAAATAAAAATAGATTTACTGTGTCGCCAATCGAGGATCGGACGCTTGATGGTATTGCATTTGCGTCCAAGAAAGAGATGAAGCGATACGCGGAACTCAAGCTGTGGGTAAAAGCCAGACAGATAATGGACCTTGAACTCCAGCCTGAGTTTCGCGTCTCTATTAATAATCAGCACTACTGCACCTACACGGCAGACTTTGCCTACACGCAAAATGGTGAACGGATCATTGAAGAGCTGAAGTCGACTGGGACAGCCAAGGATGCGGCCTACCGTCTTAGGAAGAAGGCAGCTGAATTATTCCACGGGGTTAAGATAAAGGTGATTATTAGATGACTAGGTTTGGATTAGACCGATGTGAGGCAATCGAGCGACATGCTGATTTTATTACAATGAACCACCTTATCTCGTTACAAAAGAAACTTTCTGAAGCTGAGAGGCAATGCGAGAACGCCCTTAATTATATGATTGCGGTCGTGAGGAAAAACCAAGAATATAAAGAATCGTTGCAGTTGATAGCTTATGAAGGCTCTGGCTGGGGACAATCCATTGCTAGAGCCGCACTGAAGGAGGGTGAGTGATGTGTTTTCAATTTAAGGGAACTGCAAGCATAAGAAACCCCGTGATGTGGCGGATATTTAATAGAATTGGTAATTGGA
>Ga0214164_1000696_pt1 | contig 21370 bp, 18 predicted proteins | sample TroBogepilimnion_13_FD_153003 | JGI IMG/M metagenome (GOLD analysis project Ga0214164, IMG submission 153003) | Freshwater microbial communities from Trout Bog Lake, WI - Practice 03JUN2009 epilimnion v4 | ecosystem: Environmental > Aquatic > Freshwater > Lake > Epilimnion/Euphotic zone ...
AGTTCCACAGAATAAATGGAACGTGGATCGTTGCGATGGTACTGGTAATACGTTTAACCCAAGCGGATATCAAATTAACATCAACAAGATGCAGATGATCGGCTTGCAATGGACTTGGTACGGTGCTGGATTTACAGACTGGATGACTCGTGGCCCAGATGGTAAGTACATTACCGTTCACCGTTTAAAAGGTAACAACGTTAACACAGAAGCTTACATGCGTTCTGGTAACCAACCTGTTCGCTATGAAGTTGTTAACGAAGGTCCTCGCACTTATGTTACTAGTAGTGTAGCTTCAGGTGATACTTCAATGTCAGTGAATGACACTACTTATTTCCCGTCAGCTGGAACACTGTATGTGGATAATGAAATTATTACATATACTGGTAAAACACCAACAACATTTACTGGTCTAACTCGTGCGGCAACATTAAGTCAGTTCCAAGCTGGTACAACACGTAGTTTTACAACGGCAGCGGCTGCTAGCCATAACATCAATGCTGGTGTTATTTTAATTGGACAAACAGCTACTCCAAGTATTAGCCATTGGGGTTCAGCGTTCTTAACAGACGGTGGATTTGACCAAGACCGTGGTTACATCTTTAACTATCAATCAACCAACGTTGCTATTAGCGCACGTAAGACAACAGCGTTTGCTATTCGTCTAGCGCCTAGTGTGTCAAACGCCATTGTAGGTGACTTGGGTGTACGTGACTTGATTAACCGCGCTCAATTATTACTACAAACAATTGAAATTACAATTGGTGGATCAACTAACACAAACTGCGCGGTGGTTATTGAAGGTGTATTAAACCCAAGTAACTATCCAAGTACTGTTACTAATATTACTTGGAACAGCTTGAACTCATCAGCATTGCCAACTGGACAGCCAAGTTTTGCTCAGGTTGCCGCTGGTACCAGTGTAACATTTAATAGTAGTGCAGTTAATATAACTATTAACTTGGTCGGTGCATACACAAACGCATACACTACAACTACTAACTCTACAATATTAAGTGTAGCCAGTCTTACTGGCCTAGCAGTTGGAGATGACGTTTACGTTCCAAGTGCTCCAAGTGCAGTATACGGTGCTACAAAGATCACATCTTTAGGTACAAACACATTCACAGCTACTACCGCAGTAGCAACAGGAACAGCATCAGTAGTTGCAACAAGTACAATTAGTGGTACAACTTTTACAGTTGGTGCCGTTCCAACTGGAACTACACTAGCAGTTGGTATGGTATTGTCTGGTTCTGGAGTACAAGCTGGTACATACATTACTGGATTACTAAGCGGTTTAGGATCAGCTCCTGGTAGTACTTGGGCAGTTAGTGTAAGCCAAACAGTAGCAAGTACAACAATTACTGGTACTCCATTCAACCTAACTTTAAGTGCAGTTACAGGTACTGTGCAAATTGGTAGCGTACTAACTGGCGGTAGCGTAACAGCTGGCACATACATTGTTGCACAAATCAGTGGTACAACTGGTGGTGCTGGTGTATATGCTATTAGTCAAACATATACTGGTACTCCAACTGGTGGACAAAGTAACTATGTTATTATCAACAATGCTGTTCCAACTCCATGGGCAATTGGTACATCAATTCAGTTCTCACGTAACACTTATGCGTTACCTGGTGAAACAATCTTCTCGTTCATTAGCTCTCCAGCTAACAAGGACTCATTGGATTTAACACCATTGAAAGAATTGACCAACACACCAATAGGCGGACGTGGTACATTCCCGAACGGTCCAGATGTGTTGTTTATTAACGTATATTTGACACAAGGTTTACCAGTTAATGCCAATTTGGTACTACGTTGGGGCGAAGCGCAAGCGTAAGCAATTACACTCACAAAAAAGCCGCTGTATGCGGCTTTTTTATTATATTAAATCAACTAAGTCAAAAACTGTTTGAAGTTTAGTTCGGATGGTCTTTGAACTAAAACTATTGCGTAGTCCCTGATGTAGGGGTTTAGGAGCACGATCTATTGTTGCCCATGCCCATGCGATATGTTCATCACTTAATTCTGGCACAAATTCTCGATCAATTACACACATGTAGGTGTGAAAATTAAACACACGGTCATTTGATACAAATGTTTCTAAAGGAATTGTTTTTAGGATTTGAGGCACGGTGCCTATTTCTTCTTGTACTTCGCGCAACAGGCCTTGCCATGGAGTTTCTCCAGTGACATTGGTGCCACCAACTAGCCCCCAAGTTCCTTCGTGTTTGCCGTGTGCTTTTTGTAGTAATAAAAAACGTCGTGTGTTTTTGGCGTAGAACAACGCACCACTACAAACTATACTTTCTTTTACAGTACTATTTTCCATCTACTAGACTCATATTCACCTTCAAAGCTCTTTGACCATGAAACATTGTTCCATACGTACTGAACTCCGGTACTGTTGTATATATTAGTCTGATAGACAAGTGTGTCGTATTCTTGAGTTGAATCTAGTATAACTTGCCAGTGTTCGCCAGTCCACTCTACAATGTCATTGGCTTTAGCTACAAGATTACCCCATGCATGTGCTGGCTCTACATTGATACTACTGCCAATGTCTTCAACCAACAAGTAACGTGTGCCTATTGCAGGTACTCCTGGATTAAATGTTAATGGGTCTATAATTCTATCTATAGTGCCTGGACTGTTTGGTCTATAGCAACCACTTAGACTGTACAATTCTGAATTATCTAAATTACCATTGCTGTCTATGCCCGTGTTAGTGTTTAGACTGTCACGATTCCATGTTACATGTAATATTGTATAGTCATATTCAAATAGTGCGATTGTACCAACTACGTAACTGCCATTAGGTTGTAGCAAAAATAATTGGCTACTACCTGCTACATATTTGCCAGGATATTGACTAAACACTTCTAGCCAACTAATACCAGGACCTTGTTTGACACTAATATCTAAAGTAGGTTCTGCTGGCAGTGCATTTTCAGTTTTGGCTATTAGCCTCGCTTGACCTTGTCCGGTGGCATTGTTATAAACTTGTATTTGAAAATCGCTTATGGTAACAACGTCTGTGGCCAACAAGTCAGTGAGTGTAGTAGTAGTGTCCATAGGATCGGCACCCAGCCCTTCAATATATGTACCACTAGATGCATTTGCACCGTACAAACTGGTAATAATCTTTGTGATAACTCCAAGATGTTTAACCTTAACTGGGGGACTGATCCATATTGGTGTATCCACAGTTAATGTGGCAATGTCGATAGGAGTGTCATTGCCCACTGGCACAGTACGGCTATCCCAGCTGATTGTGTCTAGATTAAGCACACTCAAACTGGTCCAGTCAATGTAATTGTCTGTGGTTTGTAGTTCAAGGCTTGGATTGAATAAGACTAGGATCTGCTCAAGAATCTGAAGTTTCTGATCAGTGTTTGCACTCCATATATCAACTTTCATTGTGAGTTTGAACGGAGTTGGCATGAGTCTTTCAATAGTATAATTTTTACCTTGTTCGTTGGTATAGCGATTGTTGACTACATCTATATCACGCTCTCTAATGTTTATCTTGCCCACAAACGTCTGATCACTTAGACGATCTCTATCAATATCTAACGCACTAACATAGACGCTGATACGTGGCACACTATTAACTTTATTTTCGCTATTGTTGCGAATAATACTGGCCACTTGACGGTCTGCATCACCGTACATAACTGGTACACGATGTAAACTGCCGTCACCATATTTTACCACAAAATTACTGAACGCACGTATTGTCTGCGTGATATATCTTCTTATTTGCCCGTCATAATACCATTGCATTATAAATCCGCCTTAGGTCTAAGAACCTTGCTAAGGCTCTGTCTTTGTTCTTCTCTTGAATTGTAGAGTGTTATAGTCCACTGTCCAGGATAAGGAATTTTTGTTTGTACGGTTTCAACCACAGGCAAGTTAACCTGTAATTTTCCATTGATATTACTGAATAGTCCTGGATAATCTGCCCTAGCAAATTCCAATTTAGTTACTTCAAATTTTATAACCACATAGTTGGCCAGTTGATTATTTGTGTAGTCTATGATGGTTAAGATGCTGGTAACACCAGTATCAATCTGTACTTGACTGTAGGTAATATAGTCACTGGCCAAAGCATTGCTGTAAGTATAAGCATTGTTGTTGATAAATCCAGTCTTTTGTGTTTGACGACTCTGATCCATTCCTACTGCTAGACCATCGGCTGGAGTATTAGTCAAATTCATACGCACCGCATCTTCTACAGCTACCCATCCGTGTAATTTATCATCAAATCTAAACAATCTATTGGGAAAGAAATCTGTCCTTAAAAAGAAATCATTGTTTTCTGGTTGTGCTGGAAACTGCACACCAAATCCAAACGCATATCCATTAACAGGGTATCCATCACCTACTAAGTATCCTAGATATCCAGTGCGTAAAGGAACATCATACGTACCACTGGCCAGCTGTCCAGCATTACTGGCATTGACATTACCAGAATCTGCTAATTGGAGTGTAGATCGACCTTGACCGTTGGCAGCCAAGGTATAGAACTGGCGTGTTTCATAACCACTCTTAGGAGCATCTGCTTCCGCCTGAGCCAGTACTTGATTATTAATGTCAATTTCTTGATTGTAGGTACTTAATAGATCTTTTAATGTAGTACCGTCAGTAGCAGGATCTCCGTTGGCATCAAGCACAGGTGCATTAAAAATCTGGGCAAATTGTTGACTATCAGTTATACGTTTGAGTTTTAGTCTATACAAGTGCGGATACCAAGTTATGCTAAAACCTTCGCTAGCACGACCTACATCTTCTATAACATAATAACGAGGCAAGCTGATATCAAAATCGTTAAGTGCAAAATCATCGCGCAGATGCGGTAATTCTAACACGTCTCCGCTGATGGGTTTGCGCCCTATATATTTGATAAAATCGTTAATGTGTACAGTCATGTACAAGGTATCATTGTCAATAAACAGACCAAACTGACTAAGATTAAAGTCAATATTCTGTACGTTATAAATTCCGCGGATTCTGTAAATTTCTGGATCGTAGTTTCTATCACGATTTTCTAAGAACAACAGATCCTGAATATTTGCTACATTTGTGCCAACAATATTGGGTTGATCTGGGGTATTCATTCCGGCACTAGCGGCACCTAAATATTTGTGTAGATAAACATCGGTGCCCCCAACTTGAAACATCTCGCTGGCTTGGCGGTCAATGAATTTGTAGTCATTGCCCTTTTCTGGTTTATAAAGTGAAAGTCTTGGCATAATGATATTTATCGCCAGCTAAATATAGTAGAGGAACTATTTATGGACGATCTAGCACCAACAACAGAAAGTAATCCCACAGCAGAACGCAACAAGGTCTTTGACTATGTGAGGCTAATGTTGGGCGACGGCATGGTTGAAGTAGAACTAGACCCTGCGCACTATGAAACAGCTCTAGATCGTGCATTAACACGCTATCGTCAGAAAAGCCCAAATGCTGTAGAAGAAAGTTACTTATTTTTAGAGCTAATACAGGATCAGAACGAATATAGACTACCTAATGAAGTTATCGAAGTTAGACAAGTATTTCGTCGTGCTATTGGTTCACGCAGTGGTATTGGTGCAGGCGGCACACTATTTGAACCATTTAATCTAGCTTATACAAATACTTATTTGATGTCAGGTAGTATGATGGGCGGGCTAGCAACTTATGACATGTTTGCTGGCTATCAAAAACTAGTAGGCCGCATGTTTGGTAGTTACATTGAATTTAAATGGAAACCCACTAGTCATATTTTGACCATACTACAGCGTCCATTTGCACAGGGCGAGCAGATCTTGATACAAAGTTATAACTTTCGTCCAGACTGGGTCTTGCTACAAGATGTTTATGCCAAACAATGGTTGAAGGATTATACACTAGCAGTATGTAAACAAATGCTAGGTGAAGCACGTAGCAAATTTGCATCAATTGCTGGCCCACAGCAGGCTATCCAACTTAACGGTTCTGATTTAAAGTCTAGTGCTAAAGAAGATTTTGAACGTCTTGATAAAGAAATAGACACTTACGTAGCTGGCGGTTCGGGCTATTATTTCGTTCTTGGTTAAGAAATTTCTTGACCTTGTAACAAAACTGTTATATACTAGAGCTAATATTAGGGGGCTCTATGATTATAGGTGTGTGCGGTTTTATTGGTTCTGGCAAAGATACTATTGCCGATTATCTTACAAATTTCCATGGTTTTAGACGAGAAAGTTTTGCCAACAGTCTTAAAGACGCTGTAAGTCAGGTGTTTGGGTGGGACCGCACCATGTTAGAAGGTCGTACTAAACAAGCCCGTGAATGGCGAGAACAAGTAGATCCATGGTGGGCCGACCGTTTAGACATGCCTAATCTTACCCCACGGTGGGTACTACAATATTGGGGTACAGAAGTTTGTCGTAAGGCCTTCCATGATGATATTTGGATTGCCAGCTTAGAAAATAAACTTCGCAATTCAACAGACGATATCGTGATCAGCGATTGTCGTTTTCCTAACGAAATTAAGTCAATTAAAAATGCCGGTGGCATAGTAGTACGTGTTGTTCGTGGACTTGAACCTGACTGGTACAACGCCGCTGTGAGCGTAAATCGTGGAGCTGATGGCAATGTAACTTGGGCTACAAGCAAGGCCATACTAGAAAAAGCCAAAATTCATAGTAGCGAAACTGCTTGGGTCGGCACTCAGTTTGACCATGTATTGGACAATAATAAAACCATAGATGATTTATACAATCAAGTACGCAATATCATAAGTCCGGAACCAAGTCCCCCTGACGCCAACGAACGCCCTCTTTATATAGGACTCGAGAACAGTTAGCACACACTGTTTTTAGGTTAGTTGGGCGACAGTTGTTGAGATCCCCGTCTACATGAAACACTGAAAAAATTTCCTTGTGTGGACTTTTAAAACCACACTTGTCGCAGATATTTTTTAATACATAACCTGCACGAGCCCACCGTGCAACTCCATATCCTGCACCGTGTTTAAGACATACATTACACTGGCTTCGGTAAAATGTCTTATTATTTTTCTTATAATTGACTGCTCTGGGCCGCAGTCCACAACTACACAAGGGTCTCATATGATATTTAATTGAAACAGGCCTTTTTACGGCCTTTTCTGATGTGTATAACTGGTACATTTAGTCAAAATGCCATAAATACATTAAGAACATGTACTCATGGAGATAACACAATGGCTCAATTAAGTTCACCAGGCGTAAGCGTAACAGTAATCGACGAGAGTTTTTATACTCCCGGCGCACCAGGCACAGTGCCTCTAATTATTGTCGCTAGCCAAGAAAACAAACAAAATAGTGCTGGTACAGGTATTGCACCAGGAACACTAAAAGCAAATGCTGGTAAGGTATATCTACTAACTAGCCAAATGGATTTAGGTTCAACATTTGGTATTCCTTATTTTGAAACAGATGCAAGTAATAATCCAGTTCATGCTGGAGAATTAAATGAATATGGTCTACAGGCTGCCTACAGTTATTTAGGTGTAGCTAATCGTGCTTATGTGGTACGTGCAGATTTAGACACAACACAACTAGTAGCAACTGCAACAGCACCAACAGGTGAACCAGCAGATGGTACATTATGGTTTGACACTACTGATACAGCATTCGGTGTGTTTGAATGGGATGGCGATAGCGCAAGTGCATTAGGCGGACAAAGATTTTCTGTTCAGTCAGTAAGAGTAATTGACGATGCTGCCATGGTTGATCAATATGGTGCACCATTGTCTAGTATTGGTGCGTTGGGCGACTATGCAGTAGTTTGCGATTTACTTGGATTTGACAGATTATGGTTTAAAAAATACGACACTGGTAACGTGGCTATGCCAGCTGGTACTTGGGTTGAAATAGGCACAGGCGACTGGGCACAAAGTTGGCCAACTGTTATGTCTACTGTTATCAACACATTTGATGTTAGCGATCAATTTATTATCAACGATTCAGCTCCAATTTCAGCTATGGATGTTGGCACCTTAGCAACAGCAATCAATAGTGCTAGCATTCCTGGTATTAAGGCTGGTGTTGTAAATTCGCAATTGAATCTTTATTCCGATGGCAGGGACATTGTATTATCAGGACAAACTGGTACTGGTAGCAGTCACGGAGCAGGACACGATTCATGGGCAGACGCATTTGGCATTACAGCCGGTACATATTTGGCTCCTGCACTACAGATGAGCCCACACTACAATATTCCAACATACAAGATTAGTGAAAACACCGACGCAAAAAGCGGTCGACCAACAGGCAGTATCTGGGTTAAAACAACCAGTATTAACCAAGGCGCACATTTTATTGTTAAGAAATACAATGCGGCAACAGCTTCATGGTTAGAAGAACCTGTACAATTATTTCCAAACACAGGTAGCGCACTAGCATCCTTAGATCCAAAAGGCGGCGGTATTAATCTAGCAGTTGGTTCACTGTATGTAAAATATAACGATACCGAAGCAATGGACCCATTGGCTAATTTCAGAATTTATGAAAAAGTTAGCCCAGGTGTAACAACTATTACGTCTTTAGCATTCAGCAATGCAACATTTGGCGTAGGTACATACGATTTTACTATAAGTGAAACAAAACTTGGTAATTCGACATCGACTAGTCCTGTAACAATTAGCTTTACAATACAATCAAGCGATAACACCGCTACACTACAAGCACAGCGAGTATTAAATTCGCTAACGGCGGCATTGTCTGCAACACTGGTGTCTGCAACATACAACACTGGTACAAAAACAATTTCTATCACTCATACAACAGGTGGTGATTTGTATTTTGTAGACGGTACAGGTACCCCATTAGCAACTATATTCTCAGAAGGCACAACAAACTTCTATACACATCCAAATGGTATTAGTCAGAATTATGTCGCAACAACATGGGTTCCAACTACAGGAACTGGAGAAAGTACAGTAGCAGTTGCTCCAGCGGCAGTTACAGCTCCAACAACAATTCCAGCAGATCAAGCTCTATGGTACGACAATATTGTGCATGAAGTTGACATTATGATTAATAATGGTACAACTTGGGTTGGATATAAGAGTGCTGATGGTATTACAATCAATGCCGCAGGTATTCCTGGAGATCCAGGAACAGACTCAAATGGTCCAATTGTTTCTGCATCAAAACCAACTACAAAAAGCGATGGTTCTGCATTAGGTAACAATGACTTGTGGATTAGCACAGAAGATTTTGACAACTATCCACACATTTACAAGTGGAGTGCAATTACTCAAACATGGGTACTTGTAGATAACACAGACCACACAACTGAAAATGGAATTATATTCCACGATGCACGTTGGTCAACTGCTGGTGCAAATAGCGAACCTGCAACTATCCAAGACTTGTTGTATAGCGATTTCTTAGACTTTGACGCTCCAGATCCAGCACTATATCCAAAGGGTATGTTGCTATGGAACTTACGTCGTTCAGGTAATAACGTCAAACGTTTTGTACGTAATTACATCAACCTAAATGCCAACAACGATCGTTACGGCATGGGTGAAGGTGAAGTTATGTCTGCATACTACCCACATCGTTGGGTAAGTGATGCGGCTAATGATGTTAACGGCGTAGGCGCATTTGGACGCAAAGCTCAACGCACAGTGGTTCTACAAGCCATAGAAGCATTGATTGAAAGCAATCAACAAATTCGCGATGAAGATACTCGCGTGTTTAACTTGCTAAGTTGCCCAGGTTATTTAGAAACATTGAGTTCATTAATTGACTTGAATACAAGTCGTGGCGAAACAGCGTTTATCGTTGCAGATAGTCCAGCACGTTTGACACCAGATGCTACAAGTTTAGCTAACTGGGGTAACAACGTTAATCAAGCGGCTGTTAACGGCGATCAAGGACTAATTGCTACTGATGCTTATTCAGCAGTTTATTATCCATGGGGCTATACAACTGACTTGTTAGGTAATGACATCGTTGTTCCTCCAAGCCATATCATGTTACGTACAATCGCTTTAAGCGATAACGTTTCTTATCCATGGTTTGCACCAGCTGGTGTACGTCGTGGCGGAGTAACAAACGCAAGTAGCGTAGGTTATGTTGATGAACTAACAGGTGAGTTTGTTCCAACAGCATTGAATGGCGGTCAGCGTGATACCCTAGCTAGTGTGCATGTAAACCCAATTACATACATTGCAGGTACAGGGTTAGTTGCTTATGGACAATACACACGTCAACTAGCGGCTAGCAGTTTAGATCGTATTAACGTAGCACGTTTAGTAATTTTCTTACGTTACCAGTTAAATGCGATTGCTAAACCATTCATATTTGAACCTAACGATACTATTACTCGTAATCAAATCAAACAACAAATTGAAAAACTATTGCTTGACTTGACAGGACAACGTGCGTTATACGACTTTATCGTAGTGTGCGATACTTCAAATAACACACCAGCTCGAATCGATGCTAACGAACTACACGTTGATATCGCAATTGAACCAGTTAAGAGTGTGGAATTTATCTATATTCCATTACGCTTAGAAAACACTGGCGCAATCAAAGGTTTAGGCAAATAATTAGGAGAACATTATGGCAATCGCAGCCTTATCAAATTTTACAGTACCACTAAACTCAGACCAGTCAGCTAGTTCACAAGGCATGTTAATGCCTAAGTTGAAGTATCGTTATAGACTAAGTTTTGAAAATTTTGGTGTAAGCAGTGAAGTTACTGAACTTACAAAACAAGTTCAAGATGTAACAAGACCAAACCTTACATTTACCAACAACATTATTGAAATTTATAACAGTAAGATCAACTATGCTGGTAAGCCATCATGGGAAAACATTACTGTTAACCTACGTGACGATGTTAATGGTTATGTAAGCAAACTAGTAGGCGAACAAAATCAAAGACAATTTGATTTCTATGAGCAAAGTTCATCGGCTAGTGCAGGTGAGTACAAGTTTACTCTACGTATTGAAATGTTAGACGGTGGTAACGGTTCAGGCACTCCAACTACACTAGAAGAGTGGGAAATATATGGATGCTACCTAGAAAAAACTAACTGGGAAAAGATGGATTATAAAGAGCAAGGTCCAGCTATGATTACATTGACAATCCGCTATGATAATGCAGTACAGAAGAAAACAGGTTCATTATCAGGTCCTGGAATTGGTAATCCAACTGCAACACAAAAATTCCCAGGTGGCAACAATACACTTGGTTAATTAAAAAAGCCCTTGTTGGGCTTTTTTATTGACTATTCATTAACTGCGTAGTTAATACTTACAGATAAATATTGTTATGCCATTTACAGCCACTAATAATTTAAAAGTTGACCCTGTCATAGCCCTGCGTGACCAAGAACATGCGGCTGCCTTATTTACGGTAGATCAATTTAGATTAGCACCTAAAAGTAAATTTTTATTTCATGTAGCATTTAATATTAATCCAGGCGCATTGAAAAACTTAAACATAATTCAACGCTACGGCAATGAAATTAATATGTTGGTTAAAAGCGTAGATTTGCCTAACTTTAAAATTGAAACAGAAATGTTAAATCAATACAACAGAAAAAAAGTTATACAATATCAACACAAGCCTGTAGAAATTGGTATTCAGTTTCACGATGACAATATGGGATTAATCAATCAGCTGTGGCAAAATTACTATAGTTACTATTATGCTGACAGTACCAGTGCAGGTGTAAGCGGAGCATACAACCGAAATGCTACACGTAGTAGTGATTTTATTCCCACACCTTATGGCCTAGATAACGGTAGTACAAGTCCATTTTTTAACTATATTAAAATTTATCAAATGGCTCGACACGAGTATGTTTGCTATCAATTAATTAATCCTGTTATTACTAGTTGGAATCATAACAAAGTAGATTATGCCAATAATAAACCACACGACTTTGATATGAAATTATTGTATGAAGCAGTAAGTTATAGTGTTGGTGCAGTAACAGCAGGAGATCCTGAAGGATTTGGACTTGAGCATTATGACACAACGCCAAGCCCGTTATCAGGTGTTAATCCTGATCCAACAGTGTTTGATCCTAGTTTTGTACAAAGTCTTGATATGGAAACAGCCGCACCTGGAATTTTAAACACAGTGGTCGGGCAAATCAATTCTGCACAAAATTCTAAGCTACCGCAAACAGCTACCACAAATTCAACTCTGTCTGTGTCTCAAAATATACAATCAGTTAGTGGTGTTATAGGAACAGTATTTCCACAAGCATCAACAGCATTAAACGTTACAACAGCCACGCAAGTTACCTTATGACTATAAATTTACCATTAGATCAATTAAACAATGTTGCCACAGTCAAGCAATTCTTTGACAATTATTTTGTTAATTCTGTAAGTTTTCCAGCAGGTGAAATTGATGCAACTGTGGGATTTTTTCAGAAACGAGGATTTGATACTGACAGTGCGAAAAGTACGGCAATTGTATTGTTGAACCAAGCTAGAACAGAAAATGTTAGTGTGTTTAAATTATTAGATACATTAAAAGGTCTAACAGATATACAGTTAAGTCAAGTGGTAGCACAAGTATTAAATGGCTATAGAGAAAAAACTAGCCTACTAGGTTATAGAACAGCACCCGCAATTAATACTTACGAATCACGCAATATATTGGTGTAATTATGGCCAAATTTGCTCGAGGTAAGTTTACAATGAAACACCCAGAAAAGTATATTGGTACTAAGATGCCAACTTATAGATCTAGCTGGGAACTAACATTCATGAATTTTTGTGATAATAATAAAAGTATACAAAAGTGGGCCAGCGAAGCAGTACAAATACCTTATAGGGATCCTTTAACACAACGTCAAACAGTATATGTACCGGATTTTTTTATACAATATGTAGACAAACAAGGACGCATACTAACTGAATTAATTGAAATTAAACCTGCAAGTCAGACCATACTAGAACGTGTGGGTAAAAACAAATATAACCAAGCACAGTTTGTTAAGAACCAAGCCAAATGGGCCGCGGCTGGTTTATGGTGTAAGCAACAGGGTATACGATTTCGAATTTTGAATGAAAATGATATATTCAGTCAAGTGTGAGCATAAGTAATAGTATGACAAAAAAACTTGAAGAAATCCTCAATTTACCTGAAAGCAAGAAAATTGTTAAGCAGGACGAAAAAGAACAGCGCAAAGCCGAAGTAGCACAGCCGTTTATCCGTGACATTGATGAATTTGATAAAATTTCTGCGGCACTACCTCAAGTTAAAGGCCTAGGCGATGCCGGCGATGCAGAATTAGACGAATTGGCACAAAAAGCAAAAGATGCCTACGAAGATATCATGGACCTAGGCATGAACGTTGAAGCACGTTATAGTGGACGTTTGTTTGAAGTTGCCGCCAGTATGCTAGGACATGCTATCCAAGCCAAAAGCGCCAAACTAGATAAAAAATTAAAGATGATCGATCTCCAGCTTAAAAAACAAAAGCTAGACCAAGATGCTATGGGCGGAGATGACGGAATTACAATACCAGGAGACGGAGTTATTATTACAGATCGTAACAGTTTACTGGAAAAATTAAAGAATTTAAAATAAATACAGTACTAGGATCCAACTATGAAATCATTTAAAGAGTACTTAACAGAAAGCAAAAAGACCTATGAATTTAAGGTTAAAATTGCCGGCGATTGCCCAACAGACTGTGCCCAACAGGTCAAAGCTGCCTTGGCACAATTTCACGTAGAAACATGTAGCAGTGGTAAAAGTGTGCCTATCCAAGAAAGACACGCAGAATTTCCAGAGCACAAGAATATTGCAATGACAATATTTGATGTTGCTACAACTTATCCAGCAACCAACGAACAAATTCGCAGTAAAGTTGCCGAAGCACTAAGTTTAGCTCACAGCATGGTAAAAGTTAAAAACATGGCTGAAGAATACGAGTATGCTATTAATCACGAACATGATAATAAAACAGGTAAAGCAATTCTTGGAACACCATACGAAGCAAGCAACAATCAAGATTTGGTAGGTGAAAAATATGTAATGAATTTCTTGAAAGAATTAAGTCAAGAAAAGAAAACAGGTACAGAATACACTGGTGTTAATGATCAATTGTTGGCAAAAAGTACAGCAAGTCATAAACAACCAAAAATGGAAACAACAAATAAAAAATCTGGAACAGTCAGTACAATAGGCTCTAAACAAGTCAAGCTACCTGATCCTATGAAAGGAGTGAGATAATGAACTTTAAAGACCTAGTTACAAAATTGCATGCCATTGAAGAAAATATTGCACTACCCGGCGTAGTTATGCAACCACAAATGGCGCAACAACAACAAGACAATGTTAGTGTTAATATTAATATGACTGGTCAAGGTTCTGGCGGCATCAGAGATTTGATGGCCGTACTTAAGAATATTGAACAAGGCACTACAGAGCCACAACATGATCAAGAACCTATTATGGGCGAGCCACACATGCATGCACATGCTGGCCACGAAGAACCATTAATGGGCGATGAAGAAATGGAAGAAACCATGGACGCCAATGAAGAAGATTGGGAAAATAGTGCTCATGGGGATATTGGCGCACATACAAGTGGTGTTGATGCAGTTACATTTAAAGGTAACGATCTAGCTAGTAAGAGTCGAGGTGCATTAAAACATAACGGCGGTGAAAACCCTATGCATGAAGCAGTTGTACAACGTTTAACTAAGATGTACAATGAAATTAAAAGTTTAAATGAGAATGTAACTCTAGATGAAACAGGACAAACATTCCAACATATTTTACATCACTATAAGCGTGACGTTAAAGATTTTATGGATAACGGCGAAATGAGTAGTGATTTATTTGATGTACTTTATGACTACTATTTTGATGACATGCCATACGGTGTTAAAAAAGCCCGTAGCGGAGATCCATATGAATGGGTGTCAACACGTTTTGCAAACGATATGCAAGGCGAAGTAGACGAGAATTTAATCCCAGTTCCAAACCCAAGCGGTGCAACAAGTGTTGACCAAGCCAAGCAATTAGGATCAATGATGCCAGCACCAGCAGGCCAACCTGACCCGTTGAGTCCTGCTCCTGCCCAGTATCAACCATAATTTCGTCGCAGTTAGCACTCTGTCCGATAGTGCCAAATAGCTCCTTAGGGAGCTATTTTTTTGTGTAAATAATGTTATGGCAAAATCCTTAGATGGGGTCTTAACCAAAAAGGCCCATACAAAAGAAAAGTTTACAGAAGAGCAAGTACAGCACTTGTTAACATGTGCTGACCCTTCCAACGGGTATTTGCACTTTGCTAAAAACTTTTTTCATATACAACACCCGGTTAAAGGTAAAGTTAAGTTTGATCCTTATGATTATCAGGTAAGGCTATTACAAGCATATCATGATTATCGTTTTAATATTAACATGTTACCACGTCAAAGTGGCAAAACTACCTGTGCAAGTGCATACTTGCTATGGTATGCAATGTTTCACCCAGATCAAACTATTCTAGTTGCCGCACACAAATATACCGGCTCTCAGGAAATTATGCAACGTATCCGTTATGGATACGAATTATGTGACGAATATATTCGTGCAGGTGTTGTAAACTATAACAAAGGGAGTATTGAATTTGACAACGGATCAAGAATTGTATCAGCTACTACTACTGGCAATACCGGTCGTGGTATGTCCATATCCCTACTATATTGTGACGAGTTTGCGTTTGTTCAACCCAATATTGCAACTGAATTTTGGACCTCAATTTCACCAACCCTGGCAACAGGTGGACGAGCAATCATTACATCAACTCCGAATAGTGACGAAGACGAGTTCGCAATAATCTGGAAAGAAAGCCAGAACAAATTTGATGAATATGGAAATGAAAAAGCCGACGGCACTGGACTAAACGGATTTCATGGATTCCGTGCGGAATGGCATGAGCACCCAGACCGTGACGAGCAGTGGAAGAAAACTGAGATGGGGCGTATCGGTGAAGAACGTTTCCGTCGTGAGTACGGTTGTGAATTCTTAGTCTATGATGAAACACTAATTAGTTCACTTAAACTTATTGATATGGTAGGTCGCGAACCTGCATGGAAAATGGGCCAAGTTCGTTGGTGGAAAAAACCCGAACCAGGAAATGTTTATCTAGTTGCATTAGACCCTAGCTTGGGCACAGGCGGAGACTATGGTGCTATCGAAGTATTTGAGATGCCCAGCATGATTCAAGTGGCTGAGTGGCAACATAACATTACACCTATACAACAGCAAGTTAAAATATTCCGCGATATATTAAAATATATCAGCGATGAGTTAGGGCCAGAAAGTTATAATCAAATTTATTACAGCGTTGAAAATAACACAGTGGGCGAATCAGCACTAGTAGTTATTGACAACTTGGGAGAAGAAACATTCCCTGGAATCTTTTTAAGCGAGCCTAATCGCAAGGGTAATGTTCGTAAATTCCGTAAAGGATTTAACACTACATTTGGTAACAAGATATCCACTTGTGCTAAGGTAAAATTCTTGATAGAAGAAGAAAAGATGACTTTAAATAGCCGTCCGTTAATCAGTGAACTTAAAACATTTATTGCTAAAGGCACTACATTTGCCGCAAAAGAAGGGCAACACGATGATCTTGTAGCGGCATTATTGCTGGTAGTTCGCATTAGTCAAGTGTTAGCTGAATGGGATCCAGCCGTATTTGAACAGCTAAAAGTTAAAAGTGACTGGGCAGAAAACCCTGAATGGGAACCGCCATTGCCGATATTCATATCGTCGGGCTTCGGATAAATATAACATGAACACGAATTTAGACACAATCGCCCAAGACCTATATGGAAAAATTCAGACTCGTTTCCCTGATATTAAAATCGGTGACGAAAATGCTGAAGTTTTAAGTAAAAAATCAGATATACCACAGGCTCGCTTTTTTGAATTTGAATATGAAGAAAATAGCGAAACCTTAGGAACTGTAGCTATCACTCTAGACGAGGATGACGGCATTGTAATACAAATAAGCGGAGATCTTGCCGATAGTAATCATACTGGCGCTTTTAAGTTTATCCGTAGCTTTAGGCAATTTGCCAAAGATCGTTTGTTAAAATTTGATGTACAAAATATTGGTAAAGATAACTTAGATAAACGAGATTATCATTATAGAGCAAAACCTAAGGAACAAACAATGGAGCCCATGATGGAAAGTAAATTGTATGGCACAGCTAGAATAAGCTATCAAGATTTAGGCGAAGCAAAGATTATTATTAAACATAGCCAGCCAGTCAACATAGATTTGCCAGCTGGACGTACAATGCATATTGAAGGAATTTGGGTTGAAAACGCACAAGGCGAGCGTTTTAAATATCCTGTTAAACATTTAAATGGTGCTCGTGCTCTAGCAGAACATTTAAAACATGGCGGTATTCCTTATGATAGCCTTGGCAAACACATTTGCGGACTAAGCGAAGAACTTGCACAATTACGAAAATTTAAAGGTTATGTGACACGCAATGATACGCTATCAGAAGCCATGGGAGACATTACTAGTAAAGTAATGGAACGCATTGAAGAAATTAAAAAAGAAGTGCAAGGGCTGAGTCGCAAGGCCTATTATGAAACATTTGCAGAATCATTTAAAGAACACGAAGAAAAAATGATTCCAGAAAATATTATGAGCGACTGGATTGATCGACTAACTATTCGCACTTTTAACGAAGAATTACGTACAGCTTTTCCATACATTTTTCGTCTAGTTGATGAAAATGAAATTCCAACTAAAGAAATAAATCCAGAAGATTTATTAGACGAAGTGTTCAGTGACGATGATAAACCTGGTACAAAGAAAAAAACTACACACGGTACAGCAACAAAAACTAAAACAGGTTTGAAGCATGAACGTGATTACGGTGACGAAGAAGACGATCATTTAGATAAATTAGATAGTCCACAAAAACGTTGGAAAATGAAAAAGGCAACAGAGCCTGAAGATCAATTTGAAAATTTTATCAACAGTATAGTAAGAGAAGACGAAGACAGTGGAGAAAATACATTGTTTAGTCCTAATCATGCAGTACAACAGCATGCTATTGAACAGTTGAACAATGTACTTGGTGCAGAACTACAAGGCGGACCAGAAGGTGTTAATGCTATTGAAAGTTTAAAAGGCATCATCGATGACCCAGAATTTTTAGACAGTTTAAAAGATTTAGATCCAGATTTAGACACACGCCCATTAATCCAACAGTATGTATTGCAACATGCACCCAACATTGCAAGTCAATTAAAATTTGGCGATAATGAACCTATTGGCGGTCAAGACATTGAACCAGAGCCTAGCGCGGCCGCTCCTGCTCCAGAAGCTGAACCAGATATGTCGGCGGCAGCTCCGGCGCCAGAAGCTGAAGCAGAACCAGCACCAGTAGCTGAAAGTGAAGAACCTCCTTTCGATGGCCCTTATAGAAAAGCCAAAGGCAATATAACAGATAAGAGCGGTGCTAAACATACAGGACACAGTCAAGCTAAACATTTAGCAAAAGCTGGACTAATTAAAGCTATTCATGCCGCTAAACAGCACGGAGCTAAATTAGATACTACATTAGATTTTGGCCATAAAGAAATGACATTGCATGACTGCATTATAGAATGCGGTATGAGTCCGGAAGATTTTGGATTCGATCAAGAATCCAATGAAGACGGTGTGCATCAAATGTTAAAAAGCATTGCAGGTTTTTGGAATCACGAAAATAAAAACTTTACTATAGGCGGCACTCGTGCTAAGACTAAGGTAGTTAAAAGTTTTAAAGATGGTGAATTTGAAAATGCCAACGAACAAGATCTACATAAAGTTTTACAATTAATTGATAAGATGGATCCGAGCGGCCAGGAACACGCTCATCAGCCGTATACAATGAGTGAGGAACTCAACCATATTAAAAAATTATCAGGAATTTAAATCATGGCAAAAATTAACGAATCAGATTTGAAAGCTCGCGTAGCTAAACTTAATCAAAAGATAGACGAGATTGCTCCGCTTATCCCATTGGCATTGGGTGGGCTGGGCGGTTACCTTGCAGGTCAAAAAAATGCTAATGCCGCACCTGCTCCAGTACAAGACGCTAATGTTGCACCAGCACCAGCACCAGTGGAGGCAACACCAGATGCTACCAAACTAGCAAGACTAAAAGAACTATTGGCTAAAGCAGGAGTATCAACTGCACCAGCTGATAATACTAGTGCATATAGTTTAATGCCAGCGGACGGATCAAAGCCTAGATTAAAAGCAAATGAAGGTTTTGCTCGCGATGCATTGTTAGAAAAATTACGTTTAATTGAATCAACTCAGTTAAATGAAGATTTGTCAGCAGAAGAATACAAAGAGATGATGCGTTTGGCAGCAGAATTGGCAACAGATTTTCCTAACAATAAAGAAACACAGACATTGTTACAACAAGCACAAAGTCTTCCACCTAAGTGGTCAGATGCTCCAGCACCAACTGAACCTGTAGTAACTCCTACTGAAAAACCTAAGAGGACATGGGCAAAAGGCGTGTTAGGTACAGGTATGTCCGGGCCAGAAGTTAAGGCGCTACAAGCTAAATTAATTGCCGCCGGATACTTACCAGCAGGAGCTGACGATGGATCTTATGGTAAAAATACTAGAGATGCGGTTGTTGCACTACAAACAGATTTAGGTGTAGCTAAAGACGGTGCATACGGCCCGGCTACAAAAGCCGCATTTGATGCTAAACCCGATACTAAGAAAGGCGGAACAGAAACTCCTCCAGCCCCAGTTAAGCAAGAACCCGAACCAGCACCTGCTCCAGCACCTGCTCCAGTTGCAGATCCAAAGAACGATGCCAAGTGGATGTCTGTCAATCAAAAAAATATTGATAGTTGGATTGCCGCAGTTAAAGCTGGGTCAAAAACTATAGAACAAGTTCCAGCACCTTACAAATTCTATGTACAACAAGCCACTGCTGTAAAAGAATCAGTTTCTTACGGTGAAGATCAAGCATTGGCAAGAATCGTAAGTTTGGCAAGATTCTAATAAAAATATCAGATTTAGGGCAAGATTTCTCTTGCAAACATAAATAAAAGTGCGTATACTTAGGTATATGCACTTTTTGTTTTACAGGGTGTAAAACAACTATAGGCAAAAAAGCAAAATAAAAGGCTATTAATAGGAGAACAATTATGGCATCTTTAGCAGAAATCAGAGCAAAGCTCAAGGCAGCAGAATCGAAAGGTTCAGACAACAATCGTTCAGGTGGAGATAAATCAATTTATCCATTCTGGAATCTCAAAGAAGGCGGAGAATCTACACTTAGATTTTTACCAGATGGTAACTCCGACAACACCTTTTTCTGGGTAGAACGTGCAATGATCAAATTGCCATTCGCCGGAATAAAAGGTGAATCAGAAAGCAAACCAGTAACAGTACAAGTACCATGCGTTGAAATGTATGGCGACTCATGCCCAATCTTGGCTGAAGTACGTGGTTGGTTTAAAGACCCAGCATTAGAAGACATGGGTCGTAAATATTGGAAAAAGCGTAGTTATATTTTCCAAGGCTTTGTTGTCGATGACGGACTTGGCGAAAAAGCCGAGGAGCAACCAGAAAATCCAATTCGTAGATTTATCATTGGGCCTCAAATTTTCCAATCAATTCGTGCGGCATTAGTTGACCCGGAGTTGGAAGATTTGCCAACAGACTATGTACACGGTCTAGACTATCGCATGAAGAAAACATCAAAGGGTGGTTATGCTGACTACTCAACTTCAAGTTGGGCACGTCGTGAGCGTCCATTAAATGATGCAGAGCAAGCGGCTATTAACACACATGGCTTATATAATCTAAGCGACTTCTTACCTAAGAAGCCAGGCGAAGTTGAACTTAAGGTTATGAAAGAAATGTTTGAAGCATCAGTCGACGGTGAACCATACGACATGGAACGTTGGGGACAATACTTCAAACCAGCAGGTATGAGCCAAAATACAGGCGATCCTGTAAAATCTACTCCTAAAGTAAGCGCACCAGTCGATAATGATATCGATCCAGATGACGCACCGGTAGCTAAGTCTACTCCTGCTCCAGCACCAAAAGCTGAAGCAAGTGCAGGCGGTGATTCACGTGCCCAAGACATCTTGGCAATGATTCGTAATCGTCAAAAAGCGTAAACGGCTTGGGCCTCTGCAACCTAGTTGTACGCCCGAGTTATCTTATTTAGGAGAATTAACTTATGGCTACAAAAGCCTTCGATTTATCGAAATTTAGAAAAACCTTGACCAAGTCGATTGACGGTCTAGGTGTAGGATTTAATGATCCTACAGATTGGATTAGCACAGGCAATTATACGCTCAACTATCTAATCAG
>Ga0214164_1000699_pt1 | contig 21320 bp, 18 predicted proteins | sample TroBogepilimnion_13_FD_153003 | JGI IMG/M metagenome (GOLD analysis project Ga0214164, IMG submission 153003) | Freshwater microbial communities from Trout Bog Lake, WI - Practice 03JUN2009 epilimnion v4 | ecosystem: Environmental > Aquatic > Freshwater > Lake > Epilimnion/Euphotic zone ...
AGGAGTGACACGCTGATCAACATATTCATGACGCATACTCATATTTTAAACATACGACATTTTGGCTGATTTATTTCAACTGCAAAATCTGGGTTTAAATAAGCAAGCAAAGAGACCACACCCGGATGTATACTTTCGGAAGGTGCAGGGCCATGGCTAACAGAAACAGGTTTATATTTATTGCCAGAAATAATGATAACATTCAACCCTTTCTGTATACAGGTAAGGGCAGCACAGCAGCCGGCGGGGCCAGAGCCTATTATAACGACGTCAAAATCCAAATGTTTAAATTATGGTCCAGTTAATAATCCCGCCTTTTTTTACTTCGGTCCATGCTATATTGTTGCCACTAACCTGGCAAACATATATATTTTCACAATTAAGCCTCCTGCGTATCGGGTTATCTGTCCATTCTTTATCATCATTTCCTTCATTGTCTTCCGAAGAATTGACAAACACATACAGATACCCCTGGCCCTTAACTTTTGCATTATTTTTATGAGTAACCCAATCTTTTGAATGCCCTGACAGGCTGGATGGTATGCCCAATCCCAGCGCATGCTCATGGCCCCAGTTTACTTTTTCGGCGCTAACCAGCCACAGGTAAGTAAATGCAGGTACATGGGGCTCTTCGGGTTTTGGCGATTTATGAATTTCGGGGTTAAAGTTTTTTAATGGTAAGGCTTTGATACATAATTTAAGGGCTTCCATACGATTAATGAGTTCGGCGCTTGTCAGCTTTCTGAGTTTCGACATATCCAGCTTGTCTGTCAGTGCGTTAGTTACGGCATCTGCCCTGCCAAGGTCAGTAAAATTAACTTTCCATTGTGCACCGATCTTTTCCAGATAAGGGCCCTGCTCTCCATCCCATCCGGTACAAGCATGTTCACTTCCGCCCGGGCTGCCGGGACATATTCCGATTTCCAGATCAAGAAGCGGAACCGATGTAGGGTTTCTGAATTTTGTTTCATTAGAGCCCTGATAAGTTCTGGCGGCATCAGGAGAAGTAGCCGGCCACATTCCATTGAGCGCCGAACAAAATTTCATATCCTCAATAAAGGGTGATCCAAGCCCCTCAGTGCCAATAAAAAAGTCGTGAACGTCGTCAAGGCTACAGTAGGTTACATCCCAGCCTGGCGCAAAAACAGACGAGGCTACATCGGGCAGGAAACCAGATATTTCATAGCCACGTTCGGACCTTGGGTTTTGGTAATCCTTTAATTTAGCGGGTGAGATACCGGTATTTTTTTTCAACGCTCCGGATAAGACAGCAAGATAGGTGTAACGGGTATGATCGTCATTAGTATCAATTACTTTAGGATTTGGTTTAATTCTCGCAGTAGCAAGGCTGGCAACACCCCCTTCATAAAAAAGACTTTCTTTACTGAGGCCAGGGGCCACATCGAAATCCTCAAAATCAAGTGGGTCAACCTGAGGAAAAAAGTCGGGTGCAGTAACTACTGAAAAAGCAGGGTGGCATTTCGGATCAATTCCTTCCAGCTTATCGAGATCTAATACAGAGGTATTTGCCCGTACCCTGCCATCGCAGATACTATCTTCAAACAAGGGTGCGTAATAGGCGCCTTTGCGGAGTGTTTTTTCAAAGCTGTTATCCCTGGTTTTAGGAATAACGTGGAATGAATCAGCCTTTTGAAAATTGGTTATGTTGACAAACAGAGGTTGGTTTCTGGGAGAGAGATATTGGTTGTAGCCTCTTACAGTTGTTTCCATTCCTTCCAGTAATTCTACATCCTCCACTTTTTGTGTACAAAGGGCAGTATGGTACCTGTTTTTATAACCATCCTTATCTTCTTCTTCCGGTACCAGGAAATAAAGTGGTTTCCCGTCTTCTTTAGCCAGTCTGATCATTGGGGCATGTTGTGAAATAACCAGAAAAGATGATCCAGCATTGCGCTCCTTTTCATCCTGTACAATAAGGTCTTTTGAAAATCTGGGACGCGGCATCCTGTTATTCATCATTTTAATGCCCTTTGTTTTCGAAAGTTTTTCCAGTTTCTCACTTATATGATATTCTTCAAAGAGAATGGGTGCTCCACCTGTAAGCAAATCATCGTTGAACAGTTTCCTTACTGGCTGCAGGAAGTATTTTGAGTTATCGCTTCTGTCATCGCTCCTGTCATCTCCCTTATGTAGTTTTTCCTCCAGTAGTGATATAGATTCAGTGCCTTCAACTTTTCTTGCCAGAAACAGGCCATACCGGGCAGGCGTAACTGCAACTTTTTTAACATAATTATTATTGGCAGGTCTGTTTGTAAAGCAACGGTTTATCCGGTCATAATGTTCTGGCATATCACCTAGCCGACCGATACCGGTTCGCGAAAATACCATATCCGCATATGCATGGTGAGGGGTTTTAAATGCAGGCCTGTATTCATAAGCGAAAATAGCTAATATCAGTTTTTTGTTTGCGCAATCTTTTTTACCAGATGCATTTCTGTCGTCGAAATCGTAAATAGCTTTCAGTTGTTCTAATTTGCATAATGCATAAATGTAATTTTCCATCAGATCAATCTGTTCGAGGCTCAGGTATTCGGTAACATCAGCTGGCCTTACCCTTGGGCTTGCCAAAGCATGATGTAACAGGCTATAGGTTGGGAAGCCGGGCTGAACCAGCCGTTCTCCGCAAAAATCATCAAAACCTGATTTTGAATCGGCCCGGAGAGCTGATAATTTTTTCCCGTCCAATGGTTTGATCAATTCTTTTTTAAGTTCATTGCCTCTGAGGTTTAAATTCACCCCAAGTACTTTTTTAAGATAAAGCGACCAGTTTGCATTTTCGAGAAAATCCAGCAAAAGATCAAAATCCTTTCCGAGTTTTATACTCAGTTCAGAAAGTTCACCAATAGTCAGCTGTTGGCTTTCATTATCATACCATTTTTTTATACTGGCATATCCTACCGACATACCTGAAAAGCCAGTTAAACCCAGAGTAAGAAATGATGCTTTTTTTAAGAATTCTTTACGATGCATGATTCTAAATTTAGTGTTTGAGTATTTGTTATTATTTATAGTAGTGAATGCAATGTGTTTTTTATAGTAAGAAAACCCACTTAGCTTTAGGTTCTTTTATTTCGTCCAAGTAACAGATGTTGCGATAAAGGATAAAATTGTCCTTATTAATGTTGACGCATTAAATGTAGCGGCATTTTTAAATATGCCTCCCTCAAAATACGCATATTAACAGTTTTAATTAATTGATTAGAAGACAAAATAATTATGTTTCGGGAATTTATCAGCAAAAGTAAAGAATATAATATTGTATAATGCAAAGAATGGTTCGGGTGTACCATTCATTCCAATTATAAAATTAGAAGCAGGCATTGCACGAATAAGCGAAAGATCCCAACAATTAAGATCTGGCAGGTAGAATATCACGGTCAGTACAAATAATAATTGGTTTCTATTTTGAGCATATTTTTGTACCATTGCCTGACTTTACTCAATGAAATCAATAATAATTACACCTGAAAAAACGGGTTCGGATGAAACAGCATTAGTTAACCAGATGCTTGCCAACGGGCTGGATGGATTGCACATACGTAAGCCATATTTTAATGCAAATGACTATAGAGCTTACATCAATCAGATTGCAGAACAGTATAGATCACGACTTGTTATTCACGGCCATTTTGAGTTAGCAGACGAATTGAAATTGGCTGGTATTCATCTTAGTGAGGCTATGAGAAAAGATCCTTTAGTATGGGAGCAGATCAGGGATATACCTCCTTCAAAAATAGCTACCTCATTTCATTCATGGGATGAGATTCAGAGCAATGAATTCCGGTACCGCTATGTTTTTATAAGTCCTGTTTTCGACAGCATCTCCAAACCCGGATACAAAGCAGGGATCAGTCTGGAAGGAGCAAGAGCTACAAAACAGAATTTGGCTTCAAGGAATAAATACTGCCCTGGCATTATAGGGCTGGGTGGGGTAGCGCCTGAACAGATAAGTATCCTGCATCAGAATGGATTTGATGGAGCTGCGATGCTGGGCGCTATATGGGAGAGTAAAGACGCATTAGGAGGCTTTCTTAAGGCAAAGAAAGTGATCAGCGAGCTGATAGATGTCTGATACCATTACTGAGGCTTAACACCTGTTTGAATCCTTTCTGCAATAGAATATTTACAGCTTTAGCACTCCTTACTCCTGATGCGCAATAAGCCACTATTAAAGTTTCTTTTTCAAAATTATTTGCATGATCATCCAAAAGGGATAATGGAACGTTTACGCCACCAATGTTGAATTGTAAATGTTCCTCCGGCGCTCTTACATCCACCAGCTGAATTTCCGGATCATGTTCCATCAGTTGCTGCAACTCCTCATAACTGATGGTGTTTACTGGTAGTTCGCAGGATTCTTCTGTTTCCTGCAGATGGGTTATGTTTTTATTGGCTTCATTTACCTTGAATTTGAAAGTGCTGGTTTGCATAGTCAATGTATCAAGTACAAGTAATTTACCCGAAAGTACTTCTCCAATACCAGTTATCATTTTGATCACTTCATTGGCCTGCATAGTGCCAATAATACCAGGCAGGGTAGCGATAACACCAATATCAGCGCAGTTGGGCGATTCACCCGCTCCCGGTGGCTCAGGGAAAATGCAGCGGTAGGTAGGCCCGCCCTGATAATTGAAAACAGATACCTGCCCTTCAAACTTATAAATAGCTCCGGAAACAAACGGCTTATCAAGCATTACGCAGGCATCATTTACCAGGTACCTTGTCGCGAAATTGTCTGAGCCATCCACAATTATATCATAACCTTTAAGCATTTCCAAAGCATTAGCAGCATCAACAAAGACCGGGTAGATATTGAAGTTAACAAATGGGTTTAATGCCTTTAATTTACTTACAGCTACCTCAGCTTTGAGCAGTCCGATCTCCTGTTCGGTATATAAAACCTGCCGTTGCAGGTTTGAGATATCTATCTTATCGCCATCGGCAATGCCGATAGTGCCCACACCTGTTGCCGTTAAATATTGCAGTATTGGGCAACCAAGGCCGCCGGCGCCTATCACCAGCACCTTTGCTTCGCTCAGTTTTTCCTGCCCTTCTTTTCTGAATTCAGGAAGAATGATTTGCTTAGCGTACCGGGATATTTCAGTTGGGGAGAGCATTGTTACAAATAATTAACAGCTGAATAGTTTTAACGTTACTTTTAAACCGGTTTATACCGGTTTATATTTTGTTTCTGTTTTTGACCATTGTGGCTTAGGAAATGATTTACTGAGCTGACTGCGTGATGGTTTTCTTACCTTGGTAATTTTACCTTCACTTACTATTTTATCATGTACCGTATACCAGTCTGGAAACTCATCTGATTCCTGTATCCAGTGGTTGTAAGTGCCTTCGCTGCACCAATCAGGTAATTTACGCATTGCCATCTGGTGTGGCGGGGAGTTCCTGAACACTTTCATGGCATCAGCATCTGTCCACATGGTGAGTGTCCAGAAAGTAAGCCCTTTGTCAAAAAGCTGCTTGCCTTTCACAAATCCGGGTGTGATAACCAGTTGCCTGGTTGCTGCCGAATCAGCTTTGAAAAGTGCCGGTAAAAAAAATATTGACCTCAGTTTTAACCTGGTTGCCGAAACGAAATACATATAGTAAAGGTAAACAGTCTTATTGAAAAAATCAGGCAGGCTCCAGAACGAGTTGTTCAAAAAGCTGTTCTAGTTTTGAAGCAGGTTCAGTACACAATCCGGTATGTACTTTCGACATTTGCACCACCGTGCTGCGCGTAGCCGAAAGCCACCGGAACCGCTGGGGCAAAGGCAGTTCTCCCAAAGGTCCGGCATCTGGTCCGCCTGTACATATGCGCTCAAAAGATTCCAGGTGTTTTTGAATCTCCTGAAAGTCGATTTTGCCGCAAAGCGCCTGCAGTCTTGGCTCATCAATATGGAACTTTACCTGCAGGAATTTCTGGCTTGCAGCATATAGCACCACACCTATGTTCAGGAATTCTTCCCGCTCTACCCTAGGCACCAGCCTGATGACCGCATACTCATATGTTTGTTTCTCCTGCATGCTTTGCTTCATTTACAAAGGTCATTGAATTTTGCAACCGCGCCAACAAATATTCTTCATAAGCCTTCCTGTGCTCTCTTGTTGAGTCAAACGGATTATCTGCAACCAGCCATTCATCGGGGATCAGGCTGATCAGATCATGGATAAATTCCGACGTGATTATATTGCTGCAAAATTGGTTTGCTTCATCAAGAAGGGTAGCCTGCTGCAGCAATAAATGATCTTTAACCCGGTCGAATGGTTTCAGTGCCAGTTGGGCTGGCGGCATGTTCCAGTTGTAATGAAAGTAGAGTGACGCGCCATGATCTATGAGCCAGAGTTCTTTATACCAAGTGAGCATATTGGGGTTACGGGCAGTGCGATCGGGATTGGTTATAAGGCAATCGAGCCACACTATACGCGAAGCAATCTCAGGACTAACAACCGTAACATTGGGGTCAAAAGTTATAGAGCCCGAAAGATAGCTGAGACCTATATTAAGCCCTGCGCTGGCCTTAAGCTGATCCTGTATTTCTTCATCCTGCTCAATGCGGCCAAACGATTTATCGAGGGTTACAAAAACTATTTCCGGCACTTTGAAACCCAAAGCCCTAGCCAGTTCGCCACCAATCAGCTCTGAAATAAGCACCTTCGGCCCCTGCCCGGCACCATGAAATTTAACCACATACTTAAATCCATCATCTGCCTCTACAAGCCCCGGCATAGAGCCGCCTTCGCGCAGCGGAAGAATGTAACGGTCTACATTTACGGTTCTTAGTTGGGGCATTGTGTAAGGCATCAGTGCTTAAGATTTGATTTATTGGGGTATTTTGATCTATTTAAGTGGTCTGAATAAGTTGGATTTCAAAGTTACTTTTATCCGTAGCTAAATTATAAAATGCCTCAAATTGTTCCTGGAAATTCTTAATAATTTCGTCTGTGGTTTTCCCATTTGTAATTAGCAAGTCATCATTATAATAAATTCGTCCCCAAAGGTGGTTATCTACGGCTTTTTCAATGATAACTTCAGATTTCATTTGAATTCTTTTACCTGCACTGAAACCAAAATTAAGAATTTGATGGGATGGTTCTTAATTTTGTTTTAAATTTATAGATTAATTGCGACTTTAAAGTGTAGCAGTCATAACTCATTTCATTTACTCAATAAGCCGTTTGGTACAGCTGTATTGATTGTGTTATGGAGGCTATCGCAAGCCTGAAGAAGCAAATGAAATCGGCTACACTATTTTTATAAATTCAAATTGAGACAAATGAAAAAAATATTTTTAATTGTTTGTATTGGATTTTTATGTTGTAAAAAGTCTAATAATCAATTGCAACAAAATTTCACCTACCAACAAATTTTCGATTCACTTGGAATACCATTTAATAAACCATGCGTTGTTGTAGATAGTTTAGTTACATGGCTGGAACCCTATGTTTATTTTTTGTTGAACTTGTGAAACATTTTTGTTGGAGTGTTTAAAAACTATTTTTTTTCATTGAAGAAATGGGTGAAATTGTAAAAATTCCATTTCATCAAGGTGTATAGTGTTTAGGGTTTTTAATAAAAAGGAAAAGCCGGTTAAATCTTGATTTATGAAACCATCTCAAAAAAGTAAGATAGAACTGTTTAAAGAAAAGTTCGGTGTCAATGTAACAATTGATAAAAACCTAAATAAGGGTACTAAAGTTGTTCACTTCCCTAAGAAATTGGCTGATGCTAATAAGTTACTTTCCAGAATACAGGTAAAGTAACTGTTTCTATGAGTAGTTTAACCGAAACTTGCAAACTGCTCCCAATCCTTCCAAACCGCCTTATATCCTCTGCCTTCTATCATCTGCTTAACCTCTGCTACAGAGCGGCTATCATCAATTTCAAATTGCTCCAATGACTCAGGTTCCACAGCATAACCGCCAGGATTAGTCTTAGAGCCTGCGCTCATAGTTGTGGCCCCAAGCTGTATAATATGGTTGCGGAAAACCTCATTTTCCCGGGTAGAGATGGACAATTCAATCTCTTCATTGAATATCCGCCATGCACATATCAGTTGCACCAGTTCTTTATCGCTGATCACCACTTTGGGTTCAATTAATCCTGTAGCTGGCCTAAGGCGGGGAAACGATATGCTGTACTTGGTTTGCCAGAAAATTTTTTCCAGGTAGTTGACATGCAGAGCAGTAAAGAAATTATCGGTACGCCAGTCTTCCAGCCCAATCAGAACACCCAACCCTATTTTGTGAACGCCAGCATTACCCAGCCTGTCAGGCGTGTCGAGACGGTAATCGAAATTGGATTTTTTTCCTTTAGTGTGGTATAGTTTATAGTTCTCTTTATGATACGTTTCCTGGTATACCAGCACTGCATACAGTCCTTCATCTGCAAGCAATTTGTACTCCTCTTCTTCAAGTGGCTGCACCTCTATGGAGAGATTGGCAAAATGTGGACTGAGTAACCGGACCGCTTTCTGTAAATAATCTACTCCCACAGTTTTGTTGGCTTCGCCTGTTACCAGCAACACATGTTCAAAGCCTTCCTTCTTCAGGTATTCGGCTTCCTGCAGAATTTCTATTGAAGATAAAGTGCGTCTTTTTAATTTATTATCAAAGCTGAACCCGCAATAATTGCAGATATTCTGGCACTCATTGGATAAATAGAGCGGTGCATAAAGCTGAATTGTCTTGCCAAATCGTTTCTGCGTAATGCGATGGCTCAACTGAGCCATCTGCTCCAGGTAGGGAGCAGCAGCAGGGGAGATGAGCGCCTTGAAATCTTCAATGTCCCGCCTGGTCTTATGCAAAGCGCGCTCCACATCTGCCACAGTTTTTGCGTAAATGGAAGATTGCACTTCATCCCAGTTATACTTCTCAAATTCGTCTTTGAACATACCTCAATTATTTTATTACTATTGATGTGCCACACCTTTAAGGTGTGGCACATCAAAGAAAACTAATTTAAAAACTCCGTAAGCGGGCTGCTGGCTTCAGCATAAGCTTTGACTGCACCCAGCTTTGCATTATATGCCATTCGTCCAGCTTCCACAGCCATTCTGAAAGCTTTTGCAATCATTACCGGGTTGCCGGCGACTGCAATAGCTGTATTCACCAATACCGCAGCAGCGCCTATCTCCATAGCAGCTGCTGCATGGCTCGGTGCGCCTATGCCCGCATCTACTATTACCGGCACATTGCTTTGCTCAATGATGATTTGTAAAAATTCCAGTGTCTTCAATCCCATGTTACTGCCGATTGGTGCGCCCAACGGCATAACTGCGGCCACACCCACCTCTTCCAGTCGCTTGCACAGCACAGGGTCGGCATGAATATAGGGTAGTATTATAAAGCCATCCTTTACCAGTTGTTCTGCTGCCTTAAGCGTTTCAATCGGGTCGGGCATCAGGTATTTGGGGTCAGGATGTATTTCCAGTTTCAGCCAGTTGGTTTGCAGCGCCTCTCTTGCAAGGTGAGCAGCAAATATGGCTTCCTTTGCATTTCTTACTCCTGAGGTATTGGGCAATAAATTTATGTGGGCATGATTCAGGTGCTGCAATATATCATCATCTTCTCCATCCAGGCTGACACGCCTCAGCGCTACAGTCACCAGTTCAGTTCCTGATGCCAGTAATGCATCTTCCATAAGTTGATGGTTCCCGAATTTCCCGGTACCGGTAAACAGGCGGGAACTAAATACCTTGCCGGCTATCTTTAATGTATCGTTCATCTTCTTTCCGTTATTTTTTTCAATCTGTCCAAAGTCAGGGTCCAGTAAAAATTATAATGCCTGTACATTGTATCAGTTAAGAAATTACTTTGCGTCAATATCAGTAAGGTTTTATTGTTATCTGGTTCCAGCTTGAATTCTATGAGGGTATAATTTTCAGGCTCATCCGGTAGCTGGGATAATTGGCTCCAATAAGTGTAAGTGAAAAGGCTTTCAGGTTCCAGGCAAACTATATTTCCCTTGTCTACATAAGGCTTGTTATGCCAGGTACCTTTAAAGGCAACAGGGTTGCCTTCCTTCCAGTCACTGATCACCTCAACCGGAGTATCATAGAGCCATTCTTTCAGCAGCACCGGTGTTGTAATGCTTTTCCATACCTCAATCAATGAGGCATTGATCAGTATGTTTTTTTTCACTTGCTTGCTTGCCGGGTCAAGAAAATCCAGAAATTTTCCTGCTGTTTCAGTGATATCAGGTGCATTGCTTATCGCGCCCGATACTGCTATTCCATGCAGGCCGGTTGACATAAGTACAGACACATCATCAACTGTAATACCTCCTATGCCGATAACAGGGGGATAAGTAATATTTTGAGTCTTTAATTGATTAAATAATTTCCTGTAACCATTTAACCCCAGTACCGGACTCAGTTTCTTTTTGGTTTCAGTGAAGCGGTACGGTCCCAGCCCTGCATAGCTTACCGGTTTGCCCTGCAGATGCCTCAAATCGTCCAGGTCATTGGTAGTAACACCTATTATGCAGCCCCTTGCCAGCATCTCATCTATATCATTTTGTGGCAAAGGATCTTCCTTACCCACATGCACCCCATCGGCATTAATATCAAGCGCCAGCTTTATATTGTCATTGACTATAAACGTGGCATTATATTTTTTACACACAGCCTGCACTTCAAGGGCTTTGGCACGGTACTCCTCATAGCTGATATCTTTCAGGCGTAGCTGAATCCAGTCCACACCTCCTTTGCAGGCCTGTTCTGCCAGGTCGGCGGTTTTGGTGATGTACTGAAGCCTGCTTATCGGTTTCATATTTTTATCGGATTATGATGGCCTAATAAAGTTTCATTACTCGCAAGGAATTGATAAGTATAGCTGTTGGCTATTTCAGCAGCCTCGGCTATTTCCTTTCCCAGTGCCAGTTGTGCTGTAAGCGCAGCAGAGAGTACACAACCGCTGCCATGTTTTTCACCTCTTGGGAGCCGGTCATTACTGAATGCATAAGTGTGGTCGCTGGTGTATAAAAAGTCAGTGGCAGTAGCGCCATCACTGTGGCCGCCTTTCAGGTAAATGTTCACATGCTCACTATATCTTTCCAGTTTGGCCTCAATATCATCTGTTCCAAACAATCTGTGCACCTCGGGTATGTTCGGTGTTATACAATATACCTCCTTCATTATATCCAGGAGTTGTTCTGTTGATTTATGAAATTCAAAGCCAGCGCTCGCCTTCATTATCGGGTCATAAATAAGCACAGGGCTTTCAATATTTTCTTTGAGGAACTGCACAACCTCTTGCAAAGTTTTTAAATTCCCGATCAACCCTATTTTTATATGCCGGATCTTAAACCGCCTCAGTAACACTGATACCTGGCTGATAATCTTATCAGCGCTTACCCATTCTACCTTATCAAATTCTATATCATTCTGCCATGTCAGTGCGCTCACTGCACCAAAACCATACACCCCATTAGCTTCAAAGGACTTTATATCAGCCAGTATCCCGGCCCCTGCCGAAGGGTCGAAACCGGCTATGGATAGTGCATATGGTTTGTTTTGTGGCATTTATTACTTTAGTTTTTTCATGTTGTTATTTCCAAGTAATGATTTCATTTGGGTAATGGCAATTTCATTGAGTTTCAGCAATCTTTCAGATTGGACTAATTGCTGCCGAATCAATACGGAGTTTATACTTTCAAGATTGGTTAAAACCACTAATTGTTCCAGTTCGGCATAGTCCCGGATATTCCCGTCTTTACCGGGATTTGCATCCCGCCATTGTTTTGCAGTAACGCCGAATAACGCCATATTCAACATATCCGCTTCGCTGGCATATACTATCCCTGATTGTGCTCTTGTTATTGTTGGTGGTATCAGTGTTTCTTTTATGGCATCGGTATGAATGCGGTAATTGATTTTAGAAAGAGTTCTTTGCAGGTTCCATTCCAGTTTCAGGCGGTCGTTTTCATCCTCTTTCAGTCGTTGGAATTCTTTTATTAAATACAGTTTGAATTCCGGGCTTAGCCAGGAACCAAATTCAAAAGCTATATCGCTATGTGCAAAAGTACCTCCACCATACCGGCCAGCTTTAGATATTATACCTATTGCATTGGTCGCATCAATCCACTTTTTGGGTGTAAGATGAAAACTATTTAAGCCAGCCAGAGTTTTAAAGGTCTCGAATTCGAGACCTTTAAAATCGGGATTATTAAGTTCTTCCCATATGCCAATAAACTCGACTGTATTGCGATTTCTCATCCAGCTGTAAATCATAACATCATCACCAAATGGTTTTACCATATCTGTCAATGAAATAAAGTTGTCATTTTGATGCTTTAGAATAGCAACTTCAGTTCCTTTTACACTGATTGTTTTATTTTTTGCCATAAATATCTGGTTTTTGGCTTTGTTCAATTCTCATTCATAGTGGGCGATTTTTATTTACTGGTCTCTAATTCATTACGTTTTAAAAACAAATATTACTTCCGGATTTTCTTTGCTAATTAGGGCGAATTCGTCACGATTAAACTACAGATAAATTTCACTCCCCACCTCAATAAACTCCTTCGACTTCTCCTCCATCCCCTTCTCTCTTTTCTCCTCTTCGGCAGCATAATCCCTTATATCCTGTGTTATCTTCATGGAGCAGAAATGCGGGCCGCACATGGAGCAGAAATGAGCAATTTTAGCGCCTTCGGCAGGCAGGGTTTCGTCATGGAAGGAACGAGCTGTTTCCGGATCCAGTGAAAGGTTGAACTGGTCTTCCCAGCGGAACTCAAATCTGGCTTTGCTCAGTGCATTATCTCTGTATTGAGCTCCCGGATGGCCTTTTGCAAGGTCGGCAGCATGTGCTGCAATTTTGTAGGTGATCACACCATCCTTTACATCTTTTTTGTCGGGCAGGCCAAGGTGTTCTTTAGGTGTCACATAGCACAGCATAGCCGTGCCATACCAGCCTATCATTGCCGCGCCAATGGCCGAAGTAATGTGGTCATAACCGGGCGCAATATCTGTTGTAAGCGGGCCGAGTGTATAAAACGGCGCTTCATCGCAGCAGGCCAGTTGCTTGTCCATGTTCTCCTTTATCAGGTGCATAGGCACATGTCCCGGCCCTTCTATCATCACCTGTATGTCGTGTTTCCAGGCTATCTTGGTCAGTTCACCCAGGGTTTCCAGTTCTGCAAACTGCGCTGCATCATTGGCATCGGCAATAGAACCCGGCCTCAATCCATCGCCCAGTGAGAAGCTCACATCATAAGCCTTCATGATCTCGCAAATCTCCTCAAAGTGTGTGTACAGGAAGCTCTCTTTATGATGGGCAAGGCACCACTTGGCCATAATACTACCGCCGCGAGATACTATACCCGTAACACGCTTAGCAGTTAAAGGTATGTAGCGCAGTAACACGCCTGCATGTATAGTAAAGTAATCCACACCCTGCTCAGCCTGCTCAATCAGTGTATCCCGGAATATCTCCCAGGTCAGGTCTTCGGCTTTGCCATTTACTTTTTCAAGCGCCTGGTAAATAGGCACAGTGCCTACAGGTACAGGACAGTTGCGTATGATCCACTCACGGGTTTCATGAATGTTTTTACCGGTGGATAGATCCATCAGCGTATCGCCACCCCAGCGGCAGCTCCATACTGCTTTTTCCACTTCTTCCTCTATACTTGAGCTAACGGCAGAGTTGCCAATGTTGGTATTGATCTTAACCAGGAAGTTGCGGCCAATAATCATGGGTTCGCTCTCGGGGTGGTTAATGTTAGCAGGTATTATAGCCCGTCCGCGCGCTATTTCTTCTCTTACAAATTCGGGTGTTATTTTTTTGAATGGGATATTTGCTCCAAAGCTATTACCCTGGTGCTGGTTCCAGAGTTCGCTGTTGTTCATCAGCTCATCTATTCGCTGGTTTTCACGAATGGCTATATACTCCATTTCAGGGGTAATCATACCCTTACGTGCATAATGCATCTGGCTTACGTTGCAGCCAGGCTTTGCCCTGAATGGTTTGCGTATGTGTTCAAATCGCAGTGTATCCAGCGTTTTTTCTTCCAGCCGTGCATTGCTGTATTCTGCTGTAAAGCTGGTGAGTTCATCCACATCGCCACGTTCTTTTATCCAATCCTCTCGCAGGCGGGGCAGGCCTTTGGTTATATCAATCACAACATCCGGATCGGTATATGCTCCGCTGGTATCGTAAAGGGTTACAACAGGGTTCGGCTTCAGTTCCTCTACGCCAAAAGTCCTGGTGATGGTAGGGCCAACGGCCACCTCGCGCATAGCCACTTTAATATTGTGCAGTTTGCCTGCCACAAATATTTTTTTTGAGCTGGGGTAAAATCCCGATTTTATATTGTTGTCTTTTGGCGCTGTATCCTGTTTCATTTTTATGGAATTTAGAATTTGGAATTTAGAATTTGGAATTTGGGATTTGGATTTTGGAATTTGGAATTTGGGATTTGGATTTTGGAATTTAGAATTTAGAATTTGGGATTTGGATTTTGAAATTTGTCATTATCCACCTTGTGTTGCTTTTATTAAAGTTACCTGATCATTGTCGTGTAGGCAGTATATATCCCAATCCTGTTTCGGGATAACATTATTATTGATAGCAATCGCAATACCTTTTTGGGATGAAATATTCAGGGCAATAAGGGTTTCTGAAAGAGTGGCTGATTCTTTTAATTCCTGAAGTTTATTGTTGATGTATATATTCATCCCCATGAAATTGTAAACTGCTAACTGTAAATTGTAAACTGCCAACTCAACTTTGGGGGGAGATAATAACTATCTGCTTTTTCCTTACGCAGGCATTATCCTGATCAGGTCCGAAGGGTATGATCTCAGCCATAATAAGTGGCACCCCTAAAGTCGGGGACAAAGTTAGGGGTTAATATTTTATTAACGCAAAAATTTCAGACTAAGGTAAACCGGATAGTAAACAGGTAGGAGGTAAGATTGCTTTAGTAATATTGAATACTGAAACTTGTATGGAACTCAGAGCAGCTATTTTGCTTGATAAACTAAATAAACACGTGTGTTACTTCCGGCTAATGCTACATTCTTCATGCCGGATTTTCAGTTATAAATGGCACTAATTTAGCCCGGGTAAGAGGTTTTGAAATATAACCTTTCACCAATGGATGATTATCAGCTTTTTCTCGGTCCAGATGGTCAACAGACGAAGAAAGCATATAAACATCTATACTGTTTTTTTGATTTTCAGGAAGGTCTTCCATTTTTTCCAGTACATCCCAGCCCGAAAGCAGCGGCATATTAATGTCCAGGAATAAAACAGCATTTGGTTGGGATGTAACATTGTGATAAGACTGAAGATATTTAAGCCCCTCTTCAGGCAGAATAAATGTTTGCGTTTCAGAATCAGGCACAGCTATACCTATCATTTTCGAACAGATCATATTGTTGATTCTGTCGTCATCAATAACTATAAAATTTCTTTTCATGTTAAGCGGTATATTTAATTTACGTATTTAAATTTAAATTTAGTTCAATGTGAAATGTGGTGCCTTTATTTACTTCGCTCTCAACACTTATTTTACCACCTAATGATTCAATCTGGGTTTTAACCATAAACAGTCCCATTCCTTTACCATCTACATGCGAATGAAAGCGCTTGTATAGTCCGAACACATATTGGCCCGATTTTGCCAGGTCTATGCCCATACCATTATCTTTATAAGTTAGATGAATCTTGTTATTGTTCAGTTCGCTTTTGATTTCAATAATCGGGTTTAACCCCGGTTGCCGGTACTTGATACTGTTGGATATCAGGTTGTAAAATATACTGTGAATATAGCTTTTTAAGCTGTATAATTCATCAACCTGATCAAAATTATGCAATATCTGGACTTTTTCATTTTTAACTGTAGTATATATGCTATTTATGATATCTTCAAGAATTTTGGAGAATTTTACAGATTCGTTTTTATAGCCCTGTTTTGCTTTCAGCTGAAGGACAAAATTAAGGTCCCGGATTACCTCATCCAACTTATTGACGCAGACATTCAGGTCGCTTATCATTCTTAATTTATCTCCATTATTAAGCTCAGGATATTGCAAAACCTCTGTTATGCCCATAATGTTGGCTACAGGCGCCCTAAGGTTATGAGAAACAATATAGGAAAACTGTTCCAGGTCTTTATTGCGCTGAATAATATCGGCTATCATTTTTGATCGTTCCGATTCAATTTGTTTTAACTCTGTAATTTCATTGATTACGCTCAGGGATGCAATAATATTCGGGCCGGCTACGATAAATGGCATTTTTATAGTATTGAATATTCTTGTATTGCCCTTGTGGTCTGTAAAGTTATGTTCTGTAGCGCTCAGTTGCTTTCTGCTCCGTATTACTTCTGTATCTATATCCTGAAAAAATGTGCCTTCGCTTTTTACCGGAATAATATCTCTTATATTCAGATTTATCATTTGCTCCGGTTCAAATCCATACATCGACGCATAGCTTTTATTTACAATTATATAGTTTCCTTCAACATCTCTTGCACATATGGACTGAGGGATCAAGTCAATTATTAACCGCAGATTCGCTTCCGATTGTGCCAGCGCTTCTTCCGCTTTTCTGGTTTCCGTAATATCATGTACTGCGCCTATCAGGCCGCAAGGGGCACCATTGCTACTGAATTCTAAACTAGCCTGCGAATAAACATGCCTTACTTCTCCGTCCGGCCTGATGATCCGGTGATGAAATGCTGTATTGCCCTGAGAATTTAGTTCATCATTCGACACCTTTCTTACATATTCAAGATCTTCAGGATGGATAAAACTTTCCCACTCTTCATGGGTATATAAATTATCAGATTTAGAAACGCCATAAATATTACATGTTTCTTCCGACCAGATACCCCTACCAGTTGAGAAACTCTGCTCCCAGCTTCCAATATGAGCTATAGACTGCGCTTGTTTTAAACGTAATTCGCTATGAATCAGATTTTTTTCAAACTCTATCCGTAATTTATCTTTTTCAAAATTATCCATGGCAAATGAAATATCGCCGGTGGCTTCTTCCAGCAGGGCTATTTCATCATTATCAAAGAAATTCAACTCATCAGAAAGAATATTGAATGTACCTACAACTTTACCTGATTTTTTAATAGGTAGGATCATACACGACAGCCACCCTCTTTTTTGGGTCAGTTCATATCTGTTTGCAAGAACAGGGTCTTCCTGTATATTATTGCAAACATAGCTGGTTCCGGAGCTTATTACTTGCCCCTGTATGCCATTTATATCATATTTGTAGTTAGTGAACAGGGCTGCATCCTCCGGCAAAAGTCCGCAATGGTCTTCCAGGTTAAGTATTTTGCCCGATTTATCTAAAAGCCCTATCCAGGCTGCTCTGAATCTTCCGAATTCCAACGCAATATTGCAAGCCTCTTTGAACACGGACTGCTGATCAGTGGAACGAACAATAGCCTGATTTATCTGGCTGATGAATGCATAAAGCCGGTTGGCATGTATCATTTTTTCTTCTGCATCTCTCCGTTCTTCCTCTTTTACAAATACATCCAGGGCATACGACAGATCATCAGCAGTCCTTTTTAGCAACCCGATTTCGTGCTGATCAAAAAAATCTCTCTTACCCGAAAAAATGAATAGGATATATGTTAATGATCCGCCTTTCTTTAAGGGTAATGCAATTGCAGATCCGAATCCACGCTGGCGTGCAAAATCAGCTACGCTGCTGGCATTCGTTATTGTATCAAAATCATTGATGACGCTAAATACACCATTTTTCAATACCCGGTCTGTCAGGCCCCCTTCATGAAATGGCTGATTGTCAAATACAGCCAGATCACCCACAGTAGCATTATAATATGATGTGAGTTTTGTTTTGCCGGTTTCCTGGTCCGGATTCGAAATAAATGTAATTTCAAATTGTCCTGTTTCCACTGCAATTTTGCACACTTCACTGAGCAGTTCCTTCTCGCTTTTCTGATGTACTATTGCCTGGTTTATCTGGCTTATGAATGCGTAAAGCCTGTTGGCATGTATCATTTTTTCCTCAGCATCTTTCCTTGCTGCCTCTTTTTCAAAAACATCCAGGGCAAAGGAAAGATCATTGGCTATCCTGTTCAGCAGATTAATTTCCTGCTGATCAAATAAGTTTTTTTGTTTAGAATACAGGAAAAATATATACTTAGTATTGTTTTGTTTCTTAATTGGTAGTGCAATACATGATTTAAAACCGCGTTCATGTGCATAATCGGTTACACTGGTTGATATCGTTGAAGTTTCAAAATCATTCATTATTGAATAAGTGCCTTTTTCGATGGCAACATCTATAAAACCACCCGCTCTGTAATTGTGGTTATTATATCGTATAAGGTCAGATTCTGTTACATTGCAATGTGCTATCAGGTTTGTTTTTTTTGTCGCAATATCTGGGTAATTGAAAAATGCCAGTTCAAATTTACCAGTTTCCACTGCTACATTACAGGCACTCTGAAAAAGTTCTTCCTGTGTTTTGATGTGCACAATAGCCTGGTTTATCTGGCTTGTAAATGCATACAGCCGGTTGGCATTAATGATTTTTTTTTCAGCCTCTTTCTGATTTGTTATATCAAGTGATATTCCATGAATACTCTCAGGTTTCCCGGAATCATTAAAATTAAAATGTGATTGGCAATGGATGAATCGGATAGTTCCGTTTTTGAGTATTATCCGATGAATAAAATCCCAGTCTTTCAGATTTTCTCTGGATTGCATAACAATATTGCGTGCATAATCCTGATCCTCAGGATGAATCATGGCCAACCAGGATTCAAACGACAGCTTATTTTGGCTTGGGTCCACTTCATAAATTCTGCAGTGTTCCTGCGACCACCGGGCATAACTGTTCCCGATATTGTATTCCCAGCTACCCAGGTGGGCAATCTCCTGAGCCTGTTTTAACCGCGTTTCATTTCGTCGCAGTTTTATTTCAGCCACCTTTCGGAATGTTTCCTTTTCAATCACATCCAATGCAAATGAAATGTCGTCAGCAATCTCTTCCAGCAATCTTATTTCTTGTTCATCAAACAAATCCGGTTGGCCCGACATCAGGTTCAAAGTCGCAATTATTTTTCCTGATAACTTGAGTGGTAATACTATTCCTGACCTGAATCCTCGCCTCAATGCATATTTAACAATATTATTCTCTCTGTTAGCTTTTTCGTAGTCATTGATATAACTGCACTTACCTGATGCCAGAACTGATGAAGTAGCCCCTGTTTTTTCAAAGGTAAGGTTATGGAACATTTCTATTTCTAAGGCAGACGCGTTTGCCTGGGCAATCATATTGATTGTGCTGTTTTCCTCATTGACGCTACAAACCTGGGCGAACTCAAATTCTCCGAATTCAACTGCGATTCTGCAGGTTTTATCAAAAAGTGACTGTTGTTCGTTTTCATGTACTATTGCCTGATTTATTGCGCTGATAAATGCATATAAACGCATTGCCTGATTCTTTTTTACCTCTGCTTCTCTTCTTAATTTTTCTTTTTCGAAAATGTCCAGAGCGAAGGAAAGGTCATCAGTAATTTCTGACAATAAGGTTAATTCCTGTATATCGAATATGTCCTTCTGATGCGAAAATATATGGAAGGAGTAGGCGATTTCCTCTCCTTTTCTTATTGATAATGCAATACTGGAGTTGAAACCTCTGTTTGATATATACTCGCCCATACTTTTTGAGTATGGATTTTCTTCGTAATCATTAACAAAAGAATATTTCCCATTTTTAATCATCCCGGATATCAACCCGTTTTCACTGAATTTAGAACTCCCGAATTGTAAAATATCTGCTTCATTTATATTATGACCGGCAATTAATGATGCATTAAAACTAATGAGATTGAGCCTGTTAATAAAGGCCATATCAAATTTTCCGGTATTTACTGCTATCTGGCAAGCTTCCGAAAAAAGTGTCTGTTCATCAGCCGAATGAGCAATAGCCTTGTTGATCTCACTTATTAACGCATACAACCTGTTGGATCTTATTAATTTCTCTTCAGCTGTTTTACGGTCGGTAATATCCCTGAAGTTGCCCACCATTGCATTGACACTTTCATCATGCAGCAGGTTGGTGGTTGTTCCTTCTGTCCAGATATAATGCCCGTCTTTGTGCAGCATACGGTTTATACCATGAACCGGGAGACCGGGGTTTTTCATGGCTTTGTCCAGCCGGCCCAGCACTTCCGGCAGGTCATCGGGATGCGCAAAGTCATAAATGGTCTTATCCTTTCTTTCCTCAAATGTAAAGCCAAGTATACGCTCAGTGGCCGGCGACTGATAAAGGATATGGCCTTCATTATTGTGCAGGGAAATAGCGTCTAAATTATTTTCTATCAGCGCCCTGAACCGCTTTTCGTTCTGCTGTATTTTATCTTCACTTACTTTTCGTTCAGTAACATCCTTGAAATTACCAACAACAGCTCCAACATTTTTATCATCAAGCAAATTGGTAAAAGTACCATCCATCCATACATAGCGCCCGTTTTTTTGTTTCATTCTCTGCGTAGAAGGAACGGGGACACCCGGATTATTTATAGATTCCCGGTACCGGCTGAGAACCAGCTCAGTATCATCAGGATGAAAAACGTTTTCAAATTTTATTTCCCTCAGGTCATCAAGTGTATAGCCCGTTGTTTTTTTTGCTCCCGGTGAGAGGTATAGCAAATTATAATCTTTATCTCTTAAAGCTATAATCTCTGAGTTGTTTTCAATAAGCGCCCGGAACCTTTTTTCATTCTGCTCCAGTTTATCAAAAGCCAGTTTCTTATCCGAAATATCCCTGAAATTCCCAACAAAAGCTTTAATGTCCGGATCTTCCAGAAAGTTGGTAGTCGTGCCTTCTGTATAAATATAATGCCCGTCTTTATGCCTTACCCTGTTCTGGGTAAAAATTGCCTTTCCCGGATTTTTCATGGCTTCATACATCCTGCCCATCACTACCTCCATTTCGTCGGGATGGAAAAATACATTGCCATGCTGACCCAGAATTTCCTCCTTAGTATATCCCATCATCTTACAAGTGGATGGCGAGGTATAGATTACAAAACCATTTTCATCAAGCATCACAATTGCATCAATATTATTTTCAATCAGTGCTTTGAACCGGGCTTCAGCCTGCTTGCGCTTAGTAATATCTATTACCGATGCCATTACCATAGGCTCAGCTGCCTGTATCGGGGTAAGTCCTATTTCAACCGGAACTTCAGACCCGTCTTTCTTTAACCCAGATTTTGCAGTAGACCTATCCGGTAAGACTTAATGGCAGTTTGGTGTTTTCAATAAAACTGAATAAGCTATCATACCATTGTCGTC
>Ga0214164_1000700_pt1 | contig 21307 bp, 47 predicted proteins | sample TroBogepilimnion_13_FD_153003 | JGI IMG/M metagenome (GOLD analysis project Ga0214164, IMG submission 153003) | Freshwater microbial communities from Trout Bog Lake, WI - Practice 03JUN2009 epilimnion v4 | ecosystem: Environmental > Aquatic > Freshwater > Lake > Epilimnion/Euphotic zone ...
GTCGAGGTCAAGGTCAGGGCCGGTGGCTTTGCCGTAAACGATCAAGTCGCCGTCAGAGTTCTCGGTTTTGACGATGTCGCCAGCGTAGGCGTAGGTGATGCTCATAGGTCTAAACGTCCTTGTTAGGTGAACTATCTGAGAAGCGTAGTAGCGCCGACTATGACTCCGACGCTAGGCCTGCTTCACCAGCGCCAGTGATTGCACAACGACAGTTCGGGTGTCCTGGTGGTTGATCGTCGCTGAGGTCGTGTGGGTTGTCTGCTTCTTGGTCAAGGCACTCGTCGCACGCTCCGTCGTAGGCCAACCAGTTGAATTGGGTGAAGCCCATCGCGTCGAGTTGCTCCGATGCGGCGGCGGTCTGCGCTCGGTTGGCTTCAGTTGTTGCGATCATGTCGGCTCGGTCTGGGTTGTCAAGAAAGTCTCTGATGTTCCTTGAGATCTCGTCAACGCTTGAACCTTGGGCCAATCCATCGGATATGACATTTCCGATCACGCCAAGTGTGGTGTCACTAATCCCTTGAATGACATCGCCCTGAGCGGCGAGAAGGTCGGCCAGTCCACCATCGGCGGTTTGAGCAGCTGCGGCGGCGTCGCCTGGCTTCCACTTAGACCAGTCGGTTGATGATGCGATAGAGGCGGTGTTGGAGATGTTCTGAATCCCCTGCTGTGGGTGAACGTCACCGGTGGCTTTGATGCCTGAGAGATAACCGGCTGATGAGACGTTTCGCAGGACTGACCCAAGGGGCTGAAGGTTCAGTGAGATGTTCTGAAGCCCAGTGACCTCGGCTTTGATCTTGGCCTGCGCTCGATGTATGGCGGCGGTGATCTCAGTCTGAGAGATGATCTTGCTCATGGCCTCTCGGATCTGTGGGCCGAAGTGAGAGATGATCTGATCTAGGCGGTCTGCTCCTGGTAAGTCACTCGGCGACCTGCCTGGATTGACTTTTTTTTTAGGACATCGGACTGGGCCTGCTCGTTGAGAACCTTGGCAACGTCAGCGTCGACGGTCTCAAAGACGAAGTCACGCCATTTGCCTGCGGCCTTACGTTTGGCCACGAAGGACTTGAACGACTTCATCTCCGCTTCGGTGGACTTCTGAGAGCCGACGTCTGCGGCCTTGGTCTCAACTGGAATCTCTTCGGGCTTTGGTTCTTCGGGCTTTGGTTCGTCAGGGATCGGCGATGCGATGGGTGCGTTGCCGACTGAGCCGCTGGTGTCGTCTGCACCCTCGGTGCCGACTTGGGCTGTAGTCTCGCCACTGCTGTCGGTTTCCAACATGCCTTTCAAGAAGGTGATGGCGTTACCAGCCACAATGAACGGCTCGTCGGCCTCTGGCATATTGTAAAGCGGTTGACCAAGTTCGGCTTGGACATCGTTCAAGGTTTTCTGACCTGAGTAAAGCGACATCTGAAGTGCCTGGGCCTGGTCAAGTTGTTGTTTCGTGGTGCCTTCATCTGAGAAGACGAACTCGGTGCCAAAGGTGCCACCCAGGAATCGACGGTTGAGTGAGTTGATGCAGTCGGCGATGAACTTCTCCAAAGGCTTCTTGCTCATAAGTTCGGCGTTGTCTTGCTCGCCTTCCTGCTGGCCCTTGCCACCCAATCCAGTTCGAGGGATTATGCCGAGTTGCGTGGGCTGAACTCCGAACATGGCAGAGACGCGCTTGATGATGAACTCGTCGTAGGTGTCCTTGTAGCGTTCGTCAATCGTTGGGGCGAACACTGGGTCAAAGGACTTAGGCAACATCTTGATTCGGTGGCGCTCGGCGGTCTGGCCTGTCAAGGTGTCGTTCAGTACGCGTTCGAGTGAAGCCAGTTTCAGGTGATCCAACTCGTCAGAGTCGGTCTTCATAAACGTGGTCGGCATCGTGCCTTCGGTGTATTCGGCCCTGAGCCACTGCTGACGTTCTAGGTAGAGCGTGGCCATTGGTATTGACATCTCGACAGAGGAATAACCGTAGGGCGACCAGGTGCGGCGGTTCTTGACGAAGTAGGCCAGTTGGTCTCTGATGTATTCACCGTCTGGGCCTTGGCCTGTGAAGAAGTCGCCATCGCTGTCCTTGCTGGCCTGGTACTCGCCACGAGGGAATCCCCACAGGACTTGTTGGAAGGCTGGTGACGGCGCGTGGGGTATGTCACCACGATTGTCGAGCAGGGGCTTGATCGTGGCACCGTCGATGATGTCAAAGCCGATGACTTCACGGCCAAGGTTGTAGCGAGGATAGATCGGCATGGCGTCGTAGACAAAGTGATTCCACAGGGCCTCGGTCAACCATTCGGCAAAGCCTCGGTCAGGGTGAACGTAAGGCGCTTCCCAGAACTGCTTGAGTTTGGCGATCTCGTCACTGTATTGGTCACGCGCTATCTGGTTGGCCTTGGCGTGACCACAGTTGCGTTCTTGCATGATCTGTGTGATGGCCTGATCACTAACCGTGATCTCCCATTCGAGCCCAATCATCTCGGCGGTTCTGACTTCAATGCATCGGTGAACGATGTCGCACTGCTCGGCCAGGCCCTTCAGGATCGCCCAGGGCGTGACTTGCTGAGTCAGGTTGAGGTTCCATGCAACTTCGTATTCGTACTTTCTCGGGAGCGCACGGCCAGAGTCGTCAAAGACTGGGTCAAGCGGTGCTGGCAGGTAGGGCATCGCTGGCCCCAACTGAGATCCGAAAGAGTCGGCAGGTCGAGGCAAGGGCATCGCTGGCGTGCCTGGGGTCTGAAGTAATCCCTGGCCGCCTCCGCCTGCGTAGCCCGATGGCATACCTGGCATTGACGGCACCACTGCACCACCAGCGGCGGCGTAAGGGTTGTTGATGGCCTTGGAGACCTCTTCAGCGATGAGTTTCGCCAGGTCTGCGTCAGAGGTTTTTGGCTTGCGATTCCAGATTGCCACTGAGGACTACTTCGTGATCTTGGCGACGGCTAGAGCGGTCTGGGCTTGGCGTCGAGTGGCGAAGTGAACTACTTGAGAAGCAGCTGCGGCGATGACCGATGCCGAACCGATGGCGGCCTGGACTGCGGCTGGCTCCTTGAAGCCTGGGTGGAAGATCACAATGATGGCGACAACGGCGGTTGCGGCGCTCGTTAGGTTGGCGACCCAAGTGTTCGGGTGCTTGACGATGGCCTGAGCATCGGCGACAACACGCTTCGCGCTGGCTATGGAGTCGATTGCCTTTTGTGCGTCGGCTGAGATTGTGGCTTGTACGTCGCTCATGTGGCCTTCCTTTGCGTATTGCAGTTTCGACAAGACGCCTCTGATGGGTTCATAGGGTGTGAACATACGGTACACGCTGGCGCTATTTCTGCGAACCACCTGTCCGCCGAAGATCCGCGTGCTAAGTCGAGTTCGACAATGCCGTGCACCAACGCGTCGAGTCGGTCAGGTGAGACGCCACTGTCCGGCAACCACCCAGTCATCTGATCTTCGAGCGTGGGGAAGGTGCCGACGTGATGAATCCGGCCTTGCTCGTAGAGTGCCGATACCGGCTCGGCGCGTAATCGCTTCCCGACTTTGGCGTGAATCTTCCTGAAGGGTATGTGAGGAGCGACGGCGCGCAGGGTTGTCTCAATCAGGTCTCCGCCTTGGTTGGCTTCTGCCACAATGGGGCCGATCTCGCCCCAGTCACGCCAGGCCTGGACTGCTCGGTGCGCCCATTGAAGCGGCGACTCTCGACAACTGCGGTCAGACAAGACATAGCCGTGACCGTCAGATCCTTTGCCAACGACCACAATGCCGGTCTCGTCGCTGTTCTCGCCAGTTGTGACGGCAGGGTCAATCGCCACCACGATTCTGACTAACTCAATCTGTGCTCTCGTCTTGCCACCGATGAGTTCCAAACCTGACAGGCCGTTGTCAACCTGGTCGTCTGGCAGGGCCTCGGCCTTCAAGAGATCCGGCGAGACTCGATGTTGGTCAAGCAGCTCGGCTGTCCACAGTGCGCCTTCGACCTCCCAGATCATCTCGCCCATGAGTTCTTGTCGACCTAACCTGGTGCCTTCGTAGCGGTTCAGAATACTGTTGGCCATCGTCGGGGCAAGGTTTGAGAGGTTGTCGTAGGTGGTTCCCCGAGTGATCACCGTTGTCGGTTGCTCCATGATGCGTTTCAAGAGTTGCGTGGGTCTTGGCGTGGTCGCGATGGCGACTTGTGGCCGTTCTCCCAAGCGCAGACCAAACTGAGCCTGATCCCAGGTGTCCTCGTACTGCCAGGCCGCCAACTCGTCGCACCAAATGAACTCATGCTGTGGCCCTCTCAACCTGTCGGGTTCCTCGGCGCTAAAGAGTTTGATCCGGCTCTTGTTCGTCAGAACGATCTCACCGATGGAGCGGTTGTAGTTCTCCAACATTTGATACCGGCGCAGTACGTTCAGGATTCCCGACTCACCTTCAGCGCAGGTGTCTCTGGCGTCGGCGTAGGTTCGAGCGATGACGGCGCATCGAGTGTTGGGTTGAAAGACGGCTTTGGCCGCAAGCCATTCGGCGCAGCTCCTGGTCTTGCCTGCTCCTCGACCTGCCAAGTAGAGCCAGGTTGTCCAGTCGCCTTCGGGTTCTAACTGCTCACGTCTGGCTGAGGCTTTGACCCAATCGAGACGCTCTGCGGCTATGAGGTCAAGTGGCGCGACGCTTGGCATCTAGTGCCTCCTCCAAGGCTTCGAGGATTCGACGCTCTCGGTCTGGGTCTACCTGATGAATCAGAATCTCTTCTTGGATCTTGGTGGGTGCGTTCAGTCCGAGGAGTCGAGCGCGAGCGGCGATGGCTTTCAGGATCTTGTCAACGGCGTCCATTCGAGCGCCTTCGTCGACGACCACGTTGCCTTCGTCGTCTTTGACAATTTTGCCGGCGGCTGAAACTTTGGGCGGTGGTTTGGCAATAACGCTGTTCAGGTATCGCTCGGCGTTGTCGATCTTCTCTAGTTCGATCTTCCTGACCTCTGCGGCTCCCTCGGTTGGCAGTTCGTTGACGGCTCTGGCAACCATGTCGTGTGCGGTGCCGACTGAACAACCAAACTCGTTGGCGATCAGTTGGTAGGTGTAGCCCAGAGATCGCATATCAGCGGCCTTACGATCTTTGGCGATCTGGTCTGGCGTTCGTAAGAACTTTCCTGTGGTGGCGTGCTGGGCTGGAAGTTTTCCGGCGGTCATAGTCTTTCCGATGGTATCAGTTGACCTCGATCACTTCACCATCTTTCGTCACTTGCCAGGTGTATTGACAGTTCGGGCAGGCCTGTGTCTTGGGTTCTTTTTGTTCGAGTGGCATCGGCTCTGGCTCAAACTCAGTCACCAGGTCGTCTAGGTCATCTCCCTCGAAGCCTGTGCCCTGTAATCCAAAGTCACTCCGCACCAAGGATTCAAGAAGGTCGGTGAGGTGGGACTGGTTGTAGGTCGCCAGGTCTGAAGAGCGATTGTCAACCAAGAGGATTCTCAGTGCTTGCTCGTCGTCAACGTCAATCAAGGTGACCTCGATGTCGTGCCAACCAAGGATCTTGGCCGCTTGAAGTGTGTGGTTGCCAGCCAGCACGGTCATGGTTGATGCTTGAACCACCAAGGGTCTGAATTGTCCGTGTGCCTCTAGGGATTGAATGATTGCCCCAACGTCGCCCTGTCTGGCGTTTGATGGGTGGAAGTGCAGCTGATCGACGCCTACCCTCTGAATGTCAAGACTTTGTAATTTCTTCATTTCCCAAGAATGACAGAAGCAGGCTGTACGCGTGGCCAAAGTGATCCATGCCTTCTTTGATCTCGCCAAACACCTGAAAGCCCAGTGGGTGCATTGACTCGTTGAGAATGGCTAGGCAACCGTTCAGCGATTGCAGGCCTGCGTTATAGGCGTCAAGCACGATCTCGGCCTGAGTCATCACCAGGATCTTGTCGGGGTTGTTAGTCACCTGAAAGCAGCTCCATGTGATCCTTGGTGCAGGTTTTGTCTCGGCACTTGCCTCTGACGCGTCGGGCCTTCTCAATGGTCAAAGGTGCATACTGCCACGATGAAAGCGTATAACCGTGCTTCTTGGCCCACAGTGGGTGAACGGTTACGAAGTGATGGCAGGGTCGGCACAATGAGATGAACAAGGTCGGTTCGAGCCACGCTGTTGATCTCTGAGAGCGGTTGATCAACTCATGAACGTCTTGAATTTGACGCTTGCACCCATCTAGGTTGCCTTCGCAAAATGGGATCTTCTCTGCTTGGATTTTGGTCAGTCGTTGACGTTCGGCAATTTGGCCGGCGCGCTTGACTGATATTTGCCTCATGGAGTCCTGCGACAGATAACACAAGAGACCACGCCGCTCGCGTCAAAGTCCCAGTCGTGTTCGCACTTGAGAATGGGTTCGTGGAGCAGGCCGCAAGATCGACAACGTAGGTCGCCTTGGCCTGCGGCGAAGTGCTCAGTCGCTTTGATGCATCTGGGACAGTAGTAGTTCACGGTCATCTCCTCCGCTCCAATTCTAACGAAGAATCTCGGTGATGTCGTCCCAATCTCTTGGTCGCCAGATGTACGCTTCTGCGCTTGATGAGAGTTCGTCGATCCACTGGGCCTGATCTTTCGAGATCCTGCCGGTGTCGCTTTTCAACTCGGCAAAGATCAGTCGCTTGGGCCGGTCTGTGAAGTCAGCGCGCACCAGGACTAGGTCGGGGAATCCCTTGGCGTCATAACGCGTCGGGGTTCGGTAGTTGCCTCTGGCGTTCATCGCAGCTGCAAAGTGGGCGGCACGGTATCCGAAGAGGTGCGCAAGGTCGACAACTTGCTTCTCAAAGTCTGCTTCGGTCATGGCCATGAGTAATAACTTACTCAACTGTCGTCGTCGGTATCCTCAAAGAAGTCGTCAACGTCGATTTCAACCTGGTCTTCTTCCCAAAGAATCATCGCGATCAGTGAGTAACTGGCAAGATCAAGGAATGTGTCTCTGGCGTTTTCGTTCGTGAGTTCGTGACCGGCGGCAAGCGTTTGCAATCGAGAGACCTTGTCGCCCAGGCGGATCATCGCGCCAACCCAGGTGTCAACCCCCCACAGAACTGAACCTCTGAAGTTGAACAATGGATCTGCGGCTAAGAACGTCTCGCTGTCCTCGGCTCCGTGCATTCCATAGTCATTCGACTTCCTGGCGTGCATACCTGCCAGTTCGAGAAGCAGGTCATAGAAGCGGCTGTCGCCAGTGGACTCGTCGGTGATCTCTTCGGGTTCGGCCATGCCCTGAGCCTAGTCAGTCTTGGGCGAAGGCTTTTGTGCCAAAGCAGGCGTCACGCAGCTCGTCGAGATGCTCAGGTAGCCCTGTGCGACAGAACTGGTCGGCGGCGGTAGCGATCTCCGTCAGTGTCTTGTAATCGGTGTAGGGAACCGTCATTGTCTGGGTGACTTCCATCTGTCTATTTTCCTTTCCGTTTCGGGGCCTCTAGTCCCTGCCTGCACAAATAGAATAGTATGTCTTGCACAAACGGACTAGTATGAAGTCCTGAGGTAGAGGCAGGGAGGCGCATGTCCCAGAAATTCAACCCGATGAGTGACTTCCATCTCACTTTCCTTTCTGTTTCGGGGCTTCTGGTTCAGCGTGCGTGGTCAGACACTTCCAGAAACCTGTTTTCTCGTGTCGCCATTCTCGACCTTTCCTAATGATAGGCAAGCCACAGTGACAACACTTCATCGGCTCAGCAGGAACTCGGCGGCCCCTGACCAATCCCTCTGATATTTGCCTAACCTCTTGGCTCTGGTCTTCTTGGTCACGGTCTCGGTGCGAACTCTCAAGCGGTTCGGGCCATGTTGTTTGCAGTCGTCAATTCGACTCAGGCCCACCATGATCAGGTTGCCCTTGGCGTCGTAGGTGTCAAGGTCGTCGACGACGTAGGCGTGATTGGTGTCTCCCTCAATCAACACGACATCGTTGTAGTTGATCTTCATGCTTGCTTCGCCTCAACGTCCATCGCAACTTTGATCATCTTTGCCATCAGTAATCTTGCCTCAGGCGGCGAGTCCATCAGGGCGACCATGCCTTTCATTATCTTTGAAAATGGCCAGTTGTATAAGTTGATCGTGTCAACAAGTTTGTGACACATTTCGCACACGCAAACGACTTCAGTACCTCCGAGACGATAGGGAACAGGGAAGTGATCGTGTTGATGATTCTTTGGAGTATCAACAATGGGTTCGAGACAGTAATAACAATCACCGTCATTTGTGTCGGAGCAAGTTGTCGATCTGCTCATGCTTGCTCCTTGATTAGTGGCAGTTCCCCTGCTCGAACTCGCCGACGGTACTCGGCCTGGTAGTCGGTGTTGGCCTTGACGCACTCTGCGAGTCGGCACCCAGCGACGTAGCAACTCTTGGTTCCGTGTTTCGTCATGGCTTCTCCACTGCGTAGAGACCGTTGGTTCTGAACGTCTGGTGAACTCCTCGCATATCGGCGCGCAGTTCCGTGACGACTTGTTTCAAGGCTTTGATCTCTTGCTCGATGGGATACATGCACGGCTGGTCTGGGTACTCTCGACCCATTCCGTCGAGCGGTACTTCCTCGGCTGAGTCAATGACCCTTGCGCGCAATTCCATGTCGCAGCTGTCCCACAGTTTCTTGTCGACCAGGTCGAAGTCTTTGTCCGAGAGTCTGAGAATCCAAGTCATGTTTCCTCCTTTGGTGGTTGGCACGGCCCATCTTGCTTGCGCCAGAAGTGAAGACCGTGCTCTAATGAGCCTTGACTAGCCCAGACGCTTTTGCCTGAGCCTTTTGGCAAGTGTTCGCGTTGCCAGTAACCGCACAAACATGGATCAGCCATTTCGGGTCACCTGTGCCTTCCTGGGTGCCTTCGTGACTTTTTCCTCGGTGAAGGTGCGCCAGGCCTTGCGACCCATTGACCCACCGATCACCGTGACCTCGGCTGGGCGGTCTCCCTCAAAGCCGTCGATCCATTCGACGACAAAGGTGCCACGCTCGCCCTTGATCTTGACAACGTCACCGGTGCCAATCTTTCCGTGCTGTTCCATTCGTGTCTTCATTAGTAGATGTCCCTTCTCACTCGGTCTAATTCGTTGATCAGTGCAATCGTGCCTTCGTCGGTGTCCTCACCCATGAGGTCTTGCAGTCGATCTGCGGCCAGGCGCAGGATCTCTTGAAGCGACTCTGGTGAGCGATCCTTGATTGAGACGATGTGCTTCGTCGTCCAGGGCTTGTGGTTCTTTCCGTAGATCGTGGCCATTAGATTGACCGCCAGACCATGACAGGTCGACCATGACACTCTGACCGCTCCGACTTGCGGTAGTCACCGGTGGCGACGATCTTGCCCTGGGCTTGAGCCTGACGGATCAACGCCCCAAGTGCCCTGGGTTCGTGGCAGGTGATCCCTCGCTGGTCGAGGAACTCCCAGACCTGATCAGTCGTGAAGTGATGGTAGAACAAGCAGGCCCAGTCGATTGCTGAGCGTGCTTCCTCTTTCCATTCTGGGTCGGCGTGAGCCTCGGCCCTGGCGATGGCTTCGGCAGCTGCTTGTTCGGGGCCAATGGTGACCACGTCAGCCAAGAGCCGGTTGGTTTCGTTGATGATCTCAACGGCGTCAAAGAGGCTCTGGTTCATCGTGAGCCACCAGTCAAAACTGCCTCGACAAAGCGGCTCGGGACAACGATGCGGTCTGGTGAGCCAGTTGTCGCTTCGATCTCGATGAGCATGCCGCGCATGTGTCGACGAACTACCTTGCCGACGTAGGTTCGGTCTTCATCGTCAGTCACCTGCACAATGTCACCGATTGCTATTTCCATTATTCTGTCTTCCATAAGAATCTCCCTTCAAGATCTCATGTTGTTGAGACAATCTGCCTCGGTGAGTGCTGAGGGGGGTCAGCACCCAACGAGACCTACTGGCCTCGCAACTCAGACTTTGGCGACCTCTCTGATGTAGGCACCAAAGTTTCCGTCAATGTATTTGGCAACGAACTCTGCGTAGTGCAGATCACAGATGGTCATTGGCATAGGTGACTGACACGCTTGTGTCGTGTTTCCAAACTCATAATCGATTCCCTTTGAAACTCCGAGACCCATTGACTTCTCTGGGTTGTAGTTCATCTCGCAGATTTTGCAGTTCTTCATTTTGTTGTCTCCTTGGTTAGTGGTTGTTCCCATGTGTAACAAGATATAGGAAGTTAGCCACGATGTCAAGGATTATCTAAAAAGCCTTATTTTCTAAGGGTTTTCAGGGTCACCAGGCCGCGCAATAACCCTGGTCTGGAACATATGACGTGCCTTCGATGCGCTGAGCGACGGCGACCTGAGCGGCTGGCGAAAGATCCGAGCCACCACCGTTGGAGTACCAGTTCGTCGAGTTGATACCGAGTGAGTCTGGATAGAGAGGGAAACCGTAATTCCCCCAGCCACCCTCTTCACAAGTTGCGACGGCGTCCCAGCGATGGTCGTAATCACCGACGACCACTGGGGCCGGTGGCGCTGGCTGAGTCACTGCGGCAACTTCGATGACCGGTGGCCTGTGGTCGAGCATGGCCAACTGGTGACTCAGAATGGCCGGCGCATTCGACAACGACGAAGAGCTGCGTGGCTCGTGACTTGAGTAGGCATTCGGCGAACTCATGAACGCCAACGTGAAGTAGATGGATATTGCGAAGATTGCGATAATAAGAGAAGCGGCTTTTGCGCGCATGGTTGACTCCTTTGGTCTGTGGGATCACGGACACCCTTCTTGCCGACTTGCTTTGATGGTTGGGCCTGGTGGTTTGATGCTGACCGGCGTTCGAGACGCTTCCAGGTGGCAGGTGTGCTTTGTGATCTTCGGATTTAGTGAGTCAATTTGGTCTCCTTGTTTGAGGTTGCTTGACCACGCTAATGGGTCGCTGGAATAGGTTCAAGTCTCGTAGCAGAACAAGTTCGACATCGCACGACAGTGTTCCCTTCGCCGTAATGCTCCCAGCCGGTGCCTGCGCACGACGGACAGGTTTGCCCTGAGACGGCCCTAGAAGCCGTTCTAACGGCCTCTGGCATCACTAATGAGGGATAGTGACGTGCTAACGCCACAGGGGAGATTTGAGCCTGGGGCCACTGCGCCCGATATTTCTTGGCGGCGGCCTTGAGGGTCTCTGGCGTGGCGTCGACCTCGGCCAGTTCTTCAGCTGCTTCGATCAGTTGCTTCGATGCTGAGGCAGTGAGGGCATTGGGGTTCATTCCGCAGATTTCGAGAATCACTTTTTCTAAAGAGTTTGAGTTCTTTTCAGTTAGATATATAGGTGATCGTTTCGCGTCATGAGACACGTTGCGCGCACCACGCGTCACGTTGACTGAACGTGTCGCACTACGAGTCACGTTCCTTCCGTTGCTTTCAACGTCAAGAAAGACGAACCGATAGCGTGCCTTTCGGCCTGGGGCTGGCTTTTCCAGAACCTCCAAAAAGCCGTCGGCGATCAACTGAGCGTAGCCCCGAACGATGGCAGATCTCTTGAACGGCCACTCATTCATGAGAGCCTTCTCGCCGATCCAGAGTTCATAATCGTGTTGCTGGTTGGCGATGTCTCCAAGGACGTAATGAAGCCAGAAGGTTTGACCTTCGTAGGGGCTGTTTTTCTTGACGTAGTTCCTGGCCTCGTCGCTCACTTCCAGCCTCGACTCTTGGCTTTGAGGATCTCTTGGCACCAGTCGCAAGGCAGTTCATGACCGGTGCCTTCTCGATACATAATCAGTTCTGATAACGGTATGCGCTCCCAGTTCTTCTTGCCGAGTCGGTCAAAGACGACTTCGACGTGAGGCTGACAGAGGATTGTGTTCTTTGTGGTGAGCCGCCACTTAGGTTCGGCGCGCCCTTTCAAGTTGGTTACGGGGTTCATTCACGTCTCCCTTCAAGAGTGTGAGATGGGCCGATCTGATCGACCTCTTTGTGATTCCAAACTGCTTACGAACTCTACGGCGCTCCGAGACGGTCATTCCACCCCAGAAGCCGTAGGACTCCCATTCAAGCGCATAGACCTGGCACTTGGCCAAGACGGGGCAGGACTCGCACAGGCTTTTCAGTCTGGCGATCTCCTCTGGGTAATCGTCTGCGTCGAGGTAGAAGAGCTGGACATCTTCCCCCTTGCAGGCGGCCCCATCTTGCCAAGCCAGGTCGAGCACTACTTGTTTGCTCGCCGAGCTGCTCGGTTCGGCTTTGACTTCTTCAATTCTGCTTCGGCATCGTCTCGAACCTTGGCCATATAGGTCAATCCGAGAATCTCTGCGTCGTTCAGTTTCTTGCGCGTCGTCGGCACTCGCCCGATGTAGGACTCCCACCATTCGTCAGGGTAGGCACCCTCTTTGACGAGTGTGTCCCACGCGAGTCTGAGGTCTGCGGCCAGCGCACCAATTACTCCACCTTCGATTTGTGGTTTCACCAGGGACTCCTCTTCGTGTAGATCCGTCGGCCAATGATGGCACCGATTGACATAACCACGCAAGAACCGACAACCCAGCCAAAGTTGATGTTTGCGCTCTCTGGCGTCGTAATCAGACCAACGATGAGAACAAGAACTGCTCCCAACGTGCCGAGCCAGCGCCACCGTGACCGGTAGGCCAGGGCCTCGGCCTCCTGGTCAAGAAACCTGATGGTGTCATTCTCTCTGAACATGGTGATCTCCTCCTGATTCACGATCATCTCGGCGCGCTCGATGATGCTGTGTTGTTGTGATGGGTGCATTATGACTTCTCCTTCTCTGTCAGCGCTTCACGAATTCCTTTGAGTTCACGACCTACGCTTTGAAGTGCAATCACCAATTCTTCTTGTAAGTACGTTTCATAAGGAAATGACTCATAGGTCAATTCTTCATTCCAGTCATTTCGCATCGCTTCCCTTAGTATGTTTGTTTTTCTTGCCATTAGAACGGCTCCTCTGAGTAGTCAGGCTTGACCGCTTTGGCCGGTTGGGTCGTCAGGCTCTGGGCGATAGACCAGCGCAGGCTGACACCGACGTGGTTGGCCTTCAGCGGCAGGCTGACACCGACATCGCCGGACTTCATCTCGAAGGTTCGTGGTTTCTCGATGGTTCCCTCAACGATGACTTCCTGGCCGACGGTCAACGACTCGGCAACGTGCTCTGCCAGGTCGTTGAAGCAGGTCACGTCAAACCAGATTGGCTCTTGGTCTTCCCACTTGCCGTTCACCTTCTTGGACTGCTTCTGAGCGACGCTGAACTTTGCATACGCGACGCCACTATTCGAGAACGACAACTGTGGCTCCCGACCAACTTTTCCGATAACTGTGATGCTCATAGGTTCCCTACAACTTCCATCTCGGCCAGATACGCTTCAATCTCTGGCAGGTCTGATTTGATGAGATCGGCGGTTGAAGCGATTGGCCGACCTACTGCTTCTTGGATTGCTTCTTTCAATTTGGCTTTGTCCAAGCCAGCGCGCTCGCCCAACGTCGAGATCCGCTTCTTGTCCGCAGCTGTGAGACCGGCCTGGGCTGGTGTCACTGCCTCGGGTGCGACCTCGGCATCTGGGTCACCGTCGGTTCCACACAGGAACGTCTGGAAGCACAGGTACTTGAACGCCATGCTCAAAGCCTTGCTGACGGCCTTGTCGCCGCTGTCTGATGCCTGGCCTGCCATCGTCGCCACCACTGAGGAACCGTCCTCGGCGATGAACGAGTAGTTGACCAGTACGTCAGAGACGTTCATGACCGAACCGCTTTTGGTTTGGTAGGTCGACTTCTCGACGTTGACAACCTCTGGCACGATTGCCACGTTGTGTTTGATCAGCGCCCTTCGGACTGACGCCACCGTGTCGTCGATGGAACGAAACCTGAAACCTTGTTGCTGGTTCATTCCGTTCTTCTCGACTGGTTGCGTGTCCGCTAAGACCGCCGCCATCTTGCTTGCTATCAGTGATTCCATATTATTTTGCTCCCTTCCGAGCGATGTTTTCCTTCTTCAACCAACGCCACACAGTGCGTTGCTCGACTTGATAACCCATTTCCTTTAGACGCTTGGTAATCGTTGGAGTACCAATGCCTTCTTTGGTGTGCCAGGTGACCAGCAACTTCTTCAAGCCGCCGTCCATCTGATCGTTGATGTGATCCCATAGGGTCACTGCCATGACTCTCCCTTCTCTTTATAGTCACGGTGGCTAGTCTGCCACACGGTTGTCACAATGTCTAGTCTTGATTAGCCCCCATGATTAGGGCCCTTTTTGTGTAGGTTCAGTAGTCCTATGAACCACGCACGTCTCACCCTCGAACTGCCCTGTGGCTGTCGCCACGCAATCTATGAAGGCGAGGTCATCGGGATCCCGTTCAGTAAGTTGCCGCAAGCAGTAGGACAGGTAATTGAGCAGGTGGAGCATAATGGTTGTCAATGTCCAGCGACCAGATAACACCAGCACACGATCAGCAGATTTCGGTTCGACTGATTGAACATATTCCTCCGCACGGCCCACGCGGTGCCGAGTTCCGCAAAGCCAAGAAGCGCATGAAGGCACTTGGTTTGATCAGCTGCAACGTGCCAGGGTGCAAGACCGGTCTCCCGATTGAGTACCACCACTCCAAAGTTGAACACGCGTGGCAAGGTGGCGTCGACGTTGACAAGTTCAACGATGAATACGGACTGCACCTCAGCGACGAGGACTTCATTGTGTACGTTCAATCCCCAGAGAACCTTGAAGCCCTATGCGTCGAGCATCATCGAGGATCAACTGGTGTTCACGTTCTCCCCGAACCATTGTGGAAGTTGACAAGAGTGTGGCGCGAGGATCTCGCACCCCCAGCAGAGAAGGTTGTGTATGAGTGATTATTCGGTAGGCGACATCATCTTTGCTCATGCCAAGAAAGATTTCATAGGTCGAGCGATCCAGTTGGCCGAGCGACTGCGCTGGAATCGTGGGTCACGTTGGAATCATGCGGCCATCATCACCGACGTTGACAAGGTCAAAGGGAAGATTCAGATAGTGCAGGCCGAGAGTCGTGGAGTGACGTGCAGGTGGTTCAATTCACCGCAGGAGATCGCACCCAATGGTCAGGTCTTGGTGATTCGACGACGCCAACCTGACTACCTCAAGTCAGTCGAGTTCGCCAAGGGTCAGGTCTCCGACCCCTATGGCTACTTGACGATTCTGTCCATCGCTGTGAGCATCTTGGCTCCCTGGTTCTTGACGATCAGGAAGCCTGGCACTTGGATCTGTTCAGCCCTCGTCGCCGAGTCTCTGCGTGCTGGCGGTTGGATTCACGATTGGCCCGATGTCTATATGGTCTCACCGGCGCAGCTCTACGACGCTGTCAGTTCCAAATAGTTACTGTTCAGTTTCTTGCCGTCGGCGTCGCAATTTGGCACGGTAACGCTCACGCTCTTCGTCGTATTTCTTCTTGGCAATTTTCATTTGATACTTGCTACCTGGTGTCCGCTTGCTCATAGGATTTCCAACCTTTCCCAGCCTCGATCTCCGCAACCCTGACCAGCCACGAAGGTCAACATACCTGGTGGGGCCGATGCTCCGGTGGTGTTAGTGAACCATTTGCTTCCGCCGTCCATCGCAGGACATTGAAGCCAGGTTCGACCTGACGACTCTGAGCAGACCAGGTGGTGATAATGGCCGGTGACCAAGATGTCGGCATGGCCTATTGGCTGTTTGCCGTGTGCTTGACGTAACCACCAATTCGCCAACTGTCCAGCCCTGGCCTGGTGACCGTGAGCGAACCCAACGTCGACTCCGCATATGTCGAGCGTCATAGTCAGATCGTCGGCGATTGCCCCATTTGGAACGCTGACCTCTGCGTATCGCTCGGCGTTGTGCGAAAGGATCTCGGCCACCTGCTCAAAGACTGCGAGATCATCGTTGTCTGTCCAGGTCGTGAAGGCTTTGCCATTCTTTCTATTCTCACCGTGATTGCCTGGCACGGCTCCAAGGACGATTCGGTACTTGAGTTTGATGAATCGCTCGACAAGGTCAAGGATCATTCGCCTGGCGAGTTTCATTTGCTCTCGACGGTCAAGGTCGGTCTGCCATTCCTGCATGGCGTAGAAGCCACTGCAACCTTCGATCACGTCGCCCAGACCGACAATGTAGACCTGACTGATTCCTTGTTTGTAAAGACCTTTGGCGTGAGCCTCCAGACGGTCAAAAGTTTCTAGGAGTCTCTCAACGAAGGCTGGCGTACCACCACCTTCTCCCTTCCCGATTTGCCAGTCTGCGAGGCACACAACCAAAGCACGGTCACCGCCCTGGTGAGAATCATCACCCCTCACCAAGGGTCGCCGCCGTTCGATGATTGTACACAATTCGTCAACGTCAACACGCGATTCCTCGTTGGCTGTCGACGGCTCCAAGCGCGCTCGGTAATACTTCATGCGACCTGCGTAAGAATCCCATGCTCGGATCTGAATTGAACCTGGAATGATTCTGAGATTGTCACCTATTCCGAAGTCTTTGACGATCTCGTTCCAAAGGTCGTCGGTTGGCTCGTCGGCAAGCGGCCCAGTGGAGATCTCACCCTTGGTGCCGTCCCAGGTGATTGACTTCTCCCAGCCCTTCGGCGCTTCGGGTTTAGAGTGATTCTTCAGGCTCATCACTGTCTCCGATCTTGTCAAAGCCAATCCTCATTCCGTCGAAACTGATGTCAAGAATGTCAAAGAGGCAGTCTTCCAGGTGTTTGTTTTTGGCGCGCAGCTCGTTGTTCTCAATCAGCAAAACCGCAATCCGCTCTCTTAGTTTGTTCTTACTCACCCCACACCCCTTTCAACAAGGTTCCCACAGGACAAGAACAGGTGCCGTGAAGATGACCCGAAACCGTGTTGTCTGACGACCAGTGTTCGGGGTACTCGACTTTCAATGCCTGCACAATTCTCCTGAGCGGCAATCTGTTTTCAATCCAGTCGGTCAAGGTCTCCAAGTCCTCTGGCGTGTAGTTCTCAACGTCACGAGCAAACTTGCAGACTCGAAGATCCGGCATTTTCATAGCGTCTTTCAGTGCCATATTTTGTCCCTTCTCTAACCGCCCAAAACAAGGCTACTAGACACGAGGACTAATAGAAAGACTTTCTATGCGCTGATCGCAACGGTCTGCGGCGAGACGATCAACTGACCCTCAGAGCGCGTCTGGACTCCGCCATATCCGACCCAGGAGTAAGTCCAAGTACCCGACAAACCGGTGGTGTCGATGTCGATGTGATAGGTACCGGTGGAATCTCGAACTACCTGAGCGCCGACGCCATAGGTGAACGTAGTCGGCGTCCCACCATTGACCGTGTAGCCAAACTTGACTTCGGTAGGATCGGTGACCGTCCCAGTAATGTTTGTGAAGGGTGTTGAAGTGTAGAACCGAACCAGGGTTCCTGCGATGACTGTGTAGCCGCTCATTCTTTAGACCTCGAAGTTTCCGTTGACAGTTGGGTGGGTGGAGTTGACACTGACGTTTGCGTAAGAGAATAAACCCCTGACGGTTGGCGTGAGAAATGCACTGGTCACGGTGCCTGGCGTGTTCGTCAACGTACCGACGAAGACGGTGCCCTCAGAGATTGGGAAGATCTCAAAAGGTGATCCAACGGGCGCAGGGCCAATGTTCACGATAGGCATTAGCCGACGTTCCAAGTGTTGAGGTTGACACTTGGCGACAATGGCCGAGTCGGGTTAGATCCTGCGGCAGTCGCGATCAGCTGCATATAGGTGTTCTGACTCCACCAGTAGAATTGAATGTAGTCACCGGCGTTGAAAGTGTTTGTATCTTCACAAACTCCCAAGATCTGACCATTGACACCAGAGGTGGTGTAGGTGAAACCAGAACCGGTGGCAGGCGTGCCATTGACGGCATACCAAACCGTAACTGCGTAATTGCTACCGCCGCCAGTGGTGATGAATTGACCGCTGAACTGCAAGCCGTAAGTGCCGGCATTGGCGAAAGTGATTTTGGAACCTGACACCACACTGATACCACTAGCCACGTCTGTTGTGTTGACCGTGACCAGGTTCGCTGTGGTCGCGCCGCCGTTGGTTTGAGTTGTTGTGTCGTAGAAAGAGCCATAGTAAAGACTTGCCGGTTTTGTGATTGGCATAGCCTGAGTCCAATAGTTGACTCCTGAGTAGGTGACCAAGATGTTGTAGATATCATTGTTGGCAACCGTCAGAACTGCTTGGCCTGGGTTGCCATTGGCACCAGAAACCGCTGTAGCGTCAGCTGCGCCAGACGGTGCGGCAGTGCCTTCGTTCGGCACCGCAGTTGAACCGAAGCGCGAAACGTCCCAGGCCGTGACGGTGACCGAGTTCAAGAAACCCAGGTTTGAGGCCACAGGGACGACGATGTTGTAACTCATTGGAGACCTTCCACGTTGGCGAGATTGCGAGTGACTCGCTTGAGTTCCGATTCTAGGTGATGCGTGTAGATAGCGTCTTTAGTCTGTTTTGTGGATTCGAGCACTTCGATTCGAGCCTTGAGATCCAAGATGAGATCGTCACGCTGGTCGTCCTCGGCGGCGTCGTCTTCGTCCTCAAGGTCGTGGCTGAGGTTGGTGGCGTGGTAGGTCACAACGAAGGCCGTTATCAGAACTGGTAATAAAAACGCTCGGCCAGTCCAGCCGTAGTTCGCCATGAGTTCGACGCCAGAGAACGAGAGCAGAACGAACTTGGCCAGGTCTCCGATGGCGTCCATCGCACCGGCCAGGAACCCTCGGCCAGTGGCGATTGCGCGCACCAAGTAGGTGTTCGTAACGTCTTGAACCGCCATTCCAACGCACCCCACACCAGACAGGGCGACCATCTGCCAGAGATCAGTCTTCATAGACGTTCTTTCTCTTTGATTCTGGGATCTGTAATTGCCTCAATATGGCGTGAATGTCGTCGAGAACTTGACCGATCTCGATGATCTCTTTGGCCTGACGTTCTTCCATGATGCGTATTTGTTCGGTAGTGACTGCACCGGCCTGAGCGAGGGCAGGCTGGGTAACTGCCGAGTAGATTGTCAAGACTGCCAGCAGGTAAAAGTAGTGAGGGTCTAGGTCGGGCCACCCCAACTCAACGATGCAGATAGCGATACAGACGAACAGGGTCTGCCAGACGCCGGCGCCACTAGTGAACCAACGGTCAAAGCGAACAAGGAGCCTATCGCCCCATTTGTGGGTGAAGTCTTTCCAGCGCTGAATCATTAGAAGTCGTCTGGGTAGTCGTCTGGTTCGCCTCTGTCGATCTGATAGCAACCACAATCTTCACAGAGTCCGTTGCAGTCGGCCTTCTTCACACCTGGAACAAAAGTTCTTTCAGGAACTGCGATGGTCATACATATCGGACTTTCTCGGCTAGGGCGTCTTCGCGGCCTTTATGATAGGCCAGGTGCTCGCTGACTCGTAGTGAGAGAATGTCTAACTCTGCTCCTTGACGGTTCAACTCGGTTTCAATTCGATTGACTGCGTCGAGCAGGGAAGATCCGCCGTTGGTTGTGAGCTGCGCCGAGACCGGCTTGAGTTCGTTCATCACCGAGATAGTGAACTTCTTGTGAAAGTGCCGATAGGTGGCGACGATGAAGCCAGCCACGAACCCAACAGAGGTGATGATCCCTAGCCAGAGATTGAATGAGTTGGCAGTAATTCCAGCCACGTCACACTCCGAGCGACGCCCAGGTCTGAGGCCCGACGACGCCGTCAACACTGAGATGGTGGTTCACTTGCCAGGCTCGAACTGCCTCGGCGGTCTTTGGGCCAAACTGACCGTCAACTGCGATGCCTCCAAGACGTTGCTGAAGTAGCCTCACAGCCGCTCCAGTGGCCCCCTGAGCGATTGTAGGTTGGCTCTGGTGTGCCGGTGCAGGGGTTTGAGCAGGAGCGTTCTGAGCGTTCATCGCCCACCAGGTATTCGGGCCAACGATTCCGTCGGCTTGGAGACCGTGAGCGGCTTGCCATTTGATCACCGCTTGATTGGTAACTGGCCCCCATACTCCATCGGCGGTCACGCCGACCTTGGATTGCACCTGGGCGACGCTGACGCCAGCCATGATGATGTGCTGTGCGTTGCTCTGGGGTTGGGCTACTGCTGGTTGACCCTGGGGCTGAGTCACGCCAGGCATGATCTGTGTGGTGTCAAAGCGAAGATAGCGCTGAGGTTGACGCCCATCGCCTGAGACGTGAATGAACGAAGGGTCGCCCTGCTCGCCCATTGAGACTGTCAGAGGGTCTGGCCCAGCCTGAACGATGAGAGCCGTGTGGTCGCCGGTGCCAGGGCCATAGACAATGACATCACCTGGCACTACTTGATCAAGTGGGATCTCGGTTCCGTGAGAAAGCAAGGTGCCGGTGTAGCCCTGGCCGTCATATCCTTGACCGTTCGGGTCAGCTGCGCCAGCCCAGGAATAGCAGTAGGTCACAAACGCTGAGCAGTCGCACACGCAGGGAGTCACGCCTGGCTTGTGAACTCCCTCCATGCGGTCATTACCTTCTGAATAGGTGAAGCCTGCGTGATTGGCCACGCCCCAGTTGGCCCATGCCACTATTTGTGCTCGAACGTCTGCCATCTTTTCTCCTTAGTAGCCGATAATCATAAAGTTGAGAGTTATTGCTGTTGTGGCTAATGCGGCACCGGTGCCAGAGTTTGTCATTAGCCAAATAACACCAGTTTTTGTGGAACTACTAAAAACAGTTGTTAGTTGATTGTTCGTTGTCCCAGAAACTTCAGATATTCCAATCGCCATGATCAAACCGTTGGGGAATCCTCCGTTCGGGATTGTCTGAGTATATTGACCGCTAGCGTTTGTAGTGAAATTGACAACTCCGAAATATGCAAAGAATGGTGGCGTACCGTTGATTGCGGCGTTTGATGTGGTTCCCTGAGTTGTCCAGGTGCCGACCATTGAGTTCAGCGCAGTGGCGGCCTGGTTCCAGTCGGCCAGGGGCAGTACGTCACCAGCGGTGTGAGTGTTGACTGTGTTCCATGAAAGCGGCATTGGTTATCCCCCGAAGGTATCTTGAACGGTTCCTGAGTTATAAAAGATTGTATCCCCCTGCGCCAAAGAAAGAGAACCGGCAACCGTCACACCGATCAAAGTGTTGACGGTCTGACCGGTTCCCAAGAATCTCTGAATGATCGTGTTTGGGTTATAGCCGAGAACGTAAAGAATGTTATTTGAGTCAACGGCAATTTGACGGCCAGTGGTGGCTAGTGGCGTGTAGCCAGTTGTGATGGTCGACGGTGAGGACAGTGCGAAGCGGTAGAAGGTGTTTGGAGTCGCTGTCGTGACGGTGAAGATTGAGTTTGAGTCAAGAACGACGCCGATTGGAGCACTGGACATCGTCGCAAAGGTTGAGACAGCACCGGCAGTCGTGACCTTTGAGATCGTCAAAGCACCTGCATTGGCGACGTAAAGGTTGTTAGAAGAGTCTCGACAGATACCGA
>Ga0214164_1000705_pt1 | contig 20988 bp, 22 predicted proteins | sample TroBogepilimnion_13_FD_153003 | JGI IMG/M metagenome (GOLD analysis project Ga0214164, IMG submission 153003) | Freshwater microbial communities from Trout Bog Lake, WI - Practice 03JUN2009 epilimnion v4 | ecosystem: Environmental > Aquatic > Freshwater > Lake > Epilimnion/Euphotic zone ...
TCCGCTCTTGACGGACAGACGGCCTAAAGCCCAAAGTCCAAGGCAAACCGAAGGTCGGGGGTTCAAATCCCTCACCCGGCACCAAACTTTCACAGAAACCACAAATGAACAACATAGCAGACATGAAAAAAATCACAGACGCCATTCAAAAGGTTAAAAATGTTTGGCCATTTAACACACGTATTGATTTTGTGGATTTCCTGGATCGTGCCAGCATCAACAAATCAGCCACAGGTATCTATATCATAACAGAAGGACAAGATGTTCTATATGTGGGCAAGGGACACATTGCCGCACGTCATGAAAGACATCTGCAAAAGATCCAGGGCCTAAGCAAAGTAGAGCCCCGAGGCTGGGTGTGGCTTCGCACAGTGAGGCAAAGCCGTCCTGAAAATTGGAAAATGATCATGGTGTTTGTCGAAAGCCGCAGCGTGGAAAGTCTGCTGGAGGGCGCTTTGATCCACGAACTGCAACCTCTTGTCAATGATGAAATTTTTGGAAAACCTGTAAAATAACTGTTGACGTATCTTGATACTCCTGTAGAGTTATAGTTGTAGGCCGCACAGTGCTGCTTACAGATCATATAGCTTATGGAGGCATTAAATGATCGCACCAACAATTACCACAAGTCCCGCTCAACAGACTATTCGGCAAATTGTGAAAAAGGTAGTAAACCCTCACGCCGACATTGTGAACGCTCAGTTTACTCACAGCAAAAGCCAGTATGTCAATCTCAAGCAACGTATTGATGCCTCACTTGCAGCCAATAGCTGGCATCTGCCCCGTTACAACTTTGCACAAACTACCTGGCGCAGCACCTACCCTGGTATTAAATCCTTCAAGCAGATCCTTCTATGCAAGGCAGTGTTAGCAACACTGGATATGATTGATATCGACGTCACTCTGCAACGTGTTGTGAACTTCCCACATCTGTGTGGGATTTTGGCCAATTTCAAGCAGCTACTGGTGATGCCTATCTGTGTATATGAGGACAAAACGAATCCAGGCCGCTATGTTTGCTGGGATGGACAGCACACCGTTTTGGTTCTTTACATTATTGCCTGTGTGATCTTGGGCCATGATCCTGCCACTGTGGAAGTGCCTATTGTGATGTATGATAGCAATCTCAAAAGTGAAATGCGGGAAAGCTTCCTGGAACTCAACGGTGATGCCAAAAAGCCTCTGGATCCAATCGATCATTTCCACCAGTATCTTTTTGGCGTGCGCACTGATAATGCCCAAAATGACAAGTGGCTGGCTGCTGAGCGCAAGCAGGTTCATTTGGAAACCCACGGCATGTTTGCCACTCATGAAAAATTTGGAGATCAAACCCAGCCCGGTGCATTGAGCAACTTGACTGAGTTCATGGAACTTGATGAATCCTGGGTGGAAGTGGTTTGCAAATACTTTTTCCACGTGTGCAACAGCAATCGTGCTGTTGACACCAAGGAATTCTGGATGATGAGCATGTATTTTAAGCTGGCACAGAGCCAGGGTATTATACCTACAGATACATTCATCAAAGAGGTTTGTACCAGTCTCAATGCAGCTTTTGGCGGCAACTACAATCCTGATGCTTTGTATAACCAAGCTCAAATTGCCTATGAGGAGTGGTGGAGGATCAACAAGCCCATGCCCGACGGTACTCTTTTGGGTATCAACCGTCATCGCAAGAATGACACCATCACATTCCTCACAGCTCAGATTGCCAAATATATCAAACCGGGAGTTAACGTGCCCAATACCAATGCACAATACAACCGTTGGCAGGTTGATCCTGCCTACTTGTTTTAAGTTCTGTAGTGGCAGGAGAAATCCTGCCACTATTGGCTTTATCCTTGACAGTTCCCTAAGCCTGTAGTAAATATATTATATAAGCTGTGCCAAAAAGGAGCAGCATAGGTGCCCTCGGCGATGCGGAATGCCCCTAGTTACCATTTGCATTCTGTCGAAAGAGGCGCAACGTGTGAACTACGCCATTCACAGGCACCGCCCACTGGGTTTTAGATACCAGGTCACCAAACATAAGGGATGATCATGCGCAGGGATATGAATAAAGTTATTGTGGAGCGTCCTCGACGTCCGGGATTTGACACCCACAGCCGGGCTCGGCCACAGGACCTGGATTTGCAAGTGAGCCACGAGGGCATGCGGGCGCCGCACGTTCGCCACTGGGGTGGCAAAGAACTCAACGAAAATTTGGCACCTCTGCTGCGTTTCCTGGGTAGTCGTGTGGGCAGGGTTTGGAACGATGTTTTTAGCGAGATATGTGAAAACATCCGCATCACCAGCACTGTGCAAAAACATGTGCGTGATCACATCGCTCACATGGTGGCCACCCGAGTGTGGATTGACGATGCAGGCAACCCCTGGAACATGGCAGGCAGTCCCCGAAAGTTGAGCCAACAGGGTTATATCAAATACTGGGTTGATCCTCGTGATGGTATCCTCAAGCTCAACACCGCCAAAAGCTACAGGCAGCGCAATCGTGAAACTCAAGCTGAGCGACTCCGAGATGCTTACTCTCGGAGTCGCAGTCTGCCTGGTGGTATCGAGCTACGCCTGTTACACGGTATTTGGTATCAAGTCTCAATAGAGACTATTCCGGAATCCACACAACGCTCATATACCCGTGCCGATGGCACAGTGCGAACCTGGGAAACAGGTGGCAGCGCGTATGATGTGATCTTGGAAGCCCAAGTGCAGCGTAGTCGTTATAGAGGCAGCCCCAACACCTACTGTGCCAGCAAGCGACAGCTCAGTGGCGCAGAGTTGCGCCGATATGGTGTGGCTAACCAATAAGTATAACTGGGATCAGCGGCAACCATTTTCGACCTTTACGGTCTTGTTAAAGGAGAAGGTGCCGACAGGCAGCAGACGCTCAGGTTTTGGTTTTGATATTCAGTGCCTGCCGGTACCAGGCATAATTGGCCGATCTATCTTCCAGACCCTGCATGCCGCGATTGATCTTGTGTGTGACGCTGCGAACATCGTTCCAATCGCGCACCTCAGGACGAACACGATTTTTCCAAAACCACAACGCTATCCGCGCTGCCACCGCAGGCTTCGCTGCCAACTCAGGATGTTTTTCCAGTGGCAACTTGAGCGCTGTTCCTGCTCTTCGGTAATTGTCTCTGCCTGTTAGGTGTATGAACCCACGCCCTTTGTATCTGGCGCCATCCCCGGCATTTACATTGCCCAGCTCAGCAGCTTTGGCCGGGTTGCCCTTGATGTCGTATAGATTTGTGAAATAGGCGTCGTCTCCCCGTTCAACCATGGTGTGGAACCCCATGGTTTCGTGTGCAGTTTGTGCCAGGAATGCCGCAAGTTCATCTCCGTGCATGCCAGCACGCACAGCATGCGCACGCAGGAAATTCTGTTTTACTAGGTCAGCTGTCTTGGCCGTGCCTGTTGTGACCGCAGGCACTGCCACAGGGGATTTTTTTTGATCCAGTGCAGGGGTGGCGGGCGCAGCAGGCTGGCTCACCGCAGTGGGTCTGGATAGGTCATCGGAACTCGTGGTGCCGGGATTTCCAAACATGGCGGCTGCTCCCAAGCCAGCTATGCCAGCCCACTTGGCCAGTCCTTCGTCAACTTCATCCGGGAATAGTTCATGTAGTTTCATGATGATATTTATCATAAGTATTGGTATGAAGATAAGCGAATTGGAACGCAACACCATCAAGCCACATCAAGTTGTGACCACAGGATCCCGACCACGGAGGCCACCCGAATGGCATCTGGGCTCGTGGGATGTGTTTCAGAGAGAAAGCGCCGGCACCATTTACGCTGATGTATTTGATCACAACCGCAAGATTTTGGAAAGTATATTTGTCACACAGCGATGGGCTGATGAAGAATTCTACTGGCCAGTACCAGGCATAATATCACGCACTGTGGAAGTGAACAAAGCCTATCAGGGTCAAGCCATTGCGTTGTCATTTTACCGGGAATTGATTGTGAACCATGGCACCAACATCTACACCAATTACAGCCAAAGTGTGGGAGCCAGAAAGATGTGGGCAAGATTGAATCAAGATGCTGCCATCAATGTGTATGTGCTAGATGGCACCCACAAAAAAGTGTATAAACCCACAGTGATAAACTCAGAACTTGCCCTAGGCAACCAGGATATCTACTCGGAAGCCACTTTCAGCTTGTGTGCTGTTGCTAGAGGAAACCCAGCAGATAACCAATTGAAATCTTTGATGAAAAAACAAGGGAACACATGATGCGAAGCGGCCGTGGACCCGAAACTCTTTTGAAAGCCAGCAAAAAACCACATGTGCAGGACCTAGTGGCGCGCTGCATTGACATGACAGATGACCAGATTGATTCTTTGGAGGAAAAGCCCGATGTCAAACGCGGTCTACGCAACATTCGCCGCGAACATCAACAAGGTGCTGCGGCGGTTCGTGCAGAAGCCATTGCACAAATCATGATGATTGCACACAAATTGAGGCATATCACATGAAGTGGATGTTGATGCTGTTGGTGCTGGCAGGTTGCAGTATCAAGAGATGCGATCCCGGTGCCAACTTGGTACAACCCAAGACTGAGTACTGGATGTATCACGATGATATCCCAACTGGCATAGAGGTCAAGGCCAAATGCAGTTTTTGACAAATAACGCTTGACGACTATGTGAGAATGCCTTATATTGCTGATATAGACACAGTGTGGAGAGGTGCACTAAATAAATTTCAGTTAGGACGTAACGCCAAGTGGGTCGGCACCGGTCTCATAAACCGACGCGAAAGCAGGGTTGGTTCGATTCCAACTGCGTCCACCAAGACAGGTAAGAGCAGCAATGACCCAACACCTCCTTTCACTAGTTGGGTAGTGTCAGAGGCAGCTCACAGCGCCGGCGGAGAGTGGGGCCAGGTGTTGAAGCTTATATAGGCAGGTGCGATACACCGTAAGACCTGTAATATGCCCGGGTATCCCAATTGGCAGAGGAGACGGTCTCAAAAACCGTATGTTGTCGGTTCGAATCCGACCCCGGGCACCAGCTACAGGGATGTGGTGTAACCCGGCAGCACAGAAGACTTTGAATCTTTTAGTTCTTGTTCAAATCAAGGCGTCCCTGCCAATTTTACTACGAGTCTTTCGTGGTTGCTTTATATTGCTAATATCGTAACATCTCTTCCTATACAAACGGATCCGTGATAACCAGAACTCCGCCACGTCGCATGAAGTTTCCACTGTGTAGGTCAAAGTTGATTACCCCATGAGCTTTGGCGTAATTTACAAGATCTTGACATAGGCCGATCCATGCTGGCGTGACCTTTCCCAATTCATTCTGGATGGTTTTGAGGTTGGTAGAGGGATCCCAGAATGGGATCCCTCGATCTTTGAGAAGATTAATAATTATCCGGCTAAGGCGATGCCCAAGCGACCTTGTCTTTTGTTGACTGCCAATCCAGGCCAAAGTAGCTAGCTGAGCAATGTAGTGAGTCAACAAGGTATTTTCATCAACCGGCTTGAGCGTTTCCATTCTCACATACGACCATCCCCCGGCAGATTTCTCACATATCGATTGAACCGAGGCAGATATGGGTTAGGTTGATGGTTTTGAACAAACTCTACAAATTGAGAATATCGGCTGCTATTGCGATAGAGCTTGATTACGTAGGGCCGGTTGGGATGCTGGGCCACGGCTCCCCGAGGCCGGACCCTATCACCTTCCATCCGTGTTTGACCAATATGTTCCGTGGATCGTAATTAGTTTCGAGATCATGTCGAAGTACAAGTTCTTGAATTTTCATGATTTTATAACGGCCAAGAAATGTTCGTCAACAACCCCAACAAGAACAAAGCAATACCGATGCAGCCAGCTGAGATTCCCACCCACAGGAACGCCATGCTCACCGCCAAGATGCTGCTGGATGCCAGAACAATGCCTATCTGCAGACCAGTGCTGGCTGCGCTGAACCACGCACCTTTCTTTTTGGCAGCATCGCGCTCATCTTCCAGCTTGTGAGCCTTGGTCATGAGCTCTTGTTTGCCTTCTCCCGACACTGGATCGCTTTCGTATCGTTCCACTGTGATGCGAGTCTGGGCAAGTTTATTTGTGATGGCAGTGCGTTGTATATTAGTGAGGTTGGGGTCAAGTAACTGAACTTCCAAGTCTGCCACCGTTTGTTCAAACACAGCTTGTTTTATACTCTTGGCTTGGTAGAAGTTCCACATGTCGTTTGAGCTCAACGTGCCGTTCAGCACACGGCTGCTGTAACTGTTGCCCACCATGGCACACAACGCCAACACCGCAGCACAAATGCTGATAACAACACTGGCTCGACTTTTCATTATGGCTTCGCCTTCGCTACGACTCAGCACCTTCCCTGTTTTGTCTTTCATGAGGTAACTCCTTGTTTTGAGATATTTAGTCTTTGCCGTGCAAGCCTGTGAGATCTTGCTGCGCAGCAGTTTACTAAATATCTCAGCTCGACATTGTCTCGATGCTGTTGTAATATCTGGAAATAGGCCCTGGTAGCTCAAATGTATAGAGCTGGTCCGTCCTAAGGACAAGGTTGGGAGTTAGAATCTCTCCCAGGGCGCCATCTGGTGTAAATATTTATGAGGTATGCCTAGCGCAGAACCGGCGTCGCATGAGATAGACCGAAACTGTTCTTATAACTGGCATCGCAAGCTGAGGAGGTCCGATCTCCTGAGGCCTCCGCTATATTGACACTCAATGTTTATGCGTTATAGTTGCATATAATGGAAAACAACAAAAGAGTCGCCCCCAAGCCCTATCAATGGCTGGCTTGGTGTGCCACGGCAAGTTTGATTGCCAGCAGCATCATGGCCAGTTTGAACCTCTATCCCTATTACAACTGGGGATTTGTGTGGAGTAATCTGTTGTGGATCGCAGTGGGTATAATGTGGCGTGAAAAAAGTTTGATAGTTATGAATACAACACTAACTGCGATCTACATTGTGGGTCTCGCATTCACATATATCAAATAGAGGCAAACAATGATTACTGTAATTGGTCTACTTGTGCTGTTGCAAATCAAACATGTTTTTGCCGACTATGTTTGGCAAACCATGTGGGAGATTACAAACAAAGGCACGTGGGGGCATGCCGGAGGCATTGTTCACAGTGCCAAACACGTGGCTTTGAGTTCACTGGTGTTGTGTTGGTTTGTGCCGTCGACTGGCATGTTCATGATGCTGTTGGCCACAGAGTTTGTGTTGCATTACCATATCGACTGGGCCAAAAATCAAGTTCTCCAGCGCATGGCATGGACCAGTGCAGGACCGGGATATTGGTGGGCCATGGGCACAGACCAGATGTTGCATCAGTTGTGCTATTTGCTCATGGCAGGCTGGGCAGTGGCCTGAATCTTGAGCTGACCAGACTCTTGCCAATATCGGAATTTATCAACAGGCACTATATAGCTGGGAGCACTGAGCCACACTTCGTGCTCTGCTGGAAATTTTAGTCCGCTGAGCTGTCTTGCTGAAAAGTTGTTTTTGGCTGGATCCAGCAGTTGATCACAAGTGTGCAACATGTTGCCACCCAGTTTGAGAAGCCTGTTGGCCATCCCATCTTTCCAGGCTTGCGCACCACGAAACAGGTCAATGCCACTTGTGGTGCTGTCTGTGCGGCGTCCTTGCCAATAGGGGTTCAAAGTGTCAATAGCCTGTAAAGCATCAACCAGCTCGGTATATGATGGTGTTTCGCGTAGTTCATTGTGTGTCAAGGTCCAGTATATGTATCTCAATACACTATTCAAGTCTGCTGGACCTCCACCTGGCCCCAATACCGGTTCGAGTTGTGGAAAACTGTGCCACCAATCTCCGGCAGGGCATATGCCAATGACAGGATTGCCCTGGGGCAACACAACATAGACAGTGCCGTAACCATAGGCAGTGGCCAAGTCCGTGGAGCAAATCAAACTTTGGCTACGTTTGGGATACATGCTCCAGCGATCACTGTTGTCCACAATCTCGGTGTAATAGTTCATGGTGTTGGCGCTCCACCGTTTGAACTTGGCTGGCTCCACATATTGCACCCCCGATGATTTTGCTGGTGTACCTCGGTAAATGCGGCACAGGCCGCTTATGGCCCGATCTAGTGCCAGCTTGATGGTGGGCAGATTTTGGAAAAACTCATCATCGCTAACGGCCACATTTCGTGTGCGTTGTTCATATTCCACTTCGCTGATCTTCATGTTGCTGAATTCCTGTGTTATGTGTGATATTTATCGCTGCCATTGCGGTGTGATAAATATCCTGTATCACAACAGGATTCGTTATGAAGTTATTCAAAATACTGGAAAGCCGCCTACTGGACCAACCTACGAAAACCCCCGAACATATTGCACAAGAGCAAAATGTGCCAGTCGCTCAGGTAATGAAATCCCTGAAAGCGGGCATTGCGGTGGAGCAAGAGCACACAAGTGATATTGGTGCGGCTCGCGAGATAGCCCTGGACCACTTGGCTGAGCGCTGGGATTATTATGATGTGCTGGCCCGGGCAGAGAGCAACACGGTCACAGAAGCACCTGTGCCTGGCACACAGTTTGTCACGCTTGATGCCGCACAGATCCAGGAAGGGTTGACTTATCTGGAAGGGTTGTCAGAACAAATCAGTGACGAAAGCACGGAGTATGATGACGAAAACCGCCCCGACATCTACCGAAAATTGGAACGAGACCACAGAGCGGTTACTGCCGTGCAGACTGTGATGCAAAACAATCTTAGAGCCATGGCCGATCCCCATCTGGGAGCCAACAGCATCTTTCTCTACGACGTGGACGACAGTGATCTCAGTTACATGGACTTTGTGGGGGCCATTCATGTGGTGCTGGAGGACCGCGTGGCCGAGGTCAAGTGGATTGGCAGCTACGGCGCCAACGGTGGTGGACTTCTCAAGGCAGCAATGAAGATCGCCAAGCAGCGAGGCGCCACCAGCATGAAACTGGATGCCAAGTGGGAGAGTGAAGGGTTCTATACCAAAATGGGGTTCCAGCAAACTGGGCCATCGGTGAGCCAGCCCCTGAGCGGCAGCCAACTCACACCGTTCAGCAAGGAACTGGACGAAGTGGCCATGAGCCCCAACGCCTTGAAAACCTGGGTAAGACAAAATTCCAACGTGATAAACAATGTCACCATGGGATTTGAAGCCGAAATGTGCGTGCCCGATCTGGCGGGGTCGGAAGACGATGACGAGCTGGAATTGGATTACCGCGAGGACGAATTCATCAGCAACTACAACTGGCACCAAGATATAAAAAACTTCTTTTTGGGGGGTGAGAGCCCAGACCTCCGCCGCGATATCCAACGGGCAATTGATGCCTGCGAGGAGGACATAAACGACTGGATATCAGATGACATGCAAAAATCGATTACAAAAGCTGACGTCCTAGAGCGCATACGCAGTAACAATCCAGACCTAAGCACCCAAGAGATCACGGACGAATATGAAAACCAGGGTGCAGAACATGACACTGCCATGGAAGAACTGATCCAGGAATATTACGAAAACTGGGAATTTGACGACTGGGGCAGCCCAAACAACTGCCGCAAAATGAGTCAGTTTGCCGACAGATACGATCTATCATGGCCCTATTGGCGGGAAAGCGCTCGGACTAAGAATAGTGACTACAGCTACAGCGAACTGGCTGACAGTTGGACGAGTTCATCGGGATATAAGAGCACTGCCAGCACTGGATATCACAGTACCAAGCGTCAACCTGATCTTTGGATATTTGAGCCCGACAGCAGCATAACGCCTGACGACAGCGATGATGGTGGTGTGGAAATGGTGAGCCCGCCCATGCCGTTTCAGGATGGCATAGCCGCATTGACTAAATTCTTTGCCTGGGCCCAAACCGCCGGCGCCTATGCCAATCAATCATGCGGCTTCCACATCGGAGTCAGTTTGCCATTGGAGATGCAAAAAGCCATAGATCCTGTGAAATTGTTGCTGTTTCTGGGTGATGAACATGTGTTGGCTCAATTTGGTCGCAGTGCCAATACCTATGCTCGCAGCAGCATGAAAACGCTGCGAAACAAATTAAGTGAGTTGCCCGGTCTAAAAAACAGCAACCCCCAAGATGGCATGGCAGTTGTGAAAAGGATCCTGGCTGACCCAGCTCGCGGCTGGATGGAGCAACTACTCAACAACAGTGACCGCTATGTCAGTGTCAACATCAAAGACAACTACATTGAATTTCGCAGCGCAGGCGGCGACTACTTTGAAAAACAGCAGGAAATTTTCAACACTGTGATGCGTTATGTGAGAGCCATGACCATTGCAGCCGATCCTCAAGAGGAAAAGCAGGAATATCTCAAAAAACTCTACAAGTTGTTGGCTGGCAGCATCCAGCAGAGTGCTAATCCTATTGGTGCGTTTATGAGATATGCCGCAGGCCAGATAACTCGTGACGAACTGTTGAAAATTATACAACAGAAAGCACCAAGTAAGCCCAAACTTGACTCAACCCCCAAACCAACAGGCACAGCGGTACCCGCGGATTGGCAGCATTATGAAATATTACGCGCTAGTGACGAATTCAAAGTGCATGAGTTCCTGGCACCCAACCCCAGCGCTGCGCTGGAAAAGAAAGCACAGTGGGCGTCCGAATCAGGTGTAAAGAACAGTGATTACATATTGCGACGGCCATCTACAACGCCGGTTGCAGAAAACTTCGCGGATGGTAAGGGTCCGGGTCGGCCCGGCGACAGCCAGCGGCACGGTATCCCGAAAAATGCCACCATTGCTCAGCTTGAGAAGGCAGCCAAATCCAAAGGTCGCAAAGGCCAGCTGGCACGGTGGCAGATCAACATGCGCCGAGGTCACCACAAGGAAAGCCTACAAGAATTATTTGATCCCGACAACTTGCCTCGAGACATAGAAATCGACCTGGTTAATGAGTATCCTGATGAAAAAAGATGGAACATTGTGAGAGAGGGCAAGCAGCGATGGCGGCTGGATATTGGAACAAGCGAGGAACCGGGAGTTTGGGAGGTGTCATTTCTCGCCCTTGGTAGTGACAGGTCATGGGAAATAACCGGCGGTGGCGGCGCTCCGCAGATATTTGCCGCCGTGGGTGCTGTTTTGTATCAAGAAGCTCAAAAAAACTCTGAAATCCAAGGTTATTTGTTTACAGCCAAAGAACCCAGCCGAGTCAAGCTATATAAAGTTCTCAGTAAAAAACTCAGCCAACAGTTGCACTGGGTTTATGATCCCCAATTGGGAGAAGTGCTGAGAGATTGGGCTGACGAACAGGTATTCGCCATTGTTAGCCCTGCCAAGTATCGACAAGTTTCGGGATATTTCCAGGACACTGATGTTGCTGAAGCCACACAACCGTCAGCTCAAACGGGCGCGAGTCTGACTGTCTGGGATATCGATGACACCCTGATGCACACAGCAGCGCGTGTGTTTGTTGTGGAACCCAGTGGTCGTCGACGCCAACTATCACCATCTGAGTTCAACAGTTACGATTTGCGTCCTGGCGAACATTATGACTTCTCAGAGTTTCAAAATTCTCAGTTGTTCTATGACACCAGCAAGCCAATTGAAAAGATTTGGCGCACAGCTCAAAACACCTTGGCCAACATAGGAAAACGCCCCGGCAGTCGCATGATCATTGTGACAGCACGATCAGAGTTTGACAACACAAGCTTGTTTCTCAAGACCTTTGAGAAACATGGCATGGACATGAGCAAGGTCAAAGTCTACACTGTGGCAGGTGCCAGCAACAAAAAACCACTGATCCGGAGATTGCTGGACAAGGGGCAGTTTACGGAATGTCGCCTATTTGACGATCATCCCGGCAACTTGCAAGATTTCCTCAGCTTGCATCAGGACTTTCCGGAAATCAAGCTCAAAGCATTTCCAGTGGGACACAACGGTGCCGTGGGCAACCCTGTTATTTTGGGTGGACAAAAATGAGCACAGTAGTGGCACTGGGCAGCAATGCTTTTTATATCCGCAGTCGACCCAGTCTTGCATACAACGTCACCAACATACAGTGGAATACTCCCACTGTTTACAACAATGGAACTTACAACCAACTGGTGTCCATGGTTACCGTGGGTTCTTACTACGTAGGGGCCACAAACACCGGCACCGTTGTGGCAGGCACCAGTCTGGACGCCATTGGTGAAGGGCCAAGTATAAGTGGAACCAATGCATGGTTCACGCCCACTGGCATGTCAACTGATGGCACAGTGGTATTGATTGTGGGTATGTATAGAGATCCCACCACACTGCAAGAGGTAGGGGCAGTGTTTACCAACCAGGAAAACGATGCCTTGTTGTATGTGGACCCTGCTACGCTGCTGGTCACCTCGGTTTCCAGCCCCGATACCATTTCAGCATACCAAGGAAACCAGTGTATCATTTATTATCCACTGTGGAATGTTCCCACTGCCAACAGTGTGTTATACAGTTGCAGATATGTAAAGATCCCTTTGATTTATGACACAGATCCGGTGCCAGTATGGATTGTGTGTGGACGAAAAGACAGCAGCCATGGTGGCATCTGGTGGTCCAGTGATCAAGTAACTTGGACCGAGCTGCCATTGCCGCTGGCTTTTCAAGATCGCACGGTATTTGATGTCACAGTTATGGAGTATACAGACACCAGTCCCCCCACTTATCGCATGTATTTCAGTTGCTGGGGTGTGATATTGAACTTTGAATTCCTATCAGCAACATGGAACAGCAGTCAGGAACTAGTGACCCCCTATGCACAACCCGATCTATTTCGCATTGCGCAAAATAACAGCAATGAACTGGTGGCTGTGGCAAGTGGTGGCATTTTCCGCAGTGCAGACGGAGTAAACTGGAGCAGATTCAGTCAACCAGGATATCAATTTCGCGGTGTGGCCTGGCTAAACGACATGTGGGTCGTGGGCAGTGAAACCTTGTTGCAGACCAATCAGTTGTGGACCAGCACTGACGGGGTCACTTGGACAGGCAACACAGTGGGCGTCAACGTGCAAGATGTCACAGTTGTGGGTTGACAACATATGATGTTATATTACAAACTTGTATAACAACAAGGAGACTATAATATGACATTGGGTGTTCTCGACGCTGGCGACAAGGTTCGCCTTTCTGCACTTATTAACGAAGGTGTTCAAACACTGAACGATATCCAGGCCCTCAAAGAAAGCCTCAAGGACACTGTTGATACCATCAGCGAGGAGATGGAGATTGACAAGAAGGTTCTCAACACTGCTATCCGAACTGCTTGGAAAAGCACACAGAACAAGAACCCACTGGAAGACAGCCGTGAAGCACTAGACGAAGTGGAACAAGTGCTCGTGGCTGCTGGATTTCAGGTCTAATATACTCAACTATACGCCTGGCATCTATAGCAGTTGCCAGGCGTAGTCGTCTATAATAGATGAGAATAGTGCAAGGAGAAGTATGTGTCTTATATTGATGCATTTGTAGATAGAGAAAAGAATATCGTGCATGTGGTGGAGAGAACTCCCCAGGGCGAACGAAAGTTTGTCACACATCCCACACAATATGTGGTCTATTGGCCACAAGAAACCGGAAAATACACCAACATTTTTGGTGACAAACTCAATAGATTTCGCACCACACGAAATCAGGAGTTTCAGCGTGAGATTCGCATGCTGCCGCAGGGCAAACTCTTTGAGAGTGACATCAATCCCATGTTTAGATGCTTGTATCAAAATTATCGCGATGTGCCCAGCCCCAACTTGCATGTGGGCTTCTTTGATATTGAAGTTGATTTTGATCCCGATCGTGGATATAGTGCTGCTGACGAAGCATTCAATCCCATCACCGCCATTAGTGTTTATCTCAACTGGATGAAGCGCTGCTTTACACTGGTCCTAAAGCCGAAAAAATGGACCATGGCTGACGCTCATGCAGTGTGTGAACAGTTTCCCGACACGGTGTTGTGTGAGACCGAGCATGAAATGCTGGACATGTTCCTGAGCTTGATTGAAGATTGCGATGTCATAAGTGGCTGGAACAGCAGCACATACGATATCCCCTACGTTTACAACAGAATCATACAACAGTTGGGCAAAGAACAAACTCGCCGCCTGTGTTTGTGGAACAAACTGCCTGTCAAGCGGGAATTCTTGAACTATGGCAAGAAGCAAGTCACATATGAACTGCAAGGCCGTGTGCATCTGGACTACTTGGATCTCTATCGCAAGCACACATACCAGGAACTGCACAGTTACAAACTTGACTTTGTTGGTGAAATTGACACTGGCGAACGCAAAGTGCCCTATGAAGGCAGTCTTGACGCACTATACAACAAGGACTTTAAAAAGTTCATTGAGTATAACCGACAGGACGTCATGCTGTTGGTCAAGATTGACATCAAACGACGTTTGATTGAGCTGTGCAACAACTTGGCCCATCAAAACTGTGTGCTGTTGGCCACAACTCGCGGCAGTGTGGCGCTGATTGACCAAGCCATTGTCAACGACGCCTGGGATCAGGGTTTGGTTGTACCCAATCGCCGAACTGAAGAAGAGCCTGAAGATGCAGGTGATTTCAACATGGGCGACGAGGACGATGATGACGACGGGCCTGAAGAGAAACACGGCATTGTGGGGGCATATGTTGCTGATCCCAAAAAGGGCATGCACGAGCACATTGGCGGGGTGGACATCACCAGCCTGTATCCATCAGACATTCGTGCCCTGAACATGAGTCCCGAAACCATCGTGGGCCACATCAGACCCGAATACACAGACAAACTGATACGCAAGCGCATGCATCAGGAAAAGCGAAAGTTTGCCGAAGCATGGAACGGATTGTTCAGTACTCTGGAGTTTGCCGAAGTTCACAACCGCAGCGACATGCCACTGGTGGTGGATTTTGAAGAGGGCGTTACAGTTACAGTAACAGCAGCAGAGATGTATAAACTGGTGTTTGATAGCAAAAAGCCCTGGATACTCAGTGCCAATGGCACCATCTTTACAACTGAAAAACTGGGTATTATCCCGGGTCTACTGGCTCGCTGGTTTGCAGATCGCATGAAAATGCAAACGAAAATGAAAGAAATTGACAAAATAAAAACTGGCATCGAAATACCTGAGGAACTGCTTGAAAGTGTGAAGAAATTACTTTCGTAATTACTAAATAGTTTATACGGAGGCATTACGAATGAAACTATCGGAAATCAAAACATTGCTGGAACAAACCCTGCATATTAGGTCCCAATTACATTTTGACCGATATATCAAGTTTGTCGAAAGCTTTGTAGAGCTAAATCTATCCAAACCCAATGGCAGTTGTGGTGGGTTTGAAACTCACCACATACTTCCAAAAAAAATTTTTCCGGAATTTACCACAAGCCGGTGGAACAAGATAATAATGCCATCGAAGGCACATTATCTAGCACATTACCTATTGTTCAAAGCCATTGCTCATCCTAGTCTTGTTTACTCGTTCAACCAAATGAGAAGAGTATCCAAGAAAGCCGGAAAAGTCAATTGTAGACTATATGCCGCAGTGAGACAAGAATTCGCTGAATTGATCCGACAGACCAATACCGGTAAAGTCCGTTCCGAAAAATTTCGAAATGATGTGTCAGCACGAACGATCGGAAAGAACAATTATCGTAATGACAAAACACAAGAGGTTAAAAAATTTCCGGTAGGGCAACAACCGGAAGGATGGGTTCCATTCCAAAAAGGTCGAAAAAGAACTGACGAATCAAAAGACAAGATAACAGAGATAATGACCGGCAGGATCTGGCAGTATAACGAACTGACCCAAGAAGTTAGATTTGAAAAATCTCTATTACCAGGATTTGTACAAGGTTATCCTGATTGGTACGACACAAGTAAAGATTACTTGAAGTCTCTCAGTTGGGCATATAACTCTGATACCGGGGAAGTTGTTCGAGTCAAAAAAGAAACCGTACTGCCAGATGGATTTATCCTAGGACGAAATTACAACAATGTCGGATTCACTGCAATCAATAACGCCCAAGTAGCCAGAGTTGTTGATTTACAGGAGAAAGAGTTCTGCATGGTACCATCCAACATACTTCCTCATCCTAGGTATATCAAATCTGGATCCTCCATAGACAATGTCTGCTTATTTGTTTATAATAACATAGTATACACGTCATATAAAGATTTGATTGAGATGAATCCGGAACTTCCTGACCTAGGAGTTCGAAACACTGATTTGTCATCAAGACTGGTTCCAAAACCACACTTCAATATGACCGATCTGAGGAAAGAATTTTGCACAAAGAACCAGGGACTCACCATGAATACCATAGGCCTAACGGTCCTTCAACTATCTCAATTCAAATATCAGGAGGATGTAATATATGTTAGACGTAAGTGAAATAGAATCTGCAATCGAAAGTGGTGATGCAGATAAATTAGCAAGTCTTGTCAAGACTTACAATTTGAAAATCAAGGAGGGACGAATTACAGCCGATTTGGATGTTTCCAAGCAATATGAAGCGTATTGGGACCAAAGGCAACTAATTCAAAAGATTCTCCTAAATTCGTAAAAATTGCGACCCAAGCAGGCAACTGTTTGATGAAAACCGCTCTAATTGCTGGAAACTCCCTTCTGGGACAATCAGCAGCCAAGCCTGGAAACAGGAAGGTTCAACGACTAGATCGAAAGATCGTAGATCCAAGTGGATCGAAATGGGTGGCATCCCTCTGGGATGGTGATATAGTCTCCTCTGCATAGTAATATGCAGCAGCATTTCGAATGCGGAACAGAACTAACGACTCTGTTTGAAGATAAAGGTATACGGCGCTATTGGCAATGCTGGTTCCAGGTTCTTCGATGAGCGCATTGCTCAGAGTGTGACACTGACTGGTCGCTGCATTGCGCGTCACATGGGCAGTAAAATCAATGAGCTGATAACTGGTCTATACGATCACACTGGCGATGCACTCGTATATGGTGATACCGATTCCGTTTATTTCTCAGCGTATCCTGTGATGCGAGGCCAGCCGGAGTTTGCAGACTTTGACTGGAGCCGTGAGAATGTCATTGATTTGTATGACAAAATTGCAGCGCTGACAAATGAAAGCTTTCCTGTCTACATGAAGGCAGCCTTCAACTGCCCTGATACAAACGGCAAACTGATTAAAGCTGCCCGAGAATTGTGTGCAAGCCGTGGCATCTTTATCAAGAAGAAGCGTTACGCAGTGTTGATCTTTGATAAAGAAGGCAAGCGCAAGGACAAAAACGGCAGTGCGGGTGAAATCAAGGCTATGGGCTTGGATCTCAAGCGCGCAGACACGCCCAAGATTGTGCAGGACTTTCTCAGTGCAGTGTTGCTGAACTTGCTCACAGGCACCACGCAGGAAGATCTCATGACACAAGTTGCAGAATTCCGCAAGGTTTTCTCCGACTGGCCCGGCTGGGAAAAAGGCACGCCCAAACGTGTAAACAAGCTGAGCTATTATCGAGATGCCAAAAAGAACAACGAAACATTGGTATGGGGTACAAAATCCAAACGTGTGAACTTGCCAGGCCACGTGCTGGCCAGCCTAAACTGGAACCAACTCAAGAAGTTGTATGCCGATCATGGCTGCATGGAGATACAAGACGGGGCCAAGGTGATTGTGTGTAAATTGCGTGACAATCACCTGGGCATGACCAGCGTGTCTTATCCCATCGATCAGGACCACTTGCCCGATTGGTTCAAACAGTTGCCGTTTGATCATGAGGCCATGGAGACTGCACTTATTGACAAAAAAGTGCATAATCTACTATCGGTATTGGGATGGGATTTATCCCAAAGCAAACGGGACAGCAGTTTTGACAGCTTGTTTAGCTTTTGACCTTGACACAGATCATCAATAAAAGTTATCATACACAAACTAAAAAGGAACACTACGCATGAGTATCAAAGACTACATCAAGGACCTCAACACCTACGTGGCCAGCAGCGGCTTCTTTGAGAAGATCAAGATCACTGCCGGCAAAAAGGAAATCCTGGTGGAAGCCATGGACAAGGACAAGGAAGTAATCTTCAAGGGCAAGTTCAACGATCCGCTTGATGAACTACAGGGTGAGTTTGGTCTCAGCAACCTCAACCTCCTGAACACCATTGCCAACGATCCACAATACACACACGAAGACAGTGTGATCACAATCGAAACAGAGTCACGCGATGGTGAAACTGTGCCGGCCACGCTGGGCTACCGCAATGCCAGTCAGAGTGAGCTCTATTATCGCTTCATGGGCAAGGCACTGGTGCCCAATCAGCCCAAGTTCCAGGAACCCAAGTGGGATATTGTGATCAAGCCCACCAAGGCCAACATTCAGCAGTTTGCCTGGGCAGCAAATGGTCTAAGTGCCTACGAGCAATATTTCCAACCTGCTGTGAAAGACAAGACTCTGCGCTTCTTCATTGGCGAGGATGGTGCTCAGACACAGCGCGGCGGCGTGGTGTTTGCAACTGATGTTGATGCCACATTCAACTGTGACCACAAGTGGAAGATCAGTGATGTGCAGAGCATTCTCAAGTATGCTGACACAACCGAGTGCGAGATGGCTTTCAGCACCAAGGGCGCAATCCAGATCACACTCAAGACTGGCTTGGCTGAGTGGAAATATATTCTCACAGCAAAGGTGAAGTAATCAAACTGGGCGCTGTATAAAATATACACAGTGCCCATTTGTGGAACATCATGAAAACAAAATATCACAGCATCTTTGTCAGTGACTTGCATTTGGGAGCAGGCGAAAGCCAAGCTGACGCATTTGCCAGCTTTATGAAACAGTTTGATTGCGACAACCTCTACATGGTTGGCGACATGATTGACGGCTGGAAGATGAAGCGCAGATGGTATTGGCCACAGAGCCACAGCAATGCACTAAGGCGTGTGCTCACCAAGGCCAAACGCGGGTGTCGTATTGTTTATGTAACTGGCAATCATGACGAATTCCTGCGTGATTTGTTTGTGGAGCATGGCAGATTTGGGGACATCGAAATAGTAAATGAAATCATCTACACAGATGTAAAAAACCGCCGTTGGCTGGTGACTCATGGCGACATGTTTGATCAAGTAACACGACACTATCGCTGGATTAGTTTGCTGGGGGATCGTCTCTACACCATGTTGTTGTGGAGCAATCGTCTGTTGCATGTTGTGAGAAACCGTCTGGGTCTCAGTCACTGGAGTTTGAGTCAGTATATCAAAAGCAACACCAAACAGGCACTGAATTTCATCTACAAGTTTGAAGAGCATCTTGTGGCACATGCAGAGAAGCAATCAGCGCAAGGTGTGATTTGTGGTCACATCCACACACCGGCGATGAAGATGATTGGCAATCTGCATTACATCAACACCGGTGACTTTTGTGAAACATGCAGTGCTGTGGCAGAAACACCTGACGGGCAATGGCATTTGTTGATGCTAGATGCCGACGGAAACTGGTTTGTGCAGGACATGCTATGAAGATTTGCATCGTTACAGACACCTGGCAACAAATCAACGGTGTGAGCACCACCTTGAAAAACACAGTCAAGTGTCTCCGGCAAATGGGGCATGAAGTTTTGGTTATCGAACCCAGCCAGTTTTTTCACATGCCCATGCCTGGCTATCGCGAAGTGCAATGGAGTTTGGATCTGTGGAATGTGGGCAGACGAATTGCCAAATTCCATCCCCACGCCATACATATCGCCACTGAAGGACCCCTGGGGTTCGCTGCACGTTGGTACTGCAAAGTCACACGACGCAGCATTCCGCATAACACCAGCTATCATACCAAAATGCCCGAGTATCTGCAGAAAAAGTTCGGGGTTCCGGTGAGCTGGAGTTATCCTGTGTTTCGCATGTTCCACAAATACAGTCATCGTGTGTTGGTGACCAATAAAACCATGGTTCGTGAACTGGCCGCACAGGGTTTTGCCAAATTGACCGTGTGGAGCAGAGGGGTGGATCAAGAATTATTCACCCCAGAACTGCGATCGCCTGTTAGTCAACATGACTTGGGACCTGCGCCTATTATAATGTGCGTGAGCCGAGTTAGCCACGAGAAAAACCTGGAAGCCTTCTGTGAATTGCGCACCGCGGGCACATTGGTTGTAGTGGGCGATGGTCCTACCAGAGCCGAACTGCAACGACGATATCCTGCCGTTAAGTGGCTGGGATATAAAACAGGAACAGAGTTAGCCAAATGTTACGCCAACGCCGATGTGTTTGTGTTTCCCAGCAAAACAGACACGTTTGGTGTGGTGATGTTGGAAAGCATGGCATGCGGCACTCCAGTGGCTGCTTATCCTGTCACTGGTCCTGTGGACGTGGTGGAACAAAACATCACAGGAATTTTACATGAAGATTTGCAGACTGCCATGGAACAAGCACTATTGCTTGATCGCAACACAGTTCATCAAGCCAGCGCACGCTGGACATGGCAATCTTGCACGGAAACATTCGTGCAGAATCTCATAACAATATCACACTGAACACTTGAATACCATGATCACACGTTGTATTCTACAATCAACAAGGAGTTATCTATGACAACAGAACCCACTGCCCGCATGATCTACGTCACGTTTCAGAAAGAGGGAATACACTGTTATCCCGCTGCACTGGAAGATCCTGCATTAGAAGCAGTTTCCTTTTTGGGATATCCACATCGCCATTTGCTGAAGTTCAAAGTGGCTATTAGTGTGGAGCATAACGACCGTGATATTGAATTTATTTTGGCCAAAAGATGGTTAGAATCTCTTTATGATAATAAGACTTTAGAGCTCAACCATCGCAGTTGTGAGATGATAGCCGAGGAGTTATATGAGCGCATATCAGACAAATGGCCCGGACGAACTATCAACATCGACGTGAGCGAAGACGGTGAAAACGGTGCACTCTTGATGTGGGAGGCATGAGATGATACGTTATCGAAAAGAAAATGAACCGGTGCGCAATGGCATCAATCTCTACCACAAGGATGATCCCAGCAGCAAGGGCGCGGTATCGCGCATTGGCAATCTATGGCTATGGACGCGATATTCCTACCATCTG
>Ga0214164_1000707_pt1 | contig 20971 bp, 22 predicted proteins | sample TroBogepilimnion_13_FD_153003 | JGI IMG/M metagenome (GOLD analysis project Ga0214164, IMG submission 153003) | Freshwater microbial communities from Trout Bog Lake, WI - Practice 03JUN2009 epilimnion v4 | ecosystem: Environmental > Aquatic > Freshwater > Lake > Epilimnion/Euphotic zone ...
GTGCTCATCATATCGCTGTCTGCAGGCACTGTTGCATCGTGCCAGGGGGTAAGATCGCGCAGCCTGTCTGTACTTGGAATGCCCACCAGTATTACTTCCGGGCATATCCCATTCTGGCTTAAGAATTGTGCAATTCCGGTAGCCGGATAAAAGAATACATCACCATCAAGCAGGTATATTACCGGGTATTTTTTTTGTGGATCATAACCCCCTTCGCTGTTTGGCAGGTGAATCCATATTTTTCTGGTTTCCTTAAGTACGGATGAGTAAATGCTGTCTACTGTGCCAATAACTATATGATTATCCTTGCTTTGAGCGTTTGCTCGAACAGAGAGTCCTAACAGAAAAAATAATAACCAGCGCCTCATTTGTAAAAGATTTGAATCAGTTTATGTTTTTTCAAAACTAATTTCTTTTTTAGCGGCCGGTATATTTATGGCGTTAATTAAAGTTAACAGGTTAAGTCCCATCTGTCGGCTTTATGGAAAGGCTGAATAAAAGACATGTGCTTTTACTGAAATGGGGTAGTCGCAAATAAGTTTATTTTGCGCAGTTCAGGTATAAAATGATACCGAAACAGATTACCATACAAACAGAGGAAATCTGGTTCATCCACATGGCGTGTTGGTAATCTGCAAGTGTTTTATTTTTTGATGTCTTCCAGAACCAGGTGGCAAAATACAGGATCACAGGAGCCAGGCAGGTAGTGAAAATAAAAAACTGGCTTAAGGAATACCAGGTCAGAAAATAATGCAGCGCTACCAGATCCCCTGCCGAAAACAACACCGAGGTAAAAACAAAAGTGCCCATAATGCCCAGCCTGTAGCTGATGGTATAGTCGCCCCGCTGGCTGTCTTCATCGTGCTGGTAGATCTGCGTGAGGGGGTAGGAGCCACCAATTATAAGAGAGGCAAAGAGCATACATTCCAGGTTTTTGGGGGTAAACCAGCTCAGCGCCACCTGGTGCTCTGCAGCCATATTGCCCAGCAAATAAGTATACCCTCCCTGGAAGAACATTACCGAAGCCCAGCCCAGGTAAGTATATTTTTTGAGCCTTATTCCATACCAGCTATAAGCTTTTGAAAATGCTATATAACCAGCCATTACCAGTACATTTCCCCATCCCGAACACGCACAGATCAGCAGGCCGGCGACATCAAATATTATGCTTGCATAGTATAGTCTTTTGGTTACCGGTGGAGGGTTCTCGAGGCCGCCTATGCTGCCGGTATCTTTGTCCATATAGCTGTTGTAGATATTGCTGGCAGGATAAATGAACAGGTGCAGTGCAATAAATACAATGATGGTATCGGGCACATGGATCTGGGCTGCCTGGCTGATACCGAATACAAAAACCGGCATCAGGTAAAAGGAGAAAGGTATGCGCAGATGCAATATCGTATCGCGGTCGAAAAGGTTGAAGAGGGTTATTTTATCTGCTGGTTGGTTCATTAATGTAAAAATAGGAAGAGTTGGGTATACTTCTCTCCTGATGCTATTACCTTGGGTGCAATCTCCGACTTCAACATAAGAGATAACAATCTCCGATAAAAGATTCAGGATCGGTTTTTGATAAAAAGATTATTTTTTACCTGATTTGAGGGGCACCTTATCTCCTTCTGCCCTTGCTTCAGATAGGCCGATAGCAATTGCCTGTTTGCGACTGGTTACTTTTTTTCCGCTCCGGCCACTTTCCAGTTCGCCTTCCTTCATCTCATGCAGCGCCATCGCTACCTTCTCACCTGCTTTCTTCGAATATTTTGCCATAAATTTTCTTTTTAGTGAAAATGAAATAAAAATGATGCCACAATGCTTTTGGGTAGTTGCAAAAGCTTATAGTTTGTTATAGAGTTAAAATTGTGTTGGCAGATAAGAGATTGCAGGATGTTGGCATAATTTTCGTTTGTGAGTTGCAAAAAAGAACGATTATGAAACATGCGAAGAAAATTACCACCGCCATTGTGCTGATTGCAGCAACATTTGCTTCCTGTAAAAAGAATTACACCTGCACCTGCACCACAGTTATCGGTACTGTTTCCAATACAGAGGTACACAATATAAATGATGCCTACCATAGTTATGCGCAAAATACCTGCAACAATTACCAGACGCAGGCCAATAACACCCTGCCGGGTGGCACTACCTGCCATCTTTAACTGACTACAGACCGCCTTTTTTTCAGTGGTAATCTGAAAAATAATAGGGTATTGCCGGTTCTCAATAATCCGGCAATATTTATTAACACCCGTTCCGGTTTGTTGGCAAGATTATACTAATGATTACTTTAAACAAACAGATTATGAGATCCATTTTGTATTTCGTCGCGCTTATCCTGGTAATATTCTGGCTTTTAGGTGCATTTATGTGGCATATCGGCAACCTGATTTATATCCTGCTTGTGTTGGCCATAATTTCTTTTCTGCTGGGTGTTATAAGGCGGGGAGGAGTCTGAGCCTGGCGCCTTCTTGTGGCAATATGCTTTCGGGTTTTATTAAATACTTGTGTGTTGTAAGTAAATTATTGCTTCAGATTAATGCGCACACTAAGGCTGTAAATGTTGAAACCCCCAAAAACACTAATCATCCTATTTCATTGTATGCCAGGTTGGCTTGAAGGTTTGGAATTAAAGGGAAACAGGAGAACAAATTACTGGTGTATTTAATAGAATATCCTCTAACTAAAAAAAGCGCAATTGCGCTTTTTTTAGTTTCCATTTTTACCCCAGCGAATTCAACCACTTAATTACTCCCTCCCTGTTTTTCCCTAGTTTTTGCTGCAATCGGCCATATAGTTCATCATCCTTGCCTTCCTCATAAAGAAGGTCGTTGTCGGTCAGGCTTGCATTTGCCTGTTTTGCCTTACCCTTTAGTACGTTCCATTTTCCTTTCAAATCCAATGTGTCCATAAAAAATAATTTTTTGATTAAAAAGTAAATTTAAAAAATCATGCCAAGGGTATAAACCCCCAAAAACTGGCTCCTTATATACACTATATCATTTACCTTTGCGCCCCCATTATTATTGAAGATTACATTCGACTAACTACTTACGACTAACGACTACAAAATATGCGTGTTTACAAATTTGGCGGGGCATCTATAGCTGATGCGGGAAGGATGGCGGCAATACTGCCGATTATTAGCGATGAGCAGGAACCGCTGCTGCTGGTATTATCAGCATTGGGCAAGACCACCAATGCACTGGAGGTGATTGTGAACCTGGCTACCAAGGGAAAGAAGGAGGAAGCGCTGGCGGCAGCAAACACTCTGGAAGAGCAACACCTGGAATATGCCAGAACCCTGCTGGAGGAGGCCTGTTATGCCGAGGCTTCTATAGCCCTGCGCAATCATTTTGCCGAGCTGGAGCAGGCCGTCAATGATGCCCACCCGGCTTTTTATGATTACTCTTACGATCAGATTGTGTGCATGGGTGAACTGCTTTCGTCTACCATGTTCTCCTTTTATCTGCAGCAAAATAATGTGCCGAACGAATGGCTGGATATCCGTAAAGTGATCCGCACGGATGCTACCTACAGGGATGCTGTGGTTGACTGGGATTTTTCGGCAAAGAAAGCGGGGGAGACGATCATGCCCAAGCTGCACCAGGGCAAGATTGTGGTAGTTCAGGGTTTTATCGGAGCTACAGATGATGGAAAATCGGTAACGCTGGGGCGTGAGGGCAGCGACTATACTGCGGCTATACTGGCCGCCATGCTGAATATGGATTCCGTGACCATCTGGAAGGACGTGAACGGCCTCCAGAATGCCGACCCCAAACTGTTTCCCAATACCGTGAAAATTGATGCCATATCCTATAGCGAGGTGATCGAAATGGCGTTCTATGGTGCGCAGATCATTCACCCCAAAACCATCAAGCCGCTGCACAATGCCCACATTCCATTATACGTAAAATGTTTCTTCGATAAAGAACTGCCGGGCTCAGTCATAAAGAGCGAGGTAGACCAGGCGCATTATCCGCCACTGATCGTGCTGAAGGACAATCAGGTGCTGGTGCAGGTTACCACCCGCGATTTCTCCTTTATTACCGAGGATAATCTCAGTACCCTTTACTCCATTTTCCACGATCTTAAAATTAAGATCAACCTGATTCAGAATGCAGCTATCAGTTTTATTGCCTGTATTGATAACCGGGAAGATAAAGTAAAGGCACTTATAAATACTCTTGGCAAGCATTACAAAGTAGCCATCAACGATCATGTGCAACTGCTCACCGTTCGGCACTATACCCCCGAAGTAATCTTTGAATTGACTAATGACAAACAGATACTTTTGCGGCAGGAGACAAGGAAGACGATTCAGGTGGTGATGAAATAATTCGGCAATTTGACAATTCGGCAATGCGATAATGGAGTAATTGCCTGAGTAATAAAAATGCTCACAAGTAAAAATACCGATAGCAGTAGTCCCACACCTTCTTCAGGTGTGGGACTACCATGAAGAATAAAATATTTTTGCAACCACCCAAGGTTTCTTCAGGTTTTTACGTCTACTATAGTAGTTATTCTTGTTTTATAACTATCTTAGTAGTGAACAACATACAATCATAACCAGTTCAATGTAAAATCTATGAAGAAAAACTACCATTCGCAAAAAAATCCGGCAAAAATTAAATCATCAGCCATAAAAGGCTTGTTTATTGCTTCCGTTCTTTTATCAGGATCCGGTTTAGCGGTGGCCCAGAGCTGGGTTCCTGTTGGTGGGGCTGATTTTACAACGGGTAGTTCGCAATACAATTCTCTGGCCATTGATCGCATTGGCAATTTGTACATAGCTTATGAAGATGCGCCTGTTGGTACAGGTGGAACCGGAAAGGCCACTGTTATGAAATATAACGGCTTTACCTGGTCTGTATTAGGTTCAGAAGGTTTCTCAGCAGGCAGTGTAAATTATACTTCCATTGCACTCAACAGCAGCGGAACGCCCTATGTAGCTTATGTTGATAATGCGACTTCTGACAATAGGGCTACAGTGAGAAAATTTAATGGTACCAGCTGGGTAAATGTTGGGGTTGAGGGATTCTCGGCTGGCCAGGTCAATAATACTGCGCTTGCCATAGATACTGCCGGTGCTCCTTATGTGGTGTATGAAGATAATACCTGCTTCAATAAAGCGACAGTTATGAAATTCAATGGCACGGGTTGGGGTTATTTAGGCGGTTCGTGCTTTACACCCGCTCAGGCTATGTTTACATCTATTGCATTGTTTGGTGAAACACCTTATATTCTATATTCTGATTTTGCTAATAGCAATAAAGCGTCGGTGATGATGTTTAACGGTACAAGTTGGGTTAATGTAGGCGCTCCCGGGTTCTCGGCAGGGTACATATCTTATAATTCTTTGGCTATCAGTGCCAGTGGCACACCCTACGTGGCATTTGGTGACGCCGGTTATCAGGGCAAGGCTACGGTTATGAAATTTGATGGCACAAACTGGGTAAATGTGGGAAGTCCGGGTTTCTCAGATAGTACAATTCAGTACGCCTCATTGGCACTTGATGCTGGCGGCACACCTTATGTGGCATACCAGAATATGGCTACACTTAAAGCTACGGTAATGAACTTCAATGGAACCTCTTGGGTAAATACCGGAACTCCAAATTTTACTGCAGGTACGACACAATGGATTTCAATGGCTATCAATCAGATTGGTAAACCATATGTTGCTTACCAGGACTATCCGAACAGCCAGAAGGCGACAGTGGCTACGCTAAACGGTACATGGCTGAATGAACCTCTGACTACCACATCAACCTCCGGATCCATTAATGTTTTCCCTAACCCCGGTAAGGGATTCATCAACCTGAAAATAAATACGGCAATCAATCTTGATGCCAGTGTTGCCATCATTAATACCCTGGGCGAAAAAGTAAAGGAGTATAAAATTCCCACTAATAAAGAAACACAACTCCAACTGAATGCCCCTCCGGGAGTTTATTTTATAACTGCAGTTACCAATAACGAAAGTGTTAGTGCGAAATTAGTTGTAGAATAAAACGCAGATGTGCCACACCTCAAAGTGTGGCACATCTATTTAAAATGAACCCTTATTGGAGACTGAAATATAAAACAGTAAATTTGATACATCATTTTTATAAAATTGAAACGAGCCTATACAATTCTAATGATTTTTATTTGTTCCCAGTCCCGGGCACAGATTAATTTGGTTATGAACCCAAGTTTTGAGCAATATTCAACCTGCCCTAATTATGCTGATGAAATTACCTATGCAAATCACTGGAATAGCCTGGATAGTGGTTGGAGTGCTCCTGATTGGGCTGATGATAAAAATGGTGTTCCAGAATATTGTAATGTTTGTGCAGGTTTTTATCAAACATATTGTGGTGTTCCAGCGAATTCAATTTATTATCATTACCCACGTACTGGAAATGGCATGGCTCAAGTGTTAACCTTTTATAACGAGTGGGGGGACACCGTTAGTAATACATATAAAAGAGACTACCTTCAGGGACATTTAAGTTCGACATTAATAGCGGGACAATCCTACTGTGTCTCATTCTATGTTGTATTAACTAATACACCATACGCTAATAATAAAATAGGTGCATATATTGACAATGGTTCAATAGATACTACCTCTCTTCCTGCAAACATTCAATCTGAATATACTCCTCAGATTTTGGAGACAACTGTTATTACCGATACACTCAACTGGACAAAAATTGAAGGTAGTTTTGTCGCCAACGGCTCTGAAAGGTTTATTACCATTGGGAATTTTACTGATACAGCTCATATGATATATTTATTAATAGATGGAATGACATCTTTTCCTGGACCTGGATATGGATATTATCTTGTAGATGATATTAGTGTCATTAAAAGTGATGCAGTTGCGTCTGCTGGTCTGGATAGAGTAATCCCAACCATTTCTATTGATAGCGTTAAAATTGGAGATACATTGGATTCCTACTTGCCTACCTATTGGTATGTCAATGGAACAAAAATAGATAGCAATACTGCCTGGATTAAAGTAAGGCCAGATACTACAACCAAGTATGTAGTTGAGTTGCATCTTTGTTGTGGTGATGTTTCTTACGATACAGTTGTGGTATGGGTGGCAACTATGGGCAGCGCGCCGGTAAATAAATATGCCACGGTGCAGATATATCCTATCCCAGCAACAGATTATTTTACGGTCCGGAATGGCCAGGGATCATTGCTTGAAATAAGAGATCTGGTTGGCAGAGAATTGTATTGCAAAATAGTACAGTCGGAAAACGAATCTATTCCTATAAATTATCTGAACAGGGGAGTCTATATGATCAATATTATTGATCCCGAAACCGGGCAGAAAGTATCTAAAAAACTAGTGAAAGAATAGTTTACTTATAGTTGTGCCACACCTGAAAAGTGTGGCACATCTTATCATTATAACCATTAAGCCATTGAGCATTTATTTACTTCACATCTTCTGCCAGCCGGAAACCAAGGGACACGGATTTGGTATCGGGCAGGTAGGCCGCGCGGCGGGTAATGATCAGTTCGTTGGCATCACTTACAAATGAACCGCCCCTTACCACATGTGATTTGCCGCTTGCAGGCCCTTTCGGATTCTCAACCGGGTGCTTGCCGCCATATGAGGTAGCATAAAAATCAGAACACCACTCTTCTACATTGCCACAAAGATCATAAATGCCCAGCTCATTTGGTTGCTTACGCCCAACTTCATGCACATGGTCCTGCGAATTGGCTTTATACCACGCTATGCTCTGTGGCCCTGCACTTCGGCCGGCATATCGTTTGCCAGGCACTTCCTTCACCCTTCTCCTTTCACCTTTCTCGCCGTCCTCTATCAGGAACTCATTAACGCCGCCACGTGGATTTGTTTTTTCTTTAACCAGTTTTTCTTTCACACCACCCCTTGCCGCATATTCCCACTCGGCTTCTGTGGGCAGACGGTAATGGTGGCCGGTGCGTGCATTCAGCTTTTCCAGAAAAGTCTGTACTTCTGTCCAGCTCACATTATTCACCGGGCAGTCAAAGCACCTGTTCGATCCACCTGGATTTTCGTCCATGATTGTACACCACAGGTATTGGGTAACCTCATAGGTGCCCAGCATAAAATCATGGAGCTTAACATTATGGGCCATTTTTCTATCTGAAGCCTCATCATCGGCGCCAAGGTCAAAATTCCCCCCTTCCACCCGCACAGTATATATCTGCATGGTATCTTTATAGTTGCGTTCATATTTGCGCTGGGCCATAGCCGGTTGCAGCAGAACCAATAATAATAAGGAGGTCAGAATTCGTGTCATAAAGTATATTTAATAGTTAGTAAATTTATTGTTCCATCATCTGCACCACCTTGGTAGGCTCCATATTCGCATTGCGCATCGCTATATTCTGCGCCACTTTTTTAGCGAGTGTCAAAAATGCTTCCTTAGCCACCGGCTCATCATCCACCACAGCCGGTATTCCCCGGTCGCCGCCTTCACGTATGCCCTGCACTATTGGTATTTCACCCAGAAAAGGCAGTTCAAACTGCTCTGCCATCTGCCTTGCTCCTCCCTGCCCGAAGATATAATATTTATTGTCTGGCAGTTCCCGCGGCGTAAAATAAGCCATATTTTCAACAATTCCGAGTACCGGCACATTGATTTGTGGCTGTTTGAACATCATTATTGCTTTCTTGGCATCAGCAGCTGCTACAGCCTGGGGCGTAGATACAATTACCACACCGGTTACAGGCACAGTTTGCACAATGGTGAGGTGTATATCTCCTGTGCCCGGTGGCAGATCTATCACCAGGTAATCCAGGTCTTGCCAGTATACATCTGATATGAATTGCTTCAGCGCTGCGCTGGCCTGCGGCCCGCGCCATATCACCGCCTGTGTCTCATCTATCAGCAGTCCTATGCTCATTACTTTTATACCATAGCGCTCCATGGGCACTATCAGGCCCTTGCCATCTATCTCGGTCATTTTGGGCCGCTCGCCGCGCAGGCCCAGCATTATAGGCATGGAAGGCCCGTAAATATCAGCATCCAGCAGGCCTACTTTGGCGCCTTCCTGGGCAAGGCCAATAGCAAGGTTCACAGCTACTGTACTTTTGCCTACGCCTCCTTTACCACTTGCCACAGCTATTATGTTCTTCACACCGGGCAGTACGCTTTTGTTATCCTTGCGGTTACCGGTTACATTGGCCGCCATGTTCACTTTCACTACCGCTTCCTTATCTACCAGCAACCGGATAGCATTCACACAGGCCTTCTCAATCATATCCTTCAGCGGACATGCAGGCGTAGTAAGCATTACCGTAAAAGATACATTCTTCCCTTCTATAGCTATATCGCTGATCATGTTCAGGGTCACCAGGTCCTTGCCCAGATCGGGTTCCTGCACCTGGCTCAGTGCTTCAATCACCGCTTCTTTGGTTATCATTATATAATATGGTATTTTGGAGGTGCAAAAGTACGGGTATTTCCTTTATATGGGTTTGGGAATTTGGAAGGTATCCGTTGCTATTGTGAATTTTTGATGCCAGTCTTATGGCTGTTTTGTTTTCCAGCTTGAAAATAAATGAAGTTTATGCAGTTGTATTTATTTCCATTCGGACAACTGTCTTCTTAGTCAGAATAAAATATTTATTTCACTAACTGACAAGTAAGAATTGTTTCTTTATTTATAAGAATCAAATCATTGCTCTTCTTGTCAAACGTGTACCAAAAAAACGTCGCATGGTTATCATCACAGCACGGCCCCCGGTAGGTTTTCATCTTGTTTAAAGTTCGGTCTGTGTTAAAATATATATCAACAATAAACCCCCTGAAAGTTACCCATTTATAACCGCCATTTTTCACCTGCAGGAATAGCTCATAGATATCTTGATCTGCCATTAATGCTCTGTAATATTCCGGATAATGTATAAAATCCAGCAGTCCGTCGCCGTTGATGTCGAAAAAATAAGTGTCCTTTAGTTTATATAATAGATTATCTCCTGCCGGGGTAAATACACTGTCACCTTTCGGTTCATAATCGGTAACTTTTGTATTAAAATAGTAGTTATAAAACCACCATTTTTCATTATTCTCGTCATTGAGCGAATCTGGAATTGCTTTATGCAATTCGCTTATTTTGTATTTATCAGTGACGTTTTTTGCAGGGAAATTAATGGTTATTCTTTGTGGTTCTTTATATCTTTTTCCGGATTTACATATGCTGTCCTCATTATTTATGTATTCTAATACTACAGGCAATGTTTTCTGCCCGAACGATATAAAGCTCAGTAATGTGAAAAGGAAATACAAAAAAGCAAATGAATTTTTAGAGAAACTCATCGTTGATTAACATGATTAGATCTGACTTTACGGCACACTCGTAGTATCCACAATCCCGCCACTTATGGCATTATACACATTCTGGCCAGAATTAAAATCTTCATAAACCGATGCATCGCCAACTACATAACTATAAACTGCATAGTAAACTGTTTGCCCGCTTATCATACCCACATTTGTCAGGTCCTGCTTAGGCACATTGAAGTTGACAAATGGCGAGGTAGGGGATATGCTCAGCACCTTGCTGTACAGATAATACCCGGGCTGGCCACCGATATAAGGCGAATTGTTGGCAAACAGGATGCAGTATCTCAGCCGGGTATCTGCTTTAAATGTAAATGCCAATGAGTCGTAGGCCGCTCCGGTAGGATGATAAGCGCCAAAACTGGTTATAAACGAATCGGGTATGGCCGATAGCTTTATATCCACATTCAAAGCGCCGGTTTCCAGTTGAATATTGTTTTTTATAGTTGAGCCATAGCCGCTGTCGGTGGCAGTAATGGCGTAATTGCCCGAAACCATCTGTATCCCTAAATAAGTGGTAAAAGAGTAGGCGCCGGTTGAAAGTACGGTATCGGCTGTAGTACTGCCATCAAGGTACAGGTATGCTTTATTAAGCCCAGTGGTTACCTGGCTGCCATACATATCATATAGCTTTACATGGCCCGAGATACTGCCCGGCAGGCTTGGCCCGGTAGGCCCTGTTGGCCCTGTAGGTCCCTCTTTTGAGCAGGCTGCCAGCAATAGGAGTAAGCCAATGGTAAATGGATTAATTTTCTTCAGCATAATGCAAAAATAATGATAAACGAATCTGCTTACCGAAATTCTTTTAACCCTGCTAAAACGACTATTATTGTTTAATTATTGTCAGGGATCCACAGGTTGGTGAACACAGCCTTGATATTTTCTAAAATACATACATAATCCTGAGGTTAAGCAGGTTGTTGAACTGGCCATTATTTCCCCAGCTAAAACCAGTCGGTACCCTGTCGGTAGGACGTATAGCAATAATGGAATACTGAAATCGGGCATTGGCATACCAACGCTTATAGAGTTTACAGGCTAAGCCAAAAACGTAGTCCACATCTGAGGTATTGAACCTGTTGGCTACCGGATCTATCACTACCGGCTGATCAGACTCAACCCACTCACTGGAATTGATTAACCGGGAATAGGAAATACCAACCTCAAAATCGAATTTATGGCTGATTACATGAAAGGTAACAGGAACCTCAGCATAATTTACATTCATGAAATATTTCTGAACATAGGTGCCATTGGTGGCCGATTGGGTTACCAGTTCGCCCCGGCTGCCTTTCTGTGAGTATATCAGCTCCATACTTATCCCCGTCACCTCGCTGAAATGTACATAAACCACTCCGCCTGTATTTATACCTACTTTCTGATAGCCATAAAAAGTATCGCCATCTACCTGAGTGAAATTTAGCCCGGCCACAAGCCCGCCTGTAAATACTTTTGGGGCCGGTTCATAAAAATTGCCCTGAGCCTGTGTCCGTAGATGAATCAGCAGCAGGACAAGTATCAGTAAACTTCGCTTGAAGGAGAGCATATCCTGACAAAAGTACTATATTACAAATAGCCTGTATTAACCTTTGAAAGCCGGGTACGTTTTTTTGCTAAATGATAAATCTGACAATAATTTGTCTTTTAATTGACACCCGTCATACGATTGGCTGCTGGAAAGGGGTAATTTTGAAATGTTTTAATATAAATAATATTTCAGCTGATGACAACAACCCGGAAAGCCGATAATATCTTCTCGAAATCAATTGATGAGTTTTTTTCAGAGATGGCTGAACTGGCGCGGTTTGCGGCAAGGTTTTTCAGCGAAGGGCTGAAGCCCCCCTACGAATTTAAGGAAGTAATGAACCAGTGCTATGAAATAGGCATAAAGTCACTGGTGCTGGTCAGTATTACTGCATTTATACTCGGGCTGGTACTGGTTATGCAATCCAGGCCAACAATGGTAGAGTTTGGTGCAGGGTCATTTCTGCCGGCTATGTCTTCTATCTCTATTGTGCGCGAAATAGGCCCACTCGTTACCGCTTTGATTTGTGCCGGAAAAATTGGCTCGGGTATCAGCGCCGAACTGGGCTCTATGAAGGTAACTGAGCAGATTGATGCTATGGAAGTCTCTGGTACCAATCCGTTCAAATACCTGGTGGTAACACGCATTCTGGCTACAAGCCTGATGATACCGATCCTTACTGTATATGCCGATTGCATTTCCCTTATCGGCGCTTTTACCGGTTCTAATATTAAGGACGATGTAAATCTGACTTTCTATGTCAACCGTGTTTTTGAAGCGCTCCATTATACCGATGTTGCCCCTGCATTTATTAAAACATTCTTTTTTGGTTTTATCATCGGCCTGGTAGGCTGTACCAAGGGTTATAACTCCAAAAAAGGCACCGAAGGGGTAGGGAAGGCAGCCAATATTTCAGTGGTTGTAGCCATGGTAGGCGTTATAATAATAGATATGGTGGTAACTCAGATAACTTCTATGCTCGGATATTTATAACCCATGGCAAATGAAATAAATAGCGCCAATTCACCTTCAATTACCGGCAATGTGCCGGTAATTGAAATTGTGCATTTAAAAAAGGCCTTCGGAGATAATGTTGTACTCAGCGATTTCAACCTTACCATAAACAAGGGTGAAAATCTGGTGGTAATGGGTAAATCAGGTATAGGGAAAACCATACTGATTAAATGTATCATTGGCCTGGTGAAACCAGACGGGGGGCTGCTCAAAGTATTTGGTCAGGATATTTCGAAACTGAATCACCGGGAACTGGATGATATGCGCACACGCATTGGTTTTGTTTTCCAGAGCAGCGCCCTATATGATTCAATGACCGTTCGGCAGAATCTGGAATTCCCGTTAAGGAGGCACCGGCGCAAAAAGATAACAGGCACACTTGAGGAACTGGTAAGAGAGGCATTGCACAATGTGGGCCTCGAAAACACAATAGACCTCATGCCATCCGAGCTCTCAGGGGGTATGAGAAAAAGGATAGGTATAGCCCGAAGCCTCATTCTGAAGCCCGAACTGGTGCTCTATGATGAGCCTACTACAGGCCTTGACCCCATAACCTCGGAAGAAATAACGAGGCTGATTATGGACCTGCAGGAGAAATACAAGACCACTGCAATTATTATTACTCATGATACGGTAATGGCGCGAGAAGCCGCCAACCGGATTGTGTTCTTATGGAAAGGTATTGCCTACAAAGAAGGAACTTATGATGAATTGATTCATGATCAGGATCCTGAAATAAAACATTTTTTTACAAGATAATTGCCATCATATGGATAAGACTTTAAGAAAAAATATTTTCCTGGGTTTGTTTGTGCTCATCGGCATCATTCTGTTTATTATCGGGATATTCCTTATAGGGGCCAAGAATGAAATGTTTATGAAAACATTCCCGATAAGCGCCACCTTTGCCAATGCCACAGGCCTAAAGGTAGGCAGCAATGTGCGCTACAATGGCGTTAAAGTGGGGATTGTAAAAATGGTGAAGCTTGTAAACGATACCATTGTGCAGGTAGATCTTCAGATAGAGGAAAGTAAGCGGGGGTTCATACGCAATACAGCAATAGCAAGTATAGTATCAGATGGTCTGATGGGCGATAAGATCATTGATATAAAATCTGGTAAAACAGAAGGGGAACCACTGAAAAATAATGATTTTGTTCAGGTTCAGAACCCATTGATGACCGATGAAATGCTGCAGACCTTGAGCAAAACAAACGCTAATATTAAGGTGATCACCGATAACCTTAAGTCACTCACTTCAGAGATCGTTTCTGGAAATGGCACAGCTCAGTCACTCTACAAGGATACGGTTATGGCCAACAACCTCAGAAAATCGTTCAGTAATCTGGATGCTATTACCAGCCAGGTACTTGATGTAAGCAAGTCATTGAAACAGGTAACCAATAAAATTCAAAATGGTAACGGAGCCCTGAGCGAAATTATCAACGATACCGTGCTCGCCAATAACCTTTCCGAAACAATGGACAAACTGAAGCAGACATCCGATGAGCTTATAAAAGCATCCGGCAGCCTGACAAAGACAGTTGAAAAAGCCAACTCCGGCAAAGGGCCTATCAATATGCTGCTCAGCGATACCACCTTGTCGGCCAATGTGCAGCAAAGCATGCTCAACATTAAGAAAGCATCTGTGGGGCTCGATGAGAATATGGAAGCCCTGAAACATAATTTCCTGACCAGGGGGTATTTCAGGAAGATGGAGAAGAAGAAAAGAAAGGAGGATGAGAATAAGTGATAAAAATTATGTGTTTATAAAATCAAATTTCAATGGTTACAAGTGCATTTTTTTGAGAAAATTCTTCATCTGAATTTTCCAAAATTTTAATAGCAATCACCGACCTTCTGGTTTCCTCATCAGTTGTTTCAAAAAGGATATCAGTTAAATGTTCAATAGAATAACTAAAAGATACTTTATCCATCCGGGATGCATGTACCTCAACAAAATAAGAGGTACTATCATCTCCCGGATAAGCTGCTCTTAGATTGAAATAAATCAATGGAAATTACTCCGCTATACACTTGGCTTTAAAATCGGATAGTCGTTTATTTAGTTCTTTCGGATCCATTCAATTAAGTTTATGGGTTTCGAATTTATATCTTTCCCTCCGCCACACAGCTGATCCCGAAAACCTTATTCGCCCTGCTGATTTTCATTTCCGCCGAGGTTATACCCAATAGTAAGCTATTGGTAAACGGGCTGAAGGGCCGCATATTCGAGGTCGCCTCTTTTTTCGATAGGTTACTCAGCTTGCGCACCACCCACACCATTGGGAACAGGCTGCCATACAGGTAGAAGCTGTTTTTTATCGAGTAGCCCGCCTTATTCAGCACTGCGCTGAGCGTGGCAATTTTATACCGGCGGTAATGCCCGAGGTAGTCGTCATGCCCGCTCCACAAAGATTTGAAGGCTGGTACAGTGATGAAAAACGAGTTGTTTTCACCTGTGCAATTAGCCTTAATCTCATTGAGCATCTTCAGGTCGTCTTCCAGGTGTTCCAGCACATCCATAAGTATCACCAGGCCGTTTTCAATTTTTTCTGGTATCCGCAGCGTTTTCTCAATCTTGGCGCCTTTTGTCTCCGCTATTTCTTCAGGTGTATAATTGATATCTACCAGGTAAACCTTCTTGATCTGAGATGAAAATTTCTTCTCCAGAGATATGGCAAAAAAACCAGATCCTGACCCAACATCCACTATAGTTAATTGGGGTACTTTGGTTAATACCTGGGCTGTATAGGTAAATAGGGGTTTCATTTTGCTCTGGTAATACCAATGCACTTCAGGGTTTACTCCCGATTCCAGTTCTTTCAGATCCATTAATATTTGCGGTTTAGCTTTGAATAAGACTGTAAATTTAGCAACTTTAATTACTTTTGAAAATTGTGTATCCAAATAGCCCTTAAGGAAGGGTTCGGCCATTGCTCTGATTACAAAATTAATCTTTTTAAAATCAAATGAATCGTAGTATAACTAATTTTATCAGGTACTTTATGGACAACTGGATGCCTCCGGCCATAAGAGATACCAACTGGTTTATGTACCCGTTTTTCTATATCTGGTTCAAGAGAAAGAATGTGCGGCTCTACATGGATTTTAAAGACCTTGCATATGATCTCACTGAAGATGAATTCTCCGAGATTTACCGCAACCTCGATTGCCTGGCCTACGACCGCCCTACCGATATGAATATGCCGAGCATCAAATACCTGGTTGCCAGCATTGATAAGGATGCAAAAACACTGCTTGATGTGGGCTGTGGCCGTGGTTTCCTGCTCAATTATATTGGTGAGCATACCTCTGTAAAAACAACCGGCTGCGACCTGTATGATAGTGTACCAACACTTAAAAATTCGGATTACAAAAAAGGGACGATCTATAAATTGCCTTTCGAAGATAATGCCTTCGACGTGGTAACCTGTTCGCACACTATAGAACACCTGAGGGAAACGCCGGAAGCAATTAAAGAACTGAAACGGGTGGCCCGGAAGCAACTGATTATTGTAACTCCCTGCCAGCGGTATTACTTTTACACAATGGACCTGCATCTGAATTTTTACCCGATAGCGTCTTATCTTCAAAAAGAAATAGGAATAAAAGATAATGTTTGTAAAAACATTCAGGGCGATTGGGTGTATATTGGAACGTTGAAAAAATAACTTCAATTATATTGCGGAGTTATTTTGTAAACGTTTCATAGTCAATCTTAATAAACTATAACCGGAATGGCAGTAAGTAAAAATCAACCACCAGTGGTAAAGTCGGCAGGAAGCAATCAGGGTTTTCTATTGTCCCTGATAATACCTTGCTATAATGAATCGGCACGTGTAGAAATGATGCTGAACGGGCTTACTGAGTTTGAAGGGCAGTGGAAGGGGGATTATGAAGTAATAATAGTTGATGACGGCAGCAAAGACGATACCGTTGCAAAAACAGAACAGGCCCTGGCAACCAGGTTCATTGCCATAAAAGACAAAATTCATATTGAAAAAATGCCTGCCAATGGTGGCAAGGGCAGCGCACTGAAGCGGGGCGTATCTCTGGCCAAAGGCGATTATATTCTCACCCTGGATGCAGATATGTCCACCAGGCCGGGAGAGCTGATCAACTGGCAGAAAAGGGTAAAAGACTTATTTGTTACCAATGACACCATCTACATTGGCTCCCGCAAACATGAGGAAGGCAAGGTAGAGGCATTGCAGAGCCGCAGGTTTATTGGTGGGGTGTTTAATGGCATAGTGCAGGTGCTCACCTCCCTGCAACTGAAGGATACCCAGTGTGGTTTCAAGCTGTATCCCTCCGGTGTGGCGCATCTGCTTTTTGGCAATATGCGCAGCAAAGGCTGGTCGCACGATGTGGAACTGCTTTACCAGGCCGATCTCAATGATATTAAGATCATGGAGATGCCAATCAATTGGGTCAATCAGCCGGAGAGTAAGGTTAATGTGTTTACAGATTCTGTCAAGATGTTCTGGGGTGTGCTTTCCATTGCCCTGGGCACCTGGTTTACCAATAGTTTCCTACTGCCGTTCCGCATTCCGGAGGGTACAAGTCCCGAACGTAGAAAGCATATTGTATACAGGTCGGTATTCAACGTACTGGCTCTGCTGCTGGTAATTGTAATGCCAATGATGAGTTTCGGGTTCTCAGTAACGGGCGATGAGCACTGGCATTTCGATTACGGCAATAATATCTACAATTACTTTTTTCATGGCGATACCACTGCCCAGACTGCTACCTCGGGTATACAGTACTATGGTGGTATTTTCGATTTCATTACCGCGTTCTGCTACAATGTTTTCCATATCTGGGACCACTATACCACTATGCATTTTATTAATGCACTGGTTGGCGCCATAGGTATTATATATGCTGGCAAACTGGCCCGGTTATTTGGTGGCTGGAACGCCGGAATCCTGGCTATGGTGCTGCTTATTTGCTCTCCCAGCTGGTTCGGTCACAACTTCGCCAATCCTAAAGATATACCGTTCTCTGTAGGCTATACAGCCGGTATTTATTTCATTCTGTTGTTTCTTAAAGCCCTGCCGCAACCCAATGCCAAGCATGTTTTCGGCCTGGTATGCGCTATAGGCTGGGCAATGGGTGTGCGTATTGGTGGTTTTTTGTTGATCGCATACCTGGTTATGTTCATTGGTTTATATGCTATGTTAACCGGTCAGCTGAAATCGGTAATAAAAACCAAACTGTTCATGCAAATGGCCATAGTAAGTATCTCCGGATATCTCATAGCCATTCTTTTCTGGCCCTATGCTCACCTGGGTATCATCAGTAAGCCACTGGAAGCATTGAAAATCATGTCTAATTTCTTTGTGAACATAGGCATGCTCTATGATGGCAAGAAGATATTGAGCAACCAGGTGCCTTGGTATTATATCCCCCGTTACATTATGTACACTGCACCGCTGGTGGTACTCATTGGATTCGCATTCGGGCTTATCAGTATCCCGGCTATGTTCCGCAAAAACAAGAACCTGCTTATTTTCTCCCTGCTGGTTTTGTTCACTATCGCATTTCCTGTTGCTTATGCTATATACAAAAAGTCATCGCTATATGATGGCTGGCGGCACTTCCTGTTCATTTATCCTCCCCTTGTGGTCGTTGCCACTATCGGCTGGATGTCGCTGATCAATGCGCGGCAGAAAGCCATGAAATTTGCAGCATTGGCACTGGTAGCCCTTGGGCTAATATCCCCTTTGCGCTTTGCCATTGCCAATCATCCTTACGAAGCCCTTTATTACAACGAGGTAACCGGCGGCCTCAAAGGCATTTACGGCAAATACGAAACCGATTACTACATGATGGGTATCAAAGCGGCTACTGATTGGCTGATTAAAAATGAGCACCTCGAAAATAAATCGGTATTTGTGGCTACCAACTGTACCTTCCCTATGATAGGGTATATGTATCAGAGCAACTATCACAACATTACCCCGAAGTATGACCATATTTTCGAAGAAACTGCCGATTACCGCACCGACTCCATGTACAGCAGCTATCTGAAAAATCAGCCCGATTTCAAACTGAATGCGCCGATTGCTATTGATTATATCCGGTATTACGAGCGCTACAATAAAAACTGGGAATACTGCATCATCTTCTCCCGTTTTGTTGATGCCAGCCAGCTCACCACCGGCAACTGGCCATCACCCGATGCCATACATACCATTGATGTAGATGGTGTTCCGGTTGCAGCTATACTCAAGCGCAAAACCATGCAGGATTACGAAGGTTTCCAGCTCATGAAGGCCAAGAAGTATGACGAAGCCAAAGCCAAATTCCTGGAAGCGGTGCAGATATTTCCCGGCAACGACCTGGTATGGGAAGCCCTCTGCGAAATATATGAAGGCAGTGGCAACCCCGACTCAGCGATCTATGCAGGTAAGAATGCCCTGAAAACCTATCCTGGCGATATTAATGTATACCAGGCTATGGGTAGTGCCTACCTCAAAGAGCACAAACTGGACAGTGCTATGGCGCTCTATGCCGATCTGGGCAAGTACAACCCCGCCTACAGCCACTTCTTCCTGGCCTATACCTATGCTACCACCGGCAATGCCAAAAAAGCCCTGGATGAAATAGACAATGCCCTTGATGCCGATATGTATATGGAGCAGGCCTACAAACTGGGTATCCAGATAGCCCAGCAAAGCCATAACAGCGGCAAGGCCGAAGAATACCAGGAACGGGCTGCAAAGGCGTTCCCTGAGAGCGGGGAGGAGAAGTAGGAGAGATTGAAATAAATAAATATTGTGTTTTTGTCCTTAAATCATGAAAAATGAATTACAAAATATCGGTAACTATATACAACTTTACACCATGGCAATATTATATTTTAAATTTTTAACCATAAATGGTTATTTAAGGTAATACCCATTTACTTGAAATTATATACAACGCCTACTTGGTTACCAGAACTTATCAATGATACTTTATGCTTTTGACCATAGTGAGCAGTCAATTCCATACCAGCGAATATACATCCTACACCAATTCCTGCAATTGCTCCGTTGATTAAGCTTTGGGTAGGTGTAAATGTGCCGTTAGCTGAAGATCCAGGTCCAACACTCTGATGGATAGCGGCATTAACAAAAGCAGACCCCAGAGCAGCAGCACCGATTATCACTAATCTAACTCCTATATATTGACCATTCCATTTTTTCTTTTTATAGGGCGTATCCGGGCTTGCACTTGCATACTGATATTGAACGATTGTATGTTCGTTAAAATTCTCGGTTTCTGTAAAACTTTGACCAAAAGCGGGTACATTACCAGATAGAAATATTACCCATGCAAAGACGTAAAAGCTTTCTTTGAGTGACTTTGCCATTGATAAAAGTTGTGGCACTAAGGTAAATAAGTTTCTTTGCATACTTATTAATTAATAGAAAAAATATTTCTAAAAATACACCGATTAATTAGTTTTGGTGTAAATAACTACTATATTTGTGTGGTAAACACAGAGAGATGATAAACTTAGAATTCAAATCGGTAATAGAATTAGTAAAAGCATTTCCTACACAACAAATCTGCATTGACCATTTAGAATTACTTCGCTGGAATGGTAATGTTGTTTCCCCTTTCGATGTTACCAGCAAGGTTTATAAGTGCGCTGGCAACAAATATAAATGCAAGAATACAGGTAAATATTTCAACGTTTGCACATCAACTTTATTCGACAATACTAAGATTGAATTACCTACATGGTTCCTTGCAATCTACCTGATAACAGCCCATAAAAAAGGTATTACATCTTTACAACTTAGCAGGGATTTAAATGTTACTCAAAAAACTGCATGGTTTATGAATCACCGTATCCGTAATTGTTTTGGAATTACAGACCCAATAGAAGGTGGCGAAAAAATGGGTGGTGGAGGCGTAGTTGTTGAAGCTGATGCAACAATAGTTGGTGGTAAGGTTAAGAATATGAGTAACAAAAAAAGGAATGAAATTAAGAATGGAGACCACTACTGTCCGACAAAAAGAGGTTTTCGGAGTTTGATTTCTCTCAAACCCTCATAAATGTTGCTAAATACTTGCTGTGAATGAAAGCAGGGGGGCT
>Ga0214164_1000710_pt1 | contig 20954 bp, 19 predicted proteins | sample TroBogepilimnion_13_FD_153003 | JGI IMG/M metagenome (GOLD analysis project Ga0214164, IMG submission 153003) | Freshwater microbial communities from Trout Bog Lake, WI - Practice 03JUN2009 epilimnion v4 | ecosystem: Environmental > Aquatic > Freshwater > Lake > Epilimnion/Euphotic zone ...
GATCGATCTGCATTTCTTGCGCCTGACCGGATCCGTGAGGTTACGAAGGAGGCCGTGGATCTGGAAATCGACCTTGATGTCGCTCCAACTTCTGCAGTGGATGCTTATTTACGACTTCACCTTCTGTCGCATCGATTGGTAAAACCACATGGTCTAAATCTCGATGGCGTTTTCGGATTACTTACAAATGTCGTGTGGACTTCTGCTGGGCCTTGTTCGCTCAATAATTTTGAAGAAACAAGAGCGCGTCTGCGCGCAGCATATGGACATCTCACAATTTTTAGCGTGGATAAATTCCCACGAATGGTTGATTATGTGATTCCAGATGGCGTACGTATTGCCGATGCCGATCGCGTGCGCCTTGGTGCTTATCTTGCGCCAGGTACAACAATCATGCACGAAGGCTTCGTTAACTTTAACGCGGGCACATTAGGCAAATCAATGGTTGAAGGTCGCATTAGTTCTGGTGTTGTCGTTGGCGATGGCAGCGATGTTGGTGGCGGTGCTTCGATCATGGGAACTTTGAGTGGTGGCGGGAAGGAAGTTATTTCAATCGGTGAGCGATGCTTGCTTGGTGCCAATTCGGGATTAGGAATCTCCCTTGGCAATGATTGCGTGATCGAATCAGGTACCTACATTACTGCCGGTTCCAAAATCACTCTTCCTGATGGCGCAGTAGTTAAAGCGCGTGAATTATCTGGGGCTAGCAATCTGATCTTCCGTCGTAATTCGCAATCCGGAAATTTGGAAGTTGTACCTAAAGTAGGTGGCTGGGATGGCCTCAATTCGATTTTGCACGCCAACTAAGAAATAACGGACCGACGTTCGTTAGGAAACCGTGGATACATGACTGATAACAATGCTCGAATAACCATCGATGAAGCCGCCCTCAAGGCAAAACTGGATCCGCTTTCGTATGAGGTGCTTCGACATGGCGCCACCGAACGTCCGTTTACCGGTGAATACAACGATACCGACACTGTTGGAAGTTACCGTTGCAAAGCTTGTGGCAACGAACTTTTTAAAAGTGAGACCAAGTTCCATTCTGGCTGCGGTTGGCCGTCTTTTTACGCTCCAACAGCCGATGATGCCGTTGTGTTGATTGAGGACCGTTCACTTGCACCACGAATCCGAACAGAAGTCCGATGTGCCAAATGTGACTCTCACCTAGGGCATGTATTTAAGGGCGAAGGGTACGACGTTCCTACTGATGAACGTTGGTGCATTAATTCGGTCTCGTTAATCTTGGAAGAGAAGTAACACAAGATAGTTTTTTACTAATCTAGTTTCTAAATTCCGGGTGGAGCAATTTCAAACCAGGATGATGGAATCTTTAACTTCGTCTTGAAATCCCCAACTTGCAATGTGGATATAGTGCCAGTACTTGAAGTGGCAGTGATTGTTGTGGCTGCATTGCTTGCAGATCTAGTTGCAATAGTTAAACTGAGAACATCTGGCAGCTTAAAAGCTGTGGCGACATCCTTCTGTATTAATACCCGCTGCCAATGCGCATAAATAGGATTAAGGAAGATATCCAGACTCCATGGGTCTGCGACATTTGTCAGGTACGGCTGCGCCGTCCCCCAAACATCTTGACTTGTCTGTGTCATTCCTCCATCAGAGGAGAAGAAATACACAGCGATGGGTCTACCTAGGTACGTAATGGCATATGCATTGTTTGGATCCGCTTCGGTCGCAGCGACCGCAGAACTCCAGAACTGGCCGAAGCCCAGTTCTGATTCTTTCGCATAACCCACATAGACCTGGTCGTACTTACTGCTGTAGACATTGCAATCACATTCTGGTCGCAGAGTGAGGTGCGCAAGGCCATAAGTCCGAGAAGCAATTGCTTGGGCCTGTAGCGCTGACGATGGCCAGCTTGAGGATATCTCGCTAACGCCAAGCACATATTGATCAATAAGCATTGTATCGGTGACTTCGATCTTCGACCCGACTACTCGTAAAGATATGGATCCATAATGTAAATTCATCGAAGCACTAGATGTATTCATGGCGAGCAACCCAGAAAAACTGATATTCCAGATATTAGTGGCCGCAAGAACTTGATTCACTTGCTTGGGAGTAGCGATCACAGCAGATATGACTTTGTCGACCAGGGAAAATCGCACCGTGGAATTCACAGGTATGGATTGAGCGCCAAGATTCCAGGCCGCGCTCGAGTCCAAGGGTTTATCCAAGGGTTTAAAGGTAAATTTTGCAAAGGTGACAGCGTGCGCCACGTTGACTTTAATATTTTGATCGATTGGTACCGCTGTCAATTGGGTTCCGGGAAACCAGTACGACAGGATGTCAGACGCGCTTTTGCCCTCTAGCGCCTGACCCTTAGCACCGATTTGGCTCATACCAACCCCATGACCAAAGCCAGAACCAGTAAGAACGAAGTGTGGAGGCAGCACGTCTGCGCTGGCGATGTTAGGAGTCAGCAGTACTAAAAAGAGAGCAAGCAGAAAACCCTTCTTTCGGATACTAATCATTCGGACACTAAGTTCTTGGGAGAAGTTAAAAACCCCCACCCCCAAGCAAAATGCATGGTTGCTAAAACTGCTGGCAATGTAATTTTCTCTTGCACATTTTTACCTATAACCAACGAACCCACCAAGTTGCCAAGGATGTAGAGGCCGAACGGTAAGTAGCAAACCGGATTCAAGCTCGCACCTAAAATAATTGAAAGTACTGATATCGAGACCGTGACGGGTGGTGCAAGGTAGCGAAAACTGATTGTGCCTTTGTGACTTCGGCTCACGGCTCTGCGCCAACGTCCATATTCAAAATATTGCTTAGCAAGCGCACGGAGATTGGGCCTTGGTCGATATGTGACAACTAGTTCTGGATCAAACCAAATAATTCCGCCAGCTGCTCGCAGACGAAAATTTAGCTCCCAGTCCTGTGCTCGAGTAAACCTTTCATCGAATCCACCGACCGCCTCTAATTTATCTTTCTTAAACACACCAAGGTAAACAGTGTCCGCTGGGCCAGCATCACCACCGGTATGAAAACGCGCTGCGCCAACGCCCAATGGCGAACGCATCGCTGTCGCAACTGCGCGTTCAAATGCATTTTGACCTACTGCGGCCATGACACCACCAACATTGACGGCGCCAGTTTTCTGCAAGACATCTACGGCATGATCTATATATGTCGGAGAAATCTCGGCATGCCCATCAATCCGACAAATAATGTCGTAACGAGCCTTTGCAATTGCCGCATTCAAAGCGGCGGCGGTACGGCCACTAGGGTTTTGGAGAAAAACTACTTGTGAACTAGATCTAGCTATGTCCGCAGCGATCTCGTTGGTCTTATCTTTCGAAGGTCCCAACGCCAAAATGATTTCTAGCGGTCCTAGATATTTTTGGGCCAATATTGCATTAATGGCATCTGCCAGAAATCGCTCTTCGTTGAGGATCGGCAAAATGACCGAGACGCCAGGGCGCTGCCCCGTTCGGGAGGAATTTTCCGTAAGGTCGCTCATACATTGCACAAGGTACCGTTTCTCGCCACTAGTATCGGCTCAATGGCACTGAAAATTTCTGTGATTGGCACCGGATATCTCGGAGCCACTCATGCAGCCTGCATGTCGACCCTTGGATTCGAGGTCATCGGCATAGATGTTGACCCGGAAAAAGTCGCATCTTTGGCCGCCGGACGAATTCCTTTTTATGAGCCTGGACTCGAAGAACTCTTGCAGAAGGAGCTAAAGAGCGGACGCCTGACCTTTACTACTGATTTTTCTGCTTCGGCAGATTGCGATGTCCACTTTATTTGCGTAGGCACTCCGCAAGTTAAAGATGGTCTAGCCGCGGATATGACTTACGTTAACGCCGCATTAGATGCCTTAGCTCCGGTGATCAAAACTGGTTCACTGGTCGTCGGAAAATCCACAGTTCCTGTCGGTACAGCTGCGCGATTACGAGAACGATTACTAGCTATTAACCCAAACTCTGATCTAGCCTGGAACCCAGAATTCCTGCGAGAAGGATTCGCGGTTGATGACACGCTTAATCCCAATCGCCTCGTGGTGGGTGTGACAAATAGCCGTGCCGAAGAAATTCTCAGAGAAGTTTATGCAAAGAATCTTGCGTCAGATACGCCATGGGTCGTCGCAGACTTGCCAACATCTGAACTCGTAAAAGTTGCAGCTAATTCATTCTTGGCAACAAAGATTTCATTCATCAACGCAATGGCAGAAATTTGCGAGGCCGCGGGTGGGGATGTGACGGTTTTAGCAAAAGCAATTGGATATGACCCACGTATCGGAAGTCGTTTCTTGCAAGCCGGAATCGGATTTGGCGGTGGTTGTCTGCCGAAGGATATCCGTGCTTTCATGGCACGAGCTGAAGAACTTGGCGCTAAGCAGGCCCTTGAATTCCTACGAGAAATTGACTCTATTAATCTACGGGCACGTACTCGAGTCATTGATTTAGTTCGCGGCGAGCTTGGCGAAGATTTATCTGGAAAGAAGATCGCCGTATTAGGCGCTGCTTTTAAGCCAGATAGTGATGATGTGCGCGATTCCCCGGCCTTGGATATCTCTGTTCAAATTCAAGCTGCTGGTGCCCACGTAAAGATTCATGATCCCAAAGCGTCCAGTAATGCCCAAAAGCGTTTCCCGGTACTCAATTTTGAGGAGACGATTGATGAATGCGTAGCTGGGGCAGAATTAGTATTACATCTGACCGAATGGAAAATTTACCGTGAGATAGATCCAACACTCCTTATCAAGAAGGTAAAGAATCCCATCATGATTGATGGTCGCAATGCTTTAGATAGAGATAAATGGCGAAGCGCAGGTTGGAAATTTAAAGCACTCGGACGAAGCGATATTTAAAAACCGGTCTTCTGGTTCCGCTTTGCTTTGAGAGACTTTCCTTTTTCGAGAGATCCTTGGCGAGCCTTCTCCATAAGTTCGGCAACTTTTGCGCTGACCTTCGGATCGCTAGCACCCAAAATACGAGCTGCCAAGAGACCAGCATTCTTAGAATTTCCGATCCCGACAGTTGCTACTGGAACACCAGCGGGCATCTGAACGATAGAGAGCAACGAATCCATCCCATCTAATACCTTGAGAGGTACTGGAACACCAATAACAGGAAGTGTTGTTGCGGCGGCAATCATTCCGGGCAAGTGTGCTGCTCCACCAGCGCCAGCAATTATTACTTTGTACCCCGCCTTTGCCGCGCCTTGTGCGAAGGCCAGCATCTCTGTCGGAGTTCGGTGCGCACTGACAACATCAACGTCATACGAAATTCCACATTCATCTAAAGCAGTCGCGGCCTCTTGCATAACCGGCCAATCCGAATCTGATCCCATAACAATTGCTACATCACTCATCAATCGCTCCGCTCAGGTAGTCAACTGCATGCCTTACTTCAGACCTTAAGTGTAGAAGATCATCACCCAACAATGTTACGTGGCCAACCTTGCGACCTGGACGCAACTGCTTCATATATTGATGAATTCGCAGGCGTGGATTACGGGCCATCAGGTGAAGGTATGGGCGATACAAGTCACCGCTCTTATCGGTTTCGATTCCAATCACGTTCCCCATGACTGCATATGGCGCAACCATACTTGTGTCACCAAGCGGCAAATCTAGTACAGCCCGCAAATGTTGTTCGAACTGACTCGTGACAGATCCTTCGATACTCCAGTGACCAGAATTATGTGGACGGAGCGCAAGTTCGTTGATGATCAATTTGTCGCCGACCACAAAAATCTCTACCGCCATAACTCCTACCAGATCAATACCTTGGGCAATAGTTAGTGCAATGTGGCTGGCCCGGCTAGATAACCCTTCAGAGATATCAGGAATCGGGGTAACGGTTTGAGTACAGATTCCATCGCTTTGCACGGTCAGAGTTGGCGCCCATGTAGCAGCCTGCCCATGCGAAGAGCGGGCAACCATTACAGCAATTTCATAATCGAAATTTAATTTCTCTTCGATCAGCAAGGGAGAATTTATCTGCCTATAAAGCGCTACCAATTCTTCCGCTGAGGAGATCAGGAAAACTCCACGTCCGTCATATCCACCAGTGACGCTCTTAGCGATCAATGGAAATTCGATTGATACTTCTCCACCCTCGTATTTTTCCCAACGTGGATTGGGAAGATTTAAATCAGCCATCTTTGCTCGCATGAGCAATTTATTCTGACTATAAGAAAAAGCCGAAGCGCTCGGGAAAACTTTTATGCCTTCTGCTTGCATGGCAAGTATTAGCTCCTGGGGAATCTGTTCGTGCTCAAAAGTCACAACATCACAGGTGCGCGCCCACTTCAATACCGAATCGGTTTCATTGAGATTGCCAACAACATGTTGAGCGATTTGTGCAGCACTATCCTTTGAATCTGATGCAAAAAGTGTGAGGTAAATTCCCAAATCAATCGCGGGTGGCACCATCATGCGCGCCAATTGCCCCGCACCGATAACGCCAACAATAGGGAAAGTCACCGCCCAAGTTTAGCGAAGATGTACAACGTCCCCGACGCTGATCCGGTCCCCCGATTCGAGCAGTAATTCCCCATCAGCACCTACATCTATCGCCATTCCTTGAATCACCTGATCCGCTGGAAGAATCACAGATACTTCGGTGCCAATGGTCTTTGAAAGCGCGCGGTATGCGCCTCGAAAATCCCTGCCATTATTCCACTCGGTAAAAAGGTCCTGAAAATTCTTTAGTAGCAAAGCGATCAATACGTTTCTATCAATTTCAATGCCTGATGTGATGTAAATCGACGAAGCCGTAGCTACAGGTAGTTCTTCGGGAGTAGTACTTACATTAATACCGATCCCGACAATGATACCTTCACCATAATATTCGCATAAAATTCCAGCGACTTTCCCGGATTCGGTTATTACATCATTGGGCCACTTGGTGAGGTAATCGTGTGAAGCCGTAACTTCGTTGATAGTTCGTGCAACGCTCATACCGGAGATAAGTGGAAGCCAGCCAAGTTGCGATCTGCGATTTGGCTTAACGTAAAAACTAAATAGCAATGCAACGCTCGCCACAGAATCAAAGCTGCGGTCCAATCGTCCACGACCCGCACTTTGAAATTCGGTAACAACACAATCCCCGTTACTGACGAGTTCGTTTTTCAACTCATCTTGTGTGGAAGTGGTCTGATTAATTACGCGTACCCGCCAGTAATCCGAAGTCAACGCATCAGAAATCTTCGCCTCATTAAGGACTGCCCGTATCACAGATACCCGCTTCACTAGTAAAGTGTGGATGTGACTGATGCGAGAAATACTACTGCCGGAAAGATCAATGAATTAAAGGCGCGCCTTGAAAGCGCAGCCCAAAGTGGATCGCCTGCCGCGATAGACAAGCGCCATGCTGCTGGTAAATACACTGCGCGCGAACGAGTAATGAAGTTACTCGACGACGGATCATTTGTAGAGTTCGATGCTTTCTCTACGCATCATTCTGATAATTTTGGAATGGATAAGTCACATCCAGATGGCGACGGAGTAATTACCGGTTATGGCACCATCGATGGTCGTACCGTTGCGATTTCATCACAAGATTTCATGATATTTGGCGGATCGCTCGGCGAGACGATGGGTAAAAAGATTGTGAAGGTTATGGATTTTGCTCTTAAGAGCGGGATTCCAATGATCGGACTCAACGATTCCGGTGGCGCTCGTATTCAAGAGGGTGTTGCTTCACTCAGCCAATATGGCGAGATCTTTAGGCGCAATGTGCGCTCATCAGGAGTCATCCCTCAGATATCGGTCATCCTTGGGCCTTGCGCAGGTGGCGCCGTGTATTCACCCGCCATTACCGATTTTACGATCATGGTGAACGAAACATCTCATATGTTTATTACGGGACCTGATGTCATCAAAGCTGTCACTGGCGAAGAAGTGGGTATGGAAGATCTTGGTGGCGCCTTAACCCATAATTCCAAGACCGGTAACTCTCATTATCTTGCAGATACTGAAGATGATGCGCTCAAATATGTTAAGGCGCTCTTATCGTTCTTACCGAGCAATAATTTGGATAATGCACCGGTACTTCGAGCAACAGAGTCAAGTGATATTGGTCCATCAGATCGCGCTCTTGATTCATTAATCCCAGATAATCCCAACAAGCCATATGACATGCGTATCTTGGTGGAAGCAATCTTGGATGAAGCAGATTTCCTAGAAGTTCATGCGCTCTTTGCCCCAAACATTTTGGTTGGCTTCGGTCGGATCGAAGGACATTCGGTGGGAATCATCGCGAACCAGCCACAGAACTTCGCCGGCACTTTAGATATTGATGCATCTGAAAAAGCTGCGCGCTTTGTGCGTACCTGTGATGCATTTGGTATCCCGGTAGTCACACTGGTGGATGTTCCTGGATTCCTGCCCGGCACCGAACAAGAGTGGAACGGCATCATTCGTCGTGGCGCCAAATTACTTTATGCCTATGGTGAAGCTTCGGTTCCCTTGGTGACTGTGATTACCCGTAAGGCTTATGGTGGCGCTTATATTGTTATGGGATCCAAGCACTTAGGTGCAGATATAAACTTGGCCTGGCCTACCGCCCAAATCGCAGTTATGGGTGCGCAAGGCGCCGTAAATATTCTGCACCGAAAAGATATTGCCGAAAAACCAGAGCGTGCTCCAGAACTGATTGCCGAATACGAAGATGCGCTGCTGAATCCTTATATCGCTGCCGATCGTGGATTTATTGATGGAGTTATCGAACCCCACACAACCCGTCAGCAGATCACCAAGGCGCTTCGCGCGTTGGCAAATAAGCGAGTAGATCTACCCACTCGCAAGCACGGAAATATTCCACTGTAATGCCACAAAATGATTTCCCTCGAGAGTTCCGCAAACTTGGATTTACAATCCTTGCAGGAACGCCAACTCCAGGCGAACTCCTCGCTTTGTCACGCGCGGTCGATGAAATTGAACGAAGTTCTAACCCACCCGCTAAATATCGCAGCGCCTGGGCTCGATTAAAGATCGCCAATTCACTTCCCCGTAAATTTGGGACTACTCCCTCATGAGCAAAGAAATTGTTCTTGCCTCCGCCTCGCCATCGCGCAAACGTCTGCTCGAATCGATCGGAATACAGCCAATAATCCGTGTAAGCGGGGTCGATGAAGAAACTCCAGAACTACTTGCGCTCTCTCCCGCAGACTTGGTGATCGCATTAGCAATACTTAAGGCGCACACGGTCCATAAGAATTCGCCAGAACTAACCAATTCCTTGATTATTGGATGTGACTCCACTTTCGAGTTTAACGGAGAATCGCTGGGCAAGCCCGGTACGCGCGAAAATGCGATCGCGCGCGCTCATCTATTGAGTGGAAACAGTGGCTATTTGCATACGGGCCACAGCGTCATAGACACCGACCAAGGCATCGAAGTTTCTGATATTTCTACCTCAAAAGTTACCTTTGCAAAAATGACTGACCGAGAGATCCAAGATTACGTAGATAGCGGTGAGCCGCTGGAAGTCGCCGGTGGATTTACTCTTGACGGCAAAAGCGCACCATTTATTACTCATATCGAAGGCGACCCGAGCGGGATTATCGGACTTTCACTACCAACGTTACGCAAGATCACGATCAACTTAGGACTCGAATGGTCCGACATTGCACCAGTAAAGGCATCGATCTAAATGACTAAAACACCTGCCAAAAAGATTTCCTCTGTTTTGATCGCAAACCGAGGTGAAATCGCGGTTCGTGTTGCTCGCGCTTGTCGCGACCATGGTGTCAAAAGCATCGCTTTATATTCAGATGAAGACCGTAATTCGTTACACGTAGCAACCGCTGATGAAGCATTTGCGCTCAATGGATTGTCTGCAGCAGAAACATATTTAGATCAAGCCAAGATTTTGGCGATCGCAAAAGAATCTGGTGCCGATGCTGTACACCCAGGTTATGGTTTCCTTTCAGAGAATGCAGAATTTGCGCAACGAGTCATTGATGCGGGACTTATTTGGATAGGACCGCCACCAGCAGCAATTCGCGAACTCGGAGACAAGGTTTCTGCGAGAAAAATTGCCGCAAAAGTTGGAGCGCCACTGGTCGCAGGAACTGCAGATCCCGTCGATTCCCCGGATGAAGTTATTGCATTTGCTAAAGAACATGGGCTACCCGTAGCAATCAAGGCAGCACATGGTGGTGGTGGTCGTGGCCTGAAGGTTGCTTTCACTATGGAAGAGATTCCAGAATTATTTGCCTCTGCAGTTCGTGAGGCCATCGCTGGCTTCGGTCGCGGAGAATGTTTTGTTGAGCGCTATTTAGACAAGCCTCGGCATGTAGAAACCCAGTGTCTCGTTGATATGCACGGAAACGCCATTGTGGTCAGTACCCGCGACTGCTCGTTACAACGTCGCCACCAAAAGCTGGTCGAAGAAGCTCCTGCCCCATTTTTGACGCAAGCTCAGACGAAACAACTATACGACTCTTCAAAGGCCATCATGCTCGAAGTCGGGTATGTAGGAGCCGGGACCTGCGAATTCTTGGTCGGTAAAGACGGAACTATTTCGTTTCTAGAAGTAAATACCCGCTTGCAGGTAGAGCACACCGTCAGTGAGGAAGTTACGGGTCTAGATCTAGTACGCGAACAACTCAAGATTGCATCCGGTGAAGCAATAAGTCCGGTTGACCCAGTTATTCGTGGTCACAGTATCGAATTTCGGATCAACGGCGAAGACCCCGGAAATGGTTTCCTTCCTTCACTAGGAACGATCACCAAATGGGAAGTTCCTTCAGGACCAGGCATCCGAATCGATGCCGGCTTTGATCATGGGCATACGATTGGATCTCACTTTGACTCATTACTTGCAAAGTTGATCATCACTGGTGCGACACGTAAAGAAGCTATCGAACGAGCCCGCCGTGCGCTACGAGAATTTGAGATCGGTGGTTTGGCAACCGCTCTGCCATTCCATCGGGCAATTGTCGAAGATCCAAATTACACCGAAGATTTCAAGGTTTATACAAGTTATATCGAAAACGAATTTGATAACCAGATTCCTGCTTTCTCGTATAAGGAAGAAGTAGCAGCATCAAAAATTGCATCTCAAAAAGTCATCGCAGAAGTCAACGGACATCGCTTTGAAGTTGTTCTCCATTCACAAGCGCCTGCCGAAAAGCGACATAAAATTAAGAGCAATAGTGTTGCAAAAAATTCTGGAAATTCAATCAATAGCCCTATGCAAGGCACGGTAGTAAAGATTCTCAAGGCAAATGGGGACAGGGTTCAAGCAGGAGATCTGATCGTTGTATTAGAAGCAATGAAGATGGAACAGGCACTAATTGCACCCAAGGCAGGCATAATTGCTCAATTGGGCATTGGTGTTGGGCAGACGGTTTCAAGCGGCCAAATGCTCTGCGTTATTGATGATTAATTACTAAGTTTTATCTTTCCTGCTTTTAGCGCTTTTATGGCAATGGCCACTGGTTTGGAATAGGCCGAACCCAAATTCGTTAGAGCCATTGATTCGCCCCCTGATTTAACACTATAAAGCTGCCCAAAGATTCCAAGATTTGGATCCAGCACATCCTCAATTGTGACCGAGTGGAGCGCAGCAATCATGACATCTTCCGTTGCCAAATCCAATCTCCTTGTCACTGCGCCAAGCAAAAACTTCTGGCCATTTTTATTTAAGAGAAAATATTGATCAGGTGATACTCCGATTAAATACAGGGGGTGCTGCTTCGTGGAGAGCGTTGCGAACGAATCCTGGACGTCACTAGTTGTGGACCACTCCGAGAAGATTACATCCGCTCCTCGGGTACTAAGACTTTGTACATCTTTCGCAGAAACATAGTCCGAAATCTGACTATACGTGATTGCCTTTGGCTTAACAGAAGCGACTCCCAGTTGAAAGTCTGCATATATATTGGCCAACGCAACTGGTCCAATGAATCCAACTTTGTTGCTCTTAGTGGCAGCACCAGCTAAGACCCCAGCTAAATAAGCTCCGTCAGAATTCTGGAATGTCATATTGCTGACATTGAGGTTTGCGACAGATGAATCGTTAATGATGGCAAACTGCGTATTTGGATTAGCCAAGCAGACAACATTTACCGCCTTGGCATATGCGCTTCCGACTGCAATCACTAATGCATAATTTGCATCCGCTAAAAACTGTAACCGCTTCTCGCGATCAGATTCGGATCCATTTGTGACCATCTCTCGGACATCCAGTGATGTCAGTCCAAATTTCTTTTTAATGGCGTCTACTCCAACCGCCACAGCATCATTAATTCCATGATCGCCACGTCCGCCAAGGTCATAGGCAATAGCGATTCGTATTGGGTTTGTCGCTTGGACCGAAGTCGCAGGTACGATCAAGGCAAGTGCTAAAAGGCACGCACCTAATTTACGCACGGGGAATAAGACCAATTCGTTCATAAACATCAGCAACTGTCTTATCTGCGACCACAGCGGCCTTTTCTGCGCCGGCATGAAGAATCTTAGATAAGTGGGTCGGGTCATCAAGCAATTCAAGTGCCTTGGCTCGCACCGGGCGCAAATATTCGACGACTACTTCTGCAACAGCGGCCTTGAAGTCGCCATAGCCTTTCCCTTCAAAATCTTTCTCAATGTGGGCAACTGGCTTGCCTGAGAGAGCAGAGAAAATAGTTAGCAGGTTGGAGATGCCAGGTTTTTCTTGGGCATCAAATTTAATTTCACGACCGGTGTCCGTTATTGCACTCTTTATCTTCTTGGTGTTGACCTCTGGCGTATCAAGAATTTCGATTAATCCAGATAAGGATTCGGTTGATTTACTCATCTTCAACGATGGATCCTGCAAGTCATAAATTTTCGCACCTGATTTGAGAATGTAACCTTCTGGAATAGTCAAAGTCTTCCCATAGGTTGCATTAAACCGTTCGGCCAAATCACGAGTCAGTTCAATATGTTGACGTTGGTCCTCGCCCACCGGAACTTGATCCGCCTGATATAGCAAGATGTCGGCAGCCATCAACATCGGATAGGTAAATACTCCAACTCCAATTCGGTCGGTGCCAGTCTTCTGTGACTTATCTTTAAATTGGGTCATGCGACTAGCCTCACCCATACCCGTCATACATTCCATTACCCAAGCCAATTGATTATGTGCAGGTATATGTGACTGAACAAAGAGTGTGCAATGGTCTGGATTCAATCCCAATGCCAATAATTGTGCAACAGAAGTCAAAGTGTTCTTACGAAGCTCCTTGGGATCTGGCGAAGAGGTAAGCGCATGCAAATCAACGACACAATAGAAAGCATCATGACTTTCTTGAAGTTCTACCCATTGCTTGACTGCACCTAGGTAGTTACCCAGATGAAAAGAGCCATTCGTGGGCTGAATTCCCGAAAGTACCCGTGGCTTATTCATGGGAGCTATCTTCCCATTCCAACCGCGAGATCAATAATTGACCGGCGCGTTTTCCTTCTAGATTTAGGACGGTTATCCGAGCAGTTGGGGTATTAATGACATCGTGTGGTTCAGCCAGGCGACCCAGCGAGTGCATAACAAATCCGCCTACAGTCTCGTAGGGTCCGCTAGGAATATTGATCCCCGTCTGCTCTTTGAGGTCTTCAAGGGAGATAAGGGAATCAACCTCAAAATCACCAGAGCGTGCTCGAGCCATGACTTCTTGCTCCGCTGTGTCATATTCGTCGTGAATATCTCCAATAAAACACTCCACGATATCCTCAAGCGTCACAATGCCGTCAGTCCCACCATATTCATCTAGAACAATCGCCAAATGAGACCGTTTAACTCGCATCTCTGTCAGTGCGGGTAAGACACCTTTTGTTCCTGGTAAGAAAATTATTGGGCGCATTATCTCCATCAGCGTCTTGTTCATATCTTCTTCACGCAAGTTCAATAGATCTCGCACATGCAAGAATCCAATAACCTCATCGCTAGAGCCACGCGTGACTGGATAGCGACTATGAACCGTCTTTGCTGCAAGATTCTTGGCTTCGGTCAGGGTCAATCCAACATCCATAAAATCTACCTCGGTTCTAGGAACCATAATTTCATGGAGTGAAAGGTCGCCAGTATTAAAGACATCTTCGACGATATCTCGCTCTTCATCAGATAGAGCAGCATGACCCGTGACCAAGTCGAGGAGTTCTGCTTCAGATATTTCACTTCGTACTTCTTGGGGGCGTACTCCAAATATTTTAACGATCGTATCGGTTGATTTAGAGAGCAACCAAATTACGGGACGAAATACTTGTGCAATTCGATCGATCGTCGGTGCAGCAGCCAGCGCAATTTTTTCAGTGCGGTAGAGAGCAAGTCGCTTCGGTACCAATTCTCCAAAGACAAGGGAGATGTAAGCAATGACTATTGTCAGAAAGACCAGGGAAATCCCGGTGCTCAGAGAATGGGAAGCTCCCCAGCGTTCAAGGATTGGAATAACGAATCCTGTACCAAGCCGCTCGGATCCAACAGCCGCAGATAGGAAACCACAGAAAGTGACTCCCACCTGCGCCGCAGCCAGGAACCGATTGGGGTTCTTGGTCAGACGAGCTAGGCGAGCCAGACGTTCGGTTCGGCGGACCTTCCCCCCGCTCGCCTCCATCTGGCGGAGTTGGGACTCGCGAAGAGAGATGAGGGCGATTTCTGCTGCTACAAAGAGGCCGGCCACGATGATAAAAAGGAGGACCAAAAAGAGATCAAGTATCAGCTGGCCAGTACTGCCGATCGGGGGGTTGGGCTCCATAGTCGTAAGGGTATCGCCAAGGCAACACCTGAGCCCAAAATTCTCAGGCGCTACTAGTTTCCCTTTTTGCCCACCACCTATAACCTTTACCCACCTGCAGGCTCCCGTCGGCAGGCGTTTTACCTTCATCCTTAGGATCGTCGGGCACGTACCTGCCCGGAGAAGGAGTCACCTGTAATGGCATCCGTAGTATTCGAAAACGCATCACGTATTTATCCCGGCACAACTAAGCCGGCAGTAGATAAATTAAATCTCACCGTCAACGATGGCGAATTCCTCGTCTTGGTTGGACCATCTGGTTGCGGTAAGTCAACATCACTTCGCATGCTCGCCGGACTTGAAGAAGTCGATAACGGTTCGATTCGAATTGGTGATCGTGATGTCACTGACGTTGCACCAAAGGATCGCGATATCGCGATGGTATTCCAGTCTTACGCTCTTTATCCGCACATGTCGGTTGCAGAAAATATGGGCTTCGCGCTCAAGATTGCTGGCGTAGATAAGTCAGAGCGCGATCGTCGCGTTCTTGAAGCCGCAAAACTCTTGGACCTTGAGCCATATTTAGACCGCAAACCAAAGGCGCTCTCTGGCGGACAACGTCAGCGTGTTGCAATGGGTCGCGCGATTGTTCGTGAGCCTCAGGTGTTCTTGATGGATGAGCCACTATCAAACCTTGATGCAAAGTTGCGCGTAGCAACTCGTACCCAAATCGCAGCGCTACAACGTCGATTGGGAATCACAACTGTTTATGTAACACACGACCAGGTTGAAGCTATGACCATGGGTGATCGCGTGGCAGTTCTGAAGGACGGCCTGCTACAGCAAGTTGATACACCTCGCAATCTTTATGACTCACCTGTCAATGCTTTCGTTGCTGGCTTCATTGGCTCACCAGCCATGAACCTCTTGACCGCTCCAGTATCTGGTGGCAAGGCAAATCTTGGAAACTACAAGATTGATGTTCCTGCTTCTGTAGGTTCGTCAGTAACCGTAGGTGTACGCCCAGAAGGCTTTACACCAGCTTCAACCGGTTTTGATGTGCTTGTAGAAGTCGTGGAAGAGCTCGGTTCTGACGCGTTCGTTTATGGACGTCCAGTTGATCCTTCGGTGAAGTTTGCTAACGCAACAGACGAAGGTGCACAAGTAATTGTTCGCTGGGATCCAAAGAATCCACCGAAGGCGGGACAAACCGTCACGGTCCAGGCAAATCCAGCTGCCATCCACCTCTTTGATTCAGTCAGCGGAGAGCGCATAAAGAAGTAAAGAAGAAATAAAAAACCCCGGTCATCATTGACCGGGGTTTTTTATTAAAGAAATACCTACTATGCAAGCGCTTTCTGCAGGTTCAGGTCAATAGCAGCTAAGAAATCTTGGGTATTAAGCCACGGAGCATCCTTTGAGATCAGAAGAGCCAAATCCTTGGTCATTTTTCCGGATTCAACTGTCTTCACACACACTTCTTCTAATGTCTTAGAGAACTGGGCTAGCGCTGGATTGTTATCTAGTTTGGCGCGATGAGAAAGCCCTTGTGTCCAAGCAAAGATAGAAGCGATTGGATTAGTAGAAGTCTGCTTGCCAGCTTGGTGATCACGATAGTGGCGAGTCACAGTGCCGTGAGCAGCTTCTGATTCAACAGTCTTTCCATCTGGAGTCATCAAGACCGAAGTCATAAGTCCAAGTGATCCGTAGCCTTGTGCGACAGTATCTGATTGAACATCGCCATCATAGTTTTTGCAAGCCCAGACATATCCGCCATCCATACGAAGTGACATTGCTACCATGTCATCAATCAAACGGTGTTCATACCAAATTCCCGCTTCGGCAAACTTCTCTTTAAACTCGGCTTCAAAAATCTCTGCGAATATATCTTTAAAGCGTCCATCGTAAGCCTTCAAGATAGTGTTCTTGGTGGAAAGATAAACCGGGAATTTGCGAAGCAAACCGTAATTAAGGGAGGCGCGTGCAAAGTCACGAATTGAATCGTCCAAGTTGTACATGGCCATCGCTATGCCCGAACCAGGAAAGTTAAAGACTTCGTGCTCGATCTTTTCGCCGCCACCTTCTGGAACAAAGCTGATTGTTAAAGTCCCCTTTCCGGGTACTCGAAAATCTGTAGCACGATATTGATCCCCAAATGCGTGACGACCAATCACTATCGGCTTGGTCCAATGTGGGACTAGACGCGGAACATTAGAAATGATGATTGGTTCACGGAAAATAACTCCACCCAAGATATTTCTGACGGTTCCGTTTGGGGACTTCCACATCTTCTTAAGACCAAATTCTTCAACGCGTGCTTCGTCAGGTGTAATCGTTGCGCACTTAACCCCAACGCCATGCTTTTGAATGGCATGTGCGGAATCGATGGTGACCTGATCATTAGTAGCATCTCGATTTTCGATGCTGAGGTCGTAATACTCAAGATTTACATCTAAATACGGAAGGATCAATTTGTCCTTGATGAACTGCCAGATAATCCGAGTCATCTCATCGCCATCTAATTCGACGACGGTACCTTCGACTTTAATCTTATTCATTACAGGTCCTTTACATCACTCTGCTTGGCGCGAACCGCTTCTGCGGCAGCCTTCAAGGCCGAAACCTCAATCTCTGTCAGCTTGGTTTCGACAACTTCTTTCACGCCAGTGCGTCCAATCTTGGCTTCAACTCCAAGATAAACCCCGTTGATCCCGTATTGGCCATCAACCCAGGCGCATACCGGCATGATTGCGCCAGAATCTTCTATTACCGCTTTTGCCATGCGGGCCGCTGCTGCAGATGGCGCGTAATAAGCAGAGCCTGTTTTCAAAAGTGCGACTACTTCTGCGCCACCATTGCGAGTGCGATCTACAAGCTCGTCAATATCTGATTGCGAAAGGAGTGATGTCAAAGGCTGGCCATTGACCGTGCAATGGCTTGGGACTGGAACCATGGTGTCACCATGAGAACCAAGAGTAAGAGTTTTGACGGAGTTGACGGGTACAGCCAACTTCTCTGCAACAAAATTTGTAAAGCGAGCCGTATCAAGCATTCCGGCTTGACCCATTACTTGGTGATGTGGAAATCCGGTTGCAAGTTGAGCGAGCGCCGTCATCTCATCGAGTGGATTAGAGACCACGATGATGACAGCCTTAGGCGAATGCTTCGCAATATTTTCGGCAACTCCGCGAACAATTCCGGCATTGACTCCGATGAGATCCATGCGAGACATTCCTGGCTTACGAGGTAATCCAGCAGTTATAACTACGACATCAGAATTAGCTGTGGCTTCGTATCCGCCGCCTTCTGGCGTAGTTGTTGCACCGATTATTTTGGTTTCAAAACCTTCGATAGAGCGGGATTGATTCATATCTAGTGCCAAACCTTCTGGCTTTCCTTCAACGATATCTGTAAGTACTACAGTGTCGAAAATGTCATATTCTGCTAAACGAAGTGCGGTAGTCGAACCATAAAAACCGCTACCTACGACCGTGACTTTGCCAGACCTGCTCATAAAACCCCCTGGAAGTGAACTAGCCCAATCCTACTTTGCGTGAGGCAGGGTCAAAGACACGACAAATAGAAGGATGCATAGAACTATAGGGACGATCAATTCCATATTCCTCTTCTTTTCCGAGTGGGTATAGGTCGAATACGCGTAAATAGCGCCTCCCACCGATATAAAAAGTGAAGATGTTCGTACCGCGCTAAAAATTCCAAGTGTGACGCCGATTACAACGAGTACTAGTGAGAGCCGCAGCCAAAGGATCTGTGAACCTTTGAGGCGCGGCAATTTACTACCGAGCGTTGTTAGCACGTTCCGCCATTTCTACAACATTCGAGATGAGCATCGCGCGCGTCATTGGTCCTACGCCACCAGGCATAGGAGCTAAAAATGAAGCAACTTCTGCTACTCCGGGGTGAATATCCCCCAAGAGCCCAGCATCAGTTCGTGTGATTCCAACATCCATAACAGTTGCGCCAGGTTTGACCATATCTGGTTTTAACAAATGAGCATTGCCGACCGCCGCAATAATGATATCTGCGCGCTTGGTATGAAATGCAACATCCTTGGTAGCGGTGTGCGTGATTGTCACCGTAGCATCATCACCTTTGCGAGTCAGCAACAAAGAAAGTGGCCGGCCAACCGTTAGCCCGCGTCCCATAATCACAATCTCTGCACCTTTCGTAGTGATGTTATAACGGTGTAAGAGTTCGATAATGCCACGAGGCGTACATGGCAATGGAGCTCGTTCACCAATCACAAGTTTTCCAAGGTTGAGTGGATGCAATCCATCCGCATCTTTATCTGGATCAATGCTCTCTAAAATAAGATTAGCGGATACTCCTTTTGGTAATGGCAACTGCACAATATATCCCGTGCACTCCTTCGAATTATTAAGATCTTTGATCGCCGCTAAAACATCGGCTTGAGTTGCGGTAGCAGGCAAGTCGATACGGATGGAGGCGATACCGACTTCGGCGCAATCCTTGTGTTTACCGCCAACGTATGAATGCGATCCTGGGTCGTCACCGACAAGGACGGTACCCAATCCTGGCTTGATTCTCATGGGTAAGACTCGAGCAGCTAACTCTGCTTTAATTATTCTTGCAGTCTCTTTTCCATCCAGGATCTGTGCGCTCATGTGTTAAGTCTAACTCGATTTAGCAGAAGTAAGAATTATGCGTGTGAGAAATGACGTACGCCTGTGAAAAACATGGCGATTCCTGCGGCTTTTGCCGCGGCGATAACTTCTTCGTCACGAACACTTCCACCAGGCTGTACGACAGCTACAACCCCAGAATCAATGAGAATCTGGAGACCATCTGCAAATGGGAAGAAGGCATCGCTAGATGCTACTGATCCAACAGAACGTTGACCCGCACGAGCAACAGCAAGCTTTGCAGAATCGACGCGATTGACCTGACCCATCCCTACCCCGACAGATGCGCCGTTATGAGCCAAGAGAATTGCATTACTCTTCACTGCGCGAACTGCGCGCCAAGCAAACTGAAGATCTTTCAAAACATCAGCAGATACCGGTCCACCTGATACTTGCTTCCAACCGGTAGCTACATCACCAGCAACGCTAACAAGATCGCTATCTTGCACAAGTAATCCACCAGAAATTGGACGAATCTCTCTCGTTGGATTTGAATAATGTGCCAAGGTAAGAATTCGGATCGACGGCTTCTTAGAAAGAACCTCTACAGCGCCATCTTCATAACTGGGTGCAACGACAACTTCGGTGAAGACTTCTGATAGCGCTGTCGCCATAGTCAGGGAGACTGGACGATTTGTGGCAACTACCCCGCCAAATGCAGAGACCGGATCACATGCGTGTGCCAAATCATATGCAGCTTCTATCGTGGACGCCGTTGCAATCCCGCATGGATTGGAGTGTTTGATGATCGCTACGCATGGTTCTGCATGATCATATGCACTTCTGATTGCGGCATCAGCATCTGTGTAATTGTTGAAAGACATCTCTTTGCCATGCAACTGCACAGATTGCGCGATACCCGGTGTTGTAATACCCACAACACTGTAGGCGGTGGCGCTTTGATGTGGATTTTCACCGTATCGAAGCGATGCGATGCGATGCCAGACTGCGGCTTTCCATTCATCCGCAACATTCAGACGATCACCAAGCCAGGTCGCAATAGCCATGTCGTACTCTGCGGTGGTTCTAAAGGTTTCCATTGCAAGTCGAGTGCGTTCTTCGAGCGTAAATCCGCCTGCCTTGATAGCAGCGCCAAGCAATTCGTATTGACCGGGGCTTGATATCACCGCAACAGAACCATGGTTCTTGGCTGCCCCTCGCAGCATTGAAGGTCCACCTATGTCGATCTGTTCAATACATTCGGCAAAGTCTTCGGTACTCGCAATAGTTTGGGTGAATGGATACAAATTGATCACGATCAAATCAAATGGAGCGATATCGTGGGAAGCAATTGCCGCCAAGTGCTCTGAATTATTTTGATCAGCCAAGATTCCACCATGAATTCGCGGATGCAAAGTCTTTACGCGCCCACCCATCATCTCCGGAAATCCGGTGTAATCCTCTACCGCAATTACCGGAACCCCTGCAGCAGCCAATGTTTTTGCCGTGGATCCAGTGGAAAGAATTTCGACACCAGCCGCAGTCAAATTCTTCCCGAGGTCAACTAATCCAGTCTTGTCATAGACACTTATTAGAGCCCGTCGAATGGGTTTACGAGTAGTCACAAAAGTCCTGTTCGTCCGTACTTAACCAAAGTTTCAACAATAA